>Ga0209190_1000975_pt1 | contig 20476 bp, 26 predicted proteins | sample M_140205_XF_Meta_FD_187315 | JGI IMG/M metagenome (GOLD analysis project Ga0209190, IMG submission 187315) | Freshwater microbial communities from Lake Montjoie, Canada to study carbon cycling - M_140205_XF_MetaG (SPAdes) (version 2) | ecosystem: Environmental > Aquatic > Freshwater > Lake... | reverse complement strand
AATGGCTACAAGAAGATCGCCCGCTAAAGCTAGAAATGGGCAGGACATATTTTATTAATACCACTAAAATTCACAGTGTGTTTAGCTTTGTAGATAACTGTGTGATGTTGGTGCTAAATGTAATAGCCACGGATGAAGCACTGAATAAAATGGTACGACATGTCAAAACAATTTGAAGCATTCTACAATGATTGGTGCTCTTATCAGTATACGTTTACTATAGGACTTGAGCTATGGTTTGACCTAAACCTTAAAAGCAAGTTTTTCAATGAATTAAAATTTGATGCTGATAGCCTTAAAGGTTATAGAATTCAAGCGGCGGAGCGTTGCAGTGAAATGTTAGGTAATCGCCCTGCATTATGTCTGAGCGGGGGTATTGACAGCCAGGCAATGATTCAATGTTGGCAAGAAGCAGGACTAGAATTTGATGTTGCTATCCTGGTATTTGACAACGGTTTAAACCGTCAAGATGTTGACCATGCCAGACTGTACTGTGCTGAAAATAACATCAAACCCATTGAAATTCCATTGAATATTACTAGATTTTTAGCCATTGAAAGTTACGAGCTAGGGCTTCGATATAAATGCAACAGCCCCCACTTTATTACACACTATAAGCTGTTTAATATTCTCAGAGACCGTGGGTATACAGGTGTGTGTGCTGGAGGAACCTATCCTTTCCGTTACAGTAACAGTTGGAAAAATCCCATGAGTGCTGCCACAATGAATTTCATTGAATATAGTCATTTGTCTAACTATCCAGCAATGGGTAATTTCTTAGGCTATAGCCCCGAACTTGCGTGGACCTTGGGTATGCTATCATTTCCTTTAAAAGAGACCACAGGTAGAAACAACAACTACTATAATCTACAGGAAATTAACCAGGTAACCCACGAAAGATACCAACTTAAAGTTGATGCAATGAGTCGTCATGGACTAAAGATTATACCGCAGAGTCAGAAATTTACAGGATTTGAACTGGTTAAAGATTACTTTGCTAAAAAAGCCGGCGGCGACGGATGGGCGTTTGAACGTAATTTCAGACATCCACTGGAAAAACTATTCCCTACCACAGGAACATCTATTATGACTATGCCTGCTCTTACTAAGAAAACCCTAGATAAATTATACAGTAATCAGCTGCTGGCGAGCATCGACGCCGGAACCGGGGTTGCTGAACAGCCTGGCGCCTCTGACAATAGACCCAGAAAATTTTACACCAGACGTAATCCACAAACGATTGTATAAATGAAAATTAGGGTACATGATATAGGCTAGCCCAGTACAGAATGGATCTTGAATTGGACTTAATGCAGTTATGAGAATCTTATATCCGCTAGTGTCGTCATAGTCCAATTCCCAGTTGCGTATTACTTTTTCTTCCTGATCGTGACGCTGATTAATTTCTTCTACCGTGGCTCTTAGAGGAAACTGTCCGTGATAAACTTCTGAAGCATCGGGCGGCCGAAACAATGAATGGTCCGCTGTGGATCTGAAGCTAATGCTTTTGTACCAAAATGACTCTTCCCATTGTCCTGGAGAAATAATCTTAGGAAACCCAAAAGCACACATGATGTCGTATTTCTTGTCCCCAATGTTTATCTTGACAGCAGATAAGCGAGGAAAATGTAAATTTTTTGGCCAAAACGGGGAGGCCTGTTGTCTGATACGCATTGCATCCATCTGGTTATTCTTACCAGATGACTTATCGAGATGGCCGCCCTCATACATGCCTGGATTATAAATAACAGGTATATCGGGATATTTGTTACACAAAGTTTCTACAAAAAGCATACTTCTTTTAGGGGTTGTTGCAACATTACCGTTAACAACCAGTAGATCACAGTCTACTGGTATAACTTCATCTGCCGGGTTTGTGTGTTCATGAAATTCTAGATTCAGGTCACTGATAATATGAATATTCGCCATGCAAATACTTATCTCGTATAAATACACTAGACACCAATTAGACTTAGGAAACCCACTATGACAATCACAATTACGTTTGATACTGCTGAAAACTGTGCCGCTTTTGCCAGCGCCACAAATACCTCTGTTGCCGCAGCCGCAACTACAGCCACCATTGGCTGGGAGAAGTTAGCATTAGCCAAAGCTGCCGCCGGCACCACTGGTTTTGTACAAAATAGCACAGCAGTAGAACACTTTATTATTAAAGGTACTGTCACTGATCCTGCGCTGAACGTAACAGTAGTTGACGACTTAGGCAACAGTTTTTATCACATTACCACCGATCAAGGACTTGCTGTAGCCGCTGTTGTTACCAGCTTAGATCCCTTAGAGGTTGGTTCTTTGTCATTTGCTGGCGTTACTACAATTGATGGAATTGACCCTGCAGAAGACGTAGCAGACCCAACTAGTTCAGCAGGACAATGGGCACGTATTCGCGTAGGCAGTGGCTATCGTCCGCTACTAGCTTCTTACACATTTTACGACACGCTATCAACTGTATCCACTCCAGAAGTTTTTATCATTGACTCTGGCATTAATTGGAGTCACCCCGAATTTGCAGGCCGCGCACATGAAGATCTCTGGAAACTCAGCGATGCCACTGACTTCAGCGACGAAATTGGTCACGGTACAATGGTTGCTTCTGCTGCCGCCGGTGTAAACATTGGCGTTGCACGTGATGTTAAATTGTTTAATGTCAAGATTGCCACTGCCAGCAGAAAAGCAAACGTCCTGGAACTTGGGCAGGCCATCGATGCAGTTATTGCCCATGCATTAACTAACCCAAATGCCACACGTATTGTCAATGCTAGCTGGGGTGTTCCTAAGAACGCATGGCTTGAACATAAATTTCAGCAGTTGCTTGATGCAGGTATCTGTGTAATTGCTGCCGCAGGCAACAGTGGCATTGACGTTGCTGCCATTACTCCAGCTGGCATGGCTGATGTTATCACCGTTGGTGCCATTGATCGTTACGATATTCCAGCTGGTTTCAACAACATTAGTCCTAGTGACAGCGGATTAACCACTAATAGTGGTATGAGACTTGATTTATTTGCGCCTGGTGACGGTGTTGTTGTAGCTAAAGCCGCAGGCGGGTATGCTAAAGCATCAGGTACTTCGTTCTCAGCAGGTTATGTCTCTGGGGCATTTGCTCAAACTGCCGCTGTTCGTGAACCCCTACTAAGACCAGTGTTGGTTCCGCTTATGCTAGATCTAGCTACACCGGATGCACTGTTATTTGAAGATGATCGTTTCTCAGAGAATCAGAACAGACTCCTGAGCGTGTTTGGCAACAAGCACGACAAGGGTGTTGCCTTAGATTTATATCTAGGTGCATTCAATGAGAATGCCACAGTACTATCTGGTAACTTCCAGATGTATATCAACCCACACGGTGCAGAATTTATTCTTCCGGACTTGACATGGACTTATACTGTTGAGTTTGAGGATGCAGCAGACCAAACAGTTTACTCTCCATTTATGTCATTGGTTGGAACTGACATTACAGTCACTAAACCAACAGTTAGTTTGCCAGCTGGTGAAAAACTCAAGATGGTACGTTTCCGTATCAAAGCTGAGTCTGACAGATTTGAACTGTATTCACCATGGCTGTTCTTCTTCCACTCAGATCCTGACAGCACTGAAGACTTAACCACTGATATTACACTGGCATTGACTAGTACTAACAGTACCAGTTTCTTTATTAGCTGGGCAAATTCGTTTGAAATGTATGTTGTTATAAAATAAATCATGCCAGATGTAAGGAAACTTTATATTGGTAAATCAAAATTATTCAAGATATACGGTGAGGAGATATATGCATATCTCATTGAGAATTTGCTAACCAGTGCTGATTTATTAGCACTGACTACGGCATTTTCTCACCAATTCAACAATCAAGATTTAATCTGGGATAAAACACTGATTACTGTTAGCGGCCGCGTACATGGTATGGGTCGTCAAAGAACCATGGGCAAACAACGATATGTTAAAATATTTGATGTTAGCCAACATCCTGACTACTACCACCAAACCGCAGAAACTGTCTACAATTGGACTGAGGACTCTGCCAGAGAAACACTCCCTCCAATTTTTTATAAAGTAATTAAAATCATTGAACAGTTGGGTGCTTTGGCTGATGAGCCGGGTAAATGGGTAGCACTGAGATCACATATTAACGTACACGAATGGGAACATTTTCAAGAGGCTCACGTGGACCAGGACCCTGGTTTATTCAGCGACATATATGAAAACAGTCGGCAGTTTAGTGTAACCATATATCTTGATGAATTAACACTAGGCGGCGAATTCTGGGGAGATACAGATATAGGTTTTGTCTACAAGCCCAGGATTAATACGGCATTAATGATCCCCGGGAATAAGTTTGTACACGGTGTAAACTCTAATATGGACGAATTTAAGCGTCCACGCAAGGCTTTTACTATACGTTTTGTACATGTAGATTCATTGTACTTGCCTGGGCATCCAGACCGATGTTTGTACCAACCAGCTTATATGGATCAGATTACAGCGTGATAAATATCAGTAAGGAAAAAGAAAATGGCCTCTGATATTAAAAGCGTTATTGAAAACACCAAGAGCATTTACATGAGCGAAAGTGCGCTACAGATGCTCATGGACTTTGAGCGTGTCATTGACGAAATGAACCTATACGCTTTTGAAAACTGGAAAACAGGCGAACTAGTGCGTGGACCAGACATTGGCAAGTATCGTGTCAGCTGTACATTTATGTGGCCCTTGACCAAGATGCCCGACCCAGCAGGTGCAGAACGCCTGCTACAGTTTGGTGCTAAGATCAAATGGGGCAAGGATTGGCTAACATATCCCATTAAGATCAAGAGTGCTGACGATTTTATCCCCGGCACAAAGAAAGCCCGACTGGCACGTACACCAATTTGGTTGGTGGACATTAACCTGCCCAAGAGTCTGTTGAAAGACATTCAAAAGGGCAGTACAGAAATCATGGACCAGGACATTGATCTTGGTGATGTTGAAGATGCCTATGAACAGGGTCTGGACAACGAGGGTATCGCACCCAATGAAGGAATGCAAAATGCAGCACCAGTCGCCGCGCCAGCTGTTTGAAGGCTTTGAAGTAGGAGACCTCAAGGACGTACTTGAGGACTGGCTGCACATTGACCAGTTTAAAAGCAAGATGGGTCGTGACGACAAAAACATTGTCGTCAGCTTTGGCGTGTATGACAAGAACGCTGCCGGTGACCTAGTTGACTTCCTGGAACGTGGCTACGAGTTTGTGCTAGATGCAGACGTCAGCACCAGCGAAGTCAGCACAGGCAAGTACCTGGTGTTTGTTGAGTTCTTACGTCGTCGCAGATTCTATGATCAGCTGATTAAAGTCATCAGCGATTTACGTTCTGCGTCAGGCATCAAGCCTGCTAAGTGGACATTCCGCTATATGAAAGACACAGTAACACACCCGCTTACAGCAGACGCCATTGAACAGGTGGTTCCTTTGAGTCCCAAAGAATATCGTAAGCGTTTTGAAAAGCCCATCGATGCCATGAAAATGAATGCCGGTTTAGATATTGGCACCAAAGGTCCGTTTGAAGATCCTGAAATTTCAAACCTCATGTCCTTAAGCGGACAGCGATAAGTCAAGAGGGAGTTAGTCAATGACAATGTGGTTACTACACATGTTGGTGGGTCATCTGCCCACTGGGTTTTGGCTACTGCTGTCAGGTCTAGGCATTGCAGGGTTCTTTGCCGCAGGTGTCCTGGCACACTTTCCCCCACTTAAAGCCTACTCATTGTTCATCAAGCCAGTGTGTGCTATAGCGGCAGGCATTGGCATTTTTATGTACGGTGGTGCCAGCATCAACGACTACTATCAAACACTGATTCACGAACTTGAAGAAAAAGTAAAGATCGCTGAAGTCAAGAGTCAAACAGTTAATACAGTGATTGAACAACGTGTCAAGCTACAAAAGCAAGTGATCAAAGACACGCAGGTGGTCTATCAAGATCGTATTGTTGAAGTAGCCACACAGATTGACCGCGAATGTAAGCTAGACCCAGTTGTGCCCAAGCTACACAACGATGCTGCCACTAATCCCGTAAAGCCAGAGGAGATCAAGAAATGAACAAGTTAATACTACTCGCGTCTCTGGCACTAGCAGGATGTGCTACACCTGTTCCGGTGACTGTAAAGTTTCCGGACGCACCAAAAGATTTGCTGATTACTTGTGCCAACCTTGACAAGGTACAAGCCACTGAGGAAAATCTCAGTGAGATGATGAAAGTAGTTGTAGCCAACTACGGCAAGTATCATGAATGTAAACTCAAGGTAGATTCGTGGATCGAGTGGCATACCAAACAAAAAGAAGTGCTAGACGCTGTCAAGTAAAGGAGATTTCTACAATGAGTTGGTTTTCAAAAGCTGAACAAGTTACAGCTAACGTACTAAAGTCCATATTCATGGACACCAATAGGCAAATTGCCGAAAGTGAACGACAGATTCTTGAGTGGGAATCACGACTAGAGGTTGAGCGACGTTTTGTTGCCAAGTTATCTAACAAGGCACATCAGCAGGCCATTGCAGCCGCTGATCAAGCACAGAAAGAAGCAGATGCATTGCGCGAAGCAATTGCTGTGGCTCTCAGTAAAGCACAGGAACACAGTCAGTATCTTTCAGGCACTGCACGAGTAGAACCAAGATTTCAAGAGCCAGCACCATTCAAAACAGACATCCAAAACTAAATACATAATAATAAGAACGTGGAGTTATCAAACATGGATGCCAAAGAGTACAACAAGTTAAGTGAAGGTGAAAAGAAGAAAGAAGACTGGATGAACAGCAAGTGGCGTCCTGCCATGGGTTGGTTGTACATGTTTGTGTGCTTCTTTGACTTTGTGCTGGCGCCTATTCTCTGGAGTCTAGTGCAGGCCTTGTACAAGGGTGGTGTCAACGTGCAGTGGCAACCCTTGACACTACAGGGTGCTGGGTTATTCCATATCTCCATGGGTGCTGTTTTGGGTCTTGCTGCCTATGGCAGAACACAAGAAAAACTTAATGGAGCAAATAATGGTGGAATGCAATTACCAGCCAATGTTGGAACAACATACACACCCCCAGCACCCATCCAACAGCCCGGAGCCAGTGGCTTTGGAACACCAGCATTTGGTGCCCCTGCCCCAACAGGCTTTGGCGGAAATACAGGCTTTGGAGCGCCAGCGCCTGGGCCAGTGAACTCAGCGCCCAGCTGGGGCACAACTCCAATACCAGCACCTGCCAGCTTTCCCCCAGCAAATGTCAGCACAACTAACATTGGCGCAGGCGGGTTTCCAAAATTCTCGCTGTAAAAAGTCGTTGACACGCCCGGTCTTCTGTGCTATAATATAGTATGGAAGACTTTTATTCATTGTTAGGGGTTGAACGCACAGCCACAGAAGCAGACATTAAAACTGCTTATCGTAAGTTGGCCATGAAGCATCACCCGGACCGCGGCGGTGATACTGCTACATTCCAAACAATCACCGAAGCCTACAATACACTCAGCGACCCTGCATCACGGGCTCGTTACGATAGTCCACAGCAGTCTGGCTTCCACTTCAGCCACGGTGGTCCTCAAGGATTCGACGACATCTTCAGTCAGATGTTTGGACAACGCCAGGCTGCAAGACCACACAATCAGAATGTGCGTGTGCGTGTTACCATTACCCTGCTGGAAAGCATCATGGGCTGTGAAAAAATAATCAGCCTGGGCTATAGTCGCGGTGGTACACAGGATATCAGCATTACTATCCCAGCAGGGGTACAGCCCGGCAGTTCCATCAAGTACTCAGAGCTAGGTGATAACTTGAATGAAAAGCTGCCACGTGGCGATTTGTTTGTAATAGTAAATATCCTGCAAAATCCAAACTTTGAATTAGATGGTAGCCAACTTTTAACACAAAAGACCATCACTGCCTTTGAAGCAATGGTTGGCACTAAATTGGACATTGAATGTGTTGACGGAGTTACTATACAAGTGACTGTGCCAGACGGGGTACAACCTGGAACAACACTAAGATGCCCGGGCAGAGGTGGCTGGGATCCAGCTCGTAGTGCTCGTGGAGATTTATTTGTAAGATTGCAGGTCAGCATACCTAGGATCTTAACACCCGAGCAACAGCAAACAATTAAACAATGGCTTTAATATGCTAAGAGCAAAAGCAAAAGATTATGTGATAGATCACAGACAAAATCATGTTATAACCAAACCAGAATTGGTCTTTGTCAGGCAACTTAATTTTTCCAACGACATACTTGAAGAAATACAAAATTATAACTACAGTCCAATACTGCAAAAGATTCTAGGAACTGGATTTAATTTTTATACTAAATTTGACAATGGCGGAACTAAGGTAGTTGGACTAGAGGACTGGGAAGTACTGGTCAGACAAGAAAAGCCAACATACTTGGATAAGATACAATCGATGATTGTCCAGGAATGGAATAAGATTGATCCAACTGCTGTAATTGGGCCTACAATAAGAGCCAACTTAAATATTGGCGTTCCAGACAATAGACCTTCGGACGTGCATCATGATGTTACCAGTACCTGGACCAATGAATGGAGCGCATTGGTCCATCTCAATGAGTCTGACGGCCCTACAGATTTTGTCATCAGCAAGATCATGCAAGATGTTATTTTAAGTGTACCATTTAAGGCTGGACAGGTAATTATTTTCCCCAGTGTGTATGCACATCGTGGATCCGTTCCTGCAGCCAGTAATAGACTTACCATTAACTATATCTTCAATGTTGACACAGAGTTTAATACCGGAGTTTTGAAACGATGAAGATCACCAATAAGAATCTATACAGAGCACCCAAACCTGTAGATGAAGCACACTGGAAAGAAGTTGTGCGAGATGCCTGTAAGATGATAGACTTCATGCATAAAAACAATGGCATTGGTCTTGCTGCCAACCAAGTTGGTATTGGTCGCAGTTTCTTTGTAATGGACTGTCGAGGCGGAAGTCCAATCCGCATTGTAATCAATCCAAAAATCATCGAGTACATTGGTGATCCTGTACGTGATGTTGAAGGTTGTTTAAGTTTTGGAGATCAGCTCTGTTTGGTTGACAGACCACCGGTTATTTGTGTACAATACTGTGATGTTGATGGTAGTCTTATCAAAGACGAACTACGTGGGCTGGAAGCGCGGTGTTTCCAACACGAATACGATCACTTACAAGGTACTGTAATGTTTGAAAAAGACTATAGAAGGGTAAAATGATTAAAGAAAATCCAGAAATTAACATGATTCTTAGCAAAGCCATCGAGTGCGCTCGTGGTCACAGACACCGCTATGTAACCATCGAGCACCTTGCTTACTCGTTGATCTCCTACAAGAACTTTAGGATCATGCTCACTGAACACGGTGTAGACTATGATGGTCTCAAGAAAGAGTTTGAGGACTATATTGCTGCCATCAGCGGCAGTGGACAGGTTGTAAAAGACCTTGATGAAGAAGTTGATCCCAAACGAACCAACAGTCTAGAGCGTATTTTTAATCGTGCAGTGACCGCAGTGCTGTTTAGCGGTCGTGCTTACATGCAGACCATTGATTTGTTCCTGGCCATTGCCAACGAAACCAATAGTCGTTCCAGCTACTTCTTCTTGAAGTACGGTATCGACAGCGACAAGCTCGTTGAGTTCTTCAACGAAAACTATGTTGAAAGTCGCGGCAAGAAGTCTGGCATCAAGAAAGAACAGCAGGCAGTACAAGTACTCACAGAGTTCTGTACCAACTTGAACGACATGGCACGAGAAGGACAGATTGACTCGCTGATTGGTCGTGAAAACGAGCTGGACGAAATGATCAACATCTTGGCCAAGCGCAACAAAAGCAATGTGCTGATGGTTGGTGATCCAGGTGTAGGTAAGACTGCCATTGCAGAAGGACTTGCTAAAAAGATTGTAGATGATCAAGTACCCAAGTACCTCAAGGGCTGGACTGTGTGGGGACTAGACATCAGTACTATCCTGGCTGGCAGCAAGTATCGCGGCGACTTTGAAGAAAAGCTAGTGGCCATCATTGACAGCTTGACTACACTAGGCAAGTGTATCTTGTTTGTTGACGAAGCACACCAAATGAAGGGTGCTGGTGCCGGGGGCGGAGGCAGTCAAGTTGACTTTGCCAACATGATCAAGCCGGCCATTGCCAAGGGCCGTATTAAAGTTATTGCCAGCACTACCTGGGAAGAATACACACAGAGTTTTGAAAAGGATCGTGCCTTGATGCGTCGTTTCTATCGTTTAAGTGTAGACGAACCTACATCAGCACAGGCCAAGGATATCCTGCGTGGTCTACGTGATGCCTTCAACAAGTTTCATAACGTTGAGATCACCGACGAAGCAGTTGAGGCCGCAGTTGATCTAAGTGTGCGCTATCAAACTGACAAGAAGCTTCCGGATAAGGCCATTGACTTGATTGACAGTGCTGCCGCACGTTGCCGGGTCAAAGAGCAGGATGGACATGCCATTGATCGTAGTCATATTCTAAATGAAATTAGCATGGCTACAAAGATCCCAATTGATCAACTGGATCAAAAGACCAAAGAACACATTTATGACCTGGATCTTACCATCAAGCAACGGCTCTATGGTCAGGATGCGGCTGTAGATGTAATGGTTGAAAAGATCCTTGTTGCCCGTGCAGGTCTAAAGAGCGTGAACAAGCCCATTGGTAGTTTCTTGTTCCTGGGCCCAACTGGTACAGGTAAGACTGAACTAGCCAAACTCATCAGCGAAACCATGCAAATGAAGCTACTGCGCTATGACATGAGCGAGTATCAAGAAAAGCACAGTGTGGCCAAGTTAATTGGTGCTCCCCCGGGCTATGTTGGCCACGACGATGGCCGGATGGGTGGCGGCATGCTGGTAGGTGACATTGAAAAGTACCCCAACAGTGTTATCTTGTTTGACGAAATTGAAAAAGCACATCCAGATGTTGCACAAATTTTGTTGACCATGATGGACGAAGGCACTGTTAGCGGTAGTAATGGCAAGAAGGCCGACTGCCGCAACAGCATTATTATCATGACCAGTAACCTGGGTGCTGAAGCCGCAGACAAGAATACAATTGGCTTTGGCAGCAAGGATGACAACGAAATTGATGATAAGTTTGTCAAGGAGTTTTTCCGTCCAGAGTTCCGCAATCGCATTGACGGCATCTGCAAGTTCAACCGGCTGGATGACTTGAGCCTGCGTAAGATTGTCAGCAAGTTCATCAACGAGATCAACATGCTGGTAGAAGATCGTCGTCTACGTATTTCTGTCAGCGAGCGACTTGTTGACCATATCATCAAGGTGGGCTACGATCCCAAGATGGGCGCACGTCCACTGGCTCGTGCCATCAATGATATCATTAAATTGCCTTTAAGCAAGCGACTGCTGTTTACAGACATCCCAGTGAACAGTATTATTGACCTAGACTGGGTTGAAGATCAACTGACAATCGACACACGGAAAGTTATCGAATATGCTGACCCTGAAAAATTCTAAACTACAAGATCGTGTAAAAATGGCCAAACACCATTTTTACAGAGTCTATCCTTACATGATTAGATTTAACCTACCCGGTGCAAGTCTATTTCGAAAACCTCCTGCATGGCTTTTGGATCATAGTTTGCCTGCGCCTAAGACCACTACTCTTCGTTATGGACGATGGGACACTCATAGGGTACAGGTTTCTGCGGTTGATCTCCGAAACATGTATCAATACATCCAGGGCAGCGAGTGTAGGATTCGAGCCGAAGGTAATGTATTCAATGCTTATTTTGAAAAAGTTGAAGACCTTGAAGATATGCTGGCTGTAACCCCAGAAAAATGGGTTGACGAAGTCTGTTACGTCCCCGAGCACATTACCTACAAGCAGGTGATTGTCAAACAGAAGCGTCTGCGAGACATGACACATCGGGTCCATTTGCGAAACGGCCGTGTCAACGAAGATGAAACCAAACGACTGCGCTTGTTGTTTGAACAGTATCATGATTCTTTGGAAATCCCCAGCCAGTTGCACAGGAATATCCTGCGTGAGTTGCGACCTTATCTGTTCAGCAACTACTTCTATACCAAAGACGCAGGCTTGATTACATTTATTAGTCTGAGCATTCCGGGTCTAGTTGTAGATATCTTCGAAACTGTCTACGTGTCATAAACTGCGTATAAATACTTTTGTTAAAGGAGGCATTTATATGGCCAAGATGATAGAACAACATATTGTTATCAAGCTGAGTCAACTGATTAAAGACACTGAACAAGCAGGACAACCTGCAGATCACGACGTGATTGCCAGTCTGGAAGCAGTGGTTCAGGAACTAGTCGGTACCAAAGTTCTGGTTGAAGTAACCAGCGAATAATTTATTAAAAAGGAAAGCATCAACAATGCAAATCACTCAAGAACAAGCAGAATTTCTGCGTAAGCAACATATCCAAATTTGTATCCCCTGCTATGGTGGACAAGTTTTTGAATGTGTAATGGTCAGTATGTTAAAGTTTACCATTCTAGCCAATAGAATTGGCATGAACTTTAGTCTAGATACCATGGTCAATGAGAGTCTTATTACTCGTGGACGCAACAATCTTGTTGCCAAGGTCATGCATAACCCAGCATCAACACACCTATTCTTCATTGACGCAGACATTGGCTTTGAGCCAGAACACATCTTCCAGCTTGTGCTACATGACAAGGAAGTTGTTGGCGGTTTCTATCCCAAGAAGAGCTTGCCTATTGACTACGTTGTTAACGTAAGCCCAGACCATGTGGATGCCAACGGCAACATTGGCATCAACAACAACCTGATCCCCCTGACACGTTTAGGCACAGGCTTTATGATGGTCAAGAAGGCAGCAATCCAGAAGATGTTTGATGCTTACCCAGAAACCAAGTACACAGGCAACATTGGTTTGTCACCGGAACTTAACCCGTTCATGTACGCATTGTTTGACACAATGATCACCAAGGATGGAGAGTACTGTTCCGAGGACTGGACATTCTGCGATCGTTGGCGTGCCATTGGTGGCGAGATCTGGGGTGATATCACCATCAAGCTAGACCACACTGGACACTTCCGATACCCGGGTGACCCTGTTGCCATTGGTAACCGTTTGGGCATCAAAGTAGAGCCGCCACGTATTGCTTCCAGCCGCGGCGCAGAAACACAAGAAGAAATTGTAGAAGCAGACAAGGCACGTATCGTCAAAGAACGTCCCAAGAAGAAGAAATAAATAGTCGATGCGACTACATGAACTAGAAGAGCAACAGCCCGTGCCCCATTTGTATCTGGATATGGATGGAGTACAGGCTGATTTCTTTGGGGCCTGGGCTGAACTTGAGCGTGTGGAAAGCTACAAGCACATCTCAGACCCCGAAGAAGCTATCCTGAGACTGGCAAACTCTGGATCTAAGTCTGTTGAACACTTCTTTGCTACACTAAAGCCACTTAATGGTGGTCAGCGCATTATTGCTTGGTTACACCAACATGACATTCCTTTTACTGTGCTCAGCGCACCTTTACGCAAAGAAGGTGCCGCTAGTATTAGAGGCAAGAAAACCTGGCTAGACCGCTATAACCCTGGTACTAGCGGCACAGCTATTTTTACCAGCGCCAAGTACAAGTATGCCGTAGACAAGGATCAACAGCCGAATGTGTTGGTTGATGACTTTGGCAAGTACTTAGATGCCTGGCGCGGCGCAGGCGGTACAGCAGTCAAGCACGAAGATGCCAATACAGACGCTACAATCCACGAATTAGAGAAAATTTACGGCATAAAGTAGTTTAACCGTTGCTGGCCATTCTAACTAAATACTATGATACAGGCGAGCAAACATGCGTTTACAAACAATCTTAGAAGCAGAACCACCCAAGCACGTTATAGCTGTGCTGCCGGGCGGCTACCATCCTTTTCACCAAGGGCATCTTGCCCTTTATAATGCGGCCGTTAAGAAATACGGTGCAGAAAATGTATTTGTAGCTGCCACCAACGACACCAGCGAACGTCCTTTCCCCTTTGATATTAAAAGCAAGCTGGCCTATGCTGCCGGTGTTGCCAAAGGGCATTTCATCCAGGTTGAAAAACCATTCAATGCTGATCAGTACAGCAACCTAACACAAGATCCTGCCGGTACCACCTTGGTATTTGTTCGCAGTGACAAAGATAAATTTGAACAACCGCTACCGGGCAAGCCTGATGCAGTAGTGACCCGTGGCCCTCGCAAGGGCCTGCCTCCGTACATACTAGGAATGGGCGGAGAGATGAAGGGTATGAGTGAACACGCATACCTAGACTACCTGCCCACTGTACAGTTTAAAGCTGGCCGTCGTAACATCACCAGTGCCAGCGAACTTCGTGCCGAATGGCCGCACAGTGATGATGCCACCAAGAATAAGATTGTTGCTGACCTGTATCCAGCAGTGAACGATCGTGCTCATGCCATCATCAAAGGCCTGTTAGATCAAGCACTAGATGCTCAGGCCGAGCTGGCAGAAGAAATCACCGACGAAGCCTACTATGGCGCAGTTGAATTCAACGAACAGTTGAATCCCAAGCTGTGGAATGGCAAGCAACTAGATGAAGAAGTTGCTGGTAAGTTAGATGCCATTGCTCGTTTCTTCATCAAGTTTTTAGATGTTCCCACCCTTCGTGTGCGCGACATCACAATCTCAGGCAGCAATGCTGCCTACACCTACACAGAACACAGCGACATTGACCTACACATTATTGTACGTCCGCCCAACGGCATGCAGGACTTGTATCGTAAGTTTTTTGATGCCAAGAAGAAACTGTTTAACGATCAACACGACATTCGCATCTATGGTCAACCAGTGGAACTGTATGTACAGTTTGAAGACCAGCCGCACATCAGTGCTGGTATCTACAGTTTGTTGACCGGTAAGTGGTTAAGTAAGCCCAAGAAAGAACGTGCTGAAGCCACTCACAGTGATGTCAAGAGCAAGGCCAAGTATTATGTGTCGGCCATTGAAGATGTCATCCACAATGATGATAAGGCTGGCGCAGACAAGCTATGGGACAAGATTAAAAACGATCGCAAAGAAGGACTGACACAAAACGGAGAGTTTGGCACAGAGAATCTAGTGTTCAAGCTGTTGCGTAACATTGGCTTCTTGGATCTGCTGGAGCGTTATAGACAAGAAGGTGTCAACCAAGAGTTAAGCCTTGCTGAAACAGGAACTACACTATGAATTTAGAACTAGCAATGAAACGAGTGCAGGCCACTACGTTTGCATTTTATCTCAAGACACACAACTTTCATTGGAACGTTGAAGGTCCTGACTTTTATCAATACCACACGTTCTTGGATAATTTATACAACGAAGTATGGGAAGCAGTTGATAGTGTTGCTGAGCACGTTCGTGCTCTTGATATCTATGTTCCAGGCAGCTTTGCTCGCTTCAGTGAACTCAGTGCCATTGAAGATCAAACAGAGATTCCACGTGCCGCCTTGATGATGGAAGAACTATACCACGACAACGAAGTTGTTATCCACACCTTGATAGAAGCATATCAGTTGGCAGGCACCAAGCACTTGGGCCTGGCCAACTTCCTGCAGGACCGCATTGATGTTCATGAGAAACATGGTTGGATGCTACGCAGCCTGCTGAAGGTTCAGCGAGCATGATATGTTGTGCGAACTGCAACTAGATCTTTTTTGTAACTGGGAGTTACTACAGCCGCGATACAGGTTAATTGTTGACAGTGAACTTCACACTGAGCGACAGTATCGTTGGAACAACGACCAACAGTATGTCTGTGAGAATGTAGTGTTAGAACTTGTTCCGGGCACACACACTTACGAAATTGTTAATCTTGATAGCAGTGCTGGAGAATTTAAAGTAGTTAATGCTAGAGTAAATAATAAACCAGTTGAGGCAGCACTTAAAGGGACTTTTGAATTATGAGGTTGTATGAACTATTTGAATCAGATGGAGCCACAACATCGGCGTTAATGGCGTCAGTTGTATTTCCAATGACACCTGGTACAACTATGAGTGCCGCTCGTGCTGCCGTTGATCCCAAAGGATATGGCCCTAACAAACGGGGCGAACTCAAGCGTGTTAAAAAGAAAATTAAGGTCGGGACTGGCGTCTACGATCACAGAGGTTAAATCATGAAAGATATCTTAGACAAACTTACACTAATAGAATCCGAGAAGCCCAAGGCCGCTCTCTTAAACAAAAAGTTCAGTAGCTTCCGCGACATGGAACAACTACAGGGCGATGCTAGTATCACCACAGCACACAAGCCTGTGAAGATGGGCGACCAGCAGAAAGGACTCACTGGCAAGCTGGTGGGTACTACTGAAGCAGTAGAAAATACTGTAGAAGATCTTGTGGCCAAGTTAGGTAGCGAGTTCAAGAGTCAATTCATGGGCGACAAAAAGCAACCCAAGAAAGACCAAGACCTAGCCAATGCACCTGCTGATAGAGATATTGGCGAGAAAAAGCCCGCCAAAGATATCCATGTTAAAGAGCAAGGTGTGGCGGAAGCCAAGGCAGATCCAACTGGTAGTTGGGTAGTACATGACGGTAACAAAGTTAAAAAGTTCAAAACTCGCGAAGGCGCAAAAGCGTATGCCGAAAAGAATGGCGGCACGGTTGCCAGCAGTGAATATTACCATGACAAAATTGCAAAGAAAGACGTAACAGAAGGTGAACAGCGGGTTGACTCGCTGGTCACTGACGCATTACGAGTAATGAAGGGCTCAGACGTAAGTGATGCTGTACTAGCATTAAAGAGAGTATTGGGCGACAGAGCATACAATGAACGCCGCGGCTTTTATAGTTTCTATGTTAAACAAATTCATGATATGTATAATCAGCAAGGTGTGGCGGAAGGCGGATTTGTTGATGTATCAGGATGGTCAAGAGATGATGTCCGACGACTAGGTCATCAAGACGACGATGGTGGCCAACAACAAGCTCGTCCAAAATTGGTAGCTTGGATATTCTACAATGTTAAACCTGGTCAAGAAGACACAGCTTCCATGTATAAAATACGCCAGCTGAAAAGTGGTAAATGGGCTATGCCAGAATATGCCAACAGTGGTCGCACCCATGCTTTCCAACGTAACGAAGCCGACAAGGCATTTGGTCCCGGTAGACGTTGGGAACCAAACAACGAAAGTGTAGCCGAAGATGCAGTTGCTGATTTTCTAGCCCGTGGCGGCCAGGTACAAGTTGGTAAACCAAGTCGCGGACCACGTAGACCTGGCACAAGTTTTGGCAGCAAGCATATTGGCACAGGGCGTGGTGGTAAAGCCTCAAATCAAAGTGGTAAATCTGCCAACACAGGACCTAATGCTAAACCAGTGGTTGCTGCCGAAAGCGTTGAAATGAGCACCAGCGGTCCAATGGGTAGTATGCCCATTGACAATGTTCCACAGGTACAGAGCGTGACAGAAGATTGGGGTAGCAGTGATTGGACTCCGGTAATGAAAGGCATGTGGGACGTAATTGATCGTCACTATGCTGGCCGTGCTAATCCAGAAAGCATCGAAGATGCCGCACAAAATGCCGCAGAGTTTTACTACGATGACATGGGCTACGATGAAGTGGAAGACGCCAAGGATCGTATCATTGGTATGTTCCTGCGTCGTCCAGACGGTATTGGGCGCAAGCAAGACAAGACTCCCAGTCAAGAGCTAGAAGAAGCAGGTGTTATTCCTGCAGCCGCACCTGCACCTGGTGCCGCTGTTGCACCCGGCACTGCTCCTGTTCCTGCTGATGCTGGAATACAAGGACAACTCAATGTCAAGCAATTGGCCAGTGTATTACCTGGTATTGATGCACAAACTCTTGCCATGGCCATGACCACACTAAAGGCCGGCTCAGCGCCAAGCATGGCACAGCAGAAAGCATTGGCTGGTGCGTTTGCCGCATTAGTCAAAGCTGATCCACAGACAACAACCAAGGCAATGGCTATTCTCAAGAAAGTTAGCGCAGAGCCTGCAGCCGCCCCAGTGGCAGCTAAGCCAGCACCTGCGCCTACTGCTCCAGTTGGTACACCTGCAGCCGCACCAGTGCCTGCTGAAGAGTCTATGGACTATATTAAAGAAAACAAGCGTAAGCGATGATCTTAAGAGAGTTTACCACTGTCAGCTCAGCCGATGAAGAAAAGATTGCTATCAAATCCTTCATCAGGTGGGCCTGTGGCGCATTAAAGATAAACATCAAAGAACTACCACACATTGAATTCAGTGCTGATCAAAAGTCAGCGGCAGAAAATCATCGTACTGGGTATTTTGATGAGCATACAAAGAAGATGGTAGTATATGTTGGCAATCGAAATATGATTGACATCTTACGCACAGTAGCACACGAGCTAGCACATCTTAAACAAAATCAACTAGACCTCATAAAGAGTCATGGTCCAGGCAGCAGTCCAGAGCGTAGTGCTGACCAGGTCGCTGGATATCTCATGAAACTATACGGGGCAAAACATCCAGAAATTTATCAATGAAGATATTGTCTCTTGCCTCTGAGAAAAGCAAACTATTACCCGTAAAAGAACTACATGACCACTGTGACTTTTTCAAGAAGCTAGAAGAGTGGGGTCATTCATTTATATCTCAGCCAACAGCTGATCCCTATTACATTTTTCTACGAATTTCATGCGGGAACCCTTGGGCCCAGGACACTACTCCTGAGTCTCAGCTACTGTTTGCTCGGATTAGAAAAGATCTACAATCAAAACATGCCGTGTTGGTGATCTTAAATGTGGAATCATTTGGTATAATAAAAAGTGTGCTTAATGGTAACGGTTGTCCTCCATTATGGGTACAATATAACGCAAGTTTTTTTGATATTCCAGCCAGCAACATTATATACGCTGACGCCGGATTCTCTATCGAACAAGGAATGCGGACCAAGGGTATCAAAGCAATCTGGTTAGACTGGTTTCAGAATTACATTATCCCCGATCCTTTTATCAGCAGTAGCGCAAGGCAATCAATCTTGGATAAAAGCCCGAGATCAAAGAAATTCGTATACTTTGGCGGCACTTCGGCAAATAGATCGCATCGCTTAGAGTTTATAACCAAAGCCATAGCACAATGCGGCTTTAAAGAAAATGCCTATTACTCTAACGCACCTGGATCATATTATGATTCTAGCAACAATGCGTTAGTAAATGTGCCTGGCAAAGTACTAGACCTCCCCGAAATAGATGATAAGAGAAGACGTATATCAAACTTAATTGGAAAAACTCTTTTCCCTGCGTTTCATGCTGACAGCTATGTTAACATCATAGCCAACAGTTATTTTTCTTATGATCCGGGAAGACTAGAGCTAAACGAAAAAGTTCATAAACCCATGCATTGTATGCAGCCTTTTATTAACTTAGGCGAAGTGGGAACGCTCAAAGCATTAAAAAGTCTTGGCTACAAGACTTTTGATAAGTGGTTTGATGAAAGTTATGATCAACTCATTGATGAGCAAGAAAGGATGGAGGCGGTACTGTCCGAAGTTACTCGCATTAGTAACATGTCCAACGACGAGCTCAACGATATGCTGGTTGACATGCTGCCTGTGCTGGAACATAACTGTGCTTTGGTCTCTGAACGCTACTACTCAGACCAAGGCTTCCACGACTTTGTGGCCAAACTTGAAGCTTATAGAAATTTGATCATCTCTGGGTAAAATAGTTCTTGCTATTTGCAGACTAGTTAAGTATAATAGTACTTGAACTGCACATTTACCAACAGGAGATTTCAATGAGCGATCGTATTTTTAATGCCGAGCAAAAGGCAAAACTCACACAGCTGATCAACGAAGGCATGCAGGTCATGATGGAAGTTGAAACACTGAACGAGGGTTTGGCTGATACTGTCAAGGCCATTGCTGAAGAACTTGAGGTTAAACCTAGTGTTCTTAAAAAGGCAATTCGCATTGCACACAAGGCCAAGTTGGGCGAGACCAACAAGGAACACGAAGAACTAAACACAATCCTGGAAACTGTCGGTAAGACTCTTTAAGAATGAGTTACGTTGACGCTATCCAAGATCGCGAGAAAGATCGCATCCACGTTGTAGAACGTATAAATGGTGAACGGGTGTTTCGTGAATTCCCAGCTACCTACTTGTTCTACTACGACGATCCTCGCGGCAAGTTCCGCACCATCTACGATACACCAGTGAGTCGCTTTAGCACTCGCAGTAACAAGGAGTTTCGTAAGGAGGTGCGGTCGCACTCTGGAAAGCAACTCTGGGAAAGTGATATCAACCCAGTGTTTAGGTGTCTAGAAGAGAACTACAAGGGCAAGGACTCGCCTCGACTACAAACAGCATTTTTCGACATTGAAACGGACTTTGACCCCACAAGGGGATTCTCTAGTCCCGAGGATCCTTTCACAGCTATTACAGCCATCTCTGTTTACATGGATTGGTTGGACAAGCTGGTCACTTTGGCGCTTCCTCCCAAAGGAATGACCTTTGCTACTGCTGGCGAAATTGCCGCA
>Ga0209190_1000973_pt1 | contig 20482 bp, 19 predicted proteins | sample M_140205_XF_Meta_FD_187315 | JGI IMG/M metagenome (GOLD analysis project Ga0209190, IMG submission 187315) | Freshwater microbial communities from Lake Montjoie, Canada to study carbon cycling - M_140205_XF_MetaG (SPAdes) (version 2) | ecosystem: Environmental > Aquatic > Freshwater > Lake... | reverse complement strand
ACAAAACCAGTGCTCTGCCATTGAGCTACGCTAGCACGGCTAGCCTTGGAGAAAAGTAAATATAGGCCAGTTATTGCCTTAAGGCAAGGTTAAAACTTTCTTGGGAGTCAATTACCTAAATATTTTTGAAAAGACAAATGTATTTGAGCGGATTTAAGGTTTGGGTAATTTTTTGTATTGGAGCAAAACCCCATCGAAAGCAGGGTAAATTTTTACAGTTCTGCCAGAAAAGCCTGGAGAAGCAGGAATGGGTACGATTTCAAACGATTTTCCGGAATCTGTGCTACGAAGGGGTACGAGCCAGAATTTATTTTGCGTTTCAGGTAGTTCCAGATTGTTAATTGTTACAATATCACCAACTTTAGGCGTTTTATCTTTTAAAGAAGAATAAAGGACCTCGGTAACCCGGGTAAGAACGATGTTTTCTTCGTCGTTAACTTCAAGGATCACGTCGAGTTCAGAGGTTAAGAATTGGGGATGAGATAAGCGCACAGGTTTGCCATCCGTACCACGCGTGGTATGGGCGACCAAAAATCCCAAATAACTGATCCAAGATAAAAACAAACCCATGGCGAGGAGAAGCCTCAAGCGGTTTGGCTTCATCGTGCTCTCTCATTTTCAGGCCTAAAAGCAATAACATAATCATGCATAAGCCCAGTTTCAATATCGAATATATCTTCAAAATCATTCATGGAGTCATTATCGGTTTTGCTCATGAGTCCGATTTCGACAAGGTTAAAAACCATGTTTCCGAAATCGCCGGTTTTTTTGATTCCCCATTGGTTGAAAACACACCGCGCCATCAGGCCGAACTCTTCAAGAGCAAATTTTCGAATCCCTTCGATCAATTGTCTGCCTGAAACATGATGTTCCTTGGCGGGTTCTTCGCCCTCGGGGGGCTTAATTTTCCCTAACATTTTTTGAGTATATGCAAGTGCTTGAAAAAGAAACTCATAGGCCTCATAGGGAAACCTTGGGTCTTTCTTTATGATTTCGTGGATTTTAGGATGATAAGAACCCATGACTTTTATTTATTCCCTAAGTGTTTAATTTGCAGAAACATTTAGAACTTCTGAATGCATAATGGAAATTCTACGACCATCTTCAAACTCTACTAGAAGCCTGCGCGAAAGAAGTTCCTGTGCTAATACACGGCCTTTGCCTTTTTCCGTTATTATCAATGACCCTAGCTCAGGCAATTCTTGCTGATGCTGATCATATACATCCTGTTCGAACCGAAGGCAACATTTTAACCTGCCACACCTTCCAGATATTTTAGCAGGATCAAGAGAAGCTTTTTGCATGCGAGCCATTTTCATGGAAACCGGAGGCATCTCGATCATATGAGAGTTACAACAAACAGGCTTGCCACAATCTCCAAAGTCTGCAAGAAGTTTTGCTTCATCGCGGACGCCTATCTGCCTCATTTCGATGCGTGTTTGAAATTCTTTCGCAAGGTCTTTTACCAGATCCCTGAAGTCAATTCTGCTTTCGGAAAGGTAGTAAAAGATAAGCCTCTCTGCGCCAAATAGAAGTTCAGCATCAACCATCGTAAGCTGAATGCCTCTTTTTTCGGAAAATTTGCAGCAGGTATTGATGGCCCTGGCTTCCAGCTTTTTGTTTTGCGCAATGCATTGGGTATCTTGAAGGGTTGCTTCGCGAACAATTGTGCCCTTGGTTGGATCTACCAGCCATTTAAGTGAGTCTGCCGTTGATTCACATAGAATTTCACCAGATTCCTGACCTCTTGGCGTTTGAATGATGACGGTTGCGCCCTTAACATAAGTAGTCAAAGCAGGATCGTATTCTCCCATCAAGCGCATTGCACCATGCCGTACGATCCATTTTGTTGCCATGACAACAATGCCCCAAACGATGAATGATAAAAACCAAATACAATGGTTTCAAGATTGCAAAGCATACCAGAAAAATGTTTTCATATAACGGGTATGCGGCCTCTGCAATTTGATTAGTGGTTAAATTGAAAAGCTTTTGAGTTAAGTAACGCCCAGACGAGATCTTGTGCCCCGACCTGCCTTTTATCGATTGGCTTCCCGAAGGAAGAAAGATTGTTTTGCAGCCGGATCAATTCTGCATCTTGAGCGCGGAATGCTTCTAAAACAGCATTTATCTGCATGGGATTTCTTTTGGCAGGTTCCAACAGGAGAATTTTAACGAGCTCAGATTCTGCACCAAAGGGCTGAACTTGGCCCTGCGATTTAGTGAGGGAAATTCTGAACCTACCCAGAGTATGCTGGGTGCCAAAATTTTGAATTAGAGTAATGGTTATCTCGCCTTTATCAGTGATAAGTGCGGGGTTTTGAATTTGAAAATAAGCGGAGTTTGGTTTGCCAAACTCGGGTGCAATAGCCCAACCCGTGGTTAAATTGTTATCAATGGCGTTGGCGATGGGGAAAGTCGGTTGGTTAAAAGTGGACTTTGGATTAGTAAGAGGAAGGGGCATGGGCTTTTGCCCATCGAGGTTAAAAGTAGCTTTAAATTCGTTGAGAACAAAGTTGCCATTGGGCGCACGGCCGGGCCCTTTGGTTGGTAGTAGGGAGTCGTGGGGTAAGACTTCAAGCAAAATGCCAGTCCAAGCCTGTTTATCGACAGGGATTTTTACAGTGATGGTTTCTTGGAGTGGATTTTCGCCACTGGCAAGAAAGCTTCCATCATCGAGTTTTGTCAATTTAGCTTTAGATTTCGCAGATGCCGTGGAGGTTTTGATGTTTTCCCACTCCGCAACTTTGGTGTAGGATTTTTCCCACTGTGTGATGCGCTGTGATTCACTTTTCTTGTGAATTTCGAGGGCCTCTGCTCTGCGATTAAATTCTTCCATCAGGGGTTGGAATTCTGGTTCGCCATCTTTGAGGGCTTTTAAGCCTGCATTGATTTCGGGTTGGGTTGGAGGCCGATTTAAAACGCTGAGAAACAATTCTTCAACTAGTTTTGAGTCATCTTTTTGGGTGCCTAGAAGCTTTGCGATAAGGTTGTTAGGGTCGCGAACAGCATCGCCAATGACTGGGCCGTTTACCAAACTTAAAACGGGCCCGAGCATCATGGAGGAAGATCTTTCGCATTCGCAAGCACTTTGGCGTGGGGGTTTGCCAAACAATTGAAAGAACCCGCCACCAACATCAACCGAAGCATCAACTAATTGTGCGGCTCTGGTGCCAGCGGGTACGCCTGGAAGTTTGGTGATAGAACCGGTTGCACGATGGATGGAATCAAAGAGAACCTCAGCAGGCAGCCTGCGTGCTAGGGCATGGGAGAAATTGGATTCATCATCTTTGTTCCAATCATTGGTTTGAACAGAAAGCTGATAAACCCGTGATTTACAAATAAGCTTGACGATGTGCTGGATGTTGAATTCACTTTGAATGAATTCTGCTGCAAGTTTCTCGAGGAGCATAGGGTTTGAAGAAGGGTTTCCAGCTCGGATATCGTCAATCGGTTCGATAAGGCCAACGCCCATTAAATAGGCCCATTGCCTGTTGACAAAGCTACGGGCAAAATAAGGGTTTTCCTTCGAGGTGACCCAGTGGGCCAATTGCTGTCTTCTGCTGGAATTATCAGCCGCTTTGTCTTTCAATGCGAAAGGAAACTGAGGCGGTGCAACCAATCCCGTTCGCTCATGTTTCATTTCCCCGGATTTTGAATCTTGAATCACTTCAACCAGGGGTTGGGCACCTTCAACTGCACTGCCACCAACTTTTTGACCTTTGTACTTTTGGTCTTCCACTCTAGATATTTGTGCGAAATAAGCAGAAAGCTGGTAGTACTGGTCTTGGGTCCAGCGTTCGAATGGATGATCGTGGCACTTGTTGCAATTGAATCGTACGCCCAGAAAAAGGTGAGTACTATTTTCTGCAGCAGCAGCGGGATCGCGCAATATTTTAAAGTAGCTTGCAGCAGGGTTTTCCAAATTCGACCCAGAACTAGTGAGGATTTCGCTGGCAAATTTGTTGTAGGGCTTGTTGGTTGCAATTAAATCACGGATGTAGCTATTAAGCTTAGCTGCGCCTTGATCTCCTAAATATAATTTGTTGACTTGTAAAAGATCGGCCCATTTGTTGGTCCAATGTTCGATGTAATCTGCTGACCCAACGAGCTTGTCAATCACTTCGTCGCGCTTTGTCTTACTTTCGCGTTTGTCTGCAAGAAATGCTTTTACCGTCTCAGAAGTCGGGGGCAGGCCAGTAAGGTCGAGAGTGATTCTGCGCAGAAACTCGGTGTCGCTGCAAAGGCCGCTAGGCAGCACTTTGATGGATTGAAGTTTTTCAAATACTAAGTGATCAATAAAGTTGTTTTCGATCTGAGGCGCCCATTTAAAGTTCTTGCGATCCCCCATGATGATGAAGGTGGAGGCAGCATAATTGCCCTCAAATCTAGCAAGAACCGTAGCTTCTCCCCTTCTCAAACCTTGCACTACGCCATTCTTTTCTACAAGTGCTGCATCGATATTACTGCTTTCAAGAAATGCTTCGGCAGTAACATCTCTGCTGGTGTTGTCTGGGTAGAATGCTTTGACAAGCATTTGTTGTTTCATGCCGGGAAGTGGGAGAACGAAATCTTTAGGGAAAACCTCGATTCTAGAAACTTTAGGAGTGGAGGGGTCGTACTTGACGCCTTCAGCAATCCATTTTCGCAGAATTTCGTAGGTTCGGTCGCCCGGTTGGATGAGAGATCCGCCGGCATGCGGGGTTTGCCCGGAAGCTTTTAAGAGCATAAGGCTTGAATCAGGAGCAGCACGGTTAAACCTTCGACCTTCAAGGTCATCGGTAAGTGATCTATGATCAAAAAGTGAATCGTAGCCACGAAGGCTAAGTTTAAAGCCGTTTTTTCCTTCAGCAGAACCATGGCAAGTGCCTTGGTTGCAGCCGGTTCGTGCGAGAAGAGGCATAACATCGTTGATAAAGCTGGTGGGTGCGAGGCTTTTAGTCTGAGAAATTTTAATGGGGATGGAAATAGTCTTTCCATCAAAAGAAGCGGAAATCGTCCCTTCACCATCTTTAAGAGAAGAGATAATTCCTGAGGGGGAAATTTTAACCAAGTCTTCTGGAACAGTCCATTTACCAAGTCGGGTAAGGTCGGCATTTTCGCCTGTGTTTAAAATACCTGTTAGTAAAACTTGGGAATAAGAGAAAGGGCCCGTCAGATCGAGCGAAGCTGGGGTGATGGAGATTTTTTCAACTTTGGCCCCAGCAGGCAGCTTTTCGGGTTCTTGCGCAAGAACAAGATTTGCTTGCGCTAAAAAAAGTAATGTAAGAGTAAAAGCAGTAGAGGCTTTTATGTTGGGGAATCGATTATTCATATTTACAATCTCCTGAAAACAGGCTTGGTGTGTGTTTTAGTTTTTACTAACTGTAATTGGTACGGGAACGAATTCTTTTTCTTTTTCACCTGTCGGAACCTTGAACAATTTAACGGTTCCATCAAAACCTGCGGTTGCGATTTTTGAACCATCGGGGGTGAAAGCTAAGGAATAGATGGGGTTTAGCCCGGTTTCAATCCGGGTAACCACTTTACCATCTTCCGTTTGATAGATTTTAATAAACCCTTTTCCATCCAAGCTGCTTCCTGCTGCAAATAAAGCTCCACTTTTATCAAAGCATGTGGCATAAATCCTGCCTGCAATGGCTTCATACTCACGCACCTTGTTGGCATCATCCCCTATGACGCGCTTGGTAACCCGGTGCATTTTGTATAGCCTTGGAATGCCATCTGATCCTCCTATTAGGAGTTCTTCATAAACTTTTTCTGCAGCATCGGTTCCCTCAGCACCTTTGACCATGGTTTTATCTTTACGAGGCCGGACGGAGACAGTTTGAAGTCCGCCTTTAAGTGCACCTGGGGTAATGCTGGTAATGTTGTCAATAAAGCGCTGGGTTGCAATTTCGGTAAGTTTCATGGAGCGATCTCTGCTGATTGATGCAAGAAAAAGTCCATCGCGGGAAAAAGCAGTGCCCAACACCCAATCGGTATGCGCACCTTGATAAAGTATTTGTTTGCCTGTGGTAGATTCGATTGCTCGAACGGAGTTATCCGCACATCCATAGGCGATTTTAGAGCCATCGGGAGACCAACTCACCCCATAAAGGGTGTCGAAAGTTGAAGGGACAGAAAGGGTGAGTTTTTTCTTGGCAACATCCCAGATTTGGATTTCCCCAAAACGGCCAGGCGAGCCAGCAGCCGCTGCAATTTGCTTCCCATCGGGTGAAAACGCAAGGGATTCGATTCGTTCTGCAAGGCCAATGAGTCTGCCAACGATTTCAGTACCATCAGCCTTGTGCAATATGATTTCGTGATAACCAGAAACAGCAAGAAGTTGCCCATCGGGAGAGAAATCGATCGAAGTAATCACGGGGGGCAGGGAATAGATAGGGGGGTGTTCGGGATCGACAAGTTTCTTAGCGGATTTGGGTGAATCGTCTTTGGCTCCCTCTACTATCCATTTGCGAACGAGTTCGGTTTGATCCTTGGTTAGAGGGTCTTTTCCTTTAGGCATTTCAGCTTTTTGGTCTGCATGGGCAATCATTACCTGATAAATGTTACTTTTTAGAGGGTCCCCCGGAAAGATTTGAATTTTATCCCGGTCTCCTTTCAAAAATAAGGAAGGAAAGTCGATCATCATATAGCTACCTTGCACTTTAGCGGGTTGATGGCAGCCTTGGCAGTTTTGCTGAAAAATCGGCCTGATATCTTTAAAATAACTTGTGAGGGTGTTTGTTTTGACTTTATCTTCTGCAGCAATTATGCTTTGTGGCAGAATCAAGGCAAGGAATGTCAAAGCTATTCGGAGGAGTGGTTTCATGTTCAATTCGGGTTCTACCAGAAAATTATGTGGCATGTCAAAAACCTTTTGGAAGGATTAACACCACCTATATTGGCAATAAAAAACCAATTCTGCAAGTAAGATATCTGAAAAGCGGTCTTGCTATGCGCAAAAGTATTGTGAATCCTTGTTCTATATTTAGTCAGCCCTAATGCTTCAGAGGGATAGTCATGCGAATAGGAATTTGGAATATATCGTTATTAGTATTCACGATCATAGGCTTATCATCATGGGCTCAAGAGGGTGGAGAAAAGAAAGAGGGTGGGGAAAAGAAAGATATTGCCCCAAAAATCCCGATTAAATCGCTGAAATCTTGGATTATTGATCTAAAAGATAAAGACCCAAGCGTGCGCGATTTTGCACTTAGTGCAATCCCTAATTATGGTTCTTCCACTTCGGAAGCGATTCCTGCGGTAATTGATCGTTGCCTAGATCCCGATGCAGGAGTGCGGGTAAAAGCGGTGATGGCGCTAAGCGTACTAGAAATTTTAGACAAAGATATTCCCAGAACGGTTGATGCTCTTGCAAAAAGAGCCCAAGAAGACCCGCAAGCTCAGGTGCGTTATCTTGCAATTAATGCCCTGCAAAGATTTGATCCTGTAGATGCCAGAAGAACCATCGCAGCTCTAGTCGATGCGTCAAAATATCCAAATGCTTATGAAGTGCGGAGGATCGCTTTGATCGCCCTTGTAAAATTTGGCATAGATAAAACAACAGGGCCAGATGTCAAAGCGGTAACAGCGGCTTTGATTGCCTTGAAAGACCCTGCTATTCCTGTGCGATATGCAGCCATAACAGCAATTGCGCTTCTAGGTAAACCAAATAACGCTTTGGTGTCTGCGGGGGTAGACAAAGCCTTGACCGAGTTAGCCAATGGCAGCGACAAGATCTTTGCGATTTGGGCCAAGGTGGGCTTGGCAAATCAAGATGTGTTAACTGCTGCAACCCATGTTCAGTTTCTAAGCCGTATGCTTAAACAAGGTGATCTGCAGGTAAAGTTGGAAGCCATGCGTGCAATTTCGGTGATAGGGGCTCTAGCAAAACCCACTGTTCCCGATTTGATTGATCTTCTTGAAGATAAAGACAACTGGGTGGTTTTTAACGCTTGCCTAACACTTGGAAGCCTTAATGTGGAGGCAAGAGAAGCAAGAGATCCCCTGACGAAACTGGTAGCAAAAAAAGATGTGTACGAACCAGTCAAGCAAGCCGCTGCAAATGCCTTGGAATCAATCAAAGGTGTTACTCCAAAACCAATGCCCAAGGCCCCATAAGTGTGGTTGTTTAGATGATTCCGTGAAGTGGTCCGCCTCTTACGCCCAAAGCTCAATAAGTGTGGTTGTTTAGATGATTCCGTGAAGTGGTCCGCCTCTTACGCCTAAAGCATCTACCGCCCTTTCCACTGCAGGATTTTCGACTAAAGCAGGGGCGTGGTGCGGTTTGCTTCTTGCATCTATCACCAAAGAACCTATGCAACCCCAATGCTTGTCGTTAATGACCGAAGCTATGCCATGAATATCTTTGGCAGGATTTGTTTTGGTGAAGACCGTCCACAGAAAATTTCTCTCGCATGCACTTGCGAAGTCACTGTCATCGACAAGAAGAATCATTGGGAATTGGTTGATGGTATCGCTGGGATTAAATGCATCACAGAAATACAAGGCATCTTGGTTTTGTGGAGATAGAAAGGGTGGAGATTTGATTGCGAGAATACCAGGAAGACAAACCCTCGGTGCATCAAAACCATTGGGTAGATTAAGCTTTTCGGGGATGGTTGTGGGAAGCGTTCTTCGCACCGGGCCCGCAGCAGCAAATACCACTTTAGATCCGAGGTTTAAACCACTGCCGCTGTAATCAAGCGTGTCGATGGTGGTGCGTGTGTGAAAATGAAGGTCATTGGAGAAGTCAATGCGCTCGAGTAAATGTCTGAAAAATAATGGGATATCTTTAATGTCTAATTCAGGGTTATCTTCCTTAGCGATGATCAGTAGAAATTTGGCAAGAGATAGTTGCCCTTGGCCTAATATTGCGTTGGCCGCTGTCAATAACTCTTGGGGCCTTACGAGAGCGTTGTATGGGGTGTATCGTTCGCTGCCAATGGCCAACAATAAAGGATGAACCCCTGCTGCATCGACTGCATTGACAGCATGGATGCCCGGGATGACCGTGGGAAGAATGGGTCCGGTCAATTCGTGGATCAAGTCGCCAAAGGCTGTGTCTTCTTGTGGCGGTCTGCCCACCACGGTGAAAGGCCAGATCGCATTGGTTCTGTGGTATACCGCCTCAACTTTCATAACCGGGAAATCATGCGCAAGGCTGTAATATCCGAGATGGTCTCCAAACGGCCCTTCAGGCAAAAGTCTGTTCGGATCAACAACGCCAACGATGCAAAAATCAGCTTCAGCAGGAAGCAGTATGGGTCGAATATCTGGGGAGGGCATTGGAAATTTAACCAAGTCCATTCGCCTGCCGCCAAGAGCGCCCGCAAAACAGATTTCAGGCATTCCTTCGGGTAAAGGCATAACAGCAGCAACCGCAAGGCTGGGCGGCCCCCCCACAGAAATCGCAACGCGGAAGGGTTTGTTCTTGTTGATGGCCTTGCTGTGATGAACGCCAATGCCTCGATGTAATTGGTAGTGCAATCCAACTTCTTCATCGGTTTTGTATTGGTTACCTGATAGTTGGATGCGATACATACCAATGTTGGAAAACCTCCAACCCGGGCTGTCCACATCTTCGGTGTGCACTTGAGGTAGGGTGACAAAAGCCCCCCCATCCTTAGGCCAGCAAACTAATTGAGGCAGTTTTGAAATAAGAGTCTGATTTTCCAGCAAAGGGGCTCTTCGCACAATTCGAGGAAGCGAGTTCCATAAACCAGACAGCACTTTAGGCCATCGCAGAGGTGTTTTAAGCACTTTTTCGGGATAAGCCTTGCAGGCAACCATGGCTTCCACCGTGGCAAGTTGATGCCTGAATATGAACTTTGCCCGGGCGATGTTCCCAAAGAGATTGCTCACCATGGGGAATTTTGAGTTTTTGACATTAGTAAAGAAAATAGCAGGGCCATTTGCCTGAAAGACTCTGCGATGGATAGCCGCTGCTTCCAAATGGGGATCAACTTCAATATCGATACGAATCAAGTGCTTGTGTTTTTCAAGATCCGTGACGCACTGCCTCAAATTTCGATAGCTCATTGCAATAAACCCTCAAATTGATGCTTCACTTATAGACTTATTTAACGATTTAGCAGTAGAAATCGCTCTATTCTTTAAAATTTAACGGTTAACTGGATTCAGAGGTATTGAATTCATCTGATTTGAAGCTTATTTGCATAAAGTTTGCTGGAAGCAGGGTCGATCCATTGATGTGAGCGTAAGCCATCATTTTAGAGATTTTGCTTGCTTATAGGTGTTAGGATGATTGATGGAATACCAATTCGAGAGCCTGTCAGCGCCTTGACCCATGGTGCCTGGGTGCTTTTTTGCATCCCCGCATTGGTATTGCTGATGAGGCGAACCCGCAAGGATAAACTTAAAACTCTTGGTTTGCTTATTTATGGTTTGAGTATGCTTGCGTGTTTTGCAAGCAGTTGTTTATTTCATTCCGTCTGGGGTTCAGAAAGAATTATTGAAGCATGTAGATCGCTCGATCATGTTTGCATCTTTTTATTCATCGCAGGTACTTGTACTCCAATAGCATTGGTTTTCATGGAAAAGCGATGGCGTTTCATGTTCCTATCCAGCATGTGGTTTTTTTCCTGTGCAGGAATAAGCGTTATAGTAAGTGGTACCACGATGCCCCTTTATGTGCGAACCACGGTCTATCTCATGTTGGGTTGGATGGGGCTATTGCTTTATTTTCAATTGTTGAAGAAGCTAACAGAAAGAAAAGCCCGGCCTTTCATGATGGGTGGGATCATCTATAGTTTGGGAGCGGCATTTAATTTGGCCCATCAACCCGTGATCATTCCCGGTTTAGTAGGCCCGCATGAGGTTTTTCACATGGTAGTAATCATAGGAAGCTTAATGCATTATTACTTCATGATAAAAACCGTGGCATGTTATTCGAAACCCCTCGACAGCGCCTTCGAAATGTATGATAATCCCATCTTGATTGGTACCGATGCAAGTTGTTTGCAAGAGATGCCAATGTCGCGAAAATCAGCTTAAATTCGAATGCGGTAAAAATGAAAATTGTACTCTTTCCGACTGTTGAAGCACAGCGTGCTTCTAAATTTAAAGCAATTGCAGATCCTCACGAAGTGGTTAACGCCAACTCGTTAAAAGATGCAATGGATGCAATTGTTGATGCCGATGGATTTATAGGGAAAATCACGCCCGAATTGCTAGGGAATGCAGGCAAACTCAAGTGGGTGCAGTCGATGACTGCCAGTTTGGAACATTATGTTTTTCCTGATCTCATCAAACATCCATCAATGTTGACGAACATGCGGGGGATTTTTTCTGATGTGGTTGCAGATCATGCGATGGGCATGGTGCTAAGTTTTTCAAGAAACCTGCACAGATATGTAATGCAGCAAGTGGAGGGAAGATGGGCTCCTCTTGGGGGCGAGAAAGGCAGGGTTGATTTTGCCAGTGGCCCGGGTGTCACTAATTCCATCGATCTTAAACATCAAGTCTTAAGCGAAAAGACCCTCGGTGTGTTTGGCTTAGGGGGCATTGGAAAAGAAGTTGCCAAGCGAGGTGCTGCATTTAATATGCGTTGCATAGGGCTTGATCCTTTTTGCTTGGAACCCTCAAAAGAAATTCCGCAACCTTGGCCCATGGAACGATTGGATGAATTTCTCAAATCCTCTGATTATATTGTGATCGCTGCCCCTCACACACCGCTTACCGAAAAACTTTTCAACTTAGATTTAATCCAGAAGATGAACCATGATGCAGTTTTGATCAACATAGGCAGAGGCGCCATTGTTGTGCTTGATGATCTTGTAAAAGCTTTAGAACAGGGTTTGATTGCAGGTGCGGGGTTAGATGTTTTTGAAATTGAACCGCTGCCTGAAACGCATCCTTTATGGAAAATGAGCGATAAAGTGATTCTGACTCCGCATGTTGCGGGGTATGCTCCGCCAATAGCTTCGAGGCATCTGGCATTTCTTCTGGAAAATTTGCAGAGGTTTCTGAATCAGTTACCATTGTTAAATGGAGTTGATAAATCGCGCTGGTTTTAAAAAGGGAATTTCGATGAGTGTAAAAGGTAAACTCAGAATTGTGATTACAGGAGCAACAAGAGGCCTTGGGCAAGCTTTGGTGTTGGGTATGGCTGAACTTGGGCATGAGATTCATGGTTGTGGTACATCAGAGGCGAATGTGGAGGCACTGCAAAAAAAGGTGCCTCAAGGAAAATTTGCGGTTGTTGATGTTGCGCAGGAAAAATCTGTTGCGAACTGGGCAAATACTGTTCTTGGGTTTGGATTGCCTGATTTACTGATCAATAATGCCGCACTTATCAATAAACCTGCTCCTTTATGGAAAATATCCGAAAAAGAATTTAGCCTTTTAATCGATGTAAATATCAAGGGAATTGCAAATGTTCTCCGCTCTTTTGCCCCTTCAATGATTGCTGCAAAAAAGGGTATTATTGTCAATCTAAGCTCTGCCTGGGGTAGATCGGTTTCTGGAAATTTTGCGCCTTATTGTGCAACGAAGTATGCAGTGGAAGGTTTGACTAAAGCCTTGGCGCAGGAATTGCCTCAAGGAATGGCAGCCATCCCTTTAAATCCTGGAATTATTAATACCGACATGCTTCAAACTGCATTTGGTGATGGTGCCTCCAGTTATCACTCCGCAAGTATCTGGGCTAAAAGTGCTGTTCCGTTCATATTGGGTTTAAATGCAGCTAATAATGGGGCATCGTTAACCGTGCCTTGACCCACCAATTTTGTTCTCTCTCCTCTTGATGTGACCAAACAGATGTAAATATTGGATGAATAAGCTTAAATTTTAGAAAAACTAATAGCAACAATCTATATAAATGCTTAAGATACCTTTTTGGAAAATGTTGGAAGAAAAGAAGAACTAATTTTACAGAGGGCATAGCATGAGTACTCCTTTACAATCTTTAATAACTGCGGGCACAAAACTTTGGCTTGATTCCATCGACCCAGAGTTGGTTAAAGTGAATCGTGCCATGGGTGCGACGGGTGCAACCTCTAATCCAATCATCATTTCAAAATTATTGGGAACACATCGTTTTGATGATCAAATAACCAAATTTGCTGCTGAAGGCCTTGATGATGCAGGCTTGGCTTGGAAAATGACCGATCTTTTGGTATCCCAAGCACAAGAAGTTTTTCTTCCTGTTTGGACTTCCACCAAAGGTAATGATGGTTATGTAAGTTTTGAATTGGATCCACTGCTTGAAGACAATGACTGCAAGTTTTCTGTTCAAGAAAAAGCAGCTCACTACATCGAACTTGGTAAGAAGTGGGCTAAAGGACATCAAAATCGTATGATCAAGGTTCCTGCAACGCCCGGTGGCTTGGCAGCATTGGAAGAACTTTGTGCGGCTGGTATTACTCTGAACTGTACTTTGATCTTTTCCGAGAGACAATACTTGGAAGCAAGAGCAGCAATTTGGCGCGGCGCCCAGCGTCGTAAGTCACTCGAAAATTTCAAATCGGTCTATAGCATTTTTGTTAGCCGTTTGGATGTTTATACCGAACAACATGCTCCTACGCTTTCTGCTGAGGCTCAAGGCATGGTTGGGATCGTGAACGCTAAAAGATTGTGTGCAATGAACCATAAGTTCTGGGCTGACAAAAATCTACCATTGCAGCAAGAGATTATTTTTGCGAGCACTGGTACTAAAAAGCCTTCTGATGCACCATACAAGTATGTAGCGGCGTTTGCAGGTTCGGATATCGAAACGAATCCCCCTGAAACGAATGATGCGACTCAGAAGAGTGGTCAGATTTTCACCAAGCAAGTTGATGTTATGCCTGCAAAGGCAATCTTGGATGATATTGATGCCAAGATTAACATGAAGCATCTGGAAGAAACTTTGATGTCTGAAGGTTTGGGGAAATTTGCAGATCCTTTCAAAGGGCTGCTTAAAACTATCGGTGAAATACGCAGCAAGCTTGCAAAGTAATGCTGCTTTGTTTTTGAAGAGGGTTCTTTGTGAACCCTCTTTATTTTTTAAGTGTTCGTTTTGGTTTATATTTTTGGCTTGGGAGAGTTTTAATGGCAAAAGAAGAAGCGATGTTGGTTCAGGGCAAGGTTACGGCTGCCCTCGCAAATACTCAATTTAAGGTAAAACTTGATAATGGGCATGAATTGGTTGCGCATATTGCTGGCAAAATCCGTAAAAACTTTATCAGAATCCTACCTGGCGACATAGTAACGATTGCAATATCTCCTTACGATCTATCGAAAGGAAGAATCACCTACCGTGGGCCACTTCGTGCGAAGCTGGATGCAGAAGCAGCAGAGGAAGGGCTTTAGGGTTCGGTTTTTTTTCTGCTTGATTTTTCAGCTTTAGAAGTTAAAGTTCTCCCCGCCTTTTTCTTAGTTGTCTTTTCATCCTGATCAGGTTGAACCAATATCACTTGGCTCCATAGACTTGGATCTTCCGAAAAAGGGAAATCCAAGGTGCTGTCGTATATCTGGTTTCCCAACTCCCTATCATGCACTTGAATACAAACGCCTAATCTAGGGCATTCCTCCGAGTCATAACCAGCAAGTGCTTGCGATGGTAAAAAGGCTTCCATGAAATAACCACCTGGTTCGTTGGTGCATCGAAACATGATTTCACTTGGAGTGCAAAAAGGCGCATCCTGCAAAGCTCTGTGAATTTTCGATTGAACGAAGCATGGGTCTTCTCGATCCGGGCCTGCGCCCGATGCAAGAAAATGGAATTGATGGCAGTAGCGGGTGGCCCTGTGGCTTGATCTTGAGTCACGGGTATCGATCCAAAGAGTAATACCATCAGAACTTCTAGGCCGGGTTTGGTCGCCTTCTGGGGGTTGCTTTTTGCCCATGATGGTGGCTTGAAATCCCAACCCTTGGGAATTCCAGCACATCCGCATCTCTGCGAATTCTTCCTGCCCATCCAAACCAGATAAATTAGCAAGGGTATATTCGCTGGATAGGTCTAATAATGCATCACCCTTGACCAAGGGTACTCCAGGGTGATTCAGGCACTTTCGTGCAAGCCGAATAAGGAATCTTGAAGGTACAGGTTGCATGGAAGCAATGCTTTCTTAATTTAAAAGACTGCGGGTTAATACTTCCTTGGCTCGATCAAAACAAGGATCCCAAACAATTTCAGGCGACTCGTTTATTAGGCAATCCCTTAGCTTTTCCAATGTGTTTCTACCCATGTGCGGGCATTTATTGCAGGCACAGGTTATCCCTGGTACCGGGTGATAACGGTGCTGCGGGTAACGGTTTTGCATTTGCCACATCATGTTCGGTTCCGTTGCAACTATGAAATCCGTAGGGGTTTTGAAAGTTGCAATTTTATTTAGCATGGCTTCGGTACCACCAACAAATTCGCTATAAGCCCGGATATTAGCAGGGCACTCTGGATGCGCAAGCACCATAGAGGATGGAAGCTTTTTCTTCATTGCAAGAAGGTCGCCCAAACTGAAAATTTCATGCACCATGCATGCACCATCCCAAAGAATCATTTTCCTGCCTGTTACTTCTTCCAGATATTGCCCAAGGTGCCTGTCGGGGACAAAAAGGATTTCCATATCGGAGGGCACTTTCTTAACAATCGATTCGGCATTCCCCGAGGTCACCACCCAATCGCAAAGGCTTTTAACAGCGGCAGTACTGTTGATATAAGTTACAGTCTGGAATTTTCTGCCATTGATTCGAAGCATTTCCTGGTACCTAGCCAATTTGTCTGCGGGGCAACTGTCTGCGAGAGAACACCCGGCTTGAAGGTCTGGGAGTAATACTTTTTTTGCAGAATTAAGAATTTTGGCTGTTTCGGCCATGAAATGAACACCACAAAAAACAATGATTGGGGTTTCCACCTTGGTTGCTGCTCGGGCAAGAGCCAGAGAATCGCCATTGAAGTCAGCGATTTCTTGGATTTCCCCCTCTTGATAGTAATGAGCTAGAATCGTAGCTTTTTTTTGTTTTTTTAGTTCTTGGATTTCTTTGATAATATCATTCATTGCAAGGGTTCCCAAAGTTTTATGGTCGGGACAGGGGCCTTAATTACATTTTGGCCTAATGTAATAATACCTAATTTTTGAGTGATGGCATTGGAGAATCTTATGGATAAGCAAGCTGAAGGAAAAAGTGACAAGATATTGCAACTTTCCACCGAGTCAATTTCATTGGCCCAGGCGGTGAAAAAAGCGGGTATTGGGGGTACCGGGGGCCAATCTAAATTCTTGGTTAAAGAGGGGCAAATCCAAGTTAACGGGCAGGTTGTCACCGCCCCGGGCTTTACCCTTCATCCCAATGATAAGTTTGGTCTTCTTAAAGGAGAAACATGGGTGGTTCAGCAGTAGTAAATCCTGTTGTAAAGCACAGCTTTTACACCGATCCAAGCAAGTCCACCCTGCTAAAAGTTTTTTATCTGGCTTGGCCCGCTTTGATACTACAATTTCTTCATTTGATCATCAATCTATGGGATCGTTTTATCGCAGGTAGATTTTTGCTTGGCGATTCTTCCTCACACCTTTCAATTCAATCTGCTCAAACCACAGGCCAATACTTCTCTTGGCTGATTTCTAGTTATAGCGTTCTTGTTACCGTGGGTAGTACTGCTCTAATTGCACGATTTGTCGGGGCGGGAGATTTTAAATCCGCATCCAAAGTTGTGCATCAATCCCTCCTTCTTGCGTTTTTGTTTGGCTTGCTTGCGAGTATTCTTGCCATTACTTTTGTACCCTTTATTTTGTCCCTCATCGGGCTTCAGGGGGTTGCTGCGCAAGAAGCTTATGGCTTTCTTTTTAATATCTTCATCCTGCTTCCCTTTCAAATGATGGAAGCTGCAGGTATTGCTTGCATGGTTGGGGCTGGAAATACACTTACAGGGTTGATGGTGCTTGGTTTTGTAACCGTGCTTAACATTCCTTTATCTTTTATTCTTGCAACGGGATTTCTGGGAATAGTTCAACTTGGTTTCCCGGGTATAGCTCTTGGTACTTCGATTAGTCATGCTTCTGGAAGTCTCTTAGTTATGTTCTTGTTATTAAGGGGAACTTCCTCGCTTCAATGGGATTGGAAAGAAAAATTAAATTTTGAATTGATTCGAAGGTTACTTAGGGTGAGTCTGCCCGCAGGGGTTGACAGCCTTGGTATTGGCGTAGGGCAGTTTGTATTCTTGGCGATTATCAATCGATTGGGCGAGGCATCAGGTGGGGCGCATGGAATAGCTTTGGGATGGGAAGCTTTGGGGTATCTTTCTGGCGCAGCATTTGGCACAGCAGCCACTGCTTTGGTGGGTTTAAACCTTGGAGCGGGGCAGCCAAACGAGGCAAGCCGTTGTGCATGGACAGCCTATGGTTTGGGCGCTGTATTCATGTCGATCATGGGAGGGCTGTTTTTTTTCTTTGCGGATGCCATGTTCTTGGTTTTTTGCCCTGATCCTGCTCAAGCTGAAATAGTTCGGATTGGCGCGCCGGTACTTAGGTTAATAGCTTTTGCGATGCCTTTTCTGGCTTCTTGCATCATCATGACTTCAGCGCTGAGGGGGGCGGGGGATACTCGGGTGCCCGTGCTTTATACTTGCATTGGATTTTTTCTTCTAAGGATTCCTGCTGCATTCCTGTTTGCAAGAAACCCATCAGACGATATCTTTTTGCCCGAGTTGGCTTTGGGCTTACTCGGGGCTTGGTTGGCTATGTTTATCGATTTGTTTGTACGGGGAATATTACTGATTTACAGGTTTGGCTCTGGAAAATGGCAATCAGTTAAAGTCTGATGCTTACTTGTTCAGGGCTAGCAGTGCGCTTGGAAAATCTTCGGTGAAACAAAACCGGTCATCCAATTTGCATGCTGCAAATATAGATTTTACTTGTGGGCTGACATGGCAAACAGCAAGCTTACCACCTAATTCGTTTAATTGCCTTTGGAGGGAGATTATTTTCCCTAGAAACACGCTATACATGCATTCCATGTTGGGCCCAAGGCTAAGTGCAACCTTGTTGGCTTTTTCATCGGCTATGATCTTTTTGATTTCTTGAAATGAGTCTTGGATCTCGAGTTCGGAAGGTCTTAAATTCTTAAACCTTAAACAGAGGCCATCTCCTTGTCTTTCGTAACTCATAAATTTGAATTGGCTCATGGGAAATCTCCGGTCGGATCAATGGCGTTAAATAATTCTCTCCTATTAATTTAGCCCAGTCATTACTAATGTCAAGCAGGGAATACTTACGGCAAATTTAATTATAAAATCGTCGAACATTAAAAAGGGGAATTGTATAGGCAGATTTTATACAGAGATTAATGCTAGGGGCATTCTTTGTTTTGCTTGAAGCAGAATTAATTCGTCTGTTTCTTGATAGGGAAGTGGTTCAGCTTCAAGCATACCTTGATAAACGCCTGTTATTTTTACTGGGATCATCTTACGGCGCACTGCTTCAATCATACCGGGTAGCATTACCCGAATTCCGCGTGAGGAGGTGCCTTCCACCCAACCTGATCTTTTTACCGATTTTGATTCAACAAGTATGTGTTCATTAATTCCCAAGAGGCGCTGTTGGTATTTTTGCAGGTTCTCTTGTTCGATTTGCTCTAATATTTTTCGTCTTTGCAGTTTTACCGGTGCGGGAACTGGGTCTTTTAAGGATGCTGCGGGCGTTCCTTCCCTCGGGCTGTAAGGGAACAAATGCATTTTAAAGAATCCGATTTTTTGCGACAGTTCGCAAGTAGAATCAAAATCGGCATCAGTTTCTCCAGGAAATCCAATAATAATGTCGGTTGAAAACCCTGGCCTATCCAAAGCACTTGAAATGCGTTCACATCGATCGATAAAACCCTGCCTTGAATATCGCCTGCGCATTTGACGCAGAATTTCGTCTGAGCCGCTTTGTAAACATAAATGAAAGTGAGGAGCGACCAAGGGGTGAGTTTTCATTACCTCGATCAGATCATCTCGAGCTTCTGCTGCCTCGATGCTGCTTAGGCGAATTCTTAGGTTGGGGAATCTTAAACTTATTTTTTCGAGCAGGTGCCATAGCCTGCACCATTCGCTTTTTTCTTTGCCCTTACTTAGATCAATACCGTAATGGCCTAAATGGATGCCGGTAAGAACTATTTCCTGATAACCCGAAAGCTGAAGGTCTGCAATTTCTGCAAGGATTAGCTCGGGTTTTCTGCTGATGAGGGCAGGCCTTACGGATGGAATAATGCAGTAACTACAATTTAAAAGGCACCCGTCTTGAACTTTGACAAAGGCCCTTTGGTGGTCATCAAATCGGGTAATGTTTAAGGGGCGTTGGTCGATGCCAAATTCTGCAAGCGATGAAAGGAAGGATTCTTTGTTACCGATTACGCTTGATACCCCATCGATATTTGCAATGCTTTTGGGGTCGCGTTCTGCGTAGCATCCCGTTACTAGGATTTTGGTATTTGGATTTCGGGAGTGGATTTTCCGAATTAATGTTCTGCCTTTGGCGTCTGCATCATGGGTGACGGTGCAGGTGTTGATGATGCAAAGATCGGGGGTTTCGTTGTCTAAAGCTTCAACAACCCCATTTAACTCAAGCATTTCCCTAAAGTATTGCGACTCATATTGATTGACTTTACAGCCAAGAGTTTCAACTTTACAGGTTTTTGGTTTCCACTTCATAAGTGATAATGACCGGAAAACAACATAAAATGATGTTTAAATCAATAGTACCGAAGGTGGGACTTGAACCCACACACCTTTGAGGGTACCGGATTTTGAGTCCGGCGCGTCTGCCATTCCGCCACTTCGGCTTATCTTCTAAGTTTAGCGATTGCGATTTAAACTTCAAACATTAGATTGTAAAAAGTTTGATTTACTTACGGTTTTTGAGAAAGATAGTGTGGATTAGTGGTAGATTACATTAGAATAATAATTTATGAAACGAGCCGGGAAATTTGATTCATGAGCGATCCCTCCAGTGAAAAAACCGAGTTGGGTAATTATTTTGTAGCCAACTACCCTCCTTTTTCCTTTTGGAAGCCTTCTTTTTTATCAGAGGCCCAGAAGGTTTTAAACTCTGCGCCAGAAGCGGGCACGCCTCTGGGGCTTTATGCGCATATTCCTTTTTGCAGGAAACGCTGCAAATTTTGTTACTTCAGAGTTTATACCGATAAAAACGCCAAGGATGTCGATAATTACCTCGATGCCCTTATCCAAGAAATTGCCCTTTGTTCCCAATTGCCTGTGCGTGGCGGTAGAGATCTTGACTTTGTCTATTTTGGTGGAGGCACTCCTTCTTATTTGAGTGTTAATCAGCTCGAAAAACTTTTTAATGGCATAAAAAACTCATTTAGTTGGAATGGCGCTAGAGAAGTTACTTTCGAATGCGAGCCCGGTACTCTTCAGCAACATAAACTCGCAGCGCTTAGGGAGATGGGCGTCACGCGCTTAAGCTTGGGGGTTGAGAATTTTAATGATGAGATTCTTGAATCGAATGGCAGGGCCCATCATTCTGCAGAGATAGGTAAGGCATACACTTGGGCACGGGAG
>Ga0209190_1000968_pt1 | contig 20548 bp, 17 predicted proteins | sample M_140205_XF_Meta_FD_187315 | JGI IMG/M metagenome (GOLD analysis project Ga0209190, IMG submission 187315) | Freshwater microbial communities from Lake Montjoie, Canada to study carbon cycling - M_140205_XF_MetaG (SPAdes) (version 2) | ecosystem: Environmental > Aquatic > Freshwater > Lake... | reverse complement strand
ACTTGGGGACGTTGCGAACCGTGTGTGTAATGAGATCAACGGTCAGGCGGCGGCTGGGGACAGGCCCAAAAATAAACGTGCCACGCGAGAGGTATTCCTTGACGATGTCGTTCTGTGTTGTGCCGGCAAGTTTGGAGACGTCTTCCCCGCGCTCCTCAGCAAGCGCAATGTAGAGAGAGAGGAGCCACATAGCGGTGGCGTTGATCGTCATCGAAGTATTCATATCTTCAAGGGGTATCTGATCAAAGAGCGTTCGCATCTCGCCTAGGTGAGGCACCGGTACCCCAACCTTCCCAACCTCTCCACGCGCTAGTAGGTGGTCTGGGTCGTATCCGGTCTGAGTAGGGAGGTCAAACGCGACTGAGAGACCGGTCTGGCCTTTCGAAAGGTTGGTCCGGTAGAGCTCATTTGAAGCACGGGCAGAGGTATGCCCCGAGTACGTCCGCATTACCCAAGGGCGTTCTCGCGTCATGTTGTCATTCTCCCGAAGGGTTTCCTATGCAAGCGCTGTAACGCTTGTCCGCATCGCTTCTTATCGTTGTGGCTACTTACGGTAATCGTAGAAGCCTATTGCGGTCTTGCGGCCCAAGCGATCTGCGCTGACCATACGACGAAGCAATGGAGCTGGTGCGTAGTTGGGGTCCTTGAACTCCTCGTAGAGCGCCTCAAGGATCGAGAGGCTTGTGTCGAGGCCGACAAGGTCAAGGAGTGCGAAGGGGCCCATCGGGAAGTTGCAGCCGCCCTTCATCGCAGTATCGATGTCGTCGCGGTTCGCAACACCGGCATCTAGCAAACGCACCGCGTTGTTGAGGTAAGGAAAGAGAAGTGCGTTGACGATGAAGCCAGCCTGGTCTTTGACCTCAACAGGCTGCTTTCCACAGGTCTCCGCAAATCCGCGTGTCGTAGCGATGGTCTCGTCGCTACTTGTAATGGCACGCACAATCTCTACGAGCGGCATGGCCGATGCAGGGTTGAAGAAATGAACACCGCATACCAACTCAGGACGACCGGTCTCCATTGCCATCTCGACGACCGGCAGCGTTGAGGTGTTGGTTGCGAGAATCGCGCCGGTCTTCACGATCGAGTCGAGCTCTTTGAATAGTTGCTTCTTTGCGTCGAGGTCCTCGAGGATGGACTCAATAACTAGGTCGCAATCCGCCAAAGCGTTGAGGTCAGATACCGCTGTGACACGAGCAAGAACAGCGTCGCGCTCAGCTGCCTCTAGTCGCCCCTTCTCAACTTGGCGATCTAGAGACTTTGTTAGGCCAACGACCATGCCGTCTGCACTTGCCTGAGAACGGCTTCGCAGAACAACATCAAATCCAGCCTTGGCTGCGACCTCGGCGATACCAGAACCCATGATTCCTGAACCGACGATTCCTACGCTCTTGATTACTGCCATTCTGCTCATTTCCGCATCTCGATGATTGGGGACGCAACAACGCGTTTCCCGGGAGGCGTGAAACGTACCGGAGGCTTGCCTCTCAATGCCACAGGGGCGACGAAGTAAGGCTCCGGCCCTTGTGGTTAGAGGGCTTGGAGCGGCGGGCCTAGGCGGAGCCAAATTGGGGGGTCGGTGCGCGGCAAAAAGGGAGTTGAGGCGCCGCCGGAGTAGGGCCGGAGTACAGGGAAGGCTCTGGGCGGCTAACTAGAGTGCAGCCATGGCAGAAAAGAACCCCAAGGGCACACTCGCATTGGTCGGCGGAGGGGAGTGGTCTCCACTCGCCTCTGGCCTCGACAAATATCTCTTAGACCTCGCGGGGGGAGGGAGAGTGACGATTCTCCCGACGGCCTCCGCTTTTCTTAACCCTGATCAAGTTGTTGCTGCGGCTAAGAGTTGCTTCGAGGCACTTGGGGCGGAGGTCGAGGTACTTGAAGTGATGAACCGACGTGACGCTGAGAATAAGGATCTCGCATCGCAGATTAAAGAGGCGAAGTTTATTTATCTAGCAGATGGATCTCCTCTGCACCTTCGCTCCGTGCTCAAAGACTCCGCGGCATTCAAGGCCCTGCAGAGTGCTTATAACAATGGGGCGTTAATCGCAGCATCTGGTGCAGCGGCAACACTTCTCGGCGATCCAATGGTCGACCCCCGCGGTGGTGCGTTCTCTATCGGACTCGGGCTAGTAGACCACCTTGCGATACTTCCGCACCACGGCAACGCTCCGCGCCATTTACTAGATCGATCCCTTGATCTGCTGCCGCGAGCGGACATGCTCGCTGGTGTCGATGATCACACAGCACTTATCCGCGATAACCAAGGCAAGTGGAGTGTCGTAGGAGATGGCTGGGTCACGCTGTACACCCGTACTGAGGGGGATCACGCAGTACAGATTGGCTCCTATACGGCAGACTCGGTAATTGAGATCTTGACGATGTAGATCGGCTTCTTCGGCTTGTCGTTTGAGTCCTTAGGAGCATCTTGAATCTTTAGGGCGACATCTAGCCCTGAAGATACTTTCCCAAAACGCGCGTACTCATTGGGGAGTCCAACCCCTTGATCGCCCGTGACGATGAAGAACTGAGAACCAAAGAGCCCTGGAGCGTCAGCCCCTGTTTTTGCAGCGGCGATTGATCCGAGCTCATAGTTGTTGGTAGGTACTTCTCCTGGAACCTGGTATCCGGGTCCGCCCAATCCGTCACCTTGAGGGTCTCCACCTTGTATCACGAAGTCTTTAACGATGCGGTGGAAAGTTAGGCCATCGTAGAAGCCTTGACGCGATAGGGACACGAAGTTATTCGTAGCTATCGGAGCGTTCTTGGCATCGAGTTCAATGACCATCGTGCCATCTGTTGTCTCCATCGTTGCTGTGTATTTCTTGGTCGGGTCAAGAGTTAAGACAGGAGCCTTCTGATTCGTGTCCTTCTTAACCGGCTTAGCGGTAGTGCTTGAGGTTTTACTAGCGGTGGTCGTGGTTGTCGAGCCGCTCGTCTCCTCATTGCTGTTGCTGCTTCTGAAGGCACTCCAAGCAAATATTGCGACAACCGGCAGCAGAAGAAACGCGAGGTTGCGCAACGACCGGTTTCGACGCTTTCGCTTCAGCGCCACCAGCTGTGCCTCATTGGCCGCTGCGCGGTTCTGCTTCTGACGCTCGCGCTTATCTGCCTTACCCACTATCGCTCCTTATTCCTAAACACTGTTTGAATCGTTTCGAAATTTTACTACCGACGACGCCTGTTACTTAAGTGCAGGCCCCGGAGTCTGCACTGCCGGAGCAACATATGTGCGGCAGGGCTGGGCGCGAAGTGATGGGCATGGAGCGAGAGCGGTCGGCAGGCCCTTAGGGGACTTGACCTCTGTGAGCACTAGGCGCGAGGCCTTTACTCCACCGGTGCCCACGCTGTTGCGAGTCACTCCATCTGGCTTAATGGTCTCAAATGTCCAGAGGGTGCGGTTGCCGCCCGGGGCCTGCACCGAGATACGTACCCTTGAACCAGCCTTGAAAACATGTGCAACTGGGAACAATGCCACCCGCAGATTTGTCTCCTTGCCCGGAACAAGCGGAGCAGCGTCAGCCTTCGTGTGGGTATGGCGTGGGTCAAGGGCCGTTGACGTGGCTGTATCCAAAGCTCGGTGGCTTGCGCGCAGCCATCCACTCTGGACGTAACGCTCATTGCCATCGGGGCGCACCTCGGTGAGGGTTACCTCGATATCGGTGTCGGTTGCGGTGGATGCAAATGTCAGATCGACACTCCCTGGACCAGCAATCGCTAGGTTGCGAGATAACGGAGCCGAGACCCATGAGAGTGATGATGCCGAGTCGAGCGGCACCCAATTGTAAACAGCGTCTGCCTTCCATATGCCGCCGCCATCGCCCTCATAAGTCTTGCGAGGACGCGCATCAGGCTCGTAGTTAAAGGTGAGGCTCGAGGCTGAGGAGTCACGCTTATCTCCGAGGGAACCATCTGAACCCAAGTAGAAAGTGCGGGCTTTAGCACTTGGAATGGGCCATGATTTTGCTGTGGACTCTGCTGCTGGCATCGGAGCACCTGCAACCTCTCCCGGCTTGGCGCCATTCTCCCAGAGGATCCTTACTCGCGGCTCTGCTTCGTATGCCTTGAGGGCAGACTTATAAGAGGTGAAGTCATCAAAGCGATCCGCTGGAAGCGTGATTCCAGACACCCCTGTGACAATTTGCCAAATCTGTGGTGCCGCTCCGCGCGCTGCCTCAGAGACTTTAGGAATTTTTCGCGCAACATAGAAATCTAGGAACTCAAGTTGGCGAGAAATCACATCAGGGTCAAGTGAGTCCGTATGAGTTCCGTTCTGCCCAGTGACTCGAAGTGGAACATCGGCAGGGAAGTTTCCAAGCATCTCGGACCAGTGCCCACCAGTCTGTTCATCCTGCCAAGCCCCAGCGATAAAGGTTGGGGCCTCAATTTTGTTGATGAACGCGGTTGGCGCAACGGTGTCATAGCCATCGGGGTATCCCGGGATGCCCCTAGTTGAGTAGTAAGGGTTATCGCGAATTGTCTTCATTAGGTCTACGTTCTGACCCCGCAGCCCAAGGTTAGAGATGCAGGTTGCATCGCCATCCTCAACGCGCTGCTTTACCCATCCAGCGCCCTTTGGATTAGGCCACTGGTTTTGGTCAAGCCGCTGCTGTGCCCAGTCTTTTGCGAAGCCATCGTTGTAGATGCCTCCGGGGTAAAGAGTCCCGCGATAGGTGTCATCAATGATTGAGAGCGGAGTAATTGCAGAGAGGTGAGGGGGTCTAGTTGCTGCAACGAAGAGTTGAGAGATGCCGGGGTACGAGATCCCGACCATGCCAACGCGACCGGCCCACGGTTGTGCAGCGACTGTCTCAATAGCGTCGTATCCGTCGAGGGATTGGATCTTCTCAAAGAAGTTAAATGAGCCTCCAGAGCAGCCCGTGCCGCGCATGTTGACTCCGACATACGCATAGCCCTGTGCATTTGCAAGAAGCTGGAAAAGGTTCAGCGATGCTGTCGGATTGGAGGGGTCATATCCGGAGTACTCGACGAGGACTGGGTATGGGCCATCCTCAGCCTTACCTGGAAGTGCGACCCTTACGCTCAGTTTTGTTCCATCCCGTGTAGTTAGGTAGCCATACCCAGGAGCCGGAAGATCTTGTTTTGAGTAGAGAGATGTCGGCGGCTTCGAGCTGATGCTGGTAACGGTAAGAGGCTTAGATGTCTTGGAGCCCGCAACTGAGACGCGGTATCCATCGCCTGGCTTTACATCTCGGAACACAAACCCACCGAGCGAGTCGATCTTGCCTTTACCGATCCTGCGGTTGTCGCTGTTCTGAATGGCGACTGCAGCACCTGGTGTGGCCTCGATTACGTAGACCTGCTCGATGCTCCCGTGGGCATTGACCTGAGACTTCTGCGTAGCGGCCTGCGCAGGCCCTGCACTAAGTGCTACTCCGCTAAGCGCTATAGCGCTAGTAATGATTGTTGATGTAAAGCGGCGGCTGAGCTGGTTCACGGAGTCTCCCAAATTAGATTTGTGGCTAGGTCCCAGCGGTTCCCCCCGCAGGCTTTGGTCACGCATAGTTCCACACTTAGGGGCATCGCGTCCGGTCAGGCAGAGTTTTTAGGGCCTAGATTCCTTTATCAAGTTCGGACTGAGACACCGACGCTGGTAACTTCAGGCGTGTGGGACTAGTCGTGCAGAAATTTGGTGGAACCTCGGTGGCCGACCCTGATCGCATCAGGGCTGTGGCTGACCACGTCGTGGAGACCCATAATTCGGGGAGCCAAGTCTGCGTTGTTGTCTCCGCAATGGGGAAGGCAACCGACGAACTTGTTCGCCTCGCCCATGATGTATCTAAGAATCCTGCTGGGCGTGAACTCGACATGCTTCTAACCGCAGGCGAGCGAATCTCCATGTCCCTACTCTGCATGGCGATCATTGATCGCGGAGTTCATGCAGTCTCCTTTACTGGCTCGCAGGCAGGGATTGTCACGGACACGGTCCATGGCAAGGCCAAGATTCTTGAGGTTAAGGGAGATCGCATTCGTGAGGTATTAGCGCAGGGCGGTATCGCTGTAGTCGCTGGCTTCCAGGGAATCTCAACATCGCGAGATATCACAACTCTTGGGCGCGGCGGATCAGACACAACAGCCGTTGCCCTTGCTGCTGCGTTGGAGGCTGAGACCTGCGAGATCTACACCGATGTGCCGGGAATCTTCACTGCAGACCCGCGCATTGTTCCGAACGCAACGAAGTTAGAGCGCGTCTCTTATGACGAAATGCTTGAGATGGCCGCAACAGGTGGGCGAGTGCTCGCCCTGCGATCGGTTGAGTTTGCAAGGAATTACGGCGTGCCCGTGCACGTTCGCTCGAGCTTCACATGGGAGCACGGGACATGGGTTGTTGAGGAGGACCCTTCAATGGAGCAAGCAATTATTAGTGGAATCACACATGAAGCCTCGGAGGCAAAGGTAACGATTACTCGGGTTGATGATCGACCGGGTGTCGCAGCGCGTTTGTTCCGCTCGCTCGCCGATAGCGAGATCAATGTCGACATGATTGTTCAGAATGTCTCCACCGAGGGCCACACGGATATCTCATTCACTGTTCCCGAGTCCGACCTTGGACGCACGATTGAAGTAGCCGAGAAGATTGCGGGAGAGGTGGGGGCCAGCGGAGTCTCCCAGGACTCTGACATCGCTCGCGTCTCTGTGATCGGTGCCGGTATGCGTTCAAACCCTGGAATTGCAGCGCAGATGTTTGAGGTGCTCTCCGACGAAGGTGTAAATATCTTGATGATCAGTACTTCATCAATTCGAATTTCCTGTGTTGTACGTGCGGGCGATGTCGAGAAGGCTGTGCGGTCGCTTCATACCGCATTTGGCCTAGACGCGGAGTAAGGCTGTGGGCTCACGGGTTGGAATTATCGGAGCTACCGGATTAGTCGGCGAGGAGGTGCTTCGCCTTTTGGCAGAGCGTAATTTTCCAGTCGATGAGTTGCGGGTCTATGCATCAGCGCGCTCCGAGGGGCGATCGCTCTCCTTCGATGGTGGCGAGGTTCTATGCGAAGTGCTGCGCGATGGCTGCTTCGATGGCCTTGATGTCGTAATCGTTGATGTTGATGACCCAATTGCAATTGAGTGGGCCCCGGTTGCTGCCGCAGCTGGCGCACAGGTGGTTGATAACTCGGCCGCGTTCCGCATGTACGACAATGTTCCGCTTGTAGTGGCAGAGGTCAACCCAGAAGATTTAAATGAGTTGCCGCTCTCAATAGCTTCCTGCCCAAACTGCACCACGATGGTCTTAGTCACGGCACTTGCTCCGCTCCATCGCGTTGCAGGCATAGACCGCCTCGTTGTCTCGACCTATCAATCGGTGAGTGGCGCAGGTCAGTCCGGAATTTATGAGCTAGATGCTCAGTGGGCAGAGCGGGCCGCCGACCTCACTTCATTAAGGCGCGCAGCTGCGATTGATGGAGTAATAGTCCCTGGAAAGGTTTGGTCGAAGCCGATCGCTGGGAATGTGATCCCGCTTGCTGGTTCAGTAAAAGAGGCTGGCTATACCTCTGAAGAGTGGAAGCTTGTTTACGAGACTCGCAAGATTCTCCATGACGACTCAATACGTGTCTCTGCGACCTGCGTGCGCGTCCCTGTCTACGTCGGGCATGCGATGACTGCGAATGTTTCTTTTCACTCCGAGATGGACCGGGCTCAGGCTGCAGAGATTCTCGCTAGCGCCCCAGGGGTATTGCTCGTTGAGGGTGGGGACGGTGCGCCTACCCCTCTAGATGGAGCTGGGATCGATCCAGTTCTGGTAGGTCGCTTACGCGATGACCAGAGCCAACCCAACACGCTTGATCTCTGGGTAACCGGTGACAACCTACGCAAAGGCGCAGCCTTGAACGCCGTACAGATGGCAGAATTACTAATCGCTCGCAGATAACCAGCATCTCTGGCCCAAATGCCCAACAATTAGGCGATCTTCTTGTCGCCAGGAGGGGCCTAGAGGTTTGAGCTCATGCCTAGGAGCTCTTAAAGGGCCGGGCATTTTGAGCCGATACCCCCCTTGGCGATTCGAAGGGGAGGTTCCCTCCCGTTTGGTTCATTTTCGGGCACCGTGCAGAGCAGGCTTAGAGAGCGATGAGAAGAAAAATGGTTACACGAGGTCTAGGCCAAAGGGCAGTGCATGCGCGCCCGCGGCTTTTAACTCGCATCGGCAAGGTGGCGCCACTAGTTGCGCTCCTCGCTATGAGCCTCTCGATCATCGGTGACCCAGCTCCAGCTAGCGCAGTTGCGCCCGGCGGATTCACAGGTGTCAATCCAGTTCGCGTCATAGATACAAGAATCAGCGGTCAAGGCCCGTGTCTTGCTCCAGGAGCAATTCGCTCTGTAGTCGTTGCAGGTATCGTAGGCAGCGGGATCCCCTCCGACGCCGCTGGTGTTGCCATGAACGTCACCGCGGCTGGATCTTCGCTCCCTGGCTTCATCACTGCATGGCCGCGCGGTGGAGTTCGCCCGGAGACCTCATTACTCAATTACGCAGCCAATGATGTGACCCCGAATAACTCGGTGATGTCGGTCGGTGCCGGAGGAGGGATCGACTTCTTCGCAAATCAAGGCTGCCCATCCCTAGTTGTAGACGTGGTTGGATGGTTTGCTAGCGGAAGCGGAACAGTCGGCGGCTTTAATGGTGTGGCGCCGACGCGCCTGATCGATACTCGTTCGGCTGGAGACGGAAGTTGTGTCACCTCGCCGCGTTCACTGGCTGTTGTTAATGTCGCCGGGGTGCCAGCCACTGCGAGTTCAGTGGCCTTGAATGTAACGGTAACGAACAGCGATTTACCTGGCTACGTCACTCTCTGGCCAGCGGGGGCCTCGCGGCCAAATTCGTCAACAGTAAATTTTGTAGCGGGAGAGGTGCGGGCAAACGCGACCGTCTCGAAGATAGGCGCACTCGGGGCTATCAGTATCTTCTCGAGCGGTGGTTGCCCCCACATTGTCGTTGACCTCGTTGGTTGGTTTGATGGTGGGGCCTCATTTGGGGTTGGCGGAGTAGCTGCAGTGACGCCATATCGCGTTTTAGACACGCGCAGTGCGAGCAATACAGAGGGCTGCCTGCGTGGTTATCGGGCAGTCACTATGGCTGGTGTACCGGGTAGCGGAGTGCCATTTGATGCAACAGCAGTTTTACTCAACATCACGGTTGTCTCTCCGAACGCCTCGGGTTATGTAACTGCATTCCCAGACCTCGCAACTCCACCAACTGCATCGAACCTTAATTTTCGCGCTGGTCAGGTTGTGGCAAACGGAGTCTGGGTAAAGGTGAACTCTGATAACCAACGCGTAACACTCTTCGCTAGTGGGGGCTGCCCGCATGTCGTTCTCGACATAGTTGGTTTCGCAGTCTCATCTATGCAGCCAGCGCCTGCACCAGCAACTGTTACTACTCAAGCAGTATCAGGAGCAAAATGGCCAGATGTAAGCGACCCCGCAGTGATGACAGATGGCGGCAAATACTACGTATTTGGCTCTAATACGAATGTGCGCAATATTCCCGTGCGCACCGTCACTGACCTAACGCGTACCTACACAGCTAACTCATGGGAACAGGCAACAGGCGAGGCCATGCCGACGCGACCTGCGTGGTCGCGACAAGATGAAAAGACTCTTTGGGCACCCACAGTAGCGAAGCTCGCGCCAAATTTTTACGTCATGTACTTCGCTGCCAATCGACCAAACGCACCGCAGCCTTGGAACCCGCAGTGCATAGGCCGCGCGTTTGCGTCGCTTCCACAGGGCCCGTATACGCCAGAGACTGCACCAATTACATGCGGGATTGAAGGAACCGGCGGAGCGCTCGACCCTGAGTATTTTCACGACCCCGTCTCGAATACGTCATATCTACTTGCTGCGTTTAGTGATACTTCTTTCTCGATACATGTAATGCCAGTAGATACTTGGGGTGCGCCAATACAGCAGAGTGACGCTGCGCCGGCACGCGTTATCGAACTACGTAGAGCGCTTGTTGGAAAGCAGACTCCGCCCGAGCCAGGCTTCATTGAGAATCCATCGATGGTCTATGACGCCGCTACCGGCACTTACCTTCTCTCTTATTCATATGGGGATTGGAATACTGCTAATTACTCAACCGGCGTAGTGAGGTGCTCCTCACCGGTGGGTCCGTGCTCGCTTCAGAGCACAACCCCTTGGTTGGCTAGTGGAAATTCGCGCACCGGCACCGGAGGGTTATCTTTCTTTGCGGGCCTCGACGGGTCGACGCGTGCCGTATACGCGTCTTGGCCCCAGGGGCATGAGGCTCAGGGCGGGTATTGGCGCGCCGGCAGCGTTGCAGTTGTCGCGACCGGAGTGGCCCCGACGCTTAGGTAATTCTGATCTTTAGAAATCTTGAGTTCTGTAACGCGAAAACGGCGCCCCTAGAGGCGCCGTTTACGATGGTCGGGATGCCGGGATTTGAACCCGGGGCCTCAGCGTCCCGAACGCTGCGCGCTGCCAAACTGCGCTACATCCCGAAGGGGTGGTGATTGTATCCGGAGCGCTTCAGGCGTCCTCCGAGGACGGCGAGACCGCTGCGGCCTCTAACGGCGATAGGAGCTTCTTGATTGTCCGCCTTAGCAATCCAGCGTCAACCGGCTTGACGAGCATGGCGTCTGCCTCTGTGCGAGTAGCGAGGAATCGATCCGCCTCGCGGTCAAGCAATAGGAGAATAGGGGTCTCGGGGAGGCGCCCGGCCCCTGCCTCTAGGCGAAGGTCAAGGGCCACTGCTATCCCGCCCATGTTTGCTATCTGTAGATCAAGGATTACTAAGTCAGGAGAGTTGCTTAAGACAGCACCTCTGACGTCCTGACCACGCTCTACCTCGATTACTGATTGCCCTGGGCCCGTGAGGCTGGTTCGAACTTGGTCTCTAACCCAGGAGGCTTCTGCGGCAACAAGAATTTTGGTCACGCCCCTGACGTTACCGGCATTTTCATGGTGGGGGCAGATTCAGGGGCGCTCTGCTTAGGGGAGGGCTCAGGAAGGAGCCGCAAAGATCAGGGCCGCTATTTCGTCTAGCGCCTCAATGCTGTGAACGTCCATCGCTAGAAAGGGCACGAAGGCCACTGCTGCGCCACGCCCGAGTCTGAGCTGAACGCCGTCAAGGTTGTGGCGTTCCCTCGACCCAACACTCTGGAAATCGGCGAGAACGTCTAGGTGCTTGGACAGCCGGTCTCTCGCCGATGCGGGAGCACTCTCTGTTGCGGGTAGTCCCCGTAGTGCTGCTGCCCGTGAGCGCAGAGTATCCCCATGCTCACTCCCAAACATTGGGTGCACTCGATTCACGATTAACCCCGAGACGCGGTACCCGTGGTCTCCGATGCGCTCCGCAAAATACTCTGCCTCCTCGACAGCGTCTCGGCGAGGTGAGGTGATTAAGACAAATTGAGTTGTGCTCTCGGCGATGAGAGCGCGCACACTCACGGCTCGCTCTCTGAAACCCTCCTCCATGCCCTCAAAGGCTCGGAAGAATGCGACTATGTCGTCTACCACCTCGGTGCCGATTACTCGACTGATGGCGCGCACCAATGTCTGTACAGCGACCCCAGCAGCGCGGAAACCAGTTCGAGCTGGTGCAGTGATTACACGAAAGACACGATTGTTGAGGAGGCGTAGTAATCGTTCAGGCGCGTCTAGAAAATCAAGAGCGTTGCGGCTTGGAGGCGTGTCCACAACGATTAGGTCATAATCTCCGCACTCTGAGAGCTCATGGAGTTTCTCCATCGCCATGTACTCCTGCGTTCCCCCAAGCGCCGAGGAAATAGAGCGATAGAAACTATTAGCGAGTATGCGTTCGGACTGCTCGACCCCGTCTGCGTAACGAGCAACAAGTGCATCAAATGTTGCTTTTGGGTCGAGCATCATTGCTGAGAGTTGCCCGCTAGCGGAGTCGCCAGATCGTCTCCAGAGATGCTCGTCGATAGTGACGGGATCAGGGGCGAGCCCAGGGAGGCCAAGTGCATCGGCGAGCCTTTTTGCAGGGTCAATCGTGACGACAATGCTGCGCTCTCCACTTCGAGCGGCCTGAATCGCCAACGCCGCGGCGGTAGTGGTCTTCCCTACACCACCGCTCCCAGCACAGATGATGACGTGAGACTCCGCGAGGAGTGATGCGAAAGTGATCGCCGGTTGATGCTCTGCGGACGTTCCCAAGTCTGCCTTATTCATTCTTCCCCGCAGGTTCACCGATGAGTGGATCAGATAGCGACTCGATCTGAGCGCTGAGTGCGTCAGCGAGTCTCTCTATTTGAGGAAATCCAATCTCGCCATCAAATAGGTAAGGGAGGCGTAACTGTGGAATCGGAAGCGACTTAGAAAGTTCGTCGGCTTGATGCGATTGCACCCGACTGCGCGCATGTCGAAATGAAACAGCATCTGCAATGTCGCTGATCTCTCTAGCGCTGAGCGGATACCCAGAGGCTTGAGCGTCGCGTGATATGGATTCCTGAAGTGCAGTGTGATCAAAGAGGTCTGGTTTGCCCAGATCGTTCTCGGATGTGCTGGCGAGGTCGTCTGCATAGATGCCGTTGACGATGATTGGCCCTAGTGCCACGCCGACTCGGTCTTCTAGCGCAAATGCCGTCTCAATCGCTTCTCTAACAGGAGTCTCTTCGGGGGTTGTCACGAGCATTACCTGCGCACGACTTGGATCGGAGAGCATCGCTACAACGTCGCTTGCTTGGGTTTTAATCGGACCAACGCCTACGGCTTCAAGCAATCCGAGAGGAGATGTGAGGAAGGAGACTGCGTGCCCTGCAGCGGGGGCATCCACGAGGATCAAATCAAATGCCTTACTCTGCTCGAGGCCCTTAATCTTCCCCAAGACCAAGATGTCCTTCATCCCTGGGACCGCAGTGGCGACAATCTCAAGGATCCCTGAAGCGTTGAGCCGGCGGGCGATTCGACCTAGTCCGTTGCCCTGAAGCCATTCGGAGAGTGCTGCGTCGGGGGTTAGGGTCCGTGCGCTTATACCTTTGGACAATACGATCTCTTCATACTCGAGATCATTTACACCGAACGCCTTTGAGAGCCCAGATTTGCCTTCTACCTCAGCAATGAGAACACTCAATCCGGACCGCGCCGCTACGACCGCTAACGCGGCCACGACGGTCGTCTTTCCGACACCGCCCTTGCCGGCCACGATGATCACCCTCGCGGTGGTACAGAATCGCCGCTGATCCATTAACCGTGATGCTACGGGAGACTAAGTGCCACACTTCAGACGACTACTAACAATTCTTTTAGGGGCAGGCTTCATCATCGCCGGGGTAGCCCCGCTTGCAGGTGCTGGTAGTGCGCCAGCCCGTAGTGCGGCCCCCCCATCGAGCGGCCGCGGTGGCGTGATCGTGGTGCAGGTGAAGGGGCTTATTGACCCGCCAAATATCGAGATCCTGATGGGCGCTATTCGCGAGGCCAACAAGACCCGCGCCTCGGTTGTCGTTATCAACCTCGACTCAACGGGTGCGGTGGATGTTGATCTCAACCCTCTTCTCAAGATGATTAGAGAATCGAGAGTGGCAATCACGACATGGATTGGGCCATCTGGCAGCGAAGCTAAGGGGAGTGCCGCAGTAATCGCAGCAGCCTCAGCGATTCTTGGAGTAGGAACCGGCGCCCATATTGGCCCTGCCTCTCCTATGCGACGCGACACCGATACTCCGAACTCTTTACAGACAAGTGCGCTACTCGCAGCAGAGGCGTTAAGAGTTGGGCGTAACGCATCGGAGTCAGAGTTGATTAGCACCAAACGCATCAACGCCAAGGATGCAACGGCATCAGGTGTCTCTGATCGTATTTGCGGTACTCGAAAGAATGGCGATGGCTGCGCAACTCTCGGAGACTTTGTTGTGCGCATAGATGGCCACGTTGCAGCGACAGCGCGAGGCCCAGTACGAATTGAGACCTCTCGTGTCGTAGGTGAAGGACAAGATCGTCGTAGGCAACCAAATCAAGATGTGCGCTTCCGCAAACTTGGTTTAGTCGGCCAGATGGAGCACACGCTTACTAATCCTTCGTTTGCTTACGTGTTGATTCTCGTGGGCCTCTCGTTAATTATGTTTGAGTTCTTTACAATCAGCATTGGCCTAGCTGGTGGTGCCGGTGCCATCTGCGTGATCGGAGCCTGCATCGGGTTCTCTCACCTGCCAGTCTCAGGATTGGGTATCGGCCTGCTCCTCCTATCAATGTTTGGATTCGCAGTCGATGTGCAGGCTGGGAAGCCAGCGGTATGGAGCGGTATAGCTACCGTCGCACTCATTGCTGGTTCCTTGATGCTTTACGACGCAGGGTCGAGCCTCAATGTTCCGTGGTGGCTCTTGATTGTGATGGTCGGAGCGACGCTGCTCTTCATGATCACTGCAATGCCGATAGCGGTACGTTCACGATTCTCAACTCCAACGGTTGGGCGCGAAGGCCTGATTGGGGAGATGGGAGAGGCCGTCGTAGCGATCGATCCTGATGGGGTTGTGCTCGTGCGCGGAGCGCCATGGCGTGCGCGTACCAACCGCGCTACGCCTATCGCGGCGGGTGACGTAATTAGGGTAAGCGAGGTTGACGGACTTGTCCTTGAGGTGGAGCCTGAAGAGGGCGCAGCGCGCGACTACCGCGAGATGCGAAAAGGGAGCGTCGGCGATGCTGGGGGTCTTAATGCTGGGGGTCTTAATGCTGAGGGTCTTGATCCAAGCTAAGAAGTCATAGATCCCCCAAAAACACCGTAAATAACAAGGTTGTTATCCAACAGCGTTCCTCTATGTGAGAAGCCATTGGTAAGGGGCTTTGGAGCCGCTGGTTTTACAGGTTGGGTTGCCTACATCTGCCCTCGATTCGATGAGCAACTACTCCGGGTCTAGGCCGCTCTTTACGTGGAGCACTAAAGGGGGATAGGTTCGACCACGAAGGCAATTAACAATTTGTCTAGAGGGAGCGCTTTCGATCGTGTCGGGCAAGATTGAATTTCAAAGCAAGACCGTAAACCAAACTTGGCAGATTAAATCCGCATGCCGCGGGCCTGAGGCAGCTCTGTTCTTTCCTCCGACCACGAGCGAGCGCCGCGACGATCGCGATCTACGCGAGCGCCGCGCGAAAGCAATATGCAGCGGGTGTGGTGTGAAGGCTGAGTGCCTCGAGTATGCACTAGAGATTCGTGAGCCATTCGGTATCTGGGGTGGACTCAACGAAATTGAGCGCCGAGGGTTGCTTCGTATCTAAGGGCTGGTCTCTAAGCGATAGCCATTGCGTAGACTGAGACGCTGTGGCATCGAGTGCAGTCTCTGACCTAGGGGTAGCGCCTCCTGCGCGCGAGGCCGCAACTGTCATGCTGGTGAGGGATGCACCTGACCTAGAGGTGTTTATGCTGCGCCGCAATCTTGGTGCACTCTGGGTAGGCGGCGCACATGTCTTTCCAGGTGGTGCAGTCGACACCGATGACCGTCATGAGCGTCTGCTCTCGCGCTGCGATGGCCCCAACGATGTAACCGCTAGCCGCTTGCTTGGTCACGATAGCGGCGGTCTTGGATACTGGGTTGCTGCGATTCGAGAGACTTTCGAAGAGGCCGGGGTACTACTTGCTCGTCATTCGGACGGTTCCTTGATAGATCCGCGTGAATCTGCATGGGGCCGTCTCGCAGAGGCCCGTGACGCATTGAATGCTGGTGACTGCAGTTTTACTGAGGTGGTCGAGTCAGAGGATCTGCTCCTTGCCTGCTCAAGCCTGATGCTCTTCTCTCACTGGATTACCCCTGTTGATATTCCGCGGAGGTATGACACTTGGTTCTTTGTAGCCGCTGCTCCGGAGGGTCATGCCTATCTTCACGATGATGGAGAGACCGTTGAGTCTGCTTGGAAGAGACCGCCGGACGCCGTTGCAGAGGCAGAGCGCGATGAGATCAATTTGATTCTCCCGACTCGCAGAAGCCTGGATGCGCTAAGTCACTTTCGCAGCACCGATGGATTGTTCAGCCATATTGAAGAGCATGCGGGAGAGGGTAACGAGCGCTTGCCAATGGTTCTTGATATTGCCGGAGGAGAGCGTCTTGTGCTTCCCGGGGAAATGACTTCGGGAGAGCGAGGGAGCTTGGTTTAGGAGCGGTTGCGATCGTCAAACGCCGCCGCTGCTGCCTCAAGAATTCGAGCGGTGCATCCAGCCATATCGAGGGGTGGAACTAATTCATTGACGATCAGCGCAGCGAGGTCTCTAAACGCATCAGCGGCAGGGCCCAAACCATCAAGCGATACAGGCTTCCCGTTGTCGCCGCCAGCGCTCACAGATGGCTCGAGAGGAATACGAGCGATTAAGGGAGCCTCGGTTCTTGCTGCGAGCGCCTCGCCCCCGCCAGACCCGAATACTGCAATGCGTTGCCCATCGGCGAGCACTAGCTCGCTCATGTTCTCTATTACCCCTGCGACCTTCATGTTGGATCGACGCGCCATGTCGGCAACGCGCACTGCAACCTGCTGCGCAGCGCGTGCTGGAGTTGTTACGACGAGCATCTCGGCCTGGGGCAAGAGGCGTGCAAGCCCCATCTGCACATCACCAGTGCCAGGGGGCATGTCAATCAAAAGGTAATCAAGGTGACCCCAGCGCACATCGGTGAGGAACTGCTCCAAAGCTTTTGTGAGCAAGAGGCCGCGCCACATGAGTGCGGTTCCTTCATCCTCAACAAGAAAGCCCATCGAGACCACCTTGAGTAGTCCATCGCCGACCTTCAATTCATTTGGCTCGATCTTGCCGTCCGTGCCACCTAGTCGCTTCGAGACCCCAAGCATTCGCGGGACTGAGAAGCCCCAGATATCTGCGTCTAGTACCCCTACGGTCAGCCCGCGGTTAGCAAGAGCAGCGGCGAGGTTTACGGTGATGCTGCTCTTACCGACCCCGCCTTTACCGCTAGCGATAGCAAGGACGCGCGCTGTCGGAGGGATCTCTGTCTCCGGCGCATCGGCCTGCGCACGCTTGCGGGCAGTATCCATAGTCCTGGCCTTCTGCTCGGCCGTCATCTCGATCCAGTCAATCGTCACTCCATCGACACCTGGGAGCGAGGCAACCTTGGAGACGACTTCTTTCTTGATTTGAGCGCGCAATGGGCACCCGAGGGTTGTCAGAACAATCTGAACGGCGACAGCGCTGCCATCGACCTTGATCTCGCCGACCATCCCAAGATCAGTAATGGGGGCTCGCAGTTCTGGGTCAATGACCCCTCCGAGAATGGCGCGCACAGTCTCGGGATCAACCCTTGAGAAGACTGGAGACTCTGAGTCAGGCATATCCATAGATTACGCATAGAGCAGCTAGGAACCATCGCCGGGGAATGTTTTCCCCCTCAGAGGGCGACAAAGCCCTCTTTTGGGTTACTCTTGATGACAACAAAGAGGAGTCTTAAAGGGTCTCCTAGATGCTATCTAACCAATCCATTTCATAGAATCCGTTTTACTGGAGGATCAATATGTTTACTGTCACCGACGCACGAGCGCAGTTCATGCTTACGGACGCCGCCGCATCCAAGCTCAAGGAGCTCATTGATGCAGAGGCCCAAGAGGGTCTCGCACTCCGTGTCGCTGTGCGCCCGGGTGGATGCTCTGGCTTCTCCTACGAGATGTTCTTTGATGCAGATATCGCTGAGGATGATGTAAAGACCGAGCAGGCCGGCGTGATGGTTGTCGTCGATGCAGCGAGCATTCTTCACCTAGGTGGAGCATCGCTTGACTACAAAGATGGACTCCAGGGAGCAGGGTTCAACATCTCGAACCCCAATGCAGAGCGCACATGCGGCTGCGGCTCCTCCTTCTCATAACCCGCGACCCCTCAACATCGCTAGTTATTCTCACTTCACATGGTTTCGGTACATGGATTCGCTAAATGACTAGTTGGATGGTCGTCACCTCAGCGGATAACTATCAGCGCACGATTGACCTTGGCTTCGTAAAACAGGGTTTTAAGTCGCGTCAGCGCCGCCGTGTGATGGAGAACATGAAGCCGGGAGACAACCTCCTCTACTACGTAACTGCGGTTCAGGTATTCGCAGCTACTGCGACGATTACCTCTGAGGGTTTTGAGGAGCACGAACTCATATGGCTCTCTAAGCCCGGAGAGGATTACCCGTGGCGAGTAGAGGTCAAGGCCGACCGGGTCCCTGCTGAAGAGGACTGGATCCCAACGCATATGCATGGTCCGGGTCTCGAGTACATGCAGAAGTGGCCAGCGAAGCACTGGAAGCTCGCGTTCCAGGGCAACCTCCACCAGATTCCTGATGCCGATTTTGCGACTATTCGCCAAGCCCTTGCTGGGACAAAGCAGATAAAGATTCCTGCTAATCCGGCAAAGAAAGCAAAGACGGCAGTTAAGAAATCTGCACCCGAGAAGCAGGCTGCGCCGGTTGTTAAGACTGTTGCTGCGAAAAAAGCCGTTAAGAAGCCTGCTGCTAAGCGTTCTTGATCTCTAGAGTCGCCGTTACGCGATCAAGCGATGAGGCGGTCGAGAGCTCCACGTATCTCGTCTGTTGCGAAAGCGCCATCTAGGCGTTCCTGCACTGTTCCGTCGGCGGAGACCGTAAACAACCACGGCTCACTATCGATTCCCCATGCGGAGATCGTAGAGACGAGATTGGTCCCTTCAGTAGATTCGTAGATCTCGACGTGGACAAAATCAACTTCGCTTGAGTAATCGCCCTGCACTGCGAGCAGTTGATCAAGCACTGGTCCGCAGAATTGTGTTTGGCACCGCGCTGGAGTTGCAAACATGACTGCGACGGGGCGACCTTTTCCGATCAAGGCATCGAGAGACTTAGCGTGGAGCGGGCATGCGGGGACACGGGTGCAGATCGGGTCGACCCCGAGTGTCGCCTCTGCAGTTGGGGAGGGCGCTGCTGGTGCAGCACCTCCAGGGATCGGGCCAAGAGGTTTCTTCAATACTTGGAAGAAGAGTTTCACGGACTTACCTTTTAGCGTGGCGCGACCCTCCCATATCCCATCCGTTTTTAGGATCAGATCGAGCGTGTATATGCCGCGCCCCTTGGGGAGTCCCTCGGTATGGAGCACCGCAGGTAGGTCGTCACCAAACGCATCGGCCTCTTGCCGCACCGCGAGGGTCGCATCTCCCTCGCTAACGAACTCGCCATTAAATGTGAAGATAAATGCAAAACGTTGTGGCGTATCAGTGGCGTATAGGTCGCTCGATACGCGTAACGCCTGGAGCCCCTCCTTCGCGACGCCTTGCCCAGATGTGCCTGATGGTTTCTTATCCTTTGAGGAGTCCGTTCCTGTGCATGCAACAAGGGCGACAGCCCCACCGGCAGCGATGAATGCACGTCGAGAGAGTTCTGGAGTCAACATGCATCTATTGTCGCCGCTGGAGGTGCCCCGTGTCCCATCACGTTTTATTTAATCTCGACGGCCAAGAGGTTGATGTCGAGGTCGACGAGAATGAATCCCTACTGAGCGTCCTTCGGGAACGGCTCGGGGTCATGTCTGTCAAGGATGGCTGTGCGCCGCAGGGCCAATGCGGCTGCTGCACAGTGCTTGTAGATGGCGAGGCCCGGGTCTCTTGTGTCACTCCTGTAGATCGGATCATCGGTAGAATTGTCACTACCGCCGAGGGACTTGAGCCGGTTTGGCGCGATGCCTGCGCCGCTTCTTTTGTCGCAACCGGTGGCTCGCAGTGTGGCTTCTGTACCCCAGGAATAATCGTTCGGTGTGCATCGGCAGTGGCGAAGGGGCGAGTGGATAGAGCCTCCATGGAGCGCGCTCTCGCTGCACATGTATGCCGGTGTACCGGTTGGCAGAGCGTGTTAGATGCTCTTGAGTCTCCTTTAGCGCTTGACCCGAGTCGCGACCTGAGCCTTGCAGCAGAGCGCGCAGCCCTTGAGGGCGGCGTGCCCCAACAAGTCGACGCGAGCGTGCCGCTTGGTGGAGCGAAGTTCGCTGATGACTTGGCTCCGCGCGACGCAGTAGTTGCGGTGCCGCGCTCGGCAGGGGTTGAGGTCTCCGCTGAGTTGGCAGAAGGTATCGCTTGGGTGATCGCTGACACGCTGCGCGATGCGCGCACTATTGCTGGCAAGGTTCAGGGGCGTCGGACCACACTCGATGATGCTCCTCCGCTGGCGTCTCTCGATACTCCTTCAAATGGAGTCTCTTTGGCGACATCTTGGGTCGACGCCGGGTACCTAGAGCCCGATGCTTCGTGGTGCGAACCCGGCGGAGAACCGGCAACCGCGCGCGGTAATGGTGGAGGTTTTGGAGGCAAGGTGGATTCGCTTGCTCCGCCCGCAGCACGAATCCTTGCAGATCGATTGCAGCGCAGTGTTCGGGTTGTGATGTCGCGCGAAGATGTAGTGCGCTTCTCCGCAAAAAGAGCACCCATCTCAGCTACTGCGCGATTTGATGGGAAACTTGTAACTATTCGAGGCACATGTGCATCGGGTGGAGAGTCTCGGCTAAGTCAGGCCGCGAAATTAGCGTCTCCTTATGGAGTCGGGATAGATGCAGTTTGGGAGACAGCGACTCTGCCAGTGTTTCGGGTTAGTAGTGCATTGCGAGCATTTGGGTTGACAGAGACAGCGGTACT
>Ga0209190_1000966_pt1 | contig 20555 bp, 32 predicted proteins | sample M_140205_XF_Meta_FD_187315 | JGI IMG/M metagenome (GOLD analysis project Ga0209190, IMG submission 187315) | Freshwater microbial communities from Lake Montjoie, Canada to study carbon cycling - M_140205_XF_MetaG (SPAdes) (version 2) | ecosystem: Environmental > Aquatic > Freshwater > Lake... | reverse complement strand
TTGGCGGGATCGAGTTCGAGATTCGGGTAGAGGTGGAACGGGTAAATATGGTGCACCTCGAGCTTGTCGTTAGTCCCGCACGCTGCGCAAGTCGGGTTGCGTTTGAGGTGCGCACCTCGAACCCCTGGCCATCTCGGTGATCGGGCAGGCATCCCGGCCAAGTACTCGGTTATGGTCTTCACGATGCTCATGGTCGTTCCTCCAGTCGTGACACAATCGTCAAGTAGCCGATTGCGTCAACGAGGTTATCCCGTTTGTGGGTGTTCGACTGTCTCACGATCTTAAGTGCTGCCATGAGAAGTCCCACATCGCTCGCACTCACCCTTTGTCCTGGTGCGAGTTGGCTTCTCAGTAGCGTCGTCCAGATCTCAGCAATTGCGGTGAGCGACTCGGCAGGGTCACCGTACTGGAGGCCTCGCTCCGAGATGATGCCATCAACCTGGTGGAGAATGTCCTGGTCATTTGTTGCCATGTTTTTGCAGCTCCCGGTCGAAGGTTTTGCGGTCATCAAGCATTGCCAAGATTTCGTCTTCAAGAAACTCGATCCGCTCACGCAAGGTGCGGTGCGTAAGCGTCTCAGACTCCTCGTATTTTGCGACCTTCGCTTTAAGACGCTTAATGACCCTCCGATAGTTCTCGCCCGCAATACGGGCCCCGTGTGCGGCCCTGAGTGCGGTTGTGGTTAGCCCGGTCGCACGCACCGCGCAGAAGCGGCAAGCATACGCATTGGAACCTCGTCCTATGGGGTAGCCACCACGGGTGATCGACTTCCCGCATTCTTTGCAAAGATTAGACATTGTGATTCGGTTCCCCTCTATAGAGAGAAGAACTACAGAACTGAATCCATAAGTATATGATACTCTTAGAGTTAAAGCCCTCTAAGAGGATATCTAAGACGAGTTTACGAGTCTTACCTCTTAGGAACTGATTCAGTTCTGTAGTTCTTCTGTATAAGAAGGGAACTGAATAGGGAATTGAATCGCTCAACATTATTTATATCTCCCAAGTTATCTAGTGTTAAAGGAAACAGCGCACTGAAGGGCCGCTTCATGCGCTGTGTTTTAGGTGGTCGTTTGTTCATGATCACGAAGCTGGTTTCGTGATCATCGGGGTACAGACTTTAATCGGCTTGCAAGGAACTCAAGCACTGCCTCCATGTCATCCCAAGTGAGTTTCGTGATGATCATCTTGGCCTGTTCAAGCGGCGTCTTCTTGGTTCGATACCCTGCTTCAAGTGCGGCCTTGTGTGCGGATATCGTACCCTTAGTTACTTGCTTGAATAGCTCTGCCTTGCTCGCATCTTCTGCGCCATCTCTTGCAAGGCGGCGAAGAATGTAAGATACGGTATCTTGCACCTTGTTAGAGTTCGTATTACGAACTCTATCGTTAGCCCTGCCTTTACCAATCTCGCCCTGTTCGGCAAGTGGTTCATCAAGCACCTCTTGTGCCAGGATGATTTCACGATGCGGGGTGCGCTCGGATATCTTCATGAGAACATCCCAGCGAAGTTCCATTCCGTGTGGCAGGGTGTACTCGCAGAATTGCTTGAACGAGGTAAACGGTTTCCCGTCTCGGTCAGTCATTTCTTTGTAGTAACCTTTGGTGATGCAAGCAGCGCAAGATTCTGGCAGGTGCTCCGAGTACATTTCGATACTTGATGACCTTCTTATTAGATCTTGGCAAAACTCTTTGGGTGTGCAAATCATGACCTTTGGCTCCTTAGCATGGCGATGGTTATCTTTAAAAGTCTTTCAAGCCCATTAACTCCATCTTTGATTTCGATGAACTGTATAGGTTTCCCTTTAAAGTACTCCGGAGTTTTTAGGTCGTAAAGCTCGTACATCTTGTTGTAAACCTCCTTTTGTGTTTCCATGCCATTAGTTTTCATTGCGGAAACTTTGTTCACGATTTTGTTTATCTGCCTCCTTAGATCTTGGCATATTTCGTCATTCGTTTTTGTTTGTGTAAAAGGGTAAGCGTTCTGTTCTGCAAGGTTCTTTGGACTGAAGCAGTCATCGTCTTCAGAAGTTTCTTGCTGCGCTTTTAAAACATTAAGAATAGAAGAGGTTGGCATTGATGCACACTGCCTTTTGCTTCCAAGCAAAAGTGCTTCTTTCATAAGAGCGTCTTCGTGATTGTGAGTCTCGCCGCTCATCACGCTGGAGGTGGTTGTTGGTTCTGAGTATAAGGTGACAAACGGTTCTTTGTTATCACCCTTTTCGCCTTGGTCTTTAGTCTCGATGTCTTCAAATTCTTTTGCCGCTTCTATCACATCATCCAAGATTCTTTTTGCAAAGTCTTTGTAGGATGGAATATTAGGCATGATGATAACTGCGTGTTGTAAAAAATCGTGGTCGTGTTCCCACCTAGTAACCCTGCCTAGCTCTTGGCTAAGTGTTAAGTCCGCAGTCGTGTTATCCAAGTGAAGCAGAACCCGAAGCCTCGGGATGTCTACGCCTTCCGTCACTTGTCTAATGCTTATTAAAAAAGTCTTCTCGCTCTTCCTAAACCTTGCAATTCTTTCTGTGCTATCGTCAATGCCCGAGTGCACAACCTCAATATCGTTATCCGTGCATCCTGTGATTTTCTTAATGAGCTTTTCAACCTGGCTAATGTACCCGTCTTCAACTCCAGCTTTTGAACTGGTCAAGCATCGTACTAGGCAGGCGGCGTTCCTGTCTCCGCTGGTGCGCCGCATTTTTTGGATCTCATCCCAAGAAACCCTGATCATTTCGGAAGCAAGATTAAGTCTAGTATCAAGCGCTCTCCTTAAAACCTTGGACTCTTCGCTTTCACTTATGCTTTCTGAATCGTATTCAAAAACTTCCCCAGTGCTCATAAGCGTTGATGCTGTTTCAAATGCTATAAGCCGAACTTCGGCCTCGCGGCAAACATGGTGAACCAGAGCCTGCCTATACCCGTAACTGTAATCCACTACCAATACACCGTCCTTGTATTTAGCCAAGGGTATTTTGTATCGGTCTGTTCTATTTGGCGTTCCGCTTAAAAATAAAACCTTGTCGCACAACTCCCCGTACTCAAGCGAATCAACGCCCCAACTGTTTGACTCGCTGGTGTGATGTATTTCGTCGCATACAAGAATGAACTTGTACCCTGCCTGTCTCTGCCACCGCTTAACTATTGGCAGGTAATTACCAAGCGCATGATAGGTGATAACTGTGCCTTGATAGTTTACGCCACCGGGAAAGGTGCCGTCGGTCGCCCGTGTGGTCAACTGGATACCAAACTCTGCGGCCTCATTTCTCCAACTATTGCGCAAGCTGTCTGAAGGGGTCACAACAATGATAAAGGTTTTACCCTTCCCCCTCTTTTCCATTTCTTGTCGCAGGGCGGTTAAGGTGAACTTTGTTTTCCCTGCACCAGGACAAGCCTGAAGAAAGAAAACCTTGTCATCACTCTCCACATATTTTGCCAGTGCTTCTTGTTGCCATGCTCGTAACTTCATTTGTCTATATCCTTGTGACATCGTTCGCACAGTGGCGAACTGTTGTCTAGTTCTGTCTGGCCTCCGTCTGCCCACCTACGCAAGTGGTGCATATGAAAACCTTGGGTCAAGTATTCAGAGCATTTGGCGCATCGACCATCATGATTCAGGTAGGCGGTGCGCCGCTGCTTCTTAGTGAAAAACCTTCGGGAATCTCTTTGCCACATCTGCGTTTCTCCTGTATAGTAAAAGCAGATGGTTTGATCTGCGGGCAGTTGGAAGCTGCCCGCTGCTTTTTTTTACACACCTAGAACGGCAGCAAGTAGTCTCGGGCCGGGACATACGATTTTTTCGCCGTGTCATAGACCACAGCGTTCGCCCAGGTTGGATTGCCCAACTCAGCGTAAGCGAGGTCGTAATCCCAGAAGGTTCCCTGCTCGACGCCATCACGACTGACGAAAACCTTCTTGGCTTTGTCTTCTGAAACGGGTGCCGCTGGTGCGGGCTTCGCTGCTGGAGCTCCGGGCGGAGGAGGAGGCGCCATCGCTGGTGCTGCCATCAAGGGTGCGCACATGATGACCTTCGTCTTCATGCCATCAGCCGACGGGCCTACGGTGATGCTGAACTTCTTCCCGATGAAAGTATCTGGGTCGATGTCTTCGCCATTGATGAGGGGCCTACCGAGAAGCTCCCGCACCAGCTTGCCGAAGTTGTTAGACATCGTGAGCTTGGTAGGTGTCCACCTCGAGGTGGTCTTCCGAGCGTGTACGCCCTCCGCAATTTCAAATTCCCAAGCGTAGCTAGTGCCCGAGTCTGGGAACTTAGATGATGCTGGCATCTCCTTGTATCCAAGAAGCTTTGCGGCATAGGTGCCGGTTGGCACGCTGAACTGATCCGTTGAATCACAAACTTTGACCATCGCCATGAGTAAAATCTCCAAGGTTATTCTGAGTAGGTTTTTGAACAGTTACGATTCTGAACTTCTTTTTGCTGCCCCGCGTTCCCGTGCCGGTGGTTTCGACTTCGCCACCTTCCACAAGGTCGTCGAGTTGCTTGATCACCTTCTGTCGATTTTGACCTGACGCCATCTGAACCATGTCAAGTGTCATCCACTCAATAGGGCTCAGCGAATCAATGATAGAAAGCTTCCTCGACTCAAAGTCTAGGTCGTCCTTCTGTCCGAGGCATACCAGATCGCCGTCGATATAATCGATGACAATTTCGCCCGGGGTGATTTCGTTGAATCTTCCCGTGCCAGTTAATACACGCTTCGTTTTTGACTTAGCCCCAAACCCTCCCGCTTCAAAGGTGTACTCAAGAAGGATGTCTGCAAGCGCCGACGAGGCACCCGATCCCCTTGAGCCTGTGAAGTTATCGCCACCACCTTTACGCATATGGTGCACTGCGAGGACAGATCTCCCGCTGTCCTTAACCACGGCCTTGATGGCGTTGACGGCAGCGCCAACCTCCGAGGCCGAGTTCTCATCCTTGACCGGCCACATCTGCGCCATCGTGTCGATGACCAGAACATCAAAGCCATCCTTCTCCATGATGTTTCTTACCTTGCCGAGGAAGTCTTCCCACTGTTGGAGCGAGGGTGTGCGGGTGAAGGGCATGAGGAAGAAACCGTGGTTGCGTTTCTCTAAGCCATACCTGAGCACTCGCCCTTCCCATGTCGCTGGGCCTTCCTCCGAGCAATAGAGTGCCCGTGCCTTCGTGATCTTCTGCCCGAGGTAGTTGTCGTGCTGTTCCCATGAACGAAGGAGCCCGCTGATGAGTGTGGTCTTACCGACTTTCCAGAGTGCGCTGATTAGGGTGATGCAACCTGGGTAAAGATAGCCGTGCCAGTGCCAGTCGCCTGTCGGGTTCTGTGCCTTGATCTCTTCAGCGAACAAGTATTCCCTGCCCGTGTTCGTGTCCACGACTTCCGGTGTCCATGTCTCGATGATGGGCGCCTTCGCCTTATGCAAGAAGTTCAACTCAACTTCCGGTTCACCGAACCCTGCACCCGCAAGAGCTCTGGTCGCTGCGGTGAAGTTGCCATCATGGGTCAACAGGGTGTAGGCAGCAAACTTGCTGTAGGCCTTCGCCTCTTGAAAGGGTGCGGCGTTCGACGAGAACACATAAAGCATATCGCCACTGCCATCAGTTCGGCAGTGCCCGGTCGTGCCTGAGATGCCATCGTCTTTACCAGCCCTGCGCCAATAGATTTTATCTTGACCGATGCGACTGATCTCCCAGCCTGCGCCCTGAAGGATCGTTGCCCAGTCGGCTCGCTCGTTGTAGTCATCCCCTGGGCGTTTGCGGTTGTCTCTGATTTCGCCAGCTTGTATTGGAAGTGTAAACTTCTCTGGAAACTTTCCGACATTCTGTATCGTTGCGACGGTGACCATCAGATCAAAGTCATCCGAGTCCACGGGCAGAGCGGGTGCAGGTAGATCCAAGAGCGAATTGTTTTCCCACCTATAGAGAAGTCCAGTCGGGTGGCACTCTTCCGTTGAGCCGGGTGCCAGGACATAGCCATTCGATCCCTTGATCTCGATCAAGGTCTTGCCCTCGGTACTCTTCGCAAGCTTGAGGTTTTTGCGTTGCACACCAAAGCAATAGATATGCCTGCCACCATTCGGGGTGACTACGATAGGGCACGAATCCAAAGCGTAGAGCAAGCCTTCTTGCTGGCAGTCTGATCTGTACTGGGCGTACGCGTCGCCAGTTTCAATGTCGATGACCGCGAGATCGTTGGACAAGATCCCGCCCACGATAGCCACACCGTTGCGAGTTCCTTCTGGCCACCACGCATCGACTTGCTGCGGGGTTGCCCTCGCACCTGTCATGAAGGGTAACCACGACCCGACCACGGTCGCTGGGCCCTTACTCCCATTGGGTGCGATAGCGATAACACTCAATCCCATTGCCAGATATTTAAGGGCGCATTCTTTAGCGGTCATTTCATGAGCTCCAGTTCTTTCATCAAACGCTCGAGCGTCTCTTTGACTTCCTTCATGAGGTTGCCGGTCTCATCCCAGCGATCGATGTTGTCGAACTCGGCCTTGCTGTGGAGGGTTTCCCAGCGCTTATCATTCTTCATGGCCATGCCGTAGCGGGTCAGGTTGTAGTCTTGCTCACCTCTGAGCATCGACCACATCTCAAGGAAGGTCATCTCACGGTCAGGCCAGAGTGAGTGTTCATGTTGAAGCCACCACCTACCGTCAGAGAGGTAGACGCTGTAGGGTTTACCGATGTCCGTTCTGCCTCGGCGTGTGCACATTTGCGAGATGATCGTGATGCGAAGGGATGCGGGAAGGTTCATGCTTGCTCCTTGTTGATTTCTCGCCTTACTTCCTCGCACATCTTTTCGTGCATTTCTTCCGCCTGCTCCCATGTGGTGCAGCGTTCCTGTCTCTCGTTTAAAAGATCCGTCCTTGCGCCAATCTCTGAGGAAAATTTTGCAGCTTTTCCAAACACCATTGTTTCAAAAAGCAAGGGTGGCCCATGAGCGTGCCACTGGTGATCTAGTCCTAGAAACACTGTACTAATCAAGTAATCACCGATGTTTGATTTTGCTACTGTGCAGTCTTGCTCTTCCGTTTTTAGGTAAGTTTCTCTGTCTACGTGTACGGCTTTATGTCCTTGAAGAATGTAGCTTTTCATGAATTATCCCTTCCTGTCTATTCTGATGGTGTGCGCAAAATAAGCTTCAAGTTCCTTGTTTTCAGCTTTAAGCTTTTGATTGTTTCGTGCTGCGGTTAGCAGAGAACCTTTGTGGTTTCCTAATGCCGTTCTGAGAGTTTTCAGCATGGCCTTAACACTCTTTAGCTCGTCCTTGAGTTTGTTCATCTCCATAGTTTGGCGGGCTGAAAGGTTCAGGCTTTTGGTGTAGCAAAGATTGCACATATCTTTGAACCCGTACTTTTTAACCACTGCCTTCCCGCACTTTTCGCAGTTCATAAAGTTTCTCATGCCGACTCCTCCTATTTTTAAAAACCCCGTTGCAAAGATGTCCCACAACATTCAGTTTTTCGGCAACAAGCCTACTACTCTGAAACTCTGCAACGGGATTGCTCCTTGTTAAATTGGTTGGTACTTCATGCCGACTCCTCCTGGGCATCGAGTTCTTTCTTCGCCTTCGAAATCATCTCTTCGCGGGTGAGCTCGGTGGCGCAGTAGATCGAGTGATCGAGGGTGTCGGCCAAAGCCCAGCGGCTTTCGTTGTGTACCCAGTAGCGGTAGACCATCGTGCCTTTGACCACCGCAGCGCCAGTCCAAAGCCTTTTAACTTTGAGTAGCTCGCCACCGGGTAGAGCGAAGGTCGCACTGGCGATGTCGTAGGTCGGATCGAACTCGTAGTCCTGACGATGGCATTGCGCCATCCATGCAGGGATCGAGGCGAAGTATTCCTCTCGGTGCTTCTTCTCCGAGCGAGTGGAGACCACATCATCTTGCAAGCCACGGGTGATCGCTGCCTCGATGCCTTCTCGAATGTCATTGGGAATCGCTGCCATATTAAATCGCCCCTTTCAGAGTTGCTTCTTTGATCATGAGTTCTTCGCGGTAAATCTTGACTGCCTTTGGAGCCTGCACCGAGAGGCGCATTCGGCTTCCGTCTTGCACCAGGGTGATGATCGTGGTGTGTTCACCCGAGATGATCCGAATCGCTTCGCCGCTCTTGCGGGAAATCATTAATCGGCCTTCAATAGACATGAGAAACCTCCTTGTTAAATCCACTCGATCCTGACTGATACCCAACGAGGGCAGTGTGTTTCCCGATCAGGATCGAGGTGGTTCGTCTTCGAGAATTGCGTCGGCAAGTGTCTCGAGCATATGGTTGACGAGCGCTGTGGTGCGTGCGTCGTAGATACCGTGCTGAAATTTGGTGCTCGGTGCGTCTGCACTTTGAGCGTGATCAATCATGCGTAAGAGAAGGTCACGAACATATTCGATATAATTCTCTTTAATTGCCATTAAGATTTAAGCCAGGCTCTCGCCTGCTCCACCGCATCCTCGACGAGTTTGGTTTCTTTCTTCTTGGTTATCTTTCGCTTAATTGGTAGCGGGTTAAGTTCGTCGTAGAACTGCGCCACCATCTCAGGCTCGATGCGTTTGCACCCGCCAATGCGATAGGTTTGAAGACGCACAATGCGGCCATCGATGACGATGCCTTGGCGCTCCCAGCGGTAGACTGTTTGCAGGTTCACATTGAATAGCTCGGAAAGCTCTCGCACAGACACAGGTCGTTTCGGAATAATGATGCGTGTCACTTGTTGTTAAATCCCTCGTGTTAAAAAACGGCGCAGTAAAAAAGGATAAACTGCGCCGCCCATCTCATCCCAAGTGCGAGTTCGGAAACACTCAGGACACGGGTAATCTTCTATATTTGAAATTATTTAGCGATCCTACAGCGGTACTACAGCAGTACGACTAGTACGATCGCAGTCGTACTGGAACCCGAACGGGTTAAATGAGAGGTGTAGAAACGAAAAAAGCCCAGCGTTTCGAGCGCTGGGCTTTGTGTTTTAAAGAGTCTAGTTATCAGTTATATCTTTGGTAAGATGGGGGGGGGGGGGGGGTATCTGAATCGTTAAGGGTATAGCCGTTTTTCGGTGATGATATTAGCACCTTGCGATCGCAAAGGTTAGCCAGTAAGAACTTCGTTGTGCCTTCTTCGCAAGTCCCGTCTGCGTAGGCGGCATCGTGTGTGCTCATTAGGGTGCAGATCTGGTGCTGCTTCATACCGGGTTTCTTTTCAACCTCGTTCACAATGCGCAGTTCTTTATCTGAGAAATCCATCCACGACATTTTGCTATCCCTCCTTTTAGCTACTCCACCGAGCACCGCAGTATCATTATACCCGACACCGGAAGTGCCCTCCAAATCATTGTATAGATATTTGTGCATTGCTTCTTTTGCCGCTTTTTCTATTGCCATCTCAAAAATCAAACTCATGGGCGAAATATCCTTAAGTAACTGGGGAAGTTTTTCGTAGAAAAGTAAGGTATCATCATTAGCCACCAAATATATATAAAATCTTTAAATAATTTTATCCATTTTTGGCACTATTTACCCTCGGGCTACGCTCCGTGCCATCTCTCGAGCAAGATCGTTGCGTTTTTCGGCATAAATCTGCGTTGCGTCAATGTTCGAGTGACCTAGTTTTGCTTGTGCTCCTTCGAGTCCGTGAGTCTTTCTCGTCTGGGTTGCGACTGTGTGTCTGATCTGGAGCGGTGTCCAGTGCTCCATTGGGACGCGCTTCTTGGTTGCTACTTTGTACGCCTGTTTCCGGTCGGTTCGGTTGCCCGCTTCCCTAGCAAGTCTGCCTTCGTTGTATCTTTTTTGTGCCCCCTCGATGGCTCTAGCGTAGGAGTCGGCGCTGATCATTCCGCTATGGCCAGCATTGCGACCAACACCACGCTGGCACCAGACGGCGTCCTCGTCCCATAGGGGTTTCCTGACGGAGCGCATAAGATCGATGAAGGTAGAGTTCATAAAGATCATTCGGGTATCGCCTCGGTGGGAGTTCTTATGCTCTGCCGGTGAGTAGCACCAGATGCCTGGTTCAACCTCGGTGATCTCTGACCACCGCATCGAGCACAACTCCTTCACCCTCATGCCTGTTTCGATGTGCACTTTTAGAACTGCCTGATAGAGTGGTTTCAATAATGGCATGATCAAGTCGAAGTACTCGGTAGGCACTGGGGTGATCTTGTCTGGGTTGCGAAGTGTTGGGGCGGTACGCCAGTTGAGGTGCTGCACGCACGCCAGCGCTTGGTAGGTTTCGATAGGCACCAGTTCCCACTCAACACCTAGTTTAAAAACCTGCCTGATTTTGACGATGGCACCATTCACTGAAGAGATGCAAAGTTTTTTTCTTGGTGCGCCTTCCGACTTGGGGATGATGTCACGGTTCACAATGCCAGCACGCACTGCCAACAACACCGAGGGTGTGAAGTCTTTTATTTTCATCTCAAGATAGAGGTCGAGTTCTCTGAGTGCAGATTTGACTACGCCGAGTTGCGATGTGGGTTTGCCTGTGACTGGGTCTCGGTAGTAGACAACGGCGTGTTTGATGTAGGCATTAACCAAGTCAGCAACGACGGGCTCATTCGCAGGGGCGACGCGGGGCGTAACCTCTTCGCTGAGCAGCTCCGCCACCCAGCGGAGGTAGGCTTGCTTGGTACTGGCTAGGCCCCAAGGGCCGAACCAGATTTCTTTTTTTGTCCGAGGGTCAGTAGCATAACCTCGGTCGGTACCTTTATGGTGACAGAATTTGGGGGTTCGCTTCATGCGTCGACTCCTGTGATGTTGTCTTGCTGGGGAAATCCCTGCAAGACGGTTAACATCATAGGGCCTTTGAAGCCTTTCCGTCAATGACGGATTTTTAATTTTCCAAATTCGCCGTAAGTCTAGTCGGGGATACAGGATTTGAACCTGCGACCTCTTCCACCCCAATCGGGAAAAAAGACAACACGAAAAGCCCGCTGCTGATAGTGTATTATGCAGGCTTTATATAGGCTTTTGCGTTAAATTCTTTACGCATATTTATGCAAGATTACGCATGATTTTAAAAGCAATTCCGTCACGATTCCGTCACGATTTTAACGACCTGCGACCTCTTCCTCAGCGTGGAAGTGGTCAGATTTTTATTTTTTTTTGCCAACCTGCGACCTCTTCCCCAGCGCGGAAGTGGTTACAAATATTTTTTAAAAAGGAAGTCTTTTCCGTCAGACTGAATATCACGAACAAGTGCAGTCAGCAGCACTGTGTCACCTAGTGCCCATTTGTGCTTGATAACAAGCTGAGTCTTACTCACTTACGACCTTTGCTTTTGCTAGGACTGAATGAAGCAGACAATGATTTCGCAAATGTTCGCTTAACTTTACGCTTGCTTCATCTGTACCCCACTTTTCAAAGAATGCCTTGCCCCCTTCTTCGGGAGGGAAAGGTACTTGAATAGTGTGAAATGCTTTGCGGTCAGACAGAAATGCTTGTTCACTTTTCCAGCATTTAAACACAGCAACAATGGCTTCAAGTTCAAAGTTCATATGAACTTCAACGAGTACGCAGTAAGCTTGTTTGATAGGTTCTAAATCGTGCGGATCTTCTACACTGAGCTGGACTGCCACTCTAGTTTTGAAAGGTATCATACTTGTTCTTTCTTAAATTGCAGGTATCTCTTCAATTATAGTAGCATCTTCTACCGCCTTGCGTCTAGCAGCAAAAGCTTTAGCCATATCAGATCTAGCCTTACCATAGTACATAAGCAATACAGTCATATCTTGTATAGTTTCAAATTCAATCGTATTGTTTTCCATGCTGATTAGCCCTGGCAAAGGCATACCCATCGCTGAGGCTTCTCTAGCTAAAGAGAACACTCCTACAATAAGGGCAACATCAGAAGGTGTAATACCTAGGTGATAGCCCTTACCAGAGTCCCAACCAGTTTTTTCTAAGATAAGCCATTGAATTACCGCAATAAATTTCTATTCCTAATCCTCCAAGTCGGGGGTGTGAAAGATTTGTGCGCCGTTATGCCAGCCGCCATCGTGGTGCTTTGAGCCACCACCTTCAATCTCCTTCGGGATCACGCAGTCATGAGGGTGATAGAGTGTCTCAAAGCGGGCGTGTCTAGCGATGAGCACCAGGACTTTCGCCTCGGTGCCGGGTCGTGCTAGCGTCGGCCCGAGTGGTGGCACCCGCAGTGAGTCGCGTTTGTTTTCCTCTTCCGCTTTCACGCACCCAAGTGAGTGCGACATCTTCGGCGTGTCAGGCCCGGTACATTTGTAGCACTGGCGGCAGAGCTGCCGTGCCTCGTGGGGTTTGCGCTCACCGCATGAAATGCAGGTAATCAACCTTCTGGGTATGCGGTCGTAGCATTTAATGCAAAGCCCCTTGGCTCGGTGCGGGCGTCGCTCTTTGCAGTTCACACAAGTGATCTCAGCCATCCAGTTTACCTTTCGTCCTGGGGATTTCGTAAGGGTCGTTGCCCCTGCCTCTGCGGATTTTCTTCAGCTTGACCTGAAATCTTGGATCGCTTAGGTCGATGAAGTTCTCATCAAGAGACTGGAAGCATTTCTTGGCGCTGCCGTTTCTTGCGTACTCGATCACGAACTGTTGAATTAGTAACGGCATCAGGCTGTTGACATAATCACTGTCCACCCCGAATGTGATAACCAGACGGCGTAGCATGAGCGTGCGCAGGTCTTCGGGGTCGCTAGCCTTGGCACCGTTGTCACGGTCTGCGTAGCATTGTTCGAGGTGTTTCAGCCAGGGGTCTTCGTCCATGTGTGTGTTCTCCCTAGAGAGCGAGAGACCCGAGGAGCCAGAGGAGGAGCTTTGCCAATTTGAGGAAAGGTCTATCGGCGAAGCAGTGGCAACCACCAAAGAGCGTGAACCAGCAACACCATGCGACGAGCATTCCAGTGATGATTCTGTGGAAGGTAGTCATTTGTTTTTCAGATCGAATCGACTCTTGATGTACGCAAGAGTAGTGCCACCACTAATGGCGAGGGTAAAGATGGCGGTGATCATTTTGGTTAACGAGTCCGTGAGCGTTGCACTCTCGGTGCTGTTGACCATTCCAAGAATCACCGCAAGCGAGACGCCTTGCAAGATGCAAGTAGTCCAAAACTCTGAAGTTTTCCATCCCGATTTAAGCTTATCCATGAGGCACTCCTTATTATTCGTTCATCGTCCCTCGGAATTTCCATTTATCAACCGGCTCGTAATAACTTTTCGCTAAACCTTTTTCTTCTTAGGCTTTACGGCTTTCCTCTTTACAGTTTCCACCTTTACCTCGGCAGGCTTGGGTGCGAACATCGTGCCACCCGCACGCACTAGCGCTGCGAGCGCAGGGAAACCCGCAACGGTAAGACCGCCTGCAAGGAGCATAACGATGAGTGCGATGGTGCTGTTGCCCGTGCCTGGTAATGATGGCGTTGGGAGTATTGGTTTGGGTTTTCGCAGGTCGGAATCATTCTTGGGGTCGTAGTCAGGGCGCACTCTTCTCAAGGCGTCCGCAAGGGCGCTGGCGCCGCCTTCGTAATCACCTTGGCTATGCAGCACCTTGCCCGCGCCCCGTGAATCTGGGCCACCCTGCACCATAATGCGAGGTGTACCGGGAAGGAACCCGAGCTCCTTCACTGCCCAGTTGTCGGGTCGGTAACTTTGCACCAAGAGAGTGTCAACAAACACACTCAGTGCGGGGTTGGTTTCGAGATCCTTCACGACTGCCTGACACTCGGCAGCGGTGCCGATCACAGTAAGGCGAAGCTTCTCCCGGTCATCGATGAGGTCTTTACCCTTGCCCTCGATTGCGGAGTAAGCTTGTTTGCGGGTGACCTCTCGACCACCGAGCCAGAACTTCTCAACACCTGAGTCGAGGCGGGAGCGATCGAGTCCAAAGTTTTGTTCCTGTTGCTCGATGACTTTGATGAGGTGTGATGCGGGTGGTGCGAACGGGGCGAGCTCTTGATCCGACGACCAGTTGCCGTCGGGAAGAAGTTCCCGGTAGCATTGCCTCGCCATGATCCAGACGCCCTTCTGAACCGTGCCGCTGTAGAGGGCCGATTGATCGGCATCGATAACTTTCCACTCATAGGGCGCTACGACCGCAGCGCTTGAGGGTGTGCCCCATTTCTGGCCGTACACCTTAACGGGTTCGCCCTCGTTGTACGGCATAGGGGGAGGCGGGGGAGCGATCACGACCACGGCCCAGCCGCCTCCTCCTGAAACCCAGCGTTTCTTGAACTCTGCGGGGCTCATCCATTCGTACTTGGTTTCACCGGGGAAGTTATTATCTAGTATGGCTGCCCATTTTTCTGTGAGGTGGACGGCGTTCACCATGTGTGCGATTTTGCCTGAGTAGCGTGGCGAGTAGCCGTAAGTAACCGAGGGCATCCGACCCGTAGTGAGAGCAAGCTTGATCAGTGCGGGGTCGCTGCCCTCATACTGGAGATATTGTGCGCCGTCGCAGTATTTTGCGAGCATCTTCTCGACCTTGGAAGGATAGCCACCCCCCTGCTCCCGTGTCATCTTCTGCTGGAGTCCGAGGATGCTGTCCACATTTTGCCACCTGCCTGCGTGCTCGATCGAGGTGAAGACGCAAAGGCCCGCGCCGTCTTTGCCTCCAGTGTTCTTCATCTGTTGCGATCCGGGTAAGTCGATTTGAATTTCCTCGGCACCATCGGGAGAGGTGCGACCACCCTCGACGGAGGTTGCCTCGATCTGACTGAATAGCAAGAGCCATAGGAAGAGGTTCATCATGGGCCTTTCGGGTTTATACCTGTGCATCGAAATAGGTTTTAAGCAACTTCTTAAGCTGTTTGATTTTCACTTCAACATCCGAGCCTTCTGGGAAAAAGTCTGCATCATTTACCACTTTCTTTTTGGTGCGATTGATGAAGGTAACATTGCAGCCAGCTACATCGTTTTGGGTTTGCTCACTAATATTTATTTCCATGATTTGATCCTAAGTTTTAATGATGAAATTTAAGACAACGCAAGGAGGAATTATAGCGTGTCGGCCATCGGCAGGGGTGTTTGCCACATTGTTGATCGATGGGGTAAAAGTGTGTTCGTGGTCGGTATTAGTTGAATTAGTGGACAGCGTGTCCGTGTTCGCCCCAGATCGCACCGTAAAGTTATAAGTGCCTGATCCCGTTGATGACCCTGCATTAACTAATGTGTGCGTGTGCGTTGCGTTACGGTTCATAGATGAGGTGCTGCCACCTGAGACTGTGTTACCGTGTGTATGTGCTGCCAGTTCACCGCTGGTTAACAGATGCGTTTCTTCACCTAGCCACTGGCCCCTTGTCCTAGCTGTTTGTGCGGTTCCACTCGGTGCGCCTGTGCCGGATGCGTTTAAGCCTGTGCCTGTGCCTGCACCCATGACCATACGGCCAGCAGTATTTGGAACATTAAAAAATAGCCCGCCTGCCCCTGTGTAAGCTGTGCCACCAAAGGTGTTAGAAATAGCCGCATGAAGGGCTAAGTAAGTAGAACTGGAAACGCTACTGCCATCACATAACAGATAGCCAGTAGGAGCGGTTGCGCCTCCATAGGGCAGGACTACGCCAGTTGGCATCTGCGCTGCGGGTGCGGTGCTTTGCCAGGTTGTTCCATTTGATGTTAGTAGGTTGCCACTGGTGCTAGGGGCCACGAAAGTTGGTGCGCTGGTGCCGTTACCTAAGATCACATTGTTTGCGGTGAGTGTGGTTAGTGATGTGCCACCATTTGCAACATCTAATGTGCCTGTGTGGTCACTGCGAGTAAGAGATGAAACCAGAACATTAGTTGTGCCTGCTGCGTTACAGATCCAGATCTTCCCATCGGTTGCATTGACCGCGATTTCGCCTGCCACTAAGCCAGTCGGTACAGTGGTAGCGGTATAGCTCCTCTTAGGTTTAATGACATTAGCCATCTCTAGAAAGTGCCTCCATCCAGAATGATGCCACTGCCCAAGCTGGTTGCACTCAGCACCACAGTGCCGTTGATGTAGTATGATTTACCGCTGGCCACATTGATGTGATCGCTTGATGTCCATGAGGTGGTTGATAGCACCCAGTTCCAAGTGTGATCGGTGAGCCCGTGTAAAGTTAGTCCACCACCATCCGCTGCGGCATCGGTGACCGATCCAGTCGCCAGCTCGATGTTTTTATCTGCCACAGATAATGTTGTCGAGCTAATCGTAGTTACTGACCCATTGACCGTAAGCGAGCCACTAAGCACTAAGCTAGTTCCAGTCGCTGCGCCAATGTTTGGAGTTATAAGAGTCGGTGTGTTGGCAAAAACGACTGACCCGCTGCCAGTCTCATCCGTGAGGCATTGGGCTAAATTGGCAGAAGTTGGCGTTGCTAGAAATGTTGCAACACTTGTACCCAGCCCGCTTACTCCTGTTGATATCGGAAGCCCAGTGCAACTGGTTAGCGTACCGCTAGTGGGAGTGCCGAGGAGAGGCGTGACCAGAGTCGGTGAGGTTGCGAAAACATTTGCCCCCGTGCCCGTTTCATCGGTGAGTGCTGCTGCTAAATTAGCCGAGCTTGGTGTTGCGAGGAACGCTGCAACGCCAGTGCCTAGTCCGCTTACGCCTGTTGAAATCGGAAGGCCAGTGCAACTAGTGAGCGTACCGCTTGAAGGCGTTCCAAGGAGAGGCGTGACTAGCGTTGGACTCGTTGACATCACAAAGGTGGTGCCGGTGCCAGTCTGCGAAGCAATAGAAGTTGCGTTCCCGACTGATGTTATCGGGCCGGTAAGGTTGGCGTTCGTGGTTGCGGTGACTGCATAGTCGGGCCCGCCGATTGCGATCACGCTGGTTGCGACCCCGAAGCTGTTATCGCCTAGGCCGTAGTAGAGGATGCGCCCGCCTGAGTTCTCGTTGAAGGCCAGCTCAGAAGATCCCAAAGTCGAGGGTGCGCCTGTTGCGCCACCTATTCTGCGTTTGATCCTAATCGTGTTTGCCATGATTTAAAGTTCCTTAAAAATTTCCGCCATCGAGCTTGCCAGAATTAGTCCACATTCCCATCGCCGTTGAGTATTTCAAAAGGTCATCATTCGCCACACTCACGGTTGCGACATCCGTCAAATCATCAAGCGGGCCGTTGCTAGTGCCACTCGGGCCAGTCGGGCCTGCGGGGCCGGTCGCTCCGGTAACGCCTGGGGATGACACTGCGATTGCGTTCTCAGGAAAGGTCACATTGATGTTGCCTGCTGCGGGGTCGAGCACGGTTACGATGCCATCAGTCTGCGAGATCGTGATTGCGTTTGAGTCTGCGCTGAGTAGAATCGTGTTGGCTTCTGGGTCGATGGTTACGATCATCGGGTGACCTCCGCTTTTACCACAAACTTACCTTCGATTAGGCGGGTGACTATTGAACCAGGCGAAGTGATTTCGAGGTCGTAAACATAGGAGGCGGGGGTCAGTCCTGACATCGTAGTAGCGTCCACTAGGAGCGTCAGGGTTCCCGCTGCGCCGTTGATCGTGATGCCCGCTGCGGTGCTGAGCTCGAGAATGACGGTGCCGCTCGCTGCGGTGGTTCGCACTTGCATTAAAGCGGTGTAGCTGGTGAGGTTGATGACCACCTCATCGGGGTCGGTGTAGGTGATCACCCGCTGGAGCGTTGCCCCCTGCTCTGCCGCGAAGTTGTATGAGCCTGCTGGCATAATGACCTCCGAAAAAAAGAATATTACCGAGGTTAACTTGGCTTGTGTGGCGATGCAAATCACTCGCACTAGCTAGGGTGGTGTTTTCAGCGTTACACTTGATGATTCAATCCAATAATTGTCCTTCCCTAAGCTTACCCCAGCTTTAAGCGCATCTCCAAACAGTAAGGATTGAGTCCAGCTAGGATGTAACTCAAAGTGAATAACCATGGAAATACCCTTAAAGTGCTATGTACATCCACCCATGCAGGTTGGTGGTGGGGTTGCCATTGCCATCGATGTCTGCGGGTCTGACAATGGTGATGTAGAATGGTACACCTGCAGTCACAGCAAAAGATCCTGTTAGGTTATCTGATGAGGGCATCCCATAGGAAGTAACATGGGTTCCGTTAACATTGGATTCAAGGGTGTGGTTCGTGAAGGTGAAATTATAATTGAGAGTACCAGTCACTGCAGGGGTTATTTCCCAGTTCACATAATCGGATCCATACTGACTCGAGCTGGTGGAATCTAGGATGGCTTCATCACCCAATTTCCCAGCACCTGTGAAACTGTTATCAAAAGTACCATTAAAAGTATTCAGCCCTGCACCAATGAATATGTCTGGTGGTGTAGGAGTCGGTGTAGGCGTTGGCGTTGGCGTTGGCGTTGGCGTTGGCGTTGGCGTTGGTGTAGGCGTTGGTGTAGGGGTAGGTGTTGGGGTAGGGGTTCCTGGTTGTTCTGGCAAAGTCACTAGTGAGGAGTAGTAGGAGTCAGGGTGCGATGAAAATACATTAAAAGAAGTGTTATGGAAAAAGTCTGGTTTCTGAATAACATAGATTGCTGGATCGCCAACAGCTATGAATTTGTTTGTTAAATTGTAAACATACCTTTGTTTTCTTGCTGATGCGTACTGAGAAAATTGAACTTCCATAATGGCGTTTTTTTCAGTCCATGAAAAGTATGTAGACACAATTGGATAGTATGGGGCAGGGCCAACAACAGCATGACTTTTCCAGCGTGAATCATAAAAAGCATTTCCATGCCCTATGCCAGCAACAAGACTTACACTGCTTACAAAACCTGCTGGTGATCGTCCTCTAAGTGGGCCCCTGTTCGTTTCGATATCGTTGCAGTATAAAGTCTCTGGCTGGTGCGGATATGGCACACCAGTCTGGCCACTAGTGTACCGATCAAGTGTCGTTTTAGTCATGTATGAAATACCACCCAGACTAAGCCTTCCTTTAATTCCATACAGCGTCAACACCTCAGAATAGAAACCACCTAGGGCTTCATTAAAAGTCAAATCAACATCAAGATTGCCTAGCTCAATATCAGTCTCAGGAGTAAGGAACTTAGCCTCATTTAACACTAGTCGCACAGTAGAAGGAAATACAGTGTGGTTTGCACTAGGTGTTAGCGTGACTGTGTGCGGAATTGGTAGCCCTGCTGGTGTATCGTAATACATTGGCACAGAAGGAGATCCAAAGTATTCTGGTACTGATGGGTAAATATAATCAGTGTCATTGTTGCCCACTAAGGTGCAGGTTGCAGTGTAAGAGAAATTTGCTGTTAATACCCAAGGTGAGGCATAAATCTCTATAAGGCTATCGGATTGTGGATACTTTGGTACAGCATAACCTGATGAGTCGTAGTAATACACAGGGTTAGACTGAAAGTTTGCACTTATGAAAAGCTTTACATAATTTCGTTTATGTCCTGCTGGTTGTCCAACAACTGGGTCAGCTAACTCTGTAGTTATTTCCCAGCGCAGTGTGTAGGTGTCGTTATAGGTTCCGTGAAGTGTTGGCCCATCATAAATGTTGTCTTGCGTTCTAGTGGTTGGAACATAGGCTTGATTTCGGCTTTTGTATTTGAGACCAGGAGAATAATCACCTGAAAGAATTGGGTATTCGTTTAGGTAGTAATTGCCTGTGTCATCCTCTGAGCCTGTGTTTAAGGTTATGTACTCAGGGATATATTCAGGCACTAATGGTGGACAGCAAAACATATCTTCCACATCAATCGCTGCTTTTTCAATGCATCCAAAGGTGCTGTATTTTTTTGTAAGTACTATCTGCATTATTAAGCCCCTTCTAAAGCTACTACTCTAGCAAGCAAATCAGTATAACCAGTTTGAAGTGTGGTAATGTTCCCCTGTATTGTGGAGATACTGTTGTTGGTAGCAATTAGAGACCCTTGCAATGAAGTGACTGCTGTCTGTAGATTTGTAACAGCATATTGCAGAGAAATTATGTTGTTCTTAATCGTTGCTAAATCAGACTCCAGCGTTGATGCGTTAAGCGCAAACTCAAGCCCAGTCGCTGCTGCATTAACTTTGACAAACCTATGTTGTTGCCCTGCATAGGATGATGGAATAACATCAGATAGCGCAAGGAATTGCCTTATGACTGCGTTGTCATAATCTGCACCTGAGAGCGTAACAGTGGAAACTTCTATTCCTGTTGGCGTGCAGATAACATCCGTCACCACTTCTATCGTAGCGGAACCACCAGAAGCCGCCCCCGCCTTCACCACAAACACCGGCAACCCTGCCGAGGTGTAGCCCGAGAACTGCCCCATGTAGCGTTGACCCACGGTGAGAGCCGCGCCGCTTACTTCTTTGATCTTGACCTCATTAATGTCGTTCATCGTGTTGGCGCTGGCGTGGTAGTCCACCCGTTGCCCGGTGTTGAGGGGCGAACCTAGCGCCGTCACCTTCACCACCGACATCGTACTGCCGCCCAGCATGGGCCCGATGCGTGTGGGTTCGGTCGTGTCGCCCTCGACCGACTTCACCACTCGGGCGATGCGTCTGGCACTATCTTCGGTAAAGCCATAGGCGCTGGACATTAGAGGATCTTTCTGTAGATGGGGGTCAAGTAGGCGTAATCAATGTCATCGTAAATACGGAAGCGAAGGAAGCCTTCGTTCGCCTCAGTAGGGAAGACCCCATGATCAAATGGGATGCCCGTGG
>Ga0209190_1000964_pt1 | contig 20556 bp, 18 predicted proteins | sample M_140205_XF_Meta_FD_187315 | JGI IMG/M metagenome (GOLD analysis project Ga0209190, IMG submission 187315) | Freshwater microbial communities from Lake Montjoie, Canada to study carbon cycling - M_140205_XF_MetaG (SPAdes) (version 2) | ecosystem: Environmental > Aquatic > Freshwater > Lake... | reverse complement strand
CGCCAGGCAACAATCCCACCACTTCATTGGCAGGCACCCGACTATCCGCACAACCAATCCACAAATACTTGGGCGCCTGCTGCTTCGAAAGCGTAGGAAAAAAATCAGGGTTCTTTTTGTTGATATCTTCCGACCACTTCCGGTTATTTTCAAAAAGATTTTTGATCGACTTCATTACGATTTCCTTGCTATTATTTTTCAATTTTACTTTCTTTACACTATTAGCCTCACTTGCAATAATAGCCTACTATCATCTAATACCCATCAGGTAAAATAAAATCATGAACGCACTAACAATCAGCCTTGGTATATTTTTTGCCCTGCACTTTGAAACCTCACTACCATTAACCCCAGGCTACAAGCAACAAAGTTTTATTCCATCCATCCATGCAGTACAGGCAGCCGCTGCTGATGAACAATTCGCCTACGCCATCTCTAATAGCAAGGTTGCGCAGTACGATCGTAAGACTGGTGAATTGAAAAAGCTAAGCACGGGTGATGCAGAACATTTAAACAGCGGTTGGATATGGCAAGGCAAAATATATTGCGCTCATTCGAACTTCCCAAAGTTGCCCGAAAAAAGTGACCTCCGAGTCTACGACCCCGATACAGGCAAACTTACCATCCATCATAGTTTTACAAAATCACTAGGTAGCCTGACTTGGGCCATTCGCGATCCGGATAACAAATTTTGGTGGTGTTGCTTTGCCTACTATCAAAAAGATAATTCCAAAACCTATCTTGCGAAGATGGATGATGAATTCAAAGAATTACAACGCTGGAGCTTTCCAGAAAAAGTGGTCGGGGATTGGGATAACGCCAGCGCTTCGTGTGGCATCTGGGATGGAACTACGCTTTTAGTCACCCATCATCATTTTAAGGTACTGTATCGGTTGAAGGTTCCCGAGAAGGGAGACACCCTTGAATTCGTGGAAGCACTATCCTGCCCATTCCCAGGTCAGGGCATCGCATACGACCCCGTAACGAAGGGATTGGTGGGCATTCATCGGCCTGAAAAGAAAATACTGTTCGCAATCAAGGAAAAGTAAGGCCGGTATTCATGGTTTTATGGCTTAAAAGCAGCATATGTGACCGAGGAATGATAAAATTTACCGAAACCGACTTGGCAAATGAGTCTAAAACCTTGAAAATAGATTTTAAGCAGGAGGGGTGGCAGAGCGGCTGATTGCACCGGTCTTGAAAACCGGAGACGGGGAAACCCGTTCCAGGGTTCAAATCCCTGCCCCTCCGTTTGATACATTCGCAAGCGATTTCACTGGCTCGCAAGGAATCGCATAAACTCCTACTGAGCCAACACTTACATTAGAATTTGCGACCAACCGTATACTTGGTGCAAACCCTTGCTGCACCGGTTTTTGCACCACTGCTGCACCGCTTTCTGCACCACTTTTTTTGAGGCCCCCAGCTCTATCAAAATGCTCGCTGGTTACTTGCGCGTAATGCTTAAGCATAACGGTCACACTATGGCCAAGCCATGCTGCCACCACATGAGTTGGGAATTGTTCCAATAGCTCGGTTTCAAATGAAGACCTCAGGTTGTGAAACAGCCTTGGCCATGACTCTAACCCAGCCCGCTTTAACAACCGGAGCAGGTGAGTACGCAGGTTACAATTCATCCACCCATTTACCCCATCAGCCTTGGCCAGATGATTGCCACCAACAACATGAGTCTGCCCGGGAGCTGCGAGTTCAAAAGCCTCCTCTAGAAAAGGTCGGAGTTCTTCGAATAAAGGAATCTCCCTGGTTGCCTTACCGCAGTAACCTGAAGTCTTGGGTGAAGGTACATGAATTCTCCCAGCCACAAAATCAATATGTCGCCATTCCAGTGACAACACTTCGGAAGGACAGCGCAGGCCACCAAACCGACTTAGTGCAATGATCGTTTTCCAAGTAGGATCTGCAACAGCTAGTAGCCGGGCCATCACATCCCGACCTACAAACTGCCGCCGCAGGGAAACATCACCCGCTGGTACTTTTATTCCAGCAAAAGGGTTGGATTCTATAAACTTGTGATCCTTGGCAGCATTGAAAAACTCTCGTGCGAATTTCAGCCTTTTATCTTTGGTGGTAGGTGCTAATTTTTGTAAAAGTAACCACTCCCTGAACTGCTTACAATCGCCGGGGGTAATATCCGCCAACCTCTTATCTTCACCAAAAAATACTTTCAAGTTCCTGCAAGGTTGTTGCCATACCACTAGCGTTGCAGGTTTAATATCACGCCGGGAAAGAATGTATCCATCAAGGAAGGCACCCAAGAAAGTTTTCTTAGGTTCTTCAGCGGGTGCATCTTCTGGCAGCTCGGATTCAATCAGCCCTGCATTGGCCAGTTTTATTTTTAACTTTGGCTTCAGGTCAGATAGCCAAACCGCAGTTTCCCGGGTCACTGGTTGACCACAGATCTTTTGAGAAAGCAAAGATTCTACATGACGGGCCACGGATTCCGCACTACGCATGTCAACTTTCCCCAATCGAATGCTTTTCCTACTACCTTCTGGTGAAACAAATTGGACTATTTTCTGGCCTTTTGGGTCATTAGATATGCTGGCCATTTTTATCGCCTCCAACAACTGTGTTCTTGTTCACCGCTTCAAGTAAACATTGGAGAGAGTACATGACTCTACGCCCCAATCGGACATGAGGTATTGTACCAGCTCGGGTCAGGGTCCATAGACTCCGAGGAGAAATGCCCAAAGTATCCGCAGCTTTTGTTGCGTTGAACAAGAGGGGTAGGCCCCCTTTCATAGAATTGTTTAGACTGCTGTTTTTATTAAACATTGTTGCTGTCCTCCCTTACGAAAATAGCGCACCCCATTGTTTCATTTCCGAAAGCCGACATAGACTTCGGATCTAATGGCTTAAGGTTAAGCCGCTCCCCCAACATTTCTAAGGCAGTGACTCGGTTAAAATTGGCCTCTATCTGGTTTGGTTGAATCTTTAGAGCTGCGTCAAAACAGGCGAGTGCTCCAACAAAATCCTTATCCATGCTTAAACAGATCCCAAGAGTGTTATGCGCTTCGAAGTACCTAGTGTCTAACTTGAAGGTAACTTCGGTCATGGCTTCGTGTAAGCATTGGGGCGAGCAATTTTTACTAGATTGCAGCATATCCAGAAAATCAGCAAACCAAACATTTACAGTGGCCTCTGGATTATTTTGGTCAACCAAACCAAGGCAATCAACTAAAGTAACTAAATCAGTACCAGACAACCCTGCTAGTGCTGGGTGCGCTCCGTTGTCAGTAAAACCCTGCACAAGAGTATTAGGCATTTTAAACTCCTTGATGGTTTTAGGTGGTTTCATTGGATTACCTCCAAGTTGTCGGGTTTATGCGATGCCATAGCGCCCCAACTTTGCCCAGACTTTACTGATACTTTAAATGGGATCTTAAACCCAAAACTCTCAACACCAAGGTCAGTCATTAAAGCAGGAAGTTCAGCAGCAAAATGCTCAACCTCATCATCAGGCACCTCAAAGTGAATCTCATCATGCAAAGACAGAATCATTTTTATCCGTGGATGAGACTCTCGAATGTGGTTGTGGCACCGAATCATCGCAAGTTTTGTTATAGTTGCAGCCGGAGCTTGGATCGCAAACTTATGTGCATCTAACAGGGCAGTTCCTAACAAATCAAACTCGCTTTTTTTCGTTCCCTGAGCGTCTGAAAGAAACCTGCGCCTTCCAAAGACATCAAGGATATAACCTTTCTTTTTTGAAAAATCATGGATCTTTTTGATATAGGATTTCACTTTCGGGAAACTTTTGAAGTAAGCTTTGACTAAGCTTTCTGCTTCCTCAAGAGTCAAAGACAATTCTTGGGCCAGAGACTGAGCATTACGCCCATTAATTATACCGAACTCGATAGTCTTCACTTGTTCGCGTTTGTTATTATGCGAAAGCTTTACTTCGTTCGGCTCACAATCTAGCTTAAATACTTTTTGAGCGGCTAAGCCATGGAGATCAATGCCTCTCTCGATAGCCTCTAGCATAGCTTTATCACCACTCACTGAAGCTAGAACAAATAGCTCTTGTTGATCAAAATTGGCCGCAACAATCTTAAATCTAGGCGGTGCAACGAAACCTTTGCGAATACCATAACCGTCTTTTTTAGGAATCGTTTGAATACTATCTGTTGATGAAAAACGACCATTTACTTTATCCATTTGCGTATACTTAGAACGCAGCCGAGAATCTTTTAGAACTTTTTTAGGCAAGTTGCAGTAAGTTCTAAGGGGATAAGCAATTTTTCTAAACTTGATAATTTCTCCTACTACTGGATGGGCAGCACGCAAAGATTCCAAACTTTCTTTATCAGTAGATGGACTACCTATTTCTGTTTTCTTAAAAACAGGAAGAGAGAGTTTGTCATAGAGCAACCTCCTAATTAGCATGTATGAATTAGGGTTGAATCGTGCGCCTGCTATCGCTCGGATATTAGCCAAAAGTGTGGCTTGTTCTGGTTCTAGGCGTGCTTTCAGCTCAGTAAAATGGTCGCAATCAATTAAGTAACCATTTGCCTCTAAGTCTGCAACCACCGAAATCAAGGGTATTTCAACATCTCTCATTAAAAAAATTGATAACGCATCCATCGCTTTCTGTTGGATTTGAGAAATCTGGTAAGTGTAAATAACATCTTTCCCGCAATAATTTGAGGCAACATTTAAGTCCACTGATTGAAAAGCTTTCATGGACTTAGGACTTAATGACCAAGGCGTAACTTTCAGCTCACGGATTGCCACCTTCTGAAGGTCAGTAGGCGAATTAGGCTGAAGTAACTTAGCTGCAAGGAACGTGTCCCAAGCAAACTTCAACTCAATACCTGCATGGAACTTAAACCAAGCAAATTGGAGTTTGTCATTATGAACAATGAACTTTTTACTCTTCAAATCAAGAGTGCTTACCACCTCAAAAAGGGAAAGCTGATCGGGCAGTAAAATGTTGTCTTCCGCCAAAGTATGGGCAATCGGGATATAGGCAACCAAACCTTCGATGCCCAACCCAATACCAACAATAAAACCTTCTCTTGGTTCGAGCGAGGAAGTTTCGATGTCAATTGTTACTACATCAGAATCAGCAAGTTTATCCCTTAAAAGAAGTAGATCTAAACTAGTGCGAACAATCCAAACTTGCTCATGTGAAGCAGTTTTTGGATTCTCCGTAACTGGCTTATTAAACTCAGACAATTTGAAGCAGCGGTCATCCTCACTTAGCTTTAATGAAGGCAACTTCCTCTTCTTTAGGTTTGTGAATAATTCAAATAAAGACTCCATTAAATACCACCTTTCATCTCTTTGGTTTGGGAATGAGTAAGATCAGTAGCTCCCTTGGACCGTTGGGTGAGCGATATTCGTGAGATGAATAGTTGCCTCAGGTATATAGCCTGCTGTAACAGACCATTTGGCGAGATAGGCAGTTGATTTCGCTTAGACTGCATTTCGAGAGGTTTTACAGGCATATGTTTGCTCCTTGCTTAGTAATGATTTAGACGGGCTTAGCCGCTGCCGTATGATCTTGTCGAAGCGTATGTAACCTTATGTATTGAAAAGTCCGAAAATTAAATCGAGTCGATAAGCTTATTCATTTCCTTGGCATCTTTTTTTGCCTGTTCAATCACTAATCTCTTCATGTAGTCCCCCACATTCATCCCTTTTAGGTTTGCTGCTAGGGTTACAACGGCGTGTTCCTCAGTGGAAAGAAACACCTTCATTTGCTTTTTTTGACTCACAATGGCCAGCGTTTCTGCTGGATCGTTTTCTTTCATGATTGCCTAACTCCCTTGATTGGCCGGAAGATATAAATTTTATAAACCTCAGGACTCTTACAACTTAAAGGTCTTATTATTTCTAAAAGACTTAAAAACGCTATAGGTCTTCAAGGTCCTACAAATGAATGATAATGTGTTTTAATAATTTGTCAACTTTTTAATGCAAGATTTTTTTGTTTTAGAAAAAGCGCTTGATTTGTTGGGTTCCACACATCCTATGCTCCTTGTCCCATAGAAAACAATCTTGTATTTAAATATTGACTAGCCAATCCATCATGCTACTGTAGGGCCATTAGGACTTTAATGCCTCAAAAGTCTTTTTGAAGGTTAATCTTGGGGCTTATGTCGGGAGTAAAACAACCATGAAGAAAAATGATCCAGCCAAAATAAAAGCCATTGGAAATCAAAAAAAACAAATGAAGGTGTTTCTTTCTACTGAAGAACATGCTGTTGTAACCCTGGCAGCTAACATGAAAGGAATGAATGTGGGAGACTACATGAAAAGGGCAGTGATCGAGCAAGCAAAAAAAGACGCCAAAGAAATGAACAAGCTTATCGACTCGATTTGAATTTCAAAATCGCAAGGTTATAACCGTCTATGCAATACCATACATTATCGAACCAGTCCCAGCCAAATCATTATTAAGCAAGGAGCAAACATATGCCTGTAAAACCTCAGCTTAGAGCTGCCGATGATAAATAGACGCCTAAACTATCAAACAGAGGTATTCTTGAACTTCATATCTGAAGCTGATAAAATTCGATATTTTTTTATCAAAAATTACAACAACGAAACGAATGCGCACCAATGCGGGTACTATCAGGTCTCATCTTTTGGCCAGCTAGCCAAGGATGTGGCGCAAGTTGATGGAAGGGCATCTGGAATCTACTATACCCTCAATGCAATTGATCAAGCATTATGTCCTAAACCGAACCTTAACAGCTTAGTGTCTACACGCTTTTTAAAATCACCTAAGAATGAAAACATAATCCGGCGCAGGATGCTCCTTGTAGATATTGACCCGGTTCGTGAGCCGAATTGCTCGGCATCGGACGATGAAAAAAGCAATGCTTACGATCTTGCACTATTGGTATACCGCAACCTTAAGAAAGAGGGTTGGCCGAAGCCTGTCGTGGTCGATTCGGGCAACGGCTACCATCTGCTCTACAAGATTTATTTACCCGCCGACGACGGAGGACTTGTTCGCAATTGCCTATTAGCACTGGCAGGTAAGTACAACATCGAAAAGGCAAAAATAGACACTAGCGTTCATGATGCCGCTCGCATAGCGAAACTACCTGGGACTATGGCTTGCAAGGGACTTTCGTCCCAGGAACGCCCACATCGCCGATCCGGATTTTTCAAATTGCCCGCCGAATTTAAGGTGGTTTCCCAAGAACTGTTGACCAAACTTGCAGGATCCTGGCAAGCAAATTCGCCAAGACCAAGTACGGAAGCACGACATCCATTAGTCGAGTCATCCCCAGAACTGATTTTGGGAGCCCGGGCCTATCTGGCCAAGATGGGCCCCGCAATTTCCGGGAAGAAAGGTCGAAATCAGTTTTTTAATGCTGCCTGCAGGCTTGTGGATGACTTTGCGTTGTCACGCGAACATGCATTGCCCCTACTGCAGGAATATAACCAGCGGTGTATACCGCCATTCAACGATTATGAACTTGACGACAAGCTTGATTCGGCATTGGCTAAGGTGGTCGAGCGTGATGGACCGTCGGGTTCAAAGATTGGCTCGCTCACCCCAGAGTTGGCTCCATCCGGACCTCGGTTTGTCGGCTACGTGCCTGACTTTGGGCATGTCACGACCAACTATGTTTTTTTTAATAACGAAAAGTCTGCACCGTTTGGAGGAATGCTCGCCATCTTCATCCTGTGGAATCGGCTAGACCCTTATCCACTCATACCGGACGTGCTACTGCGACAATTGGTTTGGGGGGCAACCTATGACAAAAACTGGAAAGCCCGACTTCCCAAAAAGAAGAAATTGTTGGGGAATGTAAGGCCCATCAAGGACAACAAAGTTTGCAGTGCTGAAAGATGTATGCTGCATGGTACTGGCATCTTTCACCGCCACTACTCGGTATCCTTTCTGAACTACCCAATCCTCAGCTCTTTCCTGCCCAAGAATGATGATAAATACATACAAGGGGATCGTTTCAAACTCTATTCCGATGAATTTAAGGTACTACGAGAGGATTTGCAGCGTAGTGGAATGTTGTTCAGCGTCTACTGGCCTGCCTTCATTCTCGGCGGTTCTCCGAAAGTTGGTTGGACTTGGTCGCAGCAGTTACTGGTCATGGGAATGGTGCGAGAACTCACGCGAACAAAAGCAAAGCGTGGAGAGGGAATCACAGGAGAAATTGTCAAAGGCGGGTTGGTAGCTACGACCAGTACGACGATGCCATCTAAATTAGTGTCGTGTCCGTTGCTCAATTTTAATAGTGAGTATGTCGTCTTTGCGGGAAACGGTAGAAGAAAAGGGCAAGGTTATCGAATCATTGGCCAAACCGACAAAGGCTGGCTGCATCGTTCGGGGTACAATCTGCCAGCAAAAGACCCATTGGGTGATAGTAACGAGAAACGACTTGAGTGCATGAGGCTGTTTCTGACGGACCTTGATTTCCTAAGCCAAAAATTGGACTTGGTTCCGGTTGGAATTTTAAAAGGTGAGTGGAAAAACATCGGGGAAATGATGGATTGCGCCCGTTCTGAGCGCGGTCAGGACTGGTTAGAGGCATGCACTTTGCGCATCTTCACCCTTGCTGACTGGCGAAAACGCTGGCGTCAGTACTTCAGCAACAAGCTCGGGTTTGCCTGGATCCCAGAAACGCATGAAGATTCTGGAGCTGCTACCCCCAACGGAGCCTTGCGCAAGCTTGGTGGTACTATCTCAGCACACGAGGTCCGATGTTTTCTGGAGAACCTTGGGTGGACTCAAAGACAGCTAGCAGAAGAAATCATCAAAATATCCGGACGGTCCTGTTCATTGAGACGAGTAGAGCGTAATCTCAGCATCAATGGGCCCTCCGCCGACTTCCAACGAGACTTCACTGCGGTCCGAGCAAAAGTGAATGCAGTCCGACATGTCTAGTCACTTTCCGACACATAATCCCACCCTTCAAGTCCCATTAGACGTAATAAACCGACAGATCAATTCACAAAACTATAGTAAAACCGACATCAATACTCACATTTGATGAATAGTTTTAGTCATCATAGATCTATAATTTACTTGATTGACCTTACACAACGGAGTGCAAACGGATCTTAACCACTAAACAGTTCTGGGCAGCCTTAGCTGCCCAGAACTTAGCAGCTACCCAGGTGGGGGGGGTAAAAGGACTAACATAATCAACAAAGATTTTAGTATTTATATCACACTAGGCTCTCGGAGCCGGTTCATCAACCATGAAGGGTAACCCAGACCAACCCGCTGTCAGAACCATCAGTAGTGATCCTTAGCTAGTGACTTTTTTATAATCCCCAACATCAAAGATGCCTTTATTAAAAACTCCTTCAATCTCCATCAGGCAAACCCATCGTTTCACATCATAACAAAAAGAATCGGATTGTTTTAACCAAACCCGAAGTGTTAAGGTTAAGTCTAGATACTCAGCCTTTCCTTTAGGTAGAGCTGCCTTTATCTATTTCTTTCTATCGTTGGATTCACCTTCCTTCTATAGTCCTATATAGTATGGCCTTTTGTGTGAGCCCCCCGTATAAGGAATCCTTCGTCCTTAGCGCACAGAGATAATTTACCTCTGTTTCCCCGGGGGTTGCACCCTTTGGGACGAATCGTCCCTTTTGGTGCTTTTCCCGGGGCTTCGGATCTTGCTGGTTCTCTAACACAGCCAATATCTTTCCACTTAACGTGCTCTCTCTATCAAATCTCTTTTTTCGATTGTTGATTGCTCTAGATTATTTATAACCTCAAAGGAATGGCGCATGTTGAGTCAACGGAATCAATTGTCCGAAAAGCTTTGGGTTAAAGTTATTCTGGTCTGTGAAAGCAGTAGGGAATGATGGGCGATTCTATTTTAATCAGAAACAGTAACTCAGACATTGATTTTAAAATCCGGATTTAAACACAGACACCTTTATTCATTCAATTTGGCATCAAGCCCTGAACCCACTTTTAGGATACCCTCGCCAAACTCCAGTCCTATCGAGGAGAAAACACCTTTATCAACAAATAGTATCCCGGCCACTTTGGATACGCCGTAAATGTGGGTTACCAGTAAACTGCCTTTGGCCTAGGCTTTTGATTGACCTAACTCTTCCGGGTCTTCCTTGTGTTACTTCAGAAGGTTCAGTTCATAGTGTTGCACTTCGTTTGTGAACTCAGAACCTTCCTCGATCATGGATGGACGGGTTCAAGCACCTACCGAATCTTCGGTCCGCGTTCGATGGAGTCATCGAGAAAAATCAACTTGCTGCCAGGGTGCCGGTAAACACCCTAGGCTTTCTCGTAGCCGAGGGCTTTGATGAGTTGGATCCGTTCATCGGCATGGCCATGAATGTAGCCAATCAGGCCGTACATATGTTCGCTTTCCTCGTGCAGCCTCACCTAATAAACCGCTGCCGACATGCCTAATCCTCAAAAGGATGTTCCCCAATAAACCAGAACACGTGTTCAACATCGTATAAGCCAAAAGGCTTCCCGCTCTCTAAGGAGAACTTCTGCGCTAACTTTTCGTAAAGGTGCTTGAAAGTGATGTAATTATCAGCCAGATCATTCCCCGGTTGCCATATCTTTAAGGCACTCATTGTTTTGACGGCATTCGTGTAGTAGATCGGCCAAGTCTGCCGATCCTGAACTTGCCAAAAATAGGAAAGAAAAAACGGTATGCTGCTAGGTTTAGGCCGCCCCTGTTTGCTTCCACCCGCTTTGACATGGGCATCACCAATGCTCCGGACATAACTGGCGAAAGTGTTTATTCGGTTGCGTGCCGCATCTTCATCCTCAGGGACAGTAATAGCTGCTTTGAGTTCCTTTTCCCAACCGGTGGCATCAGCGGAGCCATTCACGACGAGATTGAAGAACATCTGCCCTTTGATGCCTTTAAACCCCCATAGACTATGCTCCTTGTTGATGCCGTCATTCTTGGGTTTGAAGGTATCAAGAGGTATTTTCCCAGACAAGTAATCTGCCAAAAGCGGATTCAAGGTGCTGTCGATCAATTCAGCACGCTCTTTATCTAGGTCCTCGGACTTCTGTGCAGGGGTCTGGCCATCTTTGTTTTGGGGCGCATTAAGGTACTGTCGCATGATGTCATCAGGTGACAGCTTGGATAAAGCCTCGTTCTTCATCCGCTTCAGTTCTCGGGCGTGCTTCGCAATGGCTAGGCGCTCTATCTTAGCGTTAGAATCATCGCTGGTATCGTGTTCGTCACCATCATCATCCTTCTCTTCAGATGTATCATCATCATCAGGTGTCACTGCCACGTTGGAGCGCCACGAGTCATTCAATGTAATTAACGCGGCCACTATCAGATCAGTACGAGCTTTGGAGAAAGCATCAAACGAATCGAAGCTTAAGTCCAGGAGATCAGGAATCAGATGCTGCTTACGGAATGCCGGATCCCTAGTCGGAAACCACACATCAAAAGGAGTGGCATTCTTAGACAAGTTCTCTGATTCCGTAAGCAATTGAAGGTTGCATATCGTGTTGTAGCGGCCCCTGTAGGCAGTGATCTTCTCCTCATCGTATTTCCGCTTCCGCAACTCACGAATGCTGAACTCTGATTGAGGGAAAATGTGGTCTTCATGAAACACGGCGTTCCTCCAGTCCCGGTCTGGATAAAGAAGCGACAAGACCAAGTTTGTGTAGCGCCCTTGGTAGGCGTATCCGAGCATGCGCTCGATCTCGGTGTCATTAAGTCTCGGCTCAATTTCTAGCGACCTATAAAGTGTGTCGGCTGGAAATGGCATGTCCGGCCCTGTGTCTTTGAGCAACTCCCGCAATCGGTTCAAGGTGGTATCTGACGACCCGCCAAACGCATTCTTCAAAGTTGAGAAAACAAACCACTTCCGAATGGTGACTTGCGCCTCGGCATCCTCGTTTTTTGATGATGTGTCGAATGCATGGTTGCCTCGCTTTTGCAAGTACAAGGCAATGGGCAGGAGGGCCAAAGGAGCGACGACATTCTTCTTGTTGAAACCGAACCGAGAAATCAGCCGAACTGTAGTTGCAAGTGATTCCTTGATGTTTTCCCAATTACCTTCGATTATCCGCAAGTTGTTAAGGGAGAAGTTCTTGACTTTATATTGGATGGGCAGGCCCTCAGATAAGTACAGGCAGGCTTTCAGCACGAAATCCTTGGTAAACCCATAGCCTGTTCCGATGTCGTTCAAAGAATTGGTGAAGTCGTTGATTTCTTTACGTGCATCTAGTGTTTCCCATTTTGCCGTAGCAGTAGCGAGTAGGAGGTCCGAGTATTCGAGTGACTGTCCGGCTGAATTGGCCCGCACGAATACCTGCAATACCTTATCGTAATCTTGAGACTTTTCTTCATAGTAATTGCCCACCAGTGTCGTGTGAATACGGTTATGAAGTCGGCCAATTAGCTTATTGGCGTTTTCCCTCTGGGCATCGGTAAATGCTGACAGTTGTAATCTCATGTCAGACTTAGCATCCTCTGCATCCTCGAAGTCCAGAATCCGACCGACCGGATACCAAAACTGTGGAAGCTCACCTGTAGGGCCAGCACTCTCCCTGAATTCAAAGTCGTATGTGAGTTCTTCAGGGTTATCTTCGTTTGGCACAGGCGACTTGAGTAGGTTAAGGAATAGCCATGTCTTACGCCAACGGTGGTAAAAGTATCGGTATGACCCTCGCAACCCGATCAGCAAAGATGTGATGCGCTGCTGGCCGTCCAGAACCAGCGTGATGTCTTTGGTAATCCCCGCCATGTTCGCTGTAGGATTATGCGGTGACTCTGCATCAAATTCTCGGATGAACTCGTAAATAGGCCATTCATTCTTGTTTTTCTGTTCAAGCTTCCAGAAAAGAAACGAGCCAATTGGAAAATCTGCCATGATCGAATCGAATAGGCGTTCGACTCGATCACGTCCCCACACGAACTCTCGCTGGATAGCCGGAAGGTAAATATCGCTATTCACCTGACGGATTAGGTCACTCACTCGAACAGGGCGGTATTCCATTGGTAATCTCTCTGGCTTGAGCCAAGAAAAGTAGAGCGTGTTTTATGCTCGTCATGTTTGAAAAGGTACCCGTGAACTTGGCTCAGCCAATGTTCATCACTTTAAGCCTGCGTATAGTTAAAAATAGTTTCTCGGCCTTAGATGCTGATATCACACAGCTTTTCACAGTTTTAGTCTTTTTAGCCATGAAACTGGGCTTCCAAACACGCTCTAGGTTCAACAACAAACAATTATCTTAACCGAACCTAAAACCATGTAAAGCATAGCATTGGAATTCGAGGGCTATTTAAGAAAAGCCAGCAACCAACAATAAGGAGCTCATCAGATGTAACTTCCACTTACCCTAAAAGGAAAAGGTACCTACACCCCTTATCCCGATACCCTGCGCTGGCTTCGGATTTACCAAACCAATACCTAACGCACAGCAATGTTAGTACTGCAATTGGTAACAACAAGTTGAATTCCGAAGCCGATGGTTTTTAAAATCCGGATTTGAAGATTATAGAAAAATTTATACTACTTCAATACGTGTAGGCGTTTTTTTGTAAACCCTGCCCCCCCAAATATAGTCCCACATATCAGCATCTCTATGTGATGCTGGAATCGAGCATTCATAGATTATCCTCATTTATTGCATTAATGTAAATGGTAGCTACTGTGGTAGAGCATAATTATTTCAAAGAACAGAGGGCTAGGATTACCATATTAGCTTAGACCGCTAAGTGGACCGATTCTCACTTCACTGCAGTTCATGGGCTAGCTTTCACACGGAAATATCTCACCCTTATTGCTCGAATATTGCCTGCGCATCCTCTTATTGCATCGAGAGCGAGCTAAAGAATAGGCAGAAACGCGTCATAATTAGATGAAGAGCAGAATAGCTATCGCTCGAAAGGCGAATAGCAATGCCCGTCATTGCTCTTCCATTCGGAAGAACCTTTACCCTCTTTTTCTAGGAGACTCTTTATGTGTCAGTCATCAGAGTTGGATCAATCGGTCCAGCAAAAATTCCATCGCACTCGCGAGGAACTCTCAACCGCATTAGTCGAACGAGATCAAGAAGTTGATCTGCTTTTGACTTCGCTAATCTGCAGAGAAAACCCACTTCTCATCGGGCCGCCAGGGACTGGCAAAAGCATGCTCATCGATGCTCTTTTAAGCTGGATGCAAGGCAAGAAGTTTTCCATCCTGTTTTCGAAGTTCAGTATGCCCGAAGAAATCTTCGGCCCTGTTTCCCTTAATGGTTTGAAGAATGATAAATTCATTCGCATCATCGAAGGGAAACTCCCCTGCGCTGATATCGCCTTCGGCGACGAGATTTTCAATGCAAGTTCAGGGATCTTGAACACGCTTTTGAAAATATTAAACGAACGAGTTTACGAGCAAGGTGATGGCTCTAAAACCAAGGTTCCTTTAAAGCTTTTTGTGGGTGCAGCTAACCAATGGCCACATGAACAAGAAAGCGGCAAGGAGCTTTCCGCATTGTTTGACAGATTCCTTATGCGTAAAAGAGTCTTACCTATTGTTTCCAAAGCAGGGAGAGAAAGACTGTGGTGGAATCAACCCTGCGAAGTAAAGCTAACCTCCACGATCAGCCCAGGGGAAATCGATACTGCACAAAGTGAAAGTTCTGCGATTACTTGGACTGCAGAAGCGAGGGAAGCTTTTCAATCCATCATCACGCAACTTGCCAAGGAAGGGATTTCGCCGGGGGATCGTAGGCAAGCAAAGAGCGTAAAAGCGGTTCAAGCTTACTGTTATCTAGAAGGCAAGAACCAAGTGGAGCTTGAACACTTGCAGGTTCTCACCTCAATACTATGGGAAGATCCTACAGAACAACCCGAGAAAGTTCTGCAAATCGTTTTGAAGGTTGCAAATCCAACAGGAATGAAAGTGAATTCACTTTTGATCGAGGTTGAGCAGATATGCGAAAATGCAGATTTAAAACAGTTAGCTCAAGCTGCAGTAGCAGCTTCGAAACTATCTGAAATTGAAAAACAATTGCACGCTTTGGGAAATCACCCCAAGGCTGCGATAGCTAGAAAACATGTGCGTGAACAAATCAAAAAGATCAAGTTAGCCTCAATCGAGGCGCTTTAACCCAAGGAGATGAACCCATGAAAAGTGAATCTGATTTCTTGCAGGATTTTGATAATGCTTCTTCAATGCAAACGGTATCTGAACCAATCAAACCTCGGTGTGCTATGGAAGTTGATGATTGGGGGTTTCGTAGGGGCACCCAACTTTTGGAAGAAAGCGATCGCCTTCGATCGTTGAACATTCCAAAAGAAGCAGTGGTGGATTTTCATGCAGCAGCATTTGAGCCTGACCCTAGGCTGAATGCTTCATGTGTGGATGATTCACGCTTGAAGTTCTTACAGCAACTTATGGAAACTAACGAATTCCAAGGTCTGCATGCTTCAACACAGATGCACTCTTGCGCAAGCGAAATTGCAGCAACAGCTTTCGCAGAGCAGTTTGCAGCGCAGAGTGCAAAGCCCCCGTCCCAGGATAAAGATCAGAACGAGTTTTCAAACCTTCGAGCCATTGGCAAAGCGCTTGCGCAAGCTGAGGAAGAAGTTGAGCTGGCTCATGAATCTGCAGCAGCGCTTGGGTTGGGAAAAGGGCAGCTTGGAAGCAACGATGCCAAGACGATTGGTGCGATTTACAAAAGGGTGCGAACCAGCAAGATGTTACAAAAGATTTGTAATCTTGCAGGGAGGTTTCGAAGACTGGCACAAGCGAAGCAAAGGCAAAAGACCAAGCATGGCTTTGATGAGTTGCTTGGTCTGAAAGCAGACAACGATCTAGGAAGGATGCTACCTCAGGAGTTGGTTGCGCTGCTTGATCCGGTTCTTGAACAGGATGTGCTGCGTAGGTTTATGGAAAGACAACTTTGGTGTCGGGAGTTTCAAGGATCCGAACCTGTGGGTAAAGGGCCGATTATAATTGTATTGGACGAAAGTGGCAGCATGATTGGCGAACGTAATCATGCTGCAAAGGCTTTGGCTTTAGCACTTGCATGGATTGCTAGGAAGCAAAAACGATGGTGCGCATTGATTGCTTATTCTGGGGGTAGTGGCGAAAGGATTTTGTCATTACCTTTGGGAAAGTGGGATGAAGTTGCACTGATGGATTGGTTAGAAGCTTTCATAGGCCAAGGGTCGGATTTGGATGTTCCGGTACGCGAGATGCCTAAGTTTTATGAAAGCTTAAAAGCACCAAAAGGAAAAACCGATCTGATTTTCCTGACCGATGCTGCCTGCAACATCTCAGCAAAACTAGCAAAAACCTTCATTGATTGGAAGAAGTCAGTACAGGCTAAGTTAATCACTTTGGTGATTGATAGCGAGCCTGTGGATCTTGCAAAAATCAGTGATGAGGTCCACCGGATTCGTGCGGTGGATGTTTCAGAATTTGGTGTTGAGCGAATTTTATCCATTTAAACAAGGAGTGATTTATGAACGAGAGTAAGAAGCCATCTCCAATCCAATCATGGGTTGGAGATGGTAGTAAATTGTCTGGAAAAATACTTGGCGAAATCATCACTTGGAAAATTCCAAGAGTTGCTATAAGCCATGCGGATTTAATTACAGGATTGATGGCAAGCCACTTGGATTGCGATGTTGCTAGGGAACTTGCTCCAAGAAATGCGTTTGCAAGAGCCTGTAGCAAACTGGATAGCGAGCGAATCATTCGCAAGATTGCAGAGGACAATGCAAACATCTCTTTCCAGTTCACACGCGAGGCACTCGAAGACGGGAAATTCAGCTATCACTTTGAAAGTTTGCTTTTTCTGGACAAGCATTCTGGAAATATCACTTCAGAAAACTTAGAGCTTGAGCAACTTGCAAAGGAAGAGTTTGGCCGTTGCATGGAGGCAAGGACTGCCAATGATGTAACTAGACTTGTACAACGGTTGTTCGAAAGACACGCAGACTTGTTCTCGATTAGGGATCAAGGTGGCGTTTATTTCGTACCAAAGGTTCATCAAGATTTTGTTGCAAAGGTGGAAAGTTTCGTTAAGAACATCGGAGGATCGTTGCAGCGGTTTTCAATTTCTGCAGGCTCGCCTCAGGGAGATCGCGCGGTACAAGAAGCGGTAGCCCATGGTTTGCAAGGAATCATCGATGAGCATATGGAAGCAGTGGCAAAGTTTGGGGAAGACACACGCCCTGACACTCTTCACCGCGCAGAAGAAAAGATCCGGATCACCAAGTTAAAGATCGAGGGTTATGGTCTTTATTTGGATAAAAAGCGCTCGGATTTGGAAGCAAGTTTACAGCAGGCTTCTGAGTTATTGCGTTCAAGGATGAGCTTTCTGATAGGGGCACCATCTGAGGAAGTGGAGTTGGCTTTAGTTTAATGAGGATTAGAATTTCAAAGATTTCGGCCCTGTGGCATGTAGCCATGGGGCCTTTCTCTTTTTAAGGAGCATGACATGACTGAGAAATATACTGCTAAGCACAAGCTAAATTTAGCTAGTTTCTATATCGCGGTGATAGTTAGCGGTCTTATTGGGGTAGGCAGTGGCAGTTTTGTAGCCTTCCTTATCGCAATGGCGGTATGTCTGGGGGCGTCTTACCACTCAGGGGCGATAAGGTCTTAAATCATTCAACAACAACAGGGCCCTGGCTTAATCGCTAGGGCTTATTTCATTTAAGGAGGCGGTTATGACCAAAGCAGATTATAGGCAGCTTTCAAAAGCTCTTGGTGAGCCAAAGAAGCAGCTAAAGCGATTAGGATTCTCGATTATGAGAGTTCACGATAAGCCATCCACTGTGGATGGCAAAGTATGGGTGATCAGATCTTTTACAAACGAAGAAAGGGTGGTGGATAATGATTAAGTTGAATGTTGGTGCTTGTCGCAAGGTCTCTGATAATCATTACGGATCCAAAGGTGGTAATGTGAATATCGAAGTCGAAGTTGATTCTTCCTTGGTGGGAGACTCAGCTAAGCTTCAAGCGCACATACGCCATCTGTTTGAACTAGCTCGAAGATCTCTAACAGAAGAGTTGCAGGCTAACAACGAGCCTGCCTGCGTTGATGAGACTTATCATCAGCGTGATGGTGCTATTCTTAATGGCAATGGCAACGGCAATGGCAACGCTGTCACTGTGGCACCTGTGCGTTACGCAACAGAGAAGCAAATCATCTGCATTCAAGGTTTAGCTAGGAAGCATGGAATACCTGTTCCTGAGCTGTTAAAACAGGCGGGCGTGCGGGTGTTTAATGAAATGAGCGTGCGGCAGGCTTCAGCTATGATCGAAGGTCTTAAGAGCGGTGGCGCTAATTAAACTTAAAGAACCCCACGTCGGCTTAGGCCGATAGGGGTTCTTTTTTTTAGCTATTGGGTATGCATTCGCTTTGGAGAGATTTTTGAATACAAAAGCAACAAGCAGTAAAGCAGTAAGGGGGCTAAGCAGTAATTACGGAGTCCTCGCTAAACGGAACCCAACGTCTTTGCGTAGGTTGGTCTCTGTGTTGCTTTCTCGCCTAGAAGAACGGGCATCCGTTTCAAAGAAGCCGAAAGACCCTCCCCGCATCACACGGTACTCGCCCTTAGCCGGCCCTTTCGGATCTTTTACCGCAAATGGGTAGTCTCCATACCAATCCTCACACCACTCATATACATTGCCGTGCATGTCATACAAGCCAAACGCATTTGGTTTGTAACTTCCTACCGCGACGGGATTGCCTATATTTGAATCAATATAGTTTGCATCTTTCGGCAGGACAGAGTCTCCAAACGAATACGTTGCACTTGTTCCTGCCCTACACGAATACTCCCACTCCGCTTCAGAAGGCAACCTGTAGCCACCATTTGTTTTTGAATTCAACTTTTTGATGAACTCCTGGCAATCATTCCACGATACATTCGTTACTGGCAACTTGGAACCCTTGGTGCTACTAGGATTATTCCCTATCACCGCTTCCCATTGCTCCTGTGTCACTTCATATTTTCCTATGTAAAAAGATTTGGTGAGTGCTACTTCATGCTTTCTTTCGGAGTTGAAAATTTCCATAATCTTTTTTTCTTCATTGAACATCTGTTCTTTAATCACCAAAAAGAGAAAAATATTAATAACATCAGAGAAAAAACTTTTAGGAGAAATAAATCTCTTTATTTCTTCTTTTGTTGATCCCATCTTAAATTTCCCCGCTGGGATTAACACCATCTCAAGTTTCACGCCTTCGCCGAAGTCAACTACATCTACCTTCCCGGGCTTTATTTCCTGGGCTATCACTGCTGCCGCACCCACCAAATTAGCAGACACAAAATCTGCTTCTGCTTCTTTGGTTTTACCGAGAGTTTTGTAAGTCAAACCTCTGGCGGCGTAATAATTTGAATTTGCGTTTTTAGGATTAAACTCAATGGCGCTATTAAAATCCGTAATAGCATCTAGATATTTTTTAAATTGGTGATTCACAAGCCCTCGATAATAAAATGCATCAGCATGTTTCGGTACAAGATCCTTGGTCTTTTCAAAATCTGCTGCCGCTTCGGAAAGTTTACCTAAATGAAAGTAGGAGAGTATTCTTCCAAAATAGGATTCTGCGGCTGCATCATCAGTTTTGGGGAGAATCTTAAGTGCTGTTGTAAAATCTTCCTCTGCATCGGAGTATTTTTTTTGGTCAAAATAAACAAGCCCTCGATTGTTGTATGCCACACCATAATTAGGATCCAACTCGATAGATTTGGTGTAATCTTCTATAGCTTCGGGATACTTCTTTAAGTTACGATACACTCCACCCCGAGTGTCGTAGATATTCGCATTCTTAGGCTCTAGCTCAATCGCTTTGTTGCAATCTGCCATTGCTTCGGAGTATTTCTTCAAATTGTTATATGCATCTCCCCGATTGTTGTAGGCATAGGCATCCTTAGGATCCAGCTCTATCGCTTTGGTGTAATCTGCTATGGCATCGTCATACTTCTTTAATTCGTGATATGTACTCCCCCGATTGTTGTAGGCAGCCGCAAGCTTAGGATCTAGTTCAATCGCTTTGTTGCAATCTGCCATTGCTTCGAAGTATTTCTTCAAATTGTTATAAGCAGCCCCCCGATTGTTGTATGCATCGGCATTCTTAGGGTCCAGCTCTATCGCTTTGGTGTAATCTGCTATGGCATCGTCATACTTCTTTAATTCGTGATATGTATTCCCCCGATTATAGTAGGCGTCTACATTCTTAGGGTCCAAGTCTATCGCTTTGGTGTAATCTGCTATGGCATCGTCATACTTTTTTAAATCGGCATATGTATTCCCCCGATTGTAGTAGGCATCCACATACTTAGGATCCAGCTCAATCGCTTTGTTGCAATCTGCTATGGATTCTTCGTGCTTCTTTAATTGGTGATATGTTTTCCCCCGATTGTTGTAGGCAGCCGCAAGCTTAGGATCCAGCTCAATCGCTTTGGTGTAATCTGCTATGGCTTCTTCGTGCTTCTTTAAATCGTGATATGTATTCCCCCGGGCGTAGTAGGCATTCACATACTTCGGATCCAGCTCAATCGCTTTGGTGTAATCTGCTATGGCTTCGTCATACTTCTTTAATTGGTGATATGCAATACCCCGATTGTAGTACCGGGCGTAGTA
>Ga0209190_1000955_pt1 | contig 20629 bp, 11 predicted proteins | sample M_140205_XF_Meta_FD_187315 | JGI IMG/M metagenome (GOLD analysis project Ga0209190, IMG submission 187315) | Freshwater microbial communities from Lake Montjoie, Canada to study carbon cycling - M_140205_XF_MetaG (SPAdes) (version 2) | ecosystem: Environmental > Aquatic > Freshwater > Lake... | reverse complement strand
AGTTTAAAGTTTAAAAAAAACTAAGTCTTATAAAAAAAGGAACGATGAGTTTAAAACTGATAGGTTTTTTTTAAAATCTTGATTAAGCTAAAGCTTGTTCTAAGTCTTCGATTAAGTCTTCAACGTCCTCTACACCAACACTCAAACGCAATAAATTATCTACCACTCCGGCTTTTTCACGTTCCTCTTTTGGAATTGAAGCGTGTGTCATAGTTGCAGGATGATTGATTAACGATTCGACTCCTCCTAATGATTCAGCCAAAGAAAATACTTTAAAAGAAGATGCAACTTTGAAGGTATTCTCAATTGCTTTGTCTTTTAAAACAATAGATATCATCCCTCCAAAATCACGCATTTGCTTTTTAGCAATTTCATGGTTGTGATGTTCAGGAAAACCTGGCCAATAAACTTTTTCTATTTTCGGATGATTCTTAAGGTATTCAGCAATCTTTCGTCCGTTAAAACAATGTCTCTCCATTCTTAAATGAAGTGTTTTAATTCCTCTTAAAACTAAGAATGAATCCATAGGTCCGGGATTTGCTCCAGAGCTATTCAAAATGAAATATAGCTTCTCATGGATTTCAGGATCATTCGTTATTAAAGCTCCCATCACAACATCCGAGTGACCTCCTAAATATTTTGTAACAGAATGCATCACGATATGTGCACCCAAGTCAAGCGGATTTTGTAAATAAGGTGACGCAAATGTATTATCAGCAACCAGTATGATGTTATTGGCAGACGCAATTTTTGCGCACGCTTCAATATCGATGATTTGCATTGTAGGATTTGTAGGTGTCTCAGCCCAAATCACTTTCGTATTACTGTTGATATAGTTGTGTAAATTTTCAGCATTTGTAAGGTCGATAAAGTGAAATTTTATTCCGAATTTTTCATAAATTTTGGTAAACAAGCGATACGTACCACCATATAAATCATCTCCTGTAATTACCTCATCACCAGGTTGTAACAATTTCAAAACAGCATCAGTCGCGGCAACACCACTACTAAATGCAACACAATGTTTACCGTTTTCTAAAGCAGCTAAAGCATCTTGTAACGCTTCTCTCGTTGGATTCTTTCCACGTGCATAACCATATCCTTTATTCACTCCTGGTGACTCTTGAACGTATGTAGAAGTTTGATAAATAGGAGTCATAATAGCTCCTGTTGTTGGATCTGCATTTACGCCTGCGTGGATTGCTTTTGTGCCGAATTTCATACTTTAACTGATTTATTTTGTAAGTAAGAAGCAAAGTTAATTCTTAAATCGACAATTATTCGATTGCCTAATGACAATTTTTAAGGCGTGAAAAGTTTTAGTAATTTTAGCACGGTGAGTGAAAGTGTGAAACATAGAATAATTCAATTATTGCAGGATGTAAGTCAATTCAATACAAATGATGTATTGGTGAATATTGATCATACTTCCTTATTGCCAATTCAAGATTTTTCTTCGTTTGATAAGACTCAAGAATACCTGCCTTTTAAATCAATCGTTTCTAGCGCAAAAAAAACTGAGAAGGAACAAGGAATTTTTCCTTTGTGTATTTCACAGGGAATAATTGAATGGGAATGCAAACAATCAGTTGTTAGAACACCACTATTTTTAAGTCCAGTCGAAATTGAAATTAAAAAAGTAAACAATACAATTCGCTTTTCAGTTGATGAAGAAATCTCGTTTATTAATCCTTTTTTAATTAATCGCTTACAACGGGAATTTGAAATAAAACTTCCTATTGACATAGTAAGCCTTGCACAATTAATTGAATTTCTTGATAGCAATAACTTTAAGAACATTCAGCCAGATACTCACTACTTAGGAAATTTTCATCACCATAGATTTGAAATAATCAAAGAATTAGAGGAATTAAGCAATGAAGTTCCGAATGCTGCAATTTCTAACCTTTTGGGAGATGAAAGCAAGGTTGAATCTTATGAATTAAAACTTAATTCCAATCTTTTATTTCCAGCTGATACTGATCAATATGCTGTTTATGAAACTGTGGAAAAAGAACATACAGTCATTCAAGGTCCACCGGGAACAGGTAAATCGCAAGTATTGTCCAATCTTTTAGCAAAACTTCTCATTGAAAACAAATCGGCTATTGTCGTTTCTGAAAAAAGAGTTGCTTTAGAAGTTCTTCAAAAGAAACTTGGTCAATTCAATTTAAATTATTTATGTTTTATTGCAACTTCGGAAACCATTTCTAAGGATGTTCTCAAATCATTAAAAGATTCATGGACACGATTAGAAAAATTCGATTTAAAAAACGCTTCTAATCTCCAATTGTCTGAACAATATATAGCTCAATTGCAAATGCAGTTAGATTTATTGAATCAGAAAGAACTAATTGGTGGAATCAGTTATTCTCAATTTCATGAATTAGCAAAAGAATGTGATTTCGAATGTTCTAGCTTCTCATCAGATTTACCTTCACTTGATAGTTGGATAGAATCAAAAAATAGTATTTCCGGTTTTTTTAAGGATGGAATTAGCGCACTTCTGAGTGGGATTTCCGTTGGTGTATTGAAACAAGATTCATTGAAACAATTTGATCAAAGTATCAATTTATGGCTGAATGAATTAAATAAATTACACGTTCAATTTCAAATTGAAACGTGGCTGGATCTTCAAAAGGCGATGAAAAAAGCGGCTATTTGCCAAAGTTTTGACAACCCAAGTTTCAGAAGGCACCAAGCAATTCTAACTCCAGAATCGAAGGAACAAAAGAAATTTTTAAAGCTCAGAAAAAAGCACATGCAGCTGCAGATACTGCAAAGTAATTTAGATTTTGAAAAATCAAATTGGAAAATTTTTCCATCGTTATCAGAGACAGAAAACTTATTGAATCTTTCGAAAGAAACAGGTTTTTTTGGGAAATTGAAATTCAAAAAGTCATGGTCAACAGTTTCAACAACATCCGTCAACCAGGCTGAAATAAATCTTCATAAATGGAAGCAGTATTTGGTTAATTCTGAAGATATTTCTCACGTAAAAATTGAATTATGCGAAATTGGTATTGACGATGTACACTCAGAATTAGAATTAATTTTCCAACAAATCCATTTTTACACGGCTAGTGACCGTGAAGAATGGATGCAAATTCCGACAGGCCTTCAAAAAATATATGCCTCGACCAATCAAGCTTTAAACCAACTTTATTCTCAATTGAAGTTGAATTTTAATTGGGATGATAAAACCAATATTCAACTTTTTCTTGAAGGAGTTAAAAGCAACTTCGGATTAATTCTTCAGCATCAAACCTCTATTAGTGAAATGAATGAATCATGTGTGAGAAACATGAAAAACTATTCGACTTTTGAACAAATGGAAGCTGCAGTTTTAAAAAGTAATTGGACTAAATTCACGGCACAATTTCCAGTTTTTTCAAAATTCTCTCCTTGGGACTTATTGAATAAATGCCATACAATAATTGCCGAACAAGAAAAGGAAGCAATTAGCACAGGTCAAGAAATAGCAATGAAACAGCATAAGTATTTTCAGTACTATCATAAAATATTACAAACTGCTTCAATCAAATTAAATTCAGAAGAAAAAGCATTAAAAGCAACGTTGAAAAAAGGGAAAGCCATTTTGGTCAAAGAATTCGGCAAGACTAAAAACTTTCCTAGTTTAAGAGAATTATTTGCTTCTGAAGCGCGAATATGGATTCAATTATTTAAACCTATTTGGCTAAGTAATCCAGCTCAAATTGCCAAGTGTTTTCCAATGCAAAACCAACTTTTTGACGTGGCTATTTTTGATGAAGCGAGTCAAATTCCATTGCAAAATGCGTTGGGAGCAATTCAACGATCTAAAAGAATTGTAGTGGCTGGTGACCATCAACAAATGGGACCAAGTTCATTTTTTAAAGCACAAAGTGAAGACACCATTGATTTGTTGCACCAAGCAAGTTTTTACTGGAAAAATGTTGGACTTAAGCACCATTACAGAAGCGAGCATCCGGAACTTTTAAGATTTTCGAATTATCATTTTTACAACAACGAGTTAATTACGTTTCCTTCGTTTAAACAAGAAAAAACGCCTGTTAATTGGCATTTTTCTAAAAACGGAATTTTTGATGAACGTAAAAATGAAATAGAAGCAAAAGCTGTTGCAGTTTACATTGAAAAAGTTATTGATTCAAAAGAAATGATTGGAATAGTTGCATTTTCAGAAACACAATTAGCTGAAATTTATACGCAATTATCTCCTCAAACAAAGGAAAAACTCGAAATACGTTTAGACTCAGATACTGCCTTTTTCAAAGCTTTAGAAAATGTTCAAGGAGAAGAATGTGATCAATTGATTATAAGTTTAGGATACGGGAAAAACGAAAACGGTGAATTTCACATGCGCTTTGGTCCTTTGAATACAAAAAATGGATCTAAACGATTGAATGTGTTGCTGACTAGAGCGCGCAAAAAGATAGATTTCTTTTCTTCCGTAAAAGGAAGTGATTTTAAAATTAGTAGTAACGAAGCAATTGATTTATTACGCCTCTATTTATTGCAATTAGAATCACTTTCCAACGAAGTAATTCCCCAACAATTCCCTTATTCATTGTTACCAAATGTCACCGGAAATTCACTAGCATTCGAATCAATTTATGCTAAAATTCAGAATGCCAACGAATTGGTAACACTTGTAAATGTAATGGAAAACAGGGGCTGGAAAATTAGTTTTTGAAGTAGCTGATTATTTGTATACTATTGCATAATTTTTTTCTGAATTGCCTTTTCGATCAAATTTAATTCAATACGATTAATATCCAAATCAGATGCAATCACCTTCCATTCTGATAAACTTTGCTTTACTTCTTCTATAATTTTCTGAGCGTTTTCGATTTTAAAATGATTCGCCAATTTCAATAAATCGTTCGTTTGAATTGATTGATAAATCCCTGCAACAGAAAGACTTTGAAAAGAGCCATTTTTAGGTGAAAAAGTTAAATCAAATGCAGGTGCAAATTTCCATGAACCATTTTTATCCATTAGAAAAGCAGTGTTTTTACTATGGTCGTCCATGTTTAATGAAAAAACGTTAAAAACTGCTAATCGAAAAACATTAACACATGCATCAATTTTATTTTCCAAGCGATTTGCGGCATCCATAATATGCCCATAATCTATTGTGCTAATTCTGAAATCATCATGAAGTAACCCACTAGAAGTATGAAAATGTAGTTTTTCATTGTCAATTCTATCAAAACGTTTTGTGCCAAAATAAAAATTACCACTTTTACCTTCAAACAATTTTGATTCGCTCATAGATATATTGCAAAGAGAAGCCATTTTATAATAAACATATTCAATTTTTGCAATGTCTTGAAAATCGTTTAATGACGAAAACTTAACAATCCATGGATGAAATCCTTTTTCTATACGATCATGATTGGTCGAAAAAATATTATTATCAATATTATAATTCAATGACATTTTTGGTCGTGCACCTACAGAGTTTCCTCCTAATTGATACAATTCATCCAAAATCTGTTCATTTCCTCCATTTTTCAGAATCTCCGCTGAATGAAGGTTAATATCATCAAGATTTATATCAATATTCGTATAATCCAGTAATCTATTCTCTGGTTCGAAAGTTAATGCTCCTTGTGCATGATCACTCAAATAAGTTAATTTTTCTAAAACAGAAATTTCATGATGATTTCTCCCAGATTGACTTAGCATACGGTCAAACAACAAATGTCCCCAACCATCTGGCAATGAATCATTGAATAAACCACTAATACCATCAAAAGGTGTAGCTGGACATTCAATAATATCACTTGTTTTTTTTAATTTAAACGGTGATAAATCTAAATTCAAATATAAAAAGTCAGTATCAAATTGGAAGTAAACTTTTTGTCTATTTTCAATTAAAGTTCCAACAAGAATTGGCTGAAATCCAAAATTAATGAAAACACTCACTTTGTTCATTTCTTATCTTTTAAAGCTTGAAATAGTTTTATGATTTCGGCGCTATCATCTATTTTAAACAAATTATCAAAATCATCTAATCTCCCCAAAACAAATGCAATATTCAGCAAGGATTCAAAAGATATTTGTCCTGTTCTTTCAAAACGTTTGTAACTTCCCAAAGAAACATTTGCTCGTTTCGCTAATTGTTGCTGAGAGTATTTCTTCTCTTTTCGTAATAAACGAGACTTATCTGCAATTTCTCTTAAAAAATCGGATGCTATTTTATCAACACTATATTTATTCATAAGGATAATATATTAGCCAAATATATAAAATATAATCTATTTTAGCTATTATATTATCTATTATTTTAGTATGAAAATTATCTAAATCAACAGTAGGAAATATTAGTGTGCGTCTAACCAATTCTCACCCATTCCAACTTCAACTTCCATTGGAACAACTAAATCAACAGCAGCTTCCATAGCTTCTTTGATGAGCTTTTTCATCACATCAATTTCAGATTTCTCAACATCAAAGACCAATTCATCATGCACTTGTAGAATCATTTTAGATTTTACGTTTTGTTTTTTCATAGCATTATACACTGAAATCATTGCCATTTTAATTACATCAGCCGCTGAACCTTGTATCGGAGCATTGATAGCGTTTCGTTCTGCAAATCCTCGAACTACTGCATTCTCGGAATTAATATCCGACAAATAGCGTCTGCGTTGCATGATCGTTTCAACATACCCTTTTTCTCTAGCCAAGGAGATTGTGCTGTCCATGTATGTTTTAATGGTATTATATTGCTCGAAATAACTATCGATTATTGATTTTGCTTCGGTTCTAGAAATATTCAAATTTTGTGATAATCCAAAGGCCGATTGACCATAGATAATTCCAAAATTAACGGCTTTTGCAGCGCTTCGTTGTTCGCGAGTTACCTCATCAATTGGAACATGAAATACTTTTGACGCCGTTGCAATATGTATATCCTGACCACTTTTGAACGCTTCAATCATGTTTTTATCACCACTCAAAGCAGCAATTATACGCAATTCAATTTGAGAATAATCTGCCGCCATCAAAGTGAAATCATTACTACGAGCAATAAATGCTTTACGTATTTCCCGTCCTTTTTCAGTTCGAATAGGAATATTTTGAAGGTTAGGATTATTTGAACTTAAACGACCAGTAGAAGTGACAGTTTGCATGAAATTCGTATGAATTCTACCGTCAACTTTGTCCGTTAACAATGGTAATGGATCAACATACGTGCTTTTCAATTTTCTCAATTGGCGGTATTCCAAAATCATTGGGATAATTGGATGCTCTTTCTCGTGCTTTTGAAGAATATCTTCACCAGTCGCATATTGACCAGTTTTAGTCTTTTTTGCTTTTGCAGAAATTTTCAAATGGTCAAAAAGAACCTCGCCTAATTGTTTTGGAGAATCCAAATTAAATGGAATTCCAGCTTCTTCTTTTATCTTCGTTTCTAAATCGAGCAATGTGATTTCTAATTGCTTTGAATATTCTTGTAACCCTTCAACATCAATTGCAATTCCTTCTTGCTCAATTGCTTTTAACACTTCAACCAATGGCATTTCCATACCATAAAACAACTCTTTCAAGTGCTCCTTTTGAATTTCAGGTTCGAATAATTGCTTTAATTGAAACGTAATGTCCGCATCTTCACAGGCATAATCAGAAATTTCTTCTGGTTTCAAATCACGCATATTTCCTTGCGATTTTCCCTTTTTTCCAATTAATGCTTCAATGGAAACAGGCTTGTATTTTAGGTAAAATTCTGCCAAGAAATCCATGCTTTGCTTCGACTCAGGATTAATCAAATAATGTGCAATCATCGTATCAAAAGTTGGGCTTGCCACTTGAATTCCATAACGATTTAAGACTTTTAAATCGTATTTAATATTGTGAGCAATTTTTTCAATAGTTGAAGAAGTAAAGAATGGATTGAATTCCTCAACAATAGCCTTTGCTTCTTCAAAATCAGCTGGAATTGCAACATAAAAGGCTTCACGTTCTTTGTATGAAAAAGACATTCCCACTAAATCAGCATGTAATGCATCCAAATCAGTCGTTTCAGTATCGAAACACACTTGTTTTTGGCTCATTAAAAGCGCTAACAATTCCTTTCTTTCGACCACTTTTGTAATTAAGTGATAAGAAGGTTTTTCTGTCGCAATTGTTTTATAATCAGCCGTTTCCGTTGGGTTCTGTTCAATAATTAAACTTTGCATTCCAAATAAATCAAGTTGATTTGAACCGTTGGAATTATTTTCATTGCTTGCAGAAGGAGTTGACGTTAATTCAATATCTTCTCCAATAACTCTTCTTGCTAAATTTCTAAATTCCAATTCTGTAAAAATGTCTTTCACTTTTTCAACATCCACATCACACATCACCAAATGATCTTCGTTGAATTCAACTTCTAAATCAATGGTAATTGTAGCAAGCATTTTTGAAACACGCCCTTGCTCCGCAAAATTTATAACGTTTTCTTGTTGCTTGCCTTTTAATTCGTGTGCATGTTCAATAATTCCTTCTAAAGAACCATATTTCTGAATCAATAATTTCGCAGTTTTCTCACCAATTCCGGGAATTCCCGGGATATTATCAGAAGCATCACCCCAAAGACCAAGGATATCAATTACTTGTAAAGGATGTTCAATTTCAAATTTCTCACACACTTCTTTTACACCCATGATTTCAGGTGGATTGCCACCTCTACCCGGTTTGAACATGAAAATATTTTCTGAAACCAGTTGACCATAATCTTTATCAGGCGTCATCATGTAAGTTGTATACCCCCTTTTTTCAGCAACTTTTGCCATGGCACCTATCACGTCGTCTGCTTCGTGACCAGCCATTTCAATCATCGGAACATTGAATGCTTCAACAATTTTTTTAATTGGTATAATCATTGAACGAATATCTTCAGGCATTGCTTCACGTTGCCCTTTATAGGCTTCAAATTGCTCGATTCTATGCGTTGAACCACCAGGAGGATCAAAAACAACGGCTAAATGCGTTGGTTTTTCATTTTTGATCACATCGATTAAAACATTGGTAAAACCAAATGCCGCAGAAGTATTTTGACCTTTCGAATTTACCCGAGGATTCTTCGCAAAAGCAAAATAAGCACGGTAAATCAGTGCATAAGCATCAAGAAGAAAAAGTTTTTTATCAATGTTTGGTGTAAGCATAAGTATATTTTTAACTTAATAAAAGTAGTAAAATTATTGTTTCACAAGTCCAATTTTCGAATCACCTTCTAACTCTAAATCAGTTAATAAAGCATCCGTTCCGAGATTCGCAAAAAGTATTTCATTCGCTAAAACTTCGTTGCACACATATTCATGATTTGCTTGAATTGCATGTTGAATAAATTCCGTTGTATCAACCGTTAACACTATGCGATCTGTTACATCTAAACCCGAATCTTTTCTTAAATTTTGAACTCTATTGATCAATTCACGTGCAATCCCTTCCGCTTTTAATTTCTCAGAAATTGTAATATCCAAAGCGACTGTCAAACCACCTTCCGTAGCAACCAACCAACCTGGAATATCTTGCGCTGCGATTTCAAAATCAGCTAAATCCAAAGCAATAACTTCTCCTTCAATTTCTCCTTTCCAACCGTTATTCTCTTCCACTTTTGAAATATCTTCGTTTGTCATTTGACCAACCATAGCAGCAATTGATTTCATTTGCTTGCCATATTTCGGTCCTATTGTTTTGAAATTTGCTTTGATGCTTTTTACTAAAACACTGTTGTCTTCGCTCAATAATTCCAATTCCTTGACATTCACTTCAGATAAGATCAATTCTCTTACGTGCATGATGTTATCTGAAAACGCTTTATTCAATGTAGGAACCATTATTTTTTGCAAAGGCTGCCTAACTCTGATTTTCTCTTTCTTGCGCAGTCCTAAAACCAATGATGAAGTACGTTGTGCAATCTCCATTTGAGCTTCTAACTCTTCATTGATAAGTGCCTTGTTCACTTTCGGGAAATCTACTAAATGGACAGATGAAACTGCAAATCTTTTACTCACAGAATTCAAATCCGAAAATAATTGATCCATAAAGAAAGGAGCTATTGGAGATCCTAAAATTGAAACGGTTTCTAAACACGTATACAACGTCTGATAGGCCGACAATTTATCTTTTGAATCGTCACTTTTCCAGAAACGACGACGACACAATCTCACATACCAATTGGATAACTGATCACTCACAAAATCTTGAATTAATCGCCCCGCTTTTGTTGGCTCGTATTCATCGAAGGCTCCATCAACTTCTTGAATCAAAGAATGTAATTTGGAAAGTACCCAACGGTCAATTTCTGGTCGCTCGTCTAACGGAATATCTTGAGCGGAATAATCAAATCCATCAATGTTTGCATACAAAGTGAAGAACGAATACGTATTGTATAATGTCCCAAAGAATTTACGTTGAACTTCGGTTATTCCGTCTAAATCAAATTTTAAATTATCCCAAGGCTGTGCATTGGTGATCATATACCAACGAGCAGCATCCGCGCCATACGTTTCCAATGTTGAAAATGGATCAATTGCATTGCCTAAACGTTTAGACATTTTCTGACCATTTTTATCTAAAACCAAACCGTTAGAAACAACATTTTTATATGCTACAGAATCAAAAACCATCGTCGCAATTGCATGCAATGTATAGAACCAACCTCTTGTTTGATCTACACCTTCCGCAATAAAATCACCAGGATAACCTTCGTGATTATCAATTAATGCTTTGTTTTCAAATGGATAATGCCATTGTGCATAAGGCATTGCGCCTGAATCAAACCAAACATCAATCAAATCGGCTTCACGATTCATTGGTTTTCCTGTTGGTGAAACTAAAACAATCTGATCCACATAGTTTTTATGCAAATCAATTTTAGCATAATTCTCTTTGGACATGTCAGTTGCATCAAAATCAGCTAAAGGATTTGAAGTCATTAAACCAGCAGAAATTGCTTTATCACATTCATTTTTAAGTTGACCAGCAGATGAAATACAAATGCGTTCATCTCCTTCTTCTGTTGACCAAATTGGAATTGGAATTCCCCAATAACGTGAACGAGAAAGGTTCCAATCATTTACATTTTCCAACCATTTCCCGAAACGTCCAGAACCAGTTGATTCAGGTTTCCAATTGATGGTATTGTTTAATTGCATCATGCGTTCTTTGACATCAGTTACTTTGATGAACCAAGAATCTAACGGATAATACAATACTGGTTTGTCCGTTCTCCAACAATGTGGATAACTGTGGACATATTTCTCCACCTTAAAGGCTTTGTTTTCTGTTTTTAATTGAATTGCAATTTGAACATCTGCTGATCTTTCTGGTGCTTGACCGTCGTCATAATATTCATTTTTGACATACATTCCGGCATATTCTCCCATTTCTGGTCTGAATTTCCCTTGAAGATCAACAAGTGGAACCAGATTTCCTTTATCGTCCAGCACTAATAATCCTGGTACTCCGGCATCTTTAGCAACGCGTGCATCATCAGCACCAAACGTTGGGGCGATATGCACAATTCCTGTTCCATCTTCTGTAGTTACAAAATCACCACCAATCACTTTAAACGCATTTTCAGGATTTTCGGCAGGTAAAGCAAATGGCATTAGTTGTTCGTAAGAGATTCCGATCAAGTCTTTTCCTAAACATTCTCCAGCAATGAAATATGGGATAGTTTTATCTCCAGAATTAAAATTTGTTAATTCACTTGCGGTTTCAACGTTTTGAAATCCTTTTGCAAACTGATATCCAACAAGATTCTTCGCTAGAATAACATTGATTGGTTCAAACGTATATTGATTAAATGATTGAACTAAAATATATTCTATTTTTGGTCCAACGCACAATGCGGTATTAGAAGACAACGTCCAAGGTGTGGTTGTCCATGCAAGTAGGTACGAATTGCAATTCGTACCTACAGCATGGATAATATTTTCAAACGGTAATTTTTCGTCATCAACAATTTTAAACTGAGCCACAACTGTTGTATCTGTAACATCTCTATAACAACCCGGTTGATTCAATTCGTGTGACGATAATCCTGTTCCTGCTTTTGGCGAATACGGTTGAATTGTGTATCCTTTGTACATCAAGTTTTTCTCGTACAATTGACCCAATAACCACCAAACTGATTCCATATATTTTGGTTCATAGGTGATGTATGGATCTTCCATGTCTACCCAATAACCCATTTTCAATGTAAGGTCATTCCAAATATCTGTGTAACGCATTACTGCTTCTTTACACGCTTTGTTGTAATCTTCAACTGAAATTTTTGTTCCAATGTCTTCTTTGGTAATTCCAAGTTCCTTTTCAACCCCTAATTCAACAGGCAAACCATGTGTATCCCAACCAGCTTTCCGTTTAACTTGAAACCCTTTTAATGTTTTGTAGCGACAAAAAATATCTTTGATTGCACGTCCCATAACATGGTGAATACCAGGCAAACCATTAGCTGATGGCGGTCCTTCAAAGAAAATAAAAGGCGTTTGACCTTCACGTGTAGCAATAGATTGCTCGAAAACTTTCTCGTTCTGCCATTTTTCTAACACTGTTTTCGCCACGTTTGGCAAATTCAACCCTTTGTATTCCGGATAATTCTTCGTCATTGTACCTTGAAAATATGAATGTGCGAAGATAGTAAATTTGGATGAAAGACGAAAGTCCAAGATGTGCAAAAATTTCTTACTTAGGTATTCAATTAATGTCATTTGAAATTCAATATTATTAACTTTGTTTTTGAATCAAACAAACCATCATGGCAGATTTTTTTTACCAAGATCCATATCCGATCAAACAAGACAAAACGGAGTACCGCAAGATTTCATCTGACTACGTTGAAGTAGTAAAAGTTGGAAATCGAGAAATACTAAATATTGACCCAAAAGCATTAGAAGTTTTAGCGCAAGAAGCAATGAAAGATGTTTCTTTCTTTTTGAGAAAAACGCATCTTCAAATGTTAACTAATATTTTGAAGGATCCTGAAGCAACGGATAACGATCGATTTGTAGCGCATAACTTATTGCAAAATGCTGTTGTGGCGGCTGTTGGACAATTACCTTCTTGTCAAGATACTGGAACAGCAATCGTGATGGCGAAAAAAGGAGAAGACGTTTATACCGGTGTTGATGATGCTGAATATTTATCAAAAGGGATTTTCAATACGTTTCAAGAAGAAAATTTACGTTACTCTCAAGTTGTAGCATTAAGCATGTTTGATGAGAAAAACTCAGGTTCAAACCTTCCAGCTCAAATTGACATTTATTCGAAAAAAGGGAATTATTATGAGTTTCTTTTTCTAGCAAAAGGTGGTGGGTCTGCCAATAAAACATTCTTATATCAAAAGACAAAATCCATGCTGAACGATAAATCGTTGGAAGAATTTGTCAAAGAAAAAATAATGGACTTAGGCACATCCGCTTGTCCTCCATATCACTTAGCACTTGTGATTGGTGGTACTTCAGCAGAAGCAAATATAACAACTGTTAAAAAAGCATCTGCAGGTTATTTTGATGAATTGCCAACAGAAGGAAACATGGCTGGACAAGCATTCAGAGATTTAGAATGGGAGAAACGGGTACAATTAATTTGTCAGGAAAGTCAAATTGGTGCACAATTCGGAGGTAAATATTTCACCCATGATGTTCGTGTGATTCGTTTGCCTCGACACGCTGCTTCTTGTCCAGTTGGATTAGGAGTTTCTTGTTCTGCAGATAGAAATATCAAAGCAAAAATCACGAAAGACGGTTTGTTCTTAGAGCAATTAGAGAAAAATCCTATTGACTTTTTACCAGCTATTCCTCCTCATTTGGAACCAGCAGTTGAAATCAATTTGGACCGTCCAATGAATGAAGTTTTGGCTGAATTGACCAAATATCCAATAAAAACACGTTTAAAACTGAACGGTACATTGATTGTTGCACGTGACGCTGCTCACGCAAAAATCAAAGAAATTATCGATTCTGGAAAACCAATGCCAGATTATTTCAAAAACTATCCTGTCTATTACGCTGGACCTGCGAAAACGCCTGAAGGAATGCCTTCTGGAAGTTTTGGTCCAACAACGGCTGGAAGAATGGATTCATACGTTGACTTATTCCAAAGTTTGGGAGGAAGTATGATCATGCTTGCAAAAGGAAATCGCTCGAAAGACGTTACGAATGCGTGTAAAAAATACGGTGGTTTTTATTTAGGATCTGTTGGTGGACCAGCGGCAATTCTTGCAAAAGAAAACATCACCTCTGTTGAAGTTATTGATTTCGAAGAAATGGGTATGGAAGCAGTGAGAAAAATAACGATTAAGGATTTCCCAGCGTTTATTATTACGGATGATAAAGGAAATGACTTTTTTGAGAACCTCTAGTTTCGACAGGCTCAACTACCGTATTCTCAAAAAGTATTAAGTTTAAATAAAGCCTGCTCCCCGAGCTTGTCGAGGGGCGGGCTTTTTATATAGAATTACATTTGTTTTTTAACAGTCATAACTACTCTGAAACCGATACAAACATTTGGTAAAACTATTCCAGAATAAGTATCTGGTGCAAGAATTTTGATCTCATCGGCTGTACTCATCCAACCACCGCCAGCAGTACCTGCAGTTTTAAGTTTAATGTCATCGTACACCATTTCCGCAACATTTCCACTCATGTTGTAGAGTCCAAAGTCGTTTGGTAAATAGGCAATTACCGATGTTGTTACATCCTGTTTATTTGCAATTTCATTTATTGTATTTTTCTCTTGAGCATAGGTAGCATAAACTTGAGCATCTTTAATTAATCTATCTGGTTGCTCTCCCCAAGGATATGGTGATTTAGTTCCACCACTTGACGCAGCCATTACCCATTCCTCGCGAACAGGAATTCTTACATCGTTGTATTTTGATTTCTTTTTGTCTTCAACAGAATTTACCATCTCTTTTGTTAACCAAACACAATACATTTCAGCACCTTCTCGACTAACATTCACAACAGGATAATTGTCATATGCTGGGTGAGAAAAATAGTGCTGTTCATAAGCACTATTTTCTATTTTCTGAATTATAGACCATTGTTTGTAATCTGGTCTAGCTTTCAGAAACTCATCTTTTCTTCCTTGAATGAGCAAATCGAACAGGAAGGTTCTATATTCAAGATTCGAAATTTCTGTTTTTTGCATGTAAAAAGATTGAACAGACACTTGTTTTCCTTGATAATTAAATGTTCCTGTTGGAATATAAGCATACACTTTTTTATCAAACTTTTCCAAATTTTTCAGCATCAGCTTTTTCTGCTTGTTGTTTGCCTTAATTTCCTCCTCCGTTAATTTTGGGAACACATATTCATCAGTGAATATTGGGATATGTGACTTTATAAAACCCCTATTTTCTTTCACTTTCAACGTATCAGTTGTTGCTACGGAAAACTGAATTGCTTCCGGAAAAATTTGTGTGAAGTTTGGCAATGATTCAAACAATCTAAATGGAGGATCAGTTAATTGACCTTCGCTATTTGCTATTGTTTCTGAATTCATCTTCTTTTCCATTGGAACATTTGAAGATATTTTAGAAGTTGGTCTATTTTCTGGCTGGCTATTCGAAAAGAATAATGCTATTATTAAAGTGCTTACAGTTACGATCATGATGATTAATTTTTTGGTTAGTAAAAATGAACCTTTCTTTCCATTCGAATTAACAGAATTTGTTTCTCCTGATGTTAGAAAATGTTCCTTTGTCTCCTTAAAAGTGACTACAGGATTTTGCTCCTTAGCTTGACGAAACAACTCGTCTAGGTGTTTTTGCTTATCCATGATTTACTTCTGTTTTAAGTGAAGAATCGTACGTAAGGATTTCTATTAATTTTTCTCTTCCGCGTTTGAGTCGCTGCTTTATGGCTGATTCAGATGCATTTTGAATTTGCATGATTTCCTTAATACTGAAACCCGATATTTCGAATAAGATGATACATTCTCTTTGATCTTCGGACAATTGTGCCAATGCTTGATGTAAAAAATGAACATCGGCATCCTCTTGAGGGTTGGCATTCACATCTTGAATCAATTGAATATTATCTTCTTTCTGATAACGCGTTTCTTTCTTCTTTTTGTGTTGATTACTTAATAAGCGAACACTTATTCCGAAAAGAAATGATAAAAAAGCATCTTTAGACTTGAGTGTTTCAAATTTTTCAAACGCAACAAGAAGGGTTTCATTCATTAAATCCCTAAAGTCCATTCCCCCATAAACTCTTGCCCTGCAGAAGCTTTCGAACCTATCATGAATCGGTTCGTAGAGTTTTAGAAAATCTGTTTGTTTTGTTTTAATCATTCTTACACTGCAAAATACGTGTTCTTTTTGTAAGTGTAGAAAGATGCGAAAAAGTTACATTCATTTATATTCTTTCATTTATAGTTTAAAATTTAGAACTCTTAAATAAACTTAAAAAAATCAAATTAAGATTTTGTGAACAAAATAAAACCATTGTTTGTTTGTTTACAGAACAATAAGCAATAAATTTGCTTCGAGTTAAATTGTATGAAAGAATATAAAGCAGGACCAAAATTAGAGCAGATTCAGATTCCGTCTGACATGCGTTCGAAATTCACAATTGATGATCTTCCTGAAATTTCAGATGAAGTCCGTCAATATATTGTGGATGTTATTTCTGAAATTGGAAACAGTCATTTTGGCGCTAGCTTAGGTGTTGTAGAATTAACTGTAGCCTTGCATTATGTTTTCAATACTCCTTACGATCAGTTAGTTTGGGACGTGGGACATCAAGCTTACGGACATAAAATACTAACGGGACGTAGAGAATTATTTCACACCAACCGATTGAAAGGAGGAATTTCCGGCTTCCCAAAAAGATCTGAAAGTGAATTCGACACGTTTGGTGTCGGGCATTCTTCTACATCTATTTCTGCAGCGCTTGGAATGGCTGTAGCAAGTCAATTCAAAGGAGAAAAAGACCGTCAGCACATTGCTGTAATTGGTGATGGGGCCATGACTGCAGGATTAGCTTTTGAAGGAATGAACCACGCCGGTTTTGAAAAAGACGCCAATTTATTAGTGATTCTTAATGACAATTGCATGTCGATTGATCCTAATGTTGGAGCTTTAAAAGAATATTTAACGGATATCACAACTTCTCACACCTACAATAAAGTCAAAGATGAAGTTTGGAAATTATTAGGAAAAGTTTCCAAATTTGGACCAGATGCGCAATCTGTAGCTTCAAAAATATCAAATGCACTTAAAGGATCATTACTGAAACAAAGTAATTTATTTGAAGCGTTGAACTTTCGTTATTTCGGTCCAGTTGATGGGCATGATGTGATAGGTTTAGCCAAAGTACTTGAAGATTTAAAAGACATTCCGGGCCCAAAGATTTTACATTGTATTACTCGAAAAGGAGCGAAATACAAATATTCAGAGGAAGGAAATCCAACAAAATGGCATGCACCAGGTGTTTTTAATAAAGAAACTGGTGAAATTGTAAAGATTGTTCCAAAATCTCCTCAACCGCCAAAATATCAAGATGTTTTTGGTCATACCATTGTTGAATTAGCCGAGAAAAATGAAAAAATAATGGGTGTAACTCCTGCAATGCCTTCAGGATGTTCACTTAATATAATGATGCAAGCAATGCCAAATCGCGCATTCGACGTTGGAATTGCTGAACAACACGCAGTTACATTCTCTGCAGGTTTAGCAACTCAAGGTTTAGTTCCTTTTTGCAATATCTATTCTTCTTTCATACAGCGTGCCTACGATCAAGTTTTACACGATGTTGCGATTCAAAATCTGAATGTCGTTTTTTGTTTGGACAGAGGCGGACTAGTTGGTGCTGATGGAGCAACTCATCATGGTGCATATGACCTTTCTTTCATGAGAAGCATTCCAAACATGATTGTTGCTGCTCCAATGAATGAAGCTGAATTGCGTAATATCATGTTTACAGCCCAGCAAGAAAACATGGGTCCTTTCTCTATTCGTTATCCCCGTGGTAATGGTGTTATGACAGAATGGAAAACTGCAATGAAGCCTATAAAAGTTGGTACTGGAAGAAAAGTAACGAATGGTGAAGACATCGCAATATTAACAATAGGTCATTCGGGAAATTTCGCCCAAGAAGCAATTAATACACTTAAAGATACTGGTGCGTCAATTGCTCATTATGACATGCGTTTTGTCAAACCATTAGATGAGGTCATGTTGCATGAAATATTCTCAAAATTCAAAAAAGTAATTACCGTTGAAGATGGTTGTTTGATGGGTGGTTTTGGTTCAGCAATCATTGAATTCATGGTTGATCAAAAATATTCATCTGAAGTTGTTCGTCTTGGTATTCCAGATCAATATATTCATCATGGTACGCAAGAAGAACTTTGGGCAGATTGTGGTTTTGATGCAAATTCCATTGCAAAAACAGTCAAAAAAATGTTATCAATAGCTGACCGTTCAAAGAATATCTCAGTAAAAGCTGTTTAAATAGTAATTTTCAGTTAATTTGGTCAGATTAAAAACCAACTTATGTCTGAACTTAAAAAAACTAATTACGGAGCGCTTTTCACCTTAACAACTGTATTTTTCTTTTGGGGATTTATCGCTGCAGGTAATAGCGTTTTTATTCCTTTTTGCAAAAACTATTTCCATTTAGATCAATTTCAAAGTCAGCTAATTGATTTTGCTTTTTATGGCGCATATTACTTAGGTGCACTTGGACTTTTTGCTGTTGGAACAATTAAAGGAAAAGACCTCGTTGGACATTGGGGATACAAGAAAAGCATTGTTTTTGGATTACTTTTTTCAGCACTTGGAGCCGTAACAATGATCGTTTCAGTATATGCAAATGTTTTTGCAGGAATGCTTTTTGGATTATTTATCGTTGCTTTAGGGTTTTCACTTCAACAAACATCTGCTAATCCTTTCATGATCTCATTAGGAGACGAATCAACCGGAAGTAGCAGGATTAATCTTGGTGGAGCCGTTAATAGTTTGGGAACAACCATTGGACCTTTAATCGTTGCGTTAGCACTTTTTGGAACCGCTTCGTCTATTAACGATGATATGATTAAGTCTTTATCCTTGACTAAAGTTATAATTCTTTACGCTTTTGTAGGAGCTTTATTCTTAGGTATTGCTGCCCTTTTCGGCTTTTCAAAAAGTGTCCCTTCAGGAAAAATAATACTTGAAGAAGAAAACACGAATGACGCAGCTGACAAAGCAAAGAAAGCTCTTGTTACACTGTTCGTTATAACTGGTTTATTAGCAACATGTTTTGCTCCTGTATTTAGCAGTTATCGGAGTAACGAAGCAAAAGACCTAATTCAATTACAACAAGATTTAGAAATGGTTTCTTTAGATGAAAATGGAAAAACTATTAAAACCCTCAATCATGTTCAAATTGAAACACAAAAAAGCATTCAAAAAGAAATTGAAACAATTAAAAAACCATTAGAGCAAAAGAGAATTTATTGGTTAACAGGTGGATTAATTGTAATTATTGGAGGTTTGTTATTTGCCTTTGCTGCAGGTAAAAAACAAAAAGTTGGTTGGGGTGCAATGCAATATCCTCAATTAACACTTGGGATGTTAGCCATCTTTGTATATGTTGGAGTAGAAGTTGCAATAGGCAGTAATCTCGGTGAATTACTAAAACAAAAACAATTTGGTGGGTATACTTCATCAGAAATAGCACCTTTTATAGCAATGTTTTGGGGGAGTTTAATGATTGGAAGATGGGCTGGAGCCATAAATGCTTTTGATTTGAGTCAAAACATAAAAAACATTTTACGTTTTATTGTTCCTTTAATTGCTTTCGGATTAGTATTAGGATTTACGAAATTAGCAGGCTACAATATCGATGCATTATATTGGTATATACTCTGTGTTTGTGTTCAAATAGTAGCGTTTTTTATTACGAATGATAAACCTGCTTTGACATTAGGCGTTTTTAGTGCACTCGGAGTTACAGCTTTAATCATTGGCTTAACAAGTTCTGGAGCAATTGCAGTTTATGCTTTTCTAAGTGGTGGCCTATTTTGCTCCATCATGTGGCCTGCGATATTTTCATTGTCGCTTGCAGGTCTTGGAAAATATCAATCTCAAGGTTCAGCCTTCCTTGTAATGATGATTCTTGGTGGAGCAATAATCCCTCCTATTCAAGGTAAATTATCTGATGTAATTGGAATTCAATCGTCGTTTATAGTTGGAGCTATTTGTTTTGCTTATTTAGCTTTCTTCGCTATTTATGTAAGATCGTTGTTGAAAAAACAAGGGATTTCTTTTGATGAAACAGCTGGAGGACATTAGTGTTTAAATTTGAATGGATATGTAAATATTTCGTAAATTAATATGAAAAATACTAAATGTCATTATTATCAAACCTACCAAACAGGCAGTCAACACGTCTAAAAACCTATGATTATTCTTTAGAAGGAAGCTATTTTATTACAATTGTTACTCAAGATCGACTCCATCTATTTGGAAAAATAGAAAACAGTCAAATGATTTTAAATACAGTAGGGGAAATTGTTGAGCAGGAATGGGAAAATTCAATTCAACTGAGATCAAATATATCACTGGGAGAATTTATTATCATGCCAGACCATATGCACATGATTTTGACAATTGATCATCAAATATTTAATGATA
>Ga0209190_1000954_pt1 | contig 20642 bp, 9 predicted proteins | sample M_140205_XF_Meta_FD_187315 | JGI IMG/M metagenome (GOLD analysis project Ga0209190, IMG submission 187315) | Freshwater microbial communities from Lake Montjoie, Canada to study carbon cycling - M_140205_XF_MetaG (SPAdes) (version 2) | ecosystem: Environmental > Aquatic > Freshwater > Lake... | reverse complement strand
GTAATTAATTTAATATTTCATTTAAACAACAAAAAAAAAATAATGTGGTATTATAAGTAAGTAGTAATATGACATCTAGAAAAGTTATTGATATAGCTAATTCTTTAGAATTTGTTAATGATTATAATAACAATGGTATTACAGAAAATAATTCTCGTATTAGTACAAGTGAATATGGTCAATTATTTTTATATTCTACAACACCATCTGTAAATTCATCAACTGCTACAGTTGTTTTATACAATGGAGGTTTAAGTATTAATAATACAACGGATACTACAAATTTAACATCAGGAGGAAGTTTAACAGTAAGGGGTGGGGCTTCATTTGAAAAAAGTATAAGAGTTGGAGATTCTGGATACATTACAAATGTAATATCAACAAATTCAAGTACATCTACTCTTAATGTAACGGGTTTGACTGCTGGAAATATTAATTTTACTGGCGATTTATATCAGAATGGTAGTTTATATGTTTCAAGTCAATGGTCGTCATCTGGTGGGAATTTGTTTATACCAGCTACAAATGGAAATGTTGGTATTGCTACGACATCACCAGCTTATACATTAGACGTTAATGGAACGGTAAATTCTAATAATATGATTTCAACAAATATAACTACATCTGTACTTAATGCAAGTGGGATTACATCAGGTAATATTAATTTTACTGGCGATTTATATAAAAATGGTAGTTTATATATTAGTTCACAATGGAAGGATGAAGCGGATGGAGCATTGTCTTTTACTGGTGGAAATATTGGGATAGGAAATTCCAGTCCAGATTATAAATTGGATATAACAGGTAATTTGCGAGTTAATGCAACCGTTGCTTCCGTAATTACATCGCAAAATAATAGTAATGTTTTACAAATTCAAAATAACTCGATTAGTGGGAATTCATCCATTGAATTTGCAGACAATTCTGGTAATACGAAATTATTTACAGGATATGCAAATGTAAGTAGTTCACTTGTATCCTTAGCTGGTTCCAGTTATATATTATCAGATACAGCTGTGTCATTAAAATTAGTTGCTGGTAATCAAACAAGTTCGCCAGTTATATTAAATGCAAATGACAATTCTGTTTCAATAACAACTACTACAGATGCAACTGATATATACTCTGGTGCTTTAAAAGTATCTGGTGGTGCTGGTATTGCTAATCAGTTGTATGTTGGAGATGATTTGCATGTTAATAGAGATTTATATGTCAATGGTTCAATTACTGGTGCTGCAGCTAGTTCTAGTACATTTGCATATTTAACATTGACAGCAACAGATGATGCCATTAATTTAAGCACTGGGTCATTAGTAACATTTGGTGGTATTACTATTCAAAGTACAACTGATTCCAATTCATTAACTGACGGTGGTAGTTTTTTAACAGCAGGTGGAGCAAGTATTCAAAAAACATTGCGTGTAGGAACTGGTATAATTACTGAAAATATATCTAGTACAAATATATCTACCACAAATATTAGTACAAACAGCATAAATGTATCCAGTATAACTAGTACAATGTTGACAACAGGTAATATAGTAGCCAATAATTTAAATTTGGGTATTTCGAATATGTTTTCTGGATCATTCGCATTTGGCAACAATACAAATGTACCTGCAAATGTAGATGGGTTATCAGGTACTGATACAAGATCTTTTACAGTAAACTTGTCTGTTAGTATTGAATCAAGTGGTGGTAATTTACACGAAACTTTTATATTAGATGCTAACCAAACTGAATCGCAATGGTATTTATATACAACTGGTTATGGTGATGATTCTGGTATTGTTTTTAATATAACTAATTTGGGACAAATACAGTATACTTCTACAAATATTTCTGGTTTTACAAATGGTATATTTAGATTTTTTGTTAATCAAATTTCAAATACGGGAAATTATACATATGCTGGATCACAAACTCAAGGTACATTAATAACAAATACTATACAAATTTTAAGTACAGCTGATAGTAATATTGGTATTAATAATGGATCATTATATTTGGCTGGTGGTGCTACAGTATCAAAGACATTATATGCTGTTAATATTACTTCCAGTAATGTTAAAGTTACAAATATAACAAGTAATGCAGCTAGAATAACTACGGGGATTACTACAGGATCTATAAATGCTAATGACGGTACAATTACAAATTTACTAACAACAAATGGTACAATTGCAAATGGTACAATTACAAATGGTACAATTACAAATGGTATAATTACAAATGTTAGTGCAGGTACATTGGATGTTATAAGTATAACAGCAGGAGGTATATTTACAGCTGCTTTGTTAAACACAGGTTTAACGAGTACTGCTAATTTAGCAGCTACAACTGCAACTATACCAAATATAATCATTACAAATGTTAGTGCTGGTACAGTTAATGTTACGGATATTACAACAGCTGCTTTGTTAAACACAGGTTTAACGAGTACTGCTAATTTAGCAGCTACAACTGCAACTATACCAAATATAATCATTACAAATGTTAGTGCTGGTACATTGTCTGCCTCTACTATTACTGGTGGTAATTTAAGTTTATCTGGTAATTTAATTATAGGAGGAACTTTAACTACTGTGAATATTACGAGTACAAATATATTAAATACGGCTATTTCAGTTGGAACAATTGTTGCAACTGGTTTATCTAGTTTGCAAAATGTAACTGCGACAAATATTTCCGCAGGTACAATTAATGTTACAGATATCACAACTGCCAGTGCCCAAATTACAAATGCTAATATTACAACAAGTACCATTGCTACTGCTAGAATTACAAGCAATTTGGTCTCGCTTGGTAACTCTAATACCGTAGGTAGTATCTTTACTACTGGTGGTAATGTAGGTATCAACACTGTAAGTCCTGGATCTTCTTTACATGTAGCTGGTAGTATACCAGTTTCACCAATTGGAAACGGTGTTCACCTAGGTATTGATTCTGGTACATATGCTGTTATACAATTAAATAGTACTGCTGGGAATTATATAGATTTTGGTACAAGTGGTGGAGATTATCAAAGTAGAATTATTGCTGGTAATACTGGTAATTTAAGTATTTATACAAATGGTGCAAGTAATAATGGATACGTAGGTATTAATACAATAAGTCCAAGTTATACCTTAGATGTTACTGGAACAGGAAGATTCACAGGTACATTAACTATTACCGGCAGTGCTGGTACAACTGGTTTTGATACAGCGACTAATGATCAATATGCTGATATGAGAGTAATAAGAAATAGTAGTTCTAGTCTTGATAAAGATATGTATCTTCAATTAGGCGCAGGTGCGACAAGTACATTGCATATGTTTTCAAATAATTCTGAAACAATGACACTAAAAAGTGGTAATGTTGGTATATCCACGACAGCACCATCTGGTATGTTGCATTTAAATAACGCTGCGCTATTTACAAGTACTGGGAATTTGACATGTACAGGTGATATCATTTCATTTGGAAATTTATCTGATCGTCGTCTCAAGGAAAATATATTTGATATAAGTAATGATGTAGCTTTAGATACAGTACGATCACTGAGACCAGTGACTTTTAATTGGCGTGATGACATTTTTAATGAATCGAAACGTGGTATATTAGATGTAGGTTTTATAGCTCAAGAAGTAGAACCGTTAATCCCATTGGCGGTATCAGAATACACGCAAATTAATACTGGAAATGTGTATAAAAATATAAAACACGAACGTTTGATTCCTTATTTAGTTGGTGCAATTCAACGTTTGGATTATGATAATGAAGTAAAACAACGTGAAATAAATGATTTGAAAAAATCACTTTTAAATTTGATGGAAAGAATAAATAAATAAAATTTAAATAGTTAAAAAGATTAAATTTTATTTATCAAATAATTTAAAAAGATTAAATTTTATTTATCAACTATAATTAAGAATGTCATTGTCAAAAAGATTGTTTTATAATGTATATGTGACAAATGGTAATTTAACTGCTGATATAATATCAACACGATCTACTGTTACAAATTCTGTTTTGACAAATGCAAGTGTATCTAATTTTATATCAACAAATTCGTCTATAAATTCGTTAATTGGAACAAATATAAGTGGAACAAATATAAGTGGAACAAATATAAGTGGAACAAATATAAGTGGGGCAAATATAATTGGAACAAATATAATCGGAACAAGTTTAACGGCGTCAAATTTAACGGTTTCAAATTTAAATAGTATTATTGGTAATTTTTCTACGATATCATCTGTATATATATCCGGTACAACAATTACAGGTGGAAGTTTAAGTTTATCAGGAGATTTAGTTATAGGGGGGACATTAACAACTGTCAATATTACAACAACTAATGCAACTGATACAAATATTACTTCTGGTAATATTAATATAACAAATTTAGCAACTATAATAAATGCCGCTATCACAAATGCCACTATCACAAATGCCTCTATTACGACAAGTACTATTTCTAATTTGTTAAATACAAATGCCGTTATCACTACAAGTACTATTTCTAATTTGTTAAATACAAATACTATTACTACAAATGTTAGTACAGGTACAATCTTTGCTTCAACTGGTATTACAACTGGTACTATTAATATAACTGAATCTGCAACTGCAACAAATGTTAGTGTTGGTGGTCTTAATGCATCTGGAACTAGTGCTCTTGCTAATGTAACTGCAACCAATGTTTCTACTGGTACTTTGCAGGCACCAAGTGGTATTACGGTTGGTAATATTAATTTTACTGGAAGTCTTTATCAAAATGGTATTGCTTATCTTGGAAGTCAATGGACAACTACTTTTGGAAATGTTAGTTATACTTCTGGTTCAGTTGTTGCTACAAACGTTACAGCTACAAATATTGTTGGTACAACAATTACAGCAGGTACACTTAACGTGACTACAAGTACTATTGCAACTTTGTTAAATACAAACGCTGTTGCTACTAATATAAGTACAGGTACTTTGAATGCTAGTACAGGTATAACTGCTGCTGGTGCTAGAATAACAGATGCTAATGTTACAACAAGTACTATTGCTACGGCAAGAATTACAAATAATTTAGTTGCTTTAGGTGATTCTAATACTATTGGTAATATTTTTACTACAGGTGGTAATGTTGGTATAAATATTGCAAGTCCTGCTTACCAATTGGATGTAAACGGTAATTTACATGTTAAAACTAATTTATACGTGGATGGTTTGATTTCTGGTGGTACAGAAACTGGTAGTACATTTGCATATTTGACATTAACATCAACGGATGATGCTATTAATTTGAGTACTGGATCTTTACTAACATATGGTGGTATAACAGTTCAATCACCTACAGATGCAATTTCCCTTACTAATGGTGGAGCGTTGCTAATAGAAGGAGGTGCAGCAATAGGTAAACGTTTATTTGTTGGAAATGGTATAACGAGTAGTTTCGATTGCAATACTATTGGATCAATTTTTACGACAGGTGGAAATGTTGGTGTGAATACAACTAGTCCTGTTTATCAATTAGACGTAGCTGGTACATTGAATGCGACGGATGTAAGGATATCTTCTTTAATTGTATCTAGTACAACAGATGCAACAACTACGAGTTCAGCCGGTGTTGTAGTTTCAGGTGGTATGGGTATTACTAAAAATTTAATAGTGGGTGGTAATGTTAATGTTTCTGGTATTAGTAATCAATTTGCTGGGAGTTTTGCTGCAGCAAATAATGTAGTATCTGAAACTGATATAACAGGATTTTTATTATCTAATAGCGTTTTTGGGTCTTTTACTAGTAGTATTAATGTCAAATTAGTTACTTTAACACAAAGTTTAAATGCTATGTATTATATAGAAGGTACTCAAACTAGTTCAGGTTGGATTATAAACGATTCCGTTTTTGGTGATGATATAGCTATTACTTTTAGTATTACAAGTAGTGGACAATTGCAATATACTAGTGTAAATCAAACTGGTTGGATAAGTACTACTATAAATTATCAAGTTACAGCTATAAATCTTGCAACTGGTTATAATTCGATTGTACCAACATCTGGTAATGCTGTAATATCTGGTAATTTAAGTATTTTAAGTACAATGGATGCTAATAGTTCAAGTTCTGCTTCATTATCACTTTCTGGCGGTTTATCTGTTATAAAAAGTGTTTTTGTTGGTGGTAATGTAGGTATCGGAACTACTAGTCCAGGTAGAAAGCTTCAGGTGGAAGGCTTAGTTAGTATAGGTAATGGAACTGTTGATAATAGTAATTATGGATCTGTAAATATTACACAAGATGATACTAATGAAGCTCAACGCGCTCACTTAGCTTTCGTTCGTGCTGGAAATTCGGTAACAACTATGCGTATAAATAACTCAAATCAATTCGTAATACAAAATGCTAGTGGCGGTGTATATTTAGCTGGTGGTGCCACTTCTTGGACAGCCAATTCTGATAGAACTTTAAAAACAGATTTCCAAGATATACAAAATCCGTTAGATAAAGTATCTCAAATAAAAGGAATGTATTATAAATTTAAAACAGATCCAGAAGACTTTCCACGTCGAATTGGTGTTATTGCACAAGATGTTCAAGCTGTTTTACCAGAAATAGTTGCAACGAATAATGAAGGTAAACTTGGCGTGAGTTATACAGAATTAATACCTTTATTGATTGAAGCGATAAAAGAACTTAAAAAAGAATTTACAGAATATAAAGAATCTCACCCATAGTTTATTTTACGACTTCATTGCAATTTTACAATAGACAGAGATATTCTAGGAAGTACAAATATTTTATTAAAAAATTGGTGATAAAATATTTTTGGATGCAAGATACAGTCGGCGTGTGCTCGTTTAATATATAGTGAGTAATGTACTAAATCTATATGTTTTCACACAAAATTTACATTTTTATGTAATGATGTGTAACGTTGTGTAACGTTGATGTATCGGTCTTAGTTTTATCAAATTATTGTTTAATAAAATCTGTAACATTTTTTTATAATTTAAAGATAAATAATTTTAAAAATAAATGATACATACAGAATATATAAATTTTAATTTTAATTCAGTAAAAAGTTGTAATATTTTTAAAGGTTTTGGATCATCAATTGCGTGGATGGGATACATTGGAAAATCTGACGACAAAAAATCGCTTGACTTTCTTTGTGATTTACTTTTTAATAAAAATAATAAAAATGGTTTACATTTAAATTTTGTAAGGTACTGTATTGGAGGAGTTGAAGATCCAAGTTTAGCAAAGAATTTTAGGATTGGTGGTGCAATTGAAGCTTATACCGGTAATTGGGACACTATCGATCTTGGACAAAGATATTTTTTAAAAAAGGCTAAAGAATTAGGTGTTCAACATTTTGAAGCCTTTGCTAATTCACCACCTAATCATATGACGGTTTCAGGTTGTACTGCTGGAAGTGAACCTTGGGACGTACCTTTTATCAAACAAGATATTACTTTTTCCAATAATTTGAAATCAGAATGCATAGACGAATTTGCAACGTATCTTGTTGATGTTACAAAGTATTTATCTGAACACGACAATATTAATTTTACTAGTATTAGCCCTATCAATGAAGCTTTGAATCCAGGATGGACGACCTTAGGTAGTCAGGAGGGTTGTTATTACAATGTGTTTGGTAACGGAGCTCGTGGGAAATTATTTAATTCTTTAAGAAAAGTATTGGATAATCGAGATATGACACACGTAGATATTTCTGGTTATGAAGAAAATTCGGTATTCTTTGGTCTCGTTTCACTTGTAAATGGTACTGTATGTTTTCAAAGATTTAATGTTCATAGGTATACTTGGGGTAATGTTTTAGGATTTAATACTTATGGATTTGAAGACAGTAATATTTTTAGAAGACTTATTAAATGGATACTAAAAGACAAACCTATAATTATGTCAGAAGTTGATTTTGGATATACTAATGGTATAACTAACTATTATGATTTCCAAAATGTTATTGTATTAGCTAATATGATAATGTCAGATATCATCTACCTAAAACCTGAGGCTTGGTGTACATGGCAAATTATAGAACATCTCACAGGAAATGGATGGGGCGCTTTACAAGTTGATTTTAATAATCTTAATAATATTATATATAGTGCAAAATATCAATGTTTACAAATGTTTACTCATTTTATAACACCAAATAGTATTCTCTTAGATTTACCTCAATTGAATAATAAAAATTTGACTTGGATTGGATGTCAAGATGAAAAAAAAATTGGGTTAGTTATATTATCAAATAAATCAACTGATATTACTTTACAATTTAATCATGATTTTTCAAATACAGTTATATCAATTCTTAATGAAAAGAATTTGCAATGTGATGGTTCTGGAATTATTAAAACAAAAATTTTAGGTTATATTAACAAAATAGTAATTCCTTCTAATAGTTTAGTTGGTATTTCTTTTACTATTTTATCATAAAAACAAGTATTCATCAAAGATCATTGACAAGTTTAAATAAACCCATCGGTTGGGCAAGGTAAATTTAAATAAGACATATTAATTTACATTTAATTAAAATAAAAATTTACGGAAGTTTATTTTGATTAAACTTTTTTAAAAAGTTATTATATATAATGTCATCATCTATTAAATTAAGATGTCTTGATGATTCTGGGAATAATATTTTTTTAGTAGATTCTGAAACAGGTATTTATAGTAAAAATACAACAGAATCTACTAATTCATCAACAGGAGCATTGTTATTATACGGTGGTCTAAGTATAAATAAAACAAGTAATTCATCAAGTATTACACAAGGTGGTGCTTTAACTATAGCAGGTGGTGCTAGTTTTGCAAAGGATGTACATATAGGAGGTAATTTAACTGTGTATGGATCTCAAACGCAAATAATTTCTCAAACGGTAAATGTACAAGATAATTTGATTGTAATCAACAGTTCACCAATTGTTGGTAGAGATGCAGGTATATTATTTCAAAGATATCAATTAGAAAATGATAGTAACTCTGGTGATATAGTAACAGATAATCCAGTTATTTCATCTACATTATCGAATTCTACAACTACAACTGTTACGTTAAATATGATAGCAAGTTCTGAAGATGATCATTATACAGGATCTTTTATTAAAATAACATCTGGAACTGGTAACGGTCAAGTAAGAAGAATTTCAGGTTATATTGGTGTTAGTAGAATTGCTACAGTTAATACAGCTTGGTCAATACAACCAAGTGCAAGTGACACTTTTGCAATTTATAATCGAGTTTATGCTACACAATATTACAGTGAAACACAAGGTGATTTTACATTAGGATGGACATCAGATGATCCAGGTTCTACAAATGTTGTAGTAAGTGATTACATAGGTATGAAAATGGGTTATGTAAGCATTTTTAATACAGTAGAATCTATAGGTTTAGGATCAGGTGGTAGTTTTACAACTTTAGGTGGAGCAAGTATTGGAAAAAGTTTATATGTTGGTATAGATGCAAATGTCGGTGTAAATGTTACAATTGGTAGTAATTTAGTAGTACCAAATATAAAAGCAACAAATACAACCATTTCAAATTTATTTTCATCAGCCGCAACCATTACAAATGTAACATCAAATAATATGAATATAATAGGTAACCTTGTTGCTATAGGAAATAGTAATACTATAGGTAATATATATACTACTGGAGGTAATGTGGGTATAAATACTTGGAATCCTGAAAATAATTTACACGTAAATGGTACAGCACATATAAATGGAATTTTTACTACAAATGATGGATTACGTTTTTTAAAGGACTCTAATATAAATCGTATTGAATCTGGTACATCAGCAACAACATCAAATTCTGCTGCAGATTTACGTTTTACAAGTATATCTGGTGCAAGTGTATATATGACAATTACATCATCTGGAAATATTGGAATTGCAAGGACAAATCCAGAATATAAATTTGATGTAAATGGAACAATAAGATGTAGTGGTGGGATTTTAGCGGTAAACGAATCTAATACTTTGGGTAATTTATTTACGTATGGTGGTAATGTAGGTGTAAATATTGTAAATCCTGCTTATCAATTAGATGTTAACGGTAATTTACATGTAAAGACTAATTTGTACGTTGATGGTTTGATTTCTGGTGGTACGGATACTGGTAGTACATTTGCATATTTAACACTAACGTCAACTGATGATGCTATTAATTTGAGTACAGGATCTTTACTAACATATGGTGGGATAACAGTTCAATCTCCAACTGATGCAGTTTCTGTTACAAATGGTGGAGCGTTGCTGATAGAAGGAGGTGCAGCAATAGGTAAACGTTTATTTGTTGGTGATGGTATAACAAGTAGTTTTGATTCAAATACGATTGGGTCAATTTTTACAACAGGTGGAAACGTTGGTATAAATACAACAAGTCCAATGTACGTGTTAGATCTTGGTAGATCAAACAATAAACAAATATTAAGTTTATCAAGTGATACAGATTCATTTAATGGTTTTGGATTTACAAGTGGTAATGTAATTGTGTACCAAGCAACCGGGTCACATTCTTTTAAAACGGGTAGTTCAATGGGTAATGTAGGAACCGAACAAATGATGATTAATTCAACAGGTGTAGGTATTGGTACAAATAATCCAGTATACGACTTGGATGTAAGTGGAGATATAAGGGGGGATTCTATAATAATTGGTGGTTTAGGTACATATACTTATGGTAGTATTTATAGAGATTCTGATTGGGGTATGTTATTTCGTTCTGGTACCAATAATCCTAATTTTGCACATTTTGCTTGGGCTGATTACAATGACAATAAATTAATGTGTATATCAAGCACAAGTGGAAATATAGGTATAGCTACAAGTACACCAAGATTTAAATTAGATGTGAATGGAAGTATGTATATAAACGAATCAACACGTGTTGCAAATACAAACGTTACCGATGTTTCTGGTGGTTGTTTAAATATTAATGGAGATACTGTTATTTCCGGTACCGGTGGTATTTATTTTACACAAACAGGTTCTGGATTAAATGCACCAACAACAATTACTAGATCATTGGGAAGTAAAATTGTATTGTATCCTAGTTTATCATCTGTTTCGGCAGATTATGCTTTAGGTATAGAATCTGGTAATATGTGGTCAGGTGTACCTGATATAAACAGTGGATTTATATGGTATCAAGGTACAACAAAGGTTATGAGTATTCAAACTGGTGGTAATTTAGTACTACATTCAACTGAAAATTCATCTGGTGTTGGTTCAGGTGGGTCATTTGTTGCTGTTGGTGGAGGTTCTATTGTAAAAGATTTGTATGTAGGTGGGTCATTAGTTGTAGATGGGCAAAATTTGACTAATATAGTAGGTAATAGGACAATTGGGAGTTTTAGTGGAACAGGTGTATATGAAATTACTAGTATATCCATTGGCAAGACAATGTTAAATACAAACTACAAAATAATTGGTAGTATACAAACAACGTCAAATAATACAAATGTATACACTGTTTCATTTAAAAATTTAACAACAACAACATTTGACGTGGTAATTTATCGTATAGATAGTTTAGGTTCAGGTTGGACAGATCCTAATCTTAAATTATCTTGGCAAGTAACACCTTAAAGGGCCTTAACGCAGAGCGCGTAAGCGGGCAAGGTACTAAATATATAGGAATTTTTATTAAATGACATTACTTTACAATAAGACGTTACTGACGTTCTTTACAATAAGACCGACCATACCATTGTATATACACGTCATAATCAGGATCATTTGAAAAAATAGAACTAAATAAAGAAGAATCTTCTAAATAAACATCAATTAGGCTCATACGATGAAAATTACTAAGATTACTAAATTGTAATATCAATCTTTCAAACTCTTGTTCTTTATTAATTGCACAAGACAAAGATATTCGTACGAAAATTTATCTGACATTTTAACTACGCAAATCTTACAGTTTTAAATAAAATTCAATTTATTAAATATTTTATTTTTTTAATGTTATTTTATTTCTTATATTAATATATAATAACATTATGTCTTCAAATGCTAACGCAACACAAAAATGGGTAGGTGATAAATATACGCCCCTTACCGATTTTGATAAATTACGTAAAGATTTACCTAATATTTATCAAGTTCAAGGAGATTATCTAACAAATAATACTTTTAAAACATTTAAAAAAAAGATGGAAGATAGTTATGTACAAAGAGATGAAGCAAGTGGTAAATATCAAGTAATAGGTGATTATGTTACAAAACCTGATTTAAAAGCTGCCAATTTTGCAACAAAAGGTGATCTTTCTGCTTATCAACCATCTGGAAATTATGCTATGAAAAACGATTTGGCTGATTATCAACCAAAGGGTAATTATCAACCAAAAGGTGATTATCAACCTGCTGGGAATTATGCTATGAAAAGTGATTTATCTGCTTATCAACCTGTAGGTAATTATGCATTAAGGGCGGATCTTTCAGCTTTTCAACCTAAAGGTAATTATCAACCTGCAGGAGATTACGCAGTAAAGGCGGATCTTTCAGCTTTTCAACCTAAAGGAAATTATCAACCTGCAGGAGATTATGCATTAAAATCTGATATTCCACAGGCTGCAAATTTTGCAGCAAAGGGCGATCTTGCTGCTTTTCAACTAAAAGGTGATTATGCGGTAAAGGGAGATCTTTCAGGTTTTCAACCAAAGGGAGATTACCAACCAAAGGGGGATTACGCTTTAAAATCTGATATTAAAGCGGTTCCAGCTGGTATCGAATATATTAAACAAGTTGATTTTCAATTAGGTAAAGACGTTGCCCCTGAAAGAGGTCCAGTTGGTCCTGCTCGTGCTTTAGTACGTGATGGCGGTTCTGCGTTAACTGTTAATTATGCTGGTGATTTTACTGGTGGAGTAAATATTCAGGGGCCTCGTGTAAATGTAGCTGGAAACTTGGGTACTAAAACATTACGTGTAGAAAATGGTATAAGTATGGGTGGAGAAGGAGAATTTAGTGTAGATTTTCCAAATGTTCCAGGAGGTAGATTTGTTGTTGATAACCAAGGTAATATTAAATCTAGAGGTGATGCAAATATTGGTGGTAATGTAAACGTTCCTAGTGGAAAAGCAATTAACATTCGTGATCAGTTCCACGGCATGTCATTCAATGATAAACTTGACGGCCCTGCTGTTTATGGTTATGGTGGTGGTGCCTTAGGTACTTCTCAACAAGCAGATAAAGGTGGATATAAAGAAGCTTTGCGATGGAATCGTGATGGCGATGTTACTGTAGCTAGAAATGCTTTTGTTGGAGACAATGTTGTAATGAGTGGTAATAATTCTTGGATTTTACACACTCCAGATGATGGACGTAAACAGTTATATGTTGCACCAGGAACAGATGGTGCTAACTGGGATTGGAGTAAACAAACTCAATTTATGCCAGACGGAAATGTAAACGTTAGTGGTAATATCACTGCAGCTGGACGTAATATCCTTGGAGAAATTGATGAATTAAAATCTAAAGCGGTTCCGGTTAGTGGTGGTATGGAATATAATAAACAAGTTGATTTTGTTTTAGGTAAAGATACTTCTCCTGAAAGAGGTCCAGTTGGTCCTGCTCGTGCTTTAGTACGTGATGGCGGTTCTGCACTTACTATTAATTATGCTGGTGATTTTACTGGTGGAGTAAATATTCATGGGCCTAGTGTAAATGTAGCTGGAAACTTGGGTACTAAAACATTACGTGTAGAAAATGGTATAAGTATGGGTGGAGAAGGAGAATTTAGTGTAGATTTTCCTGGTGTTGGAGGAGGTAGATTTGTTGTTGATAACCAAGGTAATATTAAATCTAGGGGTAATATCACTGCAGCTGGACGTAATATCCTTGGAGAAATTGATGAATTAAAGAATAAACCAGCTGTTGCAGGATCCACGGATTTTGACGCATTTACAAACGGTAATGATGCCAAGTTTTCTCTTGGATGGAAAGTTGGTGGAGACTGGTATTGGGATCCATCTATTCGTGGTCCTGGTCGTGGAGGATTTGCCCATACTGAAAACAAAGATAACCTTGGAGATGATAATAATGACAATAATACAAGTAATAGAACTGCAGATATTGCTGTACCAGCTGGTATGAAATCTGGTTTCTTATTTCATTTACCTTGGTCAAATTGTAGACACTTTGACATATTTGGTGTTTTAGCTAATGGACAAGAAGTGTTCGTTAGACGTGTTAATGCTTTCCAAAATGTTAAAAATACTGATACTGATAAATTTCACGATGGCGCAGCAGTTGTACCAATTACTCGTGTTGATAGATTTGCGCACATTCGTATAAAGGGTGTAAGAGGTCGTATTCATTATATGGGTACAGGATGGACTAAAAATAATCTAGATTCGTATGCTTCAGGAGCAGATTCTGGATTTGTTTCAGCACAAAATATTGTTGGCCCAACACTTGTTGTTGGCGATATAGCAGCACCAGGAGATTGGACTGGTGCCAACTTTAGACGCCGTGATGGCAGATGGACACACTTTGATTGGAAAGATGACGCAAAAAATTATATCAGAGGTGACACTCAAATAGATGGTAATGTATCAGTTCCTACTGAAAAGGCTATTACTATTAGAGATCAATTCCATGGAATGAAATATAAAGGTGATCTTGATGGTCCATTTGTTCACGGATGGAACGGAGGTGCCTTAGGTAGTACACGTCCAGATGATCAAGGTGGTGAAAAGAATGCTATTAGATGGGATCGTGATGGTAATATTACTATTCCAGGAAATCAATTATGTATAGGATCAAAATGGTGTATACGTGATGAAAATGGTGTATTAGTATTTAGAGATAATAGTGATGGAGGGCTTTCAGCTGGAAAAGATAATCGTTATGCTATGTTTCCTGGTAGAGGAAATACTAAAGATTTGTAATTTTCATAAAATTTTAATAAAAAAATTTATGAATTTAATAAAAACGTAATTTATTCTTCGTCTTGGTTTTTGTCTTTTTCTTGTTCACTTTCCTTTAATAAAAATTGAACACTATCTCGTTTAACAATTCTCTTTAACCATTTGTAAACGTTTGGACGTTGCTTGTATAAATCCTTGTAGCCACATTTAAGGAGGTAATTAGTATAAGGAATATGACTAATATCTGCAATACTAAATTCTTCTCCTCCAATAAAAGGAACCGTTGCTAAACGTCGTTCATAAACATCCAATACACGTTCTAATTCTTCAACAGAACTTTTTACAACTTCCAAATCAGGACGTTCACCACGCCATTTTTTAAACAATTTTTCATTAACAATACGACTAACTGGTGGATTGTAATTTTGTGACTCAACTTCTAACCAAATATCAACATCAGTTCCGCCAAGAAAATCTTTGATTTCAACATTGTTTTTTGCAATGTATCGTAAAATACTTCTAGATTCAAATACTACACGATCATCGTATTTAATTGCTGGTACTTTTCCAAATGGTTGTAATTCCATAAATTCTGGTTTTTTATGTTCTCCCTTTGATAAATCAACAGATTTTAGATCGTACTTTAAATCTAATTCTTCTAAAAGAATTAATACTCTTTGAGTGCAGGTAGCACGTGCATCACCATAAACATCAACTTGAACCATTTGTTTTATATTAATTTTAAATATAAAAATTAATAAAAATTAACGTAAGTTAAATTGATTTTATAAATGATTTTATAAATGATTTTATAAATGATCTTATAAATGATTTTATAAATGATCTTATAAATGATCTTATAAAGTAATTATTTATAGCAGTTTTTGTGATATCTACAACTAGCGTTTTGTGATATCTACAACTAGCGTTTTGTGATATCTACAACTAGCGTTTTGTGATATCTACAACTAGCTTTTTGTGAAAATCCCATTTTATTACAAGGAGTCGTTATTCCTTACTCCATTTGCGAGGATATTTAGATGTTTTTTTATTAAATCCACTTCCTTTTTGAGACAGCGTATTTATTTCATTTGGTGTATTTATTTCATTTGATGTATTTGGTGTATTTGGTGTAAATACAACAGGTGAATATTTAACAGGTGAATAATTAACAGGACTTTGATGATCTATTTCTATTCGTTCACGTTTGCTTTTGTGTTTTTCTACTAATACATTATATTCTTGAATAATTTCTTCTAAATTAGTTATTAATTTTTTAATTTCAGGTCTAACATCTGGATCTATTTTTAAAATAGAATCTATAAATGTATTGATTTTTTCGTCAATAGGGTATTTATTTTCATTGTACATCGAAAAAATTGTACCTGTGTTATAAAAATCAAAAAGCTCTTTTATAGGTAACTGTTTTGGCAACAATGGCAATTTCCCATTTGCAAGTTCGTAAAAAATTAATCCTATAGTGAAAATATCTGATTTTTGTAAACGATTTAATGAAAATGTTCGTTCAATTCTCCCCTTAAGATGATTCTTTAATATTTCTGGAGAGTCATACAGAATAGTTCCCAATGGAAGACAATCCTTTGTACAAGCTAAACCAAAATCTATTATTTGTATAGCATATGTCTTTTCATTAATTAGTATATTAGCTGGTTTTAAATCACCGTGACCAATCTCTACTTTAAAAAGGTGATACATAGCCTTTAAAACATTGTACATTATTTTTAATAATATATTGTGAGATAAAGGTGTTATTTGATTTTCTTCTAATTTTTCGCTTTTAATTTTTATTTTTAATTCTATTTTATTAAGTTTTTGTTGTAATTGTTGTAACGATTGTGCATCAATAGAATTTGATAAATATCTTAAATTGTCTTCTATATCGTCACGTTGATCCATTAAACTAGATATTTCATTGTCTAATTTATTACTTATATTTAATACATTTGTCTCTATAAATTTAGTTAAAGAAATAGAATTAGTAAATGCTTCGGTAACAATAACCATTTTAACAATATTATCTTTGCAAGTAAAAAAGTGATCGTGATAACATAAAATATCTGGAGTACAACCATTATTTGAAATTTTTCGTAAAATATTTATCTCAGAATGTATATCTTCTAATTTTACACCAACACTTTTACTGTTTGGATTTTTAATTTGAATAAATTTTAATACATATTGTTTAGAAGTATTTACACGATTTGCAAGATAAGCACTTCCAAATGATCCAGATCCCAAAAATTTTAAAATTTTATATTCATCAAGTTTTAAATCATCTGTTTTACAAACACCCGATTTATCACTTTCACTCATTGACCAAAAATTAGAATGTGTATCAAAGGTAACGTCAGACATAACTTCAGACATAACTTCAGACATAACTTCAGACTATGTATATATTAAATACGAATAAAAAAATTTTATGTTAAATTAATAATATGCCATTGTTCTTGAAATTTATTTTTATATTCGACTAAATATTCAGTTGTATAGTCTTGAAAATTTGTAATAATATCTAATATCTCATTTAATAATTGTTTTAATTGTATATTATCTTTAATTGTATATTTATAAGAAATACTTTGAAAAACGTTATTTAGTTCTATTTTTGCTAAAATTTTACTGGACATTTCTGAATCTTTTATTTTTTCATATTCATCAGGATATGTATAAGTGTCATCTAATCGTTTTAAATAATCCGTTATTATCAACATTTTTTCATTGGTTTGTGATTTTTCTTTAGCTGTTACTATTAATATACCGTCAGAATTAATATCAAATGTGACTTGAATAATAATATTGTTTTTTTTAGGGCTATCAAGTATTATTTTAAAACAACCTAAAAATAAGTTGTCCTTTACTAGTCTACGTTCACCTTGAAAAACACGTATTTCAATTTCAGAATTAGAGTCAGAGTTTGTAAAATCTTGTGTTTTACTAACAGGTAAAATACTACTTTTTGATATTATTGGACTCATTATACCACCTATAGTTTCCACACCTAATGACATTGGTGCAATATCTAAAAATGTAATATCTAAATTGGTATTTTTAGCATTAACATTATTTGTTAATAAATATCCTTGTATAGCAGCACCAATGCTAACTGTATGATCAGGATTTATTTTATTTTGGACAACTATGTCTTTTCCAAATATATCCCTTATAATTGTTACAAAATGAGGAATTCTTGTTGTACCACCAATAAGAATAACCTTGTTAATTTTAAAAGTAATTTGCATCAAGTATGACTTTATTTTGTCAAAAAAAACGTTATTAATAGATATAAATTGTGGTCTACTTATACATAAATTTTTATTTTCATTTATAAATATATTATCTTTTGTTGTAAAGCTAAGATTACATTTGCAAGTTTCACATTGTTTTTTAATATTATCAACACGTTTTGTTGTAAAACAAACATTTGATTTAGATAAAACATAATTTACTAAATTGTTTGTTATATCCTCACCACCTAAAAATATATCACCGCAAGTTTGTTTAACTTCAAAAAACATATCAGAGTAATCACATTCTAATACAGTAAAATCTGTAGTCCCACCACCACAATCTACTACTAATACATTGTCATTTTCATTGTCATTGTCATTGTCATTGTCATTGTCATTGTCATTGTCATTGTCATTGTCATTGTCATTGTCATTGTCATTGTCATTGTCATTGTCATTGTCATTGTCATTGTAATTGTCATTTTCATTGTAATTGTCATTTTCATTTTGTATGTAAGCTAAAGTGGCAGCTGTGGGTTCATTGAGTATTCTTAGGACAAACACATTTATATCTTGGAAGATTGATTTTAAAATATTTCTTTGAATATGTGTGAATTGTACTGGTACAGTAATTACAGCAGATTGGACTGGTACATTTAAATGCGTTTCGGCATATGATATAATGTGTTGTAAAAACAATTTACAAATATATTCGATAGATAATGTTTGTACAACATTGTTATATGTTAATGTAATACTACAATAGTCTGACTCGGGGTTTTGTACAATATGTAAATGACGGAAGAAATATTGAAGTTCTTTATTATTTTTAAATTCAGAATAACTTGTGCCAATTAATCGTTTAATATTATAAATAACATTACATGGATTTTGCAAAGATATATATGCTGTTTCTCCATATAATATTTCATCGCGTATTGGATTGAAATATATACAAGATGGTGTAGTATATTTACCTTGATCATTTGGTATAATATGATAGTTACTTTTATCAAAGTAAGATATACAAGTATTTGATGTTCCAAAATCAATACCTAATATATGCATATGTAATTGTTTGTTAAAAAATAAATTTTAATCAAACCTGTTTAAAAATAAAAACATAAATATATATTAGAGGCGTATTGGTTGATCTTACAAATAACTCATAATGAAACGCTCATTCGATGATTTTTTAATATATGATATTTTTGAAACGTTATCAAAATACTTGTCGGTCCAAGATATTGTAAATGTGTTAATGGTTAATATTTCTTGTTATGGTAATTACAAGTACAATGAAAATTATTGTAATAAAATATTTGTAAAAAAAATAATAAGATCTTTTGGATTCCAAAGAGTATTTGATAAAACAAATTCTATAAAGCATTTATTTCGTATGTTTTACTATTTCAAGAATCACAAATGTTATAAAGCAGATTTTCTTGTGTATATGATTGACAATTCTATAAAAGATAATGATTTATTCCGTTTTTATGCATCACAATGTTGTTTTAGAAATGCGATAAATACGATAAATGAACAAGACGAAGACGCAAGAATTTTAAATTATTCTGGTTTATATATTTCTGATATAGATCGATTAATTAACGATACATTTATTTCATTAAATGATATGAAATATATATTAGTAAATTCTGATATAGATCAATTACATGTATTGTTTGATATATTTAATATACCAATTAGTTTATTGTCATATACAATAAGTGAATTAAAATATTCAAGGGGTGATAATTATTTAATAACGTGTATTAAATATATGTTTGTTAAACATTGTTTTGGTAAATTTAATGTCGATGATAATAGTTATATTTGTGAAATACTTGTTTGTTTAATTCGTTATAAAAGAACTAATGTTTTAAAATATTTTATTGATCAAAAGCGCGAATATATAATGAGGGGGCGTAGTATTGATTATCAGTCTTTAATAAATACATGTATTGAATTACATGACAAAATCCATTTAGAAATATTAATAAAAGAGCAAAAGTACGATAATGATAAAGGATTATTAGAAAGGAGTTTTATAATAATAAATACACATAGAGTTATAAAATTATGCGAAATGGCAAAATTTGAATATTTAAAATATTTAGTTAAACGTCATTTGGGCAAAGCTATAAATACAATGATTTATATAGATAGCATTTGTATGGGTTTAGAAATGTTAATATTTAATAATTTTGGTTTAATAAAAAATATACAATTACTTTCTGAATATATAAATGATGGTAATAAAATATATATAAATAACTATATAACAAAGTGTTACGATGATATAAAATTAGATAAATCTAAAAGAATTTTAATATGAATTTCATTCATAATGCTGACCAATATTAAATGGAATTCTAACATTATAATTTTAAAACGACTAAAGACAACCACTTGAAAAGTCAACATTTCATTATTTAAAAAAAAATGAATTAAAGAGTTTAAACAATTAAGATAAAGAAAAACATGACTATTAATATTATTA
>Ga0209190_1000953_pt1 | contig 20669 bp, 11 predicted proteins | sample M_140205_XF_Meta_FD_187315 | JGI IMG/M metagenome (GOLD analysis project Ga0209190, IMG submission 187315) | Freshwater microbial communities from Lake Montjoie, Canada to study carbon cycling - M_140205_XF_MetaG (SPAdes) (version 2) | ecosystem: Environmental > Aquatic > Freshwater > Lake... | reverse complement strand
TAGGAACCTTTAATTATTCTGTAACAACTTCCGGGTGTAATATTCAAACATTTTACGGACAAATAAATTCACAGGGGCAAACATTAATATTAACATCTGTACCTAATTCCAATAATCAGATTGTTTGCATTGGCAACGCGATATCTACCATATCATATAGTTCAGGACGAAGTATTGCTCCTGCAAATGTAAATCTGACGGGTTTGCCATCTGGTGTAAGCTATAATATAGTATCTGGAATAATAAATATTACCGGTACACCTGCTCAACCTGGAACCTATAATTACACCATTACTGTTACCGGAGGTTTTTGTTCAGGTACATCCACAACCGTTAATGCATTTGGAACAATTACTGTTGTTGCCCTACCTTCCGTTGTAATAAGTTCAAATTATTGTGTTGTACCAAATCGTGTTCGCCTTACAGCCATTCCCTCGCCATCTGGTACCTATCAGTACAGTTGGTCAACTGGTGCAATTACAGATACCATTACAGTTGATCTGATTGGTACTTATTCAGTAGTTGTTACAAATGCGTATGGCTGCAGAGCCACAGATACTATACCTATTTCAGTTGAGCTAGTTGCAAATGGAAATTTTAATCAAGGCAATACAGGTTTTATTTGCCCTCCTTTGGGAAATCAACGCTATATATATGTTGCAGATTCTGCAAATTACCAGCAGGAGTTATTATTTTATGGTCGCTACGGAATTGGCACTAGTGCAAATAATTACTTGCCAATTTATTATGGGAAAGATCACACTTCGGGTAATGGAAAATTCATGATTGTTCATGGCTATGCCTTTGCCGCCCCTGTGGTATGGCAAGAAACAGTAACTGTGAATCCAAATAGTACTTATTATTTTTCCGCATGGGCAATGAGCCTTAATGATTTGGGGACTAACGCAAAGCTTAAATTTACTATAAATGATTTGGCAATTGGCAATGTACTTACTCCACCCAATCACGGCAGTTCTTTAACTGCTCCTGATAATTGGACTAGATTTTACGGCAACTGGAATTCCGGCGCAGCTACTACTGCTGTTTTAAAGATTACTAATCTGCAGACCTCATTATTAGGTAATAGTTTTGGATTGGATGATATTTCATTTAGTTCTTTATCTTCATTTATCTCTTTAGTTTCTCCGGCATCAACCGATACCCAGACAGTTTGTATAAACTCACCTATAGTTCCTGTCTCCTTAATAGTAGGATCAGGAGGAAGCCCAGTTATTAATGGACTTCCTCCCGGAGTTGATTATATATATGATGGATATAATTTACAATTATCCGGGTCACCCACAGTTATTGGTGTTTTTAATTATACTATTCAAACTTCAGCAGGATGTATACCAAGAATATTTAATGGTCAAATCATTTCACAAGGTCGAACTTTAACACTAAGCTCGGCAAGTGCTACAGCAAATCAAACTATTTGTCTTCGAAATCCTATCAATAATATTACTTTTTCCACATCAGGTAATGTTACAGGTGTTTCTGCTGTTGGACTTCCCTCAGGACTTAATACAACTTTCAATTCTGGTATTTTTACTATTTCCGGAACACCCACTCAATTCGGCACTTTCAACTATACAATTACTGCTTCTGGATTAAATTGCACATCTCCTATATTTAATGGAACAGTTATTGTAAATTCAATCCCCGCTGTATCAATTGTGTCAGGATCTGGAGGAACTATACTAACCTGTCCTAGTAATAGTATCAGTTTAACAGCAACTGGTGGAGGTACATACAGTTGGAGTAATGGCTTAGGCACTAATGCAACTGTTATTGTTACATTAACGGGTACTTACCGCGTAGTTGTGACCAGTACTTCAGGATGTAAAGATTCAACTTCCGTTATTATTACTCAGGGTTGGACTCCCGGTAATTCAACATGGTTAGGCAACACAAGCGATTGGTCTGTTTCATCTAATTGGTGTCCTTCAATTCCAACATTAACTACCAATGCAATAATTCCGGCAGGAACACCAAATAATCCAAGGATATTTAATGTTATGGCAGTGGCTAATAATATTACCATTCAGAGTGGTGCAGTTTTGCTAATAGATGGTCAAACATTACAGTTGGCAGGTAATATTACTAATAATGGAATATTGAATTCTGAAAATGGCAAGATTGAACTTGTAGGATCAACTTCTTCACAAATAATTTACGGGAGCCTGTTTCAAAATAAAACAATAAAAAATCTCAAGTTGAGTAATTCCTCAGGTATAAGTTTGGGTGGAACCAATGATACTTTAAAAGTTACCGGTGATTTAAGTTTTGGAAAAAGTAATGTCGTTTTCAATACAAATGGCAATTTGGTTATACGTTCAACATTATCGGGCACAGCGAGTGTAGCCAATATGAATTTAGATAATACAACTATTCTTTCTGGAAATAGAATATTGGGAAATGTAATTGTTGAGCGATATATATCACTCCATTCAAAGGCTTGGCAATTGCTATCTACTCCTACAATTGGTCAAACAGTTAATCAGGCTTGGCAAGAAGGTGGGACACCCATGTCGAATAACTCTCCCGGATATGGAACTGCAATAACAAGTAATGTAACCAATGCAATATCCTTAGGTTTTGATTTTATTTCACCTGGGGGGCCAGGTATGAAATCATACAACTCCGTATTGAATACTTATGATCCTATTGCAAATACTTCTGTAGCGATTTCTAATATTAATGGTTATATGGTTTATGTTAGAGGTGATCGATCTGTTACAAACGCCTCACAACCTTCAACAGCAACCACATTAAGAACAAAAGGGGCATTACGTACTCCTCTTGACAACCCTCCAGCTCTGATAAGTGTTGCTGCTAATAAGTTTGAATCGGTGGGTAATCCCTATGCTTCAGCTATTGATTTTTCAAATGTTAGCCTTTCAGGAGGCATGCAGCAAGTATTTTATTTATGGGATCCCAAGCTTACTACCGTTGGTGTTAATTCTGCCTATGGTTTAGGAGGGTTTCAAACATTTGTAAAGAATGTAAATAGTCCGGGCTATATCGTTACTCCTGGAGGAGGAAGTTATTTGAATGGAAATACAAATATCGAATCAGGCTCCGCATTTTTTGTTCATACGGTGAATACGCTAGGCTCCATTGCTTTCAGTGAAAATTCAAAAGTTTCTGGAAGCAATATGGTTTTCAGACCATCGGCTTCCATTCAGCAGATGAAAGTCAATTTTCATGTACAATATAACAACCAAAAAATATTGTTAGATGGTGTTTTATCAGAATTTGATAATACACTTTCTGATTCCGTAGATGTTTTAGATGCATTTAAAATAGGAAATATGTCAGGTGAAAATATTTCAATTAATAAAGGAGATATTGATTTGGTAGTAGAAAGAAGTTCATTGATAGATATAAATGATACTATTCATTATAGGTTTGGAAAACTTCGTGAACAAACATATGAATTAGAGTTTGTGCCAAATAATTTTAGGCAGACGGGAATAACTGCTTTTTTAATAGACAATGTTCTTAATACTTCTACCCGGATAAGTTTAACAGATACTACAAGAATTACATTTACTGTTTCTCCGGGTGATATAATTAAATCTACCATGCGTTTTTATATGGTATTTAAGCATGGGATGGGCTCGAGCAATAGTAATATTCCAATTACAAAAGCAATGCCAGGTCTAAAGAGGAAATATGATTATTGATTGATTTGTAGTAATTATTTTATTTCTTTATTTGAGTTAATTAATTATTATCATGAAATCCGGAAAGAAGATAGTTGAAAAACTGGCTGACTAATGAAATTTATTTTCACCGAATTATCTTGGGAAGATTATCTTTTCTGGCAAAAAATGATAAAAAAAATTCAATCATAGCAATGAATTTTTGAAAGACATTTTATCAAACCCTTATGAAGGAATTAGTGAACCTGAACCCTTCCGATTTAATTACGCAGGATTTTGGTTTATAAGAATTGACGAAGAACATCGATTAATTTACAGAGTTGTTGAAGATGAGATTCAGATTAACAAATACAGATTTCATTATGATTAAAAAGAGAAATAGCTATCTCTTTCATCATTAAGGGGGGGGGGGCTGCTTTAGAAATATAGCCTTGTAAATATTTGATTTGCGAGGCTTTTTTATTCCCCTCAATGTCTCCCAGAATATCGGTAAGATTTTAAGGAAAAGCAATGCTGAAAATTGAATTACTATAGGTTGATAAAGATATATATCCCTAAATTTGACCAAACATTTATTATGAAGTATTTTTTTCGTGTTACCACTTTTTGTATCCTGACTTTCTTTTTCACTCTCACAGCTAAATCTCAACATGGCATCAGCATCGATGTAGGTTATATCAAAAGCTTTCACTCCGGTTTGAATGGCTTGGACATCAGCTCTGTTTTATATTTTGATAAAAAATGGGCCCTGGCTTTTGAAATCAACAGATTTTTTACTTCCAAAAAAATAATTGATAACGAAGAGGGTGAATTGTCTGCACTAGATTTTGACCTTAACTTACATCGTTATTTTAACCTTAGTAATAGGTTACGCTGTTATCCTATAGTTGGAATAAGCCATACCTCTGAGAAAGAATTAATTACTACTTCAAAGAATGTACATTATATCAACTTCTTTTCAGCAAATACTGGCGGCGGTTTTGTATATGAATTAAATGAAAGATGGCATCCGGCAGCTGAGTTTACTTATGCATGGGGAAGAGAATTTAACCAGCAGTTTTTACTTGTAACTGTTGCCTACGAGATTAATTTTAAAAAATAAACTCTTGCTGTTTACAACAAATGCATCATCGTCAATAGTAACGGCGGTGAAATAGGGCTTCGGAGAATATATAAGCTAAATGAGAGTGACTACTTAGCGATAAAGATCTAGCTGATTAATTGTAACTTCAAGTTCCTTGCAGGATCATTGAAAATATTCACTTCGTCTGGAATCTTATTTGTTTTTTAATTTAATTTATTCCCCTCAATATCTCCCCTAAAAGTGGGGACCATATAGGAGTTTATTGTCATGATACCACAGGTTGTCTCGCCTCAGTAGAGAGATACTCTCAGCCCTTGTTGGTCTTATGACCAACAAGTATATATGGCCGCTCTAGTTATTGGTGAATAGCACCAACAAGGGCTCAACGTCCTTCCTATGTCGGAGCCGTTGAGAGAAAGTATTGTAGTTATATCTTTTTTCTTCTTCGTGTGACAGACCTAAATGGCAAAAGGCAAATTTAATTATTCACCTTGGCTTGGTCGCAGCAATGATTGGCTTTGGAATTGGTTTAAATGATAAATAATACTCCTTTATATTTATTCCTCTGAATATTATCCAACTTAATGGTAGTAAATTAAGAGGAATCGAATTCGCTAAGAGCTGAAAAAATAATAATTATAAGAGTACACTAAAAAAGAAAGTATGAATAAATGGGTTAGAAGATTATTAGAAATAGTAGTGTTTTTTTTACTTTGGTTGATTATTGGCTTTATAGATGCTATGCTAAACCACAAACACAAATTATCATCACTTGATACGCCTTTGCCATTTATTATTTTAATGTTTGTTATTTCATATTATGTTTGTTATTCAAGTTAGGTAAATAAAAAAAATTGGAATAAAACAAATTAGTTGCAACTACTAAATCTGAATCAAGAAGGAGCTTTCCATTTAACACTATTAAATTCTAATTTATCCCCCAGTCGATATCTAATCGAACAGTGAAGTACATCGGGGGCTTTATTAACATGATGACTCTGCTTCTCTCGCCTTAGCGAGAAGACATTGACGAAAAGTAAGTAATACATTTATTTCTTTAAACTTAAAGAACGAAAAACCAGATCTTCAATAAAAGAAGCAACGTTTTTTTCATCCTTACTTTTTCCAAAATCAGTGAGCGCTGGTAAATGATGCATAAAAAAGTACTGATAGTGTGACATTTCAATAATAGTACTGGCAAGTGAATGGGAGTATTTATAATTACTGTTACATTCTAATATTACTCCAGCAATCATATGGCAAAGATCTTTATAGGGCTTAAAAAAATGCTCCTTATTATCAGCTGTTACATGTTTAGTTAAGTAGGCTTTAGAACCTTCAGCGATAATAATCTGGTGTAATAGATGCTCTTTAATATGAGTTGTTCTTACATCATCTTCAACAGCCATCGACAACAAAACTATAATCTTCTTAAGCTTTTTAAGAGGATCTGTAATATTATTTATTTCAAAAGAAACTTTATACTGCAGCCAGCTCCAATACCAAGCAGTCATATATAATAGTAACCGATGTTTGTTTTCAAAGTACCTATAAATACCAGCCTCGGTAGTACCTATAAATTCCGCTAGTTTTTTAAAAGTAAAGACCTCAAATCCATATTTATGCATCAATTCAATACTATGCTCAATAATACTTCGGCCTAAATCTGTTTGCTCAGGATCTCTGAGGAACAATTTTTCATTAACTCTAATCTGTAGTTGAAAATTCATAATGATTGAATTATAGCCAGGTGTATACCAGCGGCAATATCCTGATCTAAGGAATTTAGAGGTATAAAAGTAAAGAAAGTTTTACATTTTTTTATGATAGTATTACTATCTTTTAAAGAAATATTACTATTTTCACTCTATAAATAAATATGACAGGTATGCAAAAGGTAAAAAGTTACTTTTCGGGGTTTAAAAATGATCTACCAGCTAGTATTGTAGTATTCTTTGTAGCTGTCCCCTTATGCTTAGGGATAGCATTAGCATCAGGGGCTCCACTATTTTCAGGAATAATAGCAGGTATTATTGGTGGTATTGTAGTAGGTATGGCCAGTGGATCACCTTTGGGAGTAAGTGGCCCAGCGGCCGGACTAGCAGTAATAGTATTAACCTCAATTTCAACGCTTGGTTCATGGCCCGTTTTTTTGCTTGCTGTAGTTATAGCAGGTATCATTCAGTTAGTACTAGGCTATGCCAAAGCAGGTTTTATAGCCTATTTCTTTCCTTCTTCAGTTATAAAAGGTATGCTTTCAGGTATTGGATTATTGATAATACTCAAACAAATTCCACATGCAATAGGATATGATAAAGATTTGGAGGGTGATGATGCATTTTTACAATCTGACGGGGAAAATACTTTTTCAGCAATTTCAAGTGCTTTTAATGTAATAACGCCTGGAGCATTAATTATTGCAATTCTGTCCTTAGGTATATTGATTTTTTGGGAACAAGTACTAACAAAAAAACATAAGATTTTTCAATTAATACAAGGGCCTTTGGTAGTAGTGGTACTAGGTATCTTTATGTCATACTGCTATTCTCAAAATCTGATGCCTTTTCAACTTGAAAAAGATCAATTAGTACGATTGCCAGTAGCTAATAACATATCAGAATTTCTAGGTTTGTTTACCTTACCCGATTTTTCACAATTAAACAATTGGGCAGTATATAAAGTAGCTTTAATTATTGCCATAATAGCTAGTCTTGAAACGCTACTAAGTGTTGAAGCGACCGACAAACTGGATCCATATAAAAGAGTTACGCCCACTAACAGAGAATTAAAAGCACAAGGTTTAGGAAACATAATATCGGGAATGTTGGGTGGACTTCCAATTACACAAGTAATTGTAAGAAGTTCTGCTAATATCAATTTTGGTGCAAAATCGAAATTATCATCAATTATACATGGTCTCTTTCTTCTTATTTCAGCAGTAACAATTGCTAGTTTAATGAATATGATACCATTGGCAAGTTTAGCAGCCATATTGCTAGTAGTAGGTTATAAACTAGCCAAACTTTCTCTTTTCAAAGCAATGTATAAACTAGGGTGGGAACAATTCATACCGTTCATCACTACTATTATTGCAATACTAATGACAGACCTTCTTAAGGGAATTACTATAGGCTTATTGATAAGTGTTTTTTACACACTTAGACATAGTTATAGAAATTCACATCAAATGAAGGACACTATATCTACAGAACAAGGTAGAACCATACATCATTTAGTGCTAGCTGAGGAAGTTTCATTTTTAAATAAAGCCAAATTAATGAAAGAGCTTGATAATATTCCAGAAAATTCAAAAGTAATTATTGATTACTCAAGATGTAAAATAATTGCGTACGACGCATCTGAAGTAATTTTGGATTACAAAAGCAATGCCAAAAATAAAAATATACTAATAGAAACAATACATTAAAATTACTATTAAAAATATAAAATTTAAAAGCATGAAAACATTAACTAAAGAAATTCAAGATACTATGAGCCCAATCACAGCTATTGAATTATTGAAAGAAGGTAATAAAAGGTTTATAAATAACCTTAAACTCAATCGTAATTTACTTCAACAAGCAAATGAAACCTCAGATGGGCAACATCCATTTGCTGTGATATTAAGTTGTATAGATTCAAGAACTTCTGCAGAAATTATTTTTGATCAGGGGCTAGGAGATATATTCAGTATTAGAATTGCGGGCAATATTATTAATGATGACATCCTTGGTAGTATGGAATTTGGCTGTAAAGTAGCTGGAGCTAAAATGATAGTTGTATTAGGACATACAAAGTGTGGAGCAGTGAAAGGAGCCTGCGATAATGTAGAAATGGGTAACCTCACTAAGTTAATTCAAAAAATAAGGCCTGCTGTAGATGGAGAAACAACTGTAAAAGAAAATAGAAACGCAAAAAACGATGAATTTGTAGAAAAAGTATCTACTCTTAATGTAAAAAATACAGTTAGAGGAATTATAGAAAAAAGTACCATACTTAGCGAAATGATTTCATCCGGAAATATTGGTATTGTAGGAGCTACCCATGACATTACTACTGGTCATGTTCATTTTTATGACGACACAATGATCATCAAGGGACTGAAGAAAAAATAATTCCATCAATAAGATTATACCTAAAATGAATCATTTGCAGAATTATGGCAACATAATACTATTATTGTTTTTTATATTCATAAGTAACAATCAAGCAAACGCACAAGAGCAAAGAATATCAGATAATAATTCAATTGGTTGGATAGGGACTTTTGGTAATGTTAAAATAAATAAACTATTCTCTTTACATGCCGAGTACCAGTGGCGTAGAACTAATGGAATTAAAAACCTGCAACAACATTTACTAAGAACTGGGGTACAATATAAAGTAGCAAATGATGTAACAATATTAGCAGGCTACGCTTATGTTTATTCATCTCCCTATGGGGATTACCCCGCTCCTCTAGCCTTTAGCGAGCATCGAAGTTTTCAGCAAGCTGTAATTAAATCAAAGATTGGTAAAGCAACGTTAACAAATAGATTTAGGCTTGAACAAAGGTGGGTAGGTCAAAAGGAAATTACAGAACCCGATAAAATATCAAAATGGATATACATAAATCGTGCTCGCTATTTTTTTAGATGCTCGATGCCTATTGTTAATAACGTAAAAAGTTTAAATATTTTATATGCTGGAATTCAAAATGAAATATTTATAGGATTCGGAAAAAATGTAGGAGTTAATATTTTTGATCAAAATCGTTTAGGAATTATTATTGGTCATACAATCAATAAAAATATGTCAATTGAGGGAGGTTATTTATATCAAATTTTACAACAAAGTAAATTAATAAATAACCAATCTTTATTTCAATATAACAAAGGGATTCAACTTTCTATATTAATCAGCAAATAAAAAAAAGGGTATAATCATTGCGCTTCAATAGAAGACTTATTGCCAGAATAGCTCCACTTCTCCCACCTAAGCAGAAACAGATTGAGGGGAAAGGAGCCCCCTTTATTAACTCCAACTTTAAAGTCGGAGTTAATTTCTAAATTCATTAAACATATTAGAAAGCATTGGGTCTAAAAGCCTCATTTTAAACTATACCTTATTAATACTGCTTTTTAGGCCCTCAGGGCATCCTCTCCATGATGATTATTATAAACCTAAATTACAGCCCCATCAATTGAACTTATGAGAGGTTTATCATTATTTATACTATTTATTTGTTATTCATTAATATCTGTATCTCAAAACTTTTCAAACAAGGGAAGGGACTTTTGGGTAGCTTATGGCTATCATGTTAGGATGCTTACAACTAACGGAGGAACCGGATCGGCTTTAAATGCTCAAAACATGGTTCTTTATTTTGCAACTGAAGAAGCAACTACAATAAATATTACGGTTCCGGGATCTACTTATTCACAAACACTTACAAGTGGTGCAACTCCCACCATTCTAACCTCAGCCCCTATCCCAAAAAGCGGCACCCAAGACTTTCGTCTTACAGCCGAATCAACAGCTCCAGAAAATAAAGGAATTCATATTACTTCCGACAAACCTATTGTAGCCTATGCGCACATCTATGATCAAAGCGTTTCAGGTGCAACAATCCTGTTTCCAACAACTACTTTAGGTAAAGAGTACTACTCGATAAATTATACTAATATTTCTAACGAAGACAAATCTAATTGCTGGTTTTATTTTATCGCAACAGATACAGGAACTACAACAGTTGAAGTAACTCCAGTTTTTAATACAATAACTCATTCTGCAGGCACTCCATTTACTGTTAACCTTACTCAAGGCCAGGTATACAATGTAATGGGACAACTTACAGGAGGAGGAGGTGGTGGTGGGATTGGTGCCTCCTATACTGGTGTTGATTTAACCGGTTCAAAAATAAAAAGTATTGCCTCAGGAACAGGTGGATGCAAACGTATTGCTGTTTTTTCGGGAAGTGGAAAACTAAGTTTAACCTGTACTACCACAAGCTCCTCTGCCGATAATTATATGGTTCAGGCTTTTCCAAAAGATGCCTGGGGTAAGAAATTTCTAACTGTCTCCACAAAAAGCTTAAACTATAACCCTTACAGAATCTGCGTTTCTGATCCAGCTACAGTAGTAAGAGTAAACGGTGCAGTCATTACTTCAGCGCTTATTAATAATTTTTACTACCAAATTCCACAAACAACTTCCCCTTTAAAGATTGAATCCAATATACCTATTACTGTTGCTCAGTACATTGCCACGCAAGGTGCCTGTGGAAATCCTTCAACTACTACAAATCCAGGAGATCCAGAGGTTATTTATCTGAGCCCTGTAGAACAAAATATTTCAAGAGTAATCTGGAATGCTACACAAAACTTTGCTATTACAGAGCACTATTATAATGTAGTAATACCAAATACAGGAACAGCCATCAATACCTTTAAATTAGATGGGGCTGTTGTTGGCAGTGCAGCTTTTATTGTTCATCCACAAGATCCTGCCTATTCCTATTTAAGTGTGAGACTCGCCAATTCGGGTGTGCACATTATCGAATCTGATTCAGGATTCAATGCTATTGCTTACGGATTTGGAACAGCTGAGTCTTATGGTTATAATGCAGGTACCAACATCAGAGACCTTTATAATAAACTAGATCCAATTAATCCGCTGAGTATTTCCATTGATCCAGTTGCTTGTAAGGGTACAGGTATTTACCTTGGAGTTACCTTTCCTTTTCAACCAACATCATTGTATTGGGATTTTCAGGGAAACCCTTATCAATCGCCTAACACTAATATTACTGTAACTAACCCTGTTTCTGATTCTACTTATTTTGTAGGTACAAAACAAGTTTGGCGATATAAACTCCCAACGCTATATACTTTTTCCCAATCAAATATTTCGCCAGGATATCCTATTACTATTACTGCCGGTACTACTTCACTCGAGGGTTGCGGAGGTTCAGTAGAAAGAGAATTTTATCTGCAAGTATACGATCCACCAAATGTAAATTTTGCTTGGCACAATAATGGTTGTGTTAATGATGCAGTTTTATTTACTGACTCTACAATTTACAAAAATGGGACTTTCTCCTACTTATGGAATTGGCAATTTAATGATGGAACTAATGATAACTCGCATAATCCAAGTCATCTTTATTCAACTCCTGGTACCTATAATGTGAAACTATCACTCACTACTAATGTTGGTTGTGTAAGTGATACTACTATAGCTGTTACTGTTAACCCTCTTTCAGTTGCTAATTTATCCGCAATAACAGCAGTATGTACAAATGCTCCATCTCCCACCCTTACTTTTACCGCAACAACAGGCAATACGCCATTTATTTTTAACTATACAGTCAATAGCGGACTAACCCAATCTATATCCTCAGCTACAAATACCGCAACATTAAATATTCCTACATCGGTAACAGGACCCTTAACTTATACGCTTACTAGTGTTCAAGGAGCAGCTTGTTTACAAAATCAAATTGCAGTACCAGTAATAGTCAATATAAATCCGCTGCCAATAGCTGCAATTTCAGGAACAGATACTATTTGTCAAAACGCAGCAGCTCCAAATATTACATTCACCGGTTCTGGATCTGTTGCTCCCTATACTTTTACCTACAACATTAATGGAGGCGCTGTTCAATCTGCTACAACTACATCAGGTAACAGTATAGATGTAGCAGTTTCAACAAATTCACCTGGTACTTTCACATACAATCTCTTGAATGTTACAGATGGAAGTAATACTGCCTGTGCACAAAATCAAATAGGATCTGCAATAGTAACTGTACGTCAGTTACCAACTGCAACCATCCAAGGAACCACTGCACTTTGCTTTAATGATACAGCTCCCAACATAACCTTTACAGGTGCTAGTGGAACAGCTCCTTATATTTTTACTTACTCTATAAACGGAGGTTCAAATCAATCCGTAATTACAACCTCTGGAAATAGCACAACTATTTCGGTACCCACCAATGTAGCAGGTACTTTCAACTATCAACTCATAAGCATACAAGAATCTAGTGTAAATCAATGTAGCCAATCTCGGATCGGCAATGCAGCAGTAACCGTTTATCCGCTTCCGCTTCCTAATTTTCAGGTTACAGCACCCATTTGCGAAAACAGAACAATCAACTTCTCAGATCTTTCAAATCCTTTATCAGCATCTATCACATCTTGGAATTGGGAATTTGCAGATAGCAGTTCCGCTATTACTAATCAAAATCCCTCACATACTTTTTTAATAGCCGATACTTTTAATATTAAGCTAACAATTATAAATAGTAATGGTTGTAAAAATGAAATTATTAAACCTATTATAATTTCTCCTAATCCAGCTGCAGGATTTGTTGATCCAGAAGTGTGTCTCTCTGATACCTACGCACAATTTGCCGACACCAGTAATATTACATCAGGAACTTTAACTCAATGGTTATGGAACTTTGGCGATACTTTGAGTGGTCCACTCAATAGTTCTGTACTTCAAAATCCAAATCACAGCTATAGTTCTCTCGGAATAAAAAATATAACCCTTATCGTTAAGTCTGACAAAGGCTGTATTGATACCTTATATCAATCTTTTACTGTCAATGGCGATATTCCTGTTTCAGGAATACAGGTAATTAATTCAACTGGTTTATGTGCCAATGATTCAATTAGTATTCAAAATACATCTACCGTAAATGTTGGATCAATCGTTAAAGTAAAAATCTGCTGGGATTATGCAGGAAGTCCTCAAACTATTGAAACAGATGATTATCCTTATCCAGGAAAAATCTATAGCCATCTTTATAATAATTTTCAAAACCCACTCACACAAACTTATCGTATAAAATTTTATGCTTACTCTGGTATAACCTGTGTAGATAGTACTTTTAAGGATATTGTAATTAATGCAGCTCCAAAAGTGTTATTTAATTTAATATCAGACACCTGTTTATATATTTCACCTTTTCAGATTACACAAGCAATCGAAATAGGAGGTGTACCAGGAGTTTTTAGTTACTCTGGAACAGGAATTTCTAACACAGGCATCTTCAACCCTGCCATTACAGGAACAGGACTTCATACTATTAAATATTTGTTCATATCAAATGCAGGTTGCCGTGATTCAGCTACTCAGTCTATTAGAATTCTCGAGCCGCCACTAGCTAACTTTGGTTTCAGCACTCCTACCTGCGAAAACAATATTGTTACTTTTACCGATTCATCCTTGTCAAATAGTGGCAATATTGTATCATGGACATGGAATTTCGATGATGGTTCAGCTCCTGTTATAAAAAATGATAACAGCTCTATTACTCACAACTTTTCTCCCGCAAGAAACTATGCAGTTAGTTTGATAGTAAAAACAATTGGAGGATGTAATAGTATAGCAACAGTAAAAAATGTACTTATCAATCCTAATCCTATTGCTAATTTTATTTTTTCTGATACAGCCTGTCTTCCAAATGCACAAGTAAAATTTATTAATAGTTGTACCATTGCAGATGGATCACAAGGGCTGTTTACATATAGTTGGAATTTTGGTGATCTTGCAAGTGGCACTTTCAACACATCAACAGCTATGAATCCAAATCATATATATAGTGGTTTAGGTCCTTATGATGTTACTCTTACTGTAAGAAGTGGAGCTGGATGTATTCATGACAGCACTATTACTGTAAGTACTATTCATCCGCAACCTCATGCTGATTTTGATTTTAATAAAATAAGTGTTTGTATAGGTGGATATGTGCAGATGAATGATCTAAGTAATCCTGCCGATGGTAATTTATACTTATGGCAATGGGATTTTGGCGATGGTAATAATTCGCAACAGCAAAATCCTATTCATACTTATGGAGCTCCAGGTAATTACTTAGTAAGTCTTCAGATAACTAATTCTTATGGTTGTTTAAGTGATATAGGAACAGATACTTTCAATGTATATGCTTACCCTGTAATTAGCTCAGGCCCAGATTTGCAAATACTTGAAGGCGCAAGTGCTCCCTTACAAGCAACTGCATCAGGTACTTCACTTCAATATTTATGGACAAGTAGTTTGTACCTAAATAATCCAACCTTATTGAATCCACTCTGTACGCCTCTTGACAGTATTGAATATATGTTAACCGTAACAGGTATAGGTGGATGTGCGTCACAAGACAATGTAAAAATATCTTTTTTAAAAATGCCGCTCATACCAAATACCTTTTCTCCAAACAACGACGGCATAAATGATTTTTGGGAAATTGAATATCTAAAGTTCTACCCTTATGCAAGGGTTCAGGTATTTACCAGAACAGGACAAATGGTTTTTGAATCAACAAATGGTTATCCAAAACCCTGGGATGGAACCTACAAAGGGAAGTACCTTCCAATGGATACCTATTATTATATAGTAGAACCTGGAAGCGGAAGAAGACCATTTACAGGTTATGTTACTATTATTAAGTAAGTAGTACAATGAGAATATTTTTTGTAATCATACTATTTTTTATCAGTACTGCACAGGTAGCAGCACAAGCAAAACCTTCCTATACTCAGTATATACTCAATAATTATATATTAAATCCTGCGGTTACAGGGATTGAAAATTATACAGATGTAAAATTCAGCAACCGCAACCAATGGACTGGAATTGAAGGAGCTCCTGTTACTACTTATCTTACTTTACATGCCCCTATTGGAAAAAAAGATTCAAGAACCACAGCCACATCCTTTGCTAAAAAAGGTTTGAATCCAAGAGGAGCTGAATATTGGAATGAATATAGTGCTCCGGCACCACACCATGGAGTAGGAATGATTCTTATGAATGACAAAGCTGGATATATTAATCGTTGGTCAGCTTTTTTATCTTATGCCTATCACCAGCCTCTTGGAATAAAAACAACACTTTCTGCAGGAATCAATGCGGGTATCTCAAGTGTAAATCTCGACAGATCAAAAATCTATGTTGCCAATATGGATCCTAACGATCCTGCTATTGGATATTCAAATAACGAGCTTAAAAAAATAAAGCCTGAAATTGGCCTTGGACTTTGGCTCTATTCCTCAGATTATTTTGCAGGCTTATCAGTACTAAATATTATTCCAGGTAAACATAGCTTTGTAAGTAATGATAAATATGGCGAATACTATACTCCCAATTATTTTCTGACAGCAGGCTATCGTTTTAATCTGAATGAAGATTTTAATCTTATACCTTCATTCATGTTTCAATACTGGAAGCCACAGCTGGCAGGAACACATATTAATGTAAAATTGCAATACAGAGATGTTTTTTGGGGAGGAGCCAGTTATAGAATATCAAATCTGGTGTCGGGTTATTCGGCTATGTTGGGATTAAATATTTCCAATACACTCAATGCAAGTTATTCTTACGAAGTTGCTACTACCAGTAGATTAAAGAATTATACAGGAAATACACATGAAATCATGATCGGTTTTATTCTTGGCAATAAGTTTGGCGATGGTTGCCCAAGAAATGTTTGGTAATTTTTTAATTAACCCTACTTATTTAACCCTTTTTCTAAGTACTCTCTATAAATCCTGCTTTAAGATTATTTTCTTCAGAATCATCCTATATTCATTAAATAAGAAGCAAAAAAGGGGTTACTTTTTTTTGTTAAGTGAAACAACTTCTTATCTTTAACTATACTAATAACTCATTTTATGAAATTACTCATTCAGGTACTTACTTTTCTTTTATTATCCTTATCCACTCAACTAAAGGCTCAAGTCAAAATTACCGGACAGGTTAATGACAGTAAATCTGCTACTCCACTTTCGGGAGCAACAATTACAAATAAAAAAACTGGAGCACAAACACTAACAGCTACTAATGGAAATTTCAGTATTATAGCCCTACCAGGAGATGAACTAGAAATAACAATGACTGGATATATTAGGGAAATAGTTAAAATGGCTAAACAATTAACATTAAATATTGAAATGCGAGCTGCCATTACCACTATGAATGATGTTGTAATGGTGGGTACGCGCACAAGAGGAAGAATAAAAACAGAAACTCCTGTTCCCGTAGATGTACTTAATGTAGGAGAAATGAAAGTAACAACTGCGCGAAATGATATTACTTCTTTATTAAACTATGCAGCTCCTTCCTTCAATTATAACAAACAAACTGGAAGTGATGGTGCTGATCATATTGATTTAGCTACACTAAGAGGCTTGGGACCAGACCAAACTTTAGTATTGATAAATGGAAAAAGAAGACATCAAACTGCCTTTGTAGCTGTATTCGGTACAAGAGGAAGAGGTAATTCTGGTACCGACCTTAGTGCTATACCTGCAGCAGCTATTGATCGTGTAGAAATACTACGCGATGGCGCTTCTGCTCAATATGGTTCAGATGCCATTGCAGGCGTTATCAATTTAGTACTCAAAAAAAATACAGGCACCTTTACAGGAGATGTTGGCTACTCTGCTTATTACGATAAAAAATATAATCCATTTTTTAAAAAGGAAATTGGACAATATATATATGATAAGGGATTGGATGGTAATGCAATTACTATAAATGGAAATTACGGAGCATCTATTGGTAAAAATGGAGGGTTCATAAATTTAACAGGTAATGTTATTAAGCAAGATAAAACATACCGTCAGGCGATGGATACAGATCCAAATAGCGCTGATTTTATGTATACTAATATCTATCGTAGAGCACATGGAGATGGATCTATGAATAATGGAGGTGTTTTTATGAATATGGAAATCCCAATAAATAATTCACGAACCAGTTTTTATAGTTTTGGTGGTTATAATTTTAAATCATCAGATGCTTATGCTTTTACACGAAACTGGTCTGCGCGTCCTGATCGATTCCCTACAAATGTTGATGGGTCAATGATTTATATAAAGGATATTATGATGCCCACTGCTGATGGAGATACATTCTATAATCCACATATTCAAAGTAAAATTGCTGATTACTCTATTGCAGCGGGATTAAAAGGAGTAATTGGACACAATTGGAACTGGGATGTAAGCAATGTTTTGGGTAGTAACAATTTCCATTATTTTGGAGATAAAACATTCAATGCTTCTAAAGGGGCAGGACAAACTCATTTTGACGATGGAGGATTTAGCCACACTGAGAATACAATAAACTTAAGTTTAAGTAAAGAAGTAAGTTCAACATTAAACCTTGCTTTTGGTACTGAGTACAGATTACAAAATTATAAACTCTTTGCAGGAGAAGAAGCTTCTTATAAAAACTACGACACAGCTGGGGTTAAAGCGACAGGAGCACAAGGGTTCCCAGGCTTTCAGCCAACAGATGAAGTAAATGCAAGCCGATCGATAATAGGAGCCTATGCAGATGTAGAGTGGGATGTTTCCAAAAATTTTCTTTTAAACGGTGCTATGCGTTATGAAAATTACAGCGACTTTGGATCAACCTTTAATTCAAAGTTAGCTGGCCGCCTTAAGGTAGGAGATAATTTTAATTTTAGAGGATCTATTAGTTCTGGCTTCAGGGCTCCTTCATTACAACAAATAAATTTCAGCTCAACTTTCACTACAATACAAGGATCAGAATTAGCAGAAGTAAAGATAGCGCCCAATTATAGCCCAATTACAAAAGCTGCAGGAATTGATGCACTTAAACAAGAAAGATCTATGAATGCTAGTATAGGGTTTAACTGTAAACCTACTCCTAATCTTACTATTTCAGTTGATGCCTACAATGTAAAAATTTGGGACAGAGTAGTTTTAAGCGGTCAATTTAGCGCTGACGACAATTCACTTAATCCAATTTTATTGAATGCTATGCATGACTTAAAAGTAAGTTACGCGCAATTTTTTGCTAATGCAGTAAATACTACAAATAAGGGTATTGATATTGTTATCGACTACAATAAAAAATTAGGTAAAAATAAAAATATTCGTGCTTTATTTACTGGTAATTTTCAGGGAATGAATATTGATAATATAAATGTACCATCAGTACTAAATGATACTAAAGATCATAGAGAAACCTTTCTCAGCGATCGTGAAAAATATTTCATTCTTGCATCTGCTCCTAAAACAAAATTTGCTTTCAATGTAGAGTATGGAATAAATAAATTGACTATTGGATCACGTTTAACTTATTTTGGTAAAATTTCAATTCTTGGTTTTGGGCAAGATGGGCTGGGAATAAATCCGGAAGTACCCTCAGATGCTGATGAAAATGTATTAGTTCCTGATCAATATAATTACAGCGGTAAATTAGTTACAGATCTGTATTTTAATTACAAGATTAATAAAACATGGAAAGTGAGCTGGGGTGCTGACAATCTATTAAATGTTCATCCTGACTTAGGCATCAATCCTTTGGCACGTGGATGGGCTTTTAATAATGAAACAGGAGGCCCTTGGGATGCTGTACAAATGGGAGGAAATGGAATAAGACTCTTTGCAAGAGTAGGATTGACATTTTAATTTTTATAAAATAAATTTATAGGAAAGTACCTTAGGGTATCTTCCCTATTTTTTTACCAATTAATGCCTTTATAATATAGTTTACAAAATAATGTCAATACTAAGTATAATAATTCCAGTATACAATGAAGTTGCTACCATACAGTTAATCCTTGATAAGGTGAGAGCTGTGCAATTGATTAATAATATTGAAAAGGAGATTATTATCATAAATGACTGCTCTTCAGATAATACTGAAGAATTTATAGTAAAATATATTGCTGCTAATACACAGGCAGATATTAAATATTTTAGTCATACTGTTAATATGGGCAAGGGTGCTGCTATTCATACAGGCATATCAAAGGCTTCAGGTGATTATCTAATCATTCAAGATGCCGATCTTGAGTATGATCCAAATGAATATAATATTATGCTGAAACCGATGGTCGATGGATTTGCCGACATAGTTTATGGAAGTAGATTTATTGGCGGAAGAGCCCATCGAATATTATTCTTTTGGCATACACTCGGGAATAAAGTACTTACTACCTGCTCAAATATATTCACCAATCTGAATCTTACAGATATGGAGACTTGTTATAAGCTTTTCCGTATTGATATTATTAAATCCCTAAAATTAAAAGAAAAACGTTTTGGTTTTGAGCCTGAGGTAACCTGTAAAATATCTCGTTTGCCAGAAATTCGTATTTATGAAGTTGGTATCTCTTATTACGGAAGAACATATAAAGAGGGAAAGAAAATTAATTGGAAAGATGGCATAAAGGCAATTTATTGTATCGTTAGGTATAGTTTATTTAGATGATTTATGATTGATAGTGGTAAAATATTTGAAAAGTATCTTCAGAATTATAGATTTAGAAAAGTAAAAAAATATCTTAGGGGTAACGTGCTTGATTTTGGAGGAAATCAAGGAGAATTAAAGCCTTTTGTAACAGGAAATTACCTTATGGTTAATTACGACCGATCTCCTATGTATAACAAATCTTTTGATACTATCGTTCTCTTAGCTGTTATCGAACATATAGAAGTAACAGATGTGTACACCATATTCAGCGAGTTTCAAAAGATTCTCACCAACGATGGAATTATTTTTCTTAGCACCCCTACACCAAAATCAAAATTTATCCTGGAATCTCTTGCCAAAATTAATATTTTAGACAAACAAAATATTGAGGAGCATAAACATTACTGGAACAAGGAAGACATATTGAACCTTGCACAAAAAACAGGATTTAAAATTGATGAGTATAAAAAATTTCAATTAGGCTTTAACCAGTATGCTATATTGAAACATACAACAACCTGATAACTTTTAAGCAGGCAGCTCTATATAAACTCCATTCTGCCTTTCCTCTACTCTATATCGCTTTAGCAAATAACCTTCGCCTGTTACATTCCGTCCATTTATAAGGCTAAACCGGTAATGATGTAAAGGACATACAACATTCCCTAAGCGATCAACAAAACCATTAGAAAGATCTG
>Ga0209190_1000952_pt1 | contig 20685 bp, 14 predicted proteins | sample M_140205_XF_Meta_FD_187315 | JGI IMG/M metagenome (GOLD analysis project Ga0209190, IMG submission 187315) | Freshwater microbial communities from Lake Montjoie, Canada to study carbon cycling - M_140205_XF_MetaG (SPAdes) (version 2) | ecosystem: Environmental > Aquatic > Freshwater > Lake... | reverse complement strand
TCTTTCCTAAAGATCCCCCCCCCCCTTTTCTTGACGTCCCCTGATCGGGGACGCTTATTTTAGGGGTGAATAGTTAGTATTGTCTCCCCCGATTTGCTCCGCAAATCGACCCCTGAGGGGTTTATTATTCACTAACCGGGACGTTAGCTCTAATCCAGTCTATTACATCCTGCGTATGGGTACCGGGGATAAAGATCTGCTTAACCCCTAGCGCCTTGAGGGCTTCGATATCGTCCTTTGGAATAATCCCTCCGCCGAACACTACTATATCTTCTGCTCCATCCCTCTTGAGTTGCTTAAGAAGCTCCGGAAAGAGCGTCATATGCGCGCCGGATAAGATACTGAGTCCGATACAATCAACGTCCTCCTGGATGGCAGCTCGCACTATATTTTCGGTGGTCTGGTGCAGTCCGGTGTAAACCACCTCCATACCAGCATCGCGCAACGCTCGCGCAATGACCTTCGCTCCGCGGTCATGTCCATCCAGCCCAGCTTTAGCAACCAAGATTCGAATCGGACGTTGTGTCACTTGTGGTACCTTGTCTTTCTTTACCGTCATAACATTCCAGGATCCGTATAAACACCGAACACCTTGCGGTATATGTCAGAAACCTCCCCCAACGTAACGCCCACCGCAACCGCATCTATAAGAACCGGCACAACGTTACGATCCTCCCTGCACGTTTGCTCAATATCCTTAAGAGCTCCTGCATGCGCTACCGTATCTCGATTTAACTTAAACTCCCTAATCTTTTCAATCTGTCGTGTTTCGACGGCGTGCTCAATCTTTAGAGTCGGGATCTCCTGCTCACCCCCCTCTGGGTACTTATTGACCCCAACAACGGTCTGCTTTCCGGCATCAAGCTCTAATTGAAACTGATATGCCGCCTCCGAGATCTCCCTCTGAGGGAATCCAAGCTCTACGGCGTGCAACATCCCACCCATAGCATCGATCTGCTTGATATACCGCAACGCCTCCTCTTCGATCTCATTAGTAAGTCGCTCAACCAAGTACGACCCGCCTAGGGGATCAACCACGTTCGTTACACCGCTCTCCTCTGCAATAATCTGTTGCGTACGGAGTGCAACCCGCACAGAGTCCTCGGTCGGCAGGGAAAGGGTCTCATCCATACTATTTGTATGAAGAGATTGTACCCCTCCCAGTACAGCCGCCAACGCTTGCATCGCAACACGCACAACGTTGTTAACGGGTTGCTGTGCAGTCAGGCTTACACCTGCCGTCTGTGCATGAGTTCTAAGCTTGCAGGAGGCGTCTGTCTTGGCTCCATACCGCTCACGCATCAGGCGCGCCCAGAGGCGGCGAGCAGCACGCAGCTTGGCTATCTCTTCAAAGAAATCGTTATGAATATCAAAAAAGAATGAGAGCCTTGGAGCAAAATCATCGATCTGCATGCCGCGCCCGATACAGTGGTCTACATAAGCCAACCCATCTGCGATCGTAAAGGCTAGCTCCTGTACCGCCGTCGAACCGGCCTCACGGATATGGTAGCCACTAATACTGACCGGATTAAACTTTGGAGCTTCGTTGGCACAGAACTGAATAACATCGCAGACGAGCTTTACAGATGGAGTTGGGGGTGAGATCCACTCCTTCTGCGCGATAAACTCCTTGAGCATATCGTTTTGAATCGTGCCCCCAATCTGATTGAATCCGATGCCACGCTGCTTTGCGAGTGCAAAGTAAAATGCGAATGCAGCCGTTGCGGTACAATTAATCGTCATCGAGGTCGTAACCTGATCGAGCGCTATACCATCGAAGAGGGCGTCCATATCATCAAGTGTTGAAACGCTAACCCCCTCGCGCCCCACCTCTCCGAGCGAGCGTGGATGATCGGGGTCGTACCCCATCAAAGACGGCATATCGAAGGCGGTTGAGAGTCCGGTCTGTCCATGATCAAGAAGGTACTTAAAACGCTGATTGGTATCCTCTGGCGTTCCAAATCCTGCAAACTGCCGCATCGTCCAGAGCCGCCCACGGTACATCGTGGGCTGAATACCGCGGGTAAAGGGGTACTCGCCCGGATATCCGAGATCTTTGTGGTAATCAACTGCGCCCCCGTTCTCTGGAGTTACTATTTCGGGCTGCTCCCGAAAGCTTATGGAGTTAAACTTAGGCAGCCTTTCGCGCTGCGCAGCATAGGTAGCACTACGCCAATCGCTATACGAAGAGCTCTTAGAAAATGGGGCTTTGTTGTTTGGTTTTTTGGTCATAGGGTAAGCTTTGCCACAACCCTTTTAGCCTACTCTTTAAGTAGCTGTGTGGCTATCAGTATGCGTTGGATCTCGCTCGTTCCCTCGTAAATCTCCGTAATCTTTGCATCTCTCAGGTGTCTTTCGGCCGGATAATCGGTCACATAGCCGTATCCACCGTGGATCTGAATGCCTTTTATAGCGCACATCATCGCGGTCTCAGAGGCGCACAGTTTGGCCATCGCCGCCTGACGAACGAAGCTCCGTTTCTGATCCTTACGCTTTGCAGCATCAAGGGTTAGGTAGCGAGAGCTATCGATATGGCACACCATATCGGCGATATAGTTCTGAATTGATTGGTGTTCGCAGATATGCTTGCCGAAGGCTTTACGCTCCGCTGCATACTTAAGGGCATCGTCGAGCGCTGAGCGCGCGATACCAACGGCCTGCGCAGCGACCCCTATTCGTCCACCATTAAGGGTCGTCATCGCAACGAGAAAGCCGCGATTCTTCTCATATAAAAGCGAGCTCTTTGGAAGGCGCACATTATCATATGTAACGCTTGAAGTAGGCGAGCCACGAATGCCCAACTTATCCTCACGTTTTCCACGGGTAATCCCGGCTAGATTCATATCGTGCACAAACGCCGATATCCCTTTATTGCCCTTTGAGGTGTCCTCGGTTGCAAAGAGGATACACACATCGGCCTCCGGGCCGTTTGTAATCCAATTCTTAGTGCCTGAAACTATAAAATCATCCCTGTCTCGGCAAAATGTGGTTGTGATCGAAGCCGCATCACTTCCGGTGCTAGGCTCTGAGAGCGCAAAGCATCCAAGCGCCTTAGCAGAGGCGAGCCTTGGTAGAAAGTATTCTTTCTGCTCCTGAGTACCGTACTCGACAATAGGAGAGATGCAGAGTGATGTGTGCGCACTTACGATGATGCCAGTTGATGCGCATGCGGCTGAAAGCTCCTCGATAATCAGAGCATATGCAAGGGTTGATAGCCCCGCTCCCCCAAACTCAAGTGGAACTATGGCACCCATCAGCCCTAGCTCTCCCATCTTGGGTAACAGCTCGCGTGGAAAGTAGTGCTCTTTATCTATCTTAACAGCTAAAGGAGCGACCTCCTTAGCGGCAAAGGCGTGCGCCGTATCACAGGCGAAGTTCTCCTCCTCCGTTAGTTCAAACGCAACACTATCTCGCCACACCATACAATATAACCTCTATCGTCCGGTAAATGTCGGGGTCCTTTTTTGAAGGAATGCATCCATCCCCTCCTCCCTATCCGCGGTTTTAAAGAGCTGTATAAACTCCTCAACCTCGTGCCGCAACCCTGCTAGTAAGAGGGTCTCCCCTGTGCGATTTATAACACGCTTCGCACTCTGTACCGCTAGGGGCGCTTTGCTTGCAATAAGATTTGAGAGGCGCGCAACCTCGGCCTGAAACTCTGCATCTGCAACGACGATATCAACCACTCCAAGCGCCTTGGCATCGGTTGCTGAGAGCCTCTCTCCAGTATAGCACAATCTGCGCGCGGTACCGATGCCGCAGCGTTGAATAAGGCGCTGAGTTCCACCAAAACCTGGGATGATGGCGAGATCAACCTCCGGTTGCCCGAGTTTAGCGCTCTCCTTACAGAGAATTATGTCACACGCCAGCGCAAGCTCAAGGCCGCCGCCAAAAGCGAAGCCGTTAACCGCTGCAATAACCGGAACCTTAAGGGTCTCAATCATACGCATCACACGTTGGCCAAGCTCTAGGTAGTCAGCTAGAGCCCTAGCCCCAAGTTGGTTCATGGAGTGAATATCAGCACCGGCAACGAATGACTTCTCACCGCTACCTGTGAGAACTACCACGCGCACCTCGGCATCCGCTGCGATCTTAGTCAGCTCAATAACCAGGCCCTGTAGTAGGTCGGGATTAAGCGCATTAAGACGGTCGGGGCGATTAAGAACAACGGTGCGAATAGCCCCGTCGCGCATAACATAAATAGTGTTCTCTTCCTGTTGTGTATTCATATGGTAACTAGTCAGCATATTCCAGAAATATTCGCATACGGTAATGATACTCAATAGCCCCTAAGGGGCCGATTTGCGGAGCAAATCGGGGGTGAAAACATTAACTGGTCACAAAATCTGCCGTCCCCGATCAGGGGACGACCAATCGAATTACCTATTAAACTTCGCCGTAATCTCAATAGCTTGAATCGCGACATTAAACTACTGTGACCAGTTACCTCATATGAATTTTATCGCTGTGAAAATAGCTATTAAAGGATATATTACCCCTGTTTTCATACTCCTGCTACTGCGATTTGATGAGCAACCTGGGCTATTATCCCGGCGGCCAGTGAAAGGGCCGCCCCCCAACTATATGTAGGTGCAGGTGCGGGACGGTCTGACCACCGTTAGCGCCTATATTAGTTACAACCCGGTAGCCCCCGTCTGCAAGCCCCTCCTGACGAGCGACCTCTGCCGCGGCGAGCAGCAGCTCTCCAAGCAGCTCCTTATCGCTTGACTCAGCCGCAGCAAGGTTCGTAATGGCGCGCTTTGGGATCACCAATATATGCGAGGGTGCTACAGGGTTTATATCCCTAAAAGCAAGCACATTCTCACTCTCATAGAGGATCTGCGCCGGGATCTCGCCCCTTACTATCTTCATAAAGATCGTATCATCTGCCTGCTTCATACCCACTCCCATCTTTTATTTTGCTCCGACCCTTTAGCGCGCCAAGATACTCGCAACAAACTTAAGCGCCTCAGTTGCGCTATCATCGTTATAGCCAAAGCGCTTAATAAGACGCTCCTTTAGGGTATCAAACTTCTGTTGCTGTTCGTCATCATGTTGAACAACTGAGACGAACTGCTTAATCTGAATGGTATCCTTAGTATCATCGAACAACTTCTTCTCAAGCGCTTCGCGCAGCCGATCGTTGTCGAGCGGATTAAACTTGCGCCCTGCCGCCGCCATACCACCGATTGTCTGCAAGATCTCACGACGGAAATCATCCTTGGCGGCTGCCGCAATCCCGATCTTCTCCTCAATCGAGCGCATAAACTTCTCATCCGGCTCATCAAGCCCCCTGGTAAGGCGATTCTCTACCTTCTGTTTTCTCTGATAGGCCGAGATGTTCTCCACGTACTTCTGACCCATCGTTTCAAGGGCCTTTACATCACCAGCGATGGCGAGCTGCACCTCTTTCTTGACGATATCCTTATACTCCTGCTCAACCTTATCAAGGATCGCTGAAAGCCTCTTACGCTCATCATCCGAGGTAACGTGCGGATTCTCTGGAAGCCTTTCACGCAGCACATTAAGCAACATAAAGGGGCTCAAGAATCGCCGTGATTCCTCTGTATCACGTACCAGGCAAGCGCTCAGGCAGTCCTGAATAAAGCGGGGCGAGATGCCGCGATGCCCCTCACGCGGAGCCTCGTCCTGAATCTCACGCACAGTTTGTTCGGTATAGCCCGCCACAGATTCGCCGTTATAAAGCCGCATCTTTTGTAGCAGGGTCATGCCGGACTTCTTCGGCTCATCTAGTCGCGAACACACAGCGAACATCGCTGCAACCTCGATAGTGTGCGGAGCAATATGACGATCAACCTTCTCTGAGGTGAAGTCCTTCTCGTAGATCTTCCTCTCATTCGAAAGGGTCAGTACGTACGGGATATCTATCTTTAGAGAGCGGTCTCGTAGCGCCTCCTGGAATCGATCCGCTTGAAGCTTCTCATATTCAGCCTCGTTAGTGTGCCCAAGTAACACTAGATCTATCTCAGTTTGAGGGAACTTCTTAGGCTTAATTACCCGCTCCTGCGTTGCGGTAAGAAGCTCATAAAGAAACTCCCGCTCTAGCTTAAGCACCTCGATAAACTCAGCGATGCCACGATTCGCACAACACAGCTCTCCATCAAAGCTGAACGCACGCGGATCTGAGTCCGAGCCGTACTTAGCAAGTTTACGGTAATTTATATCACCTGTTAACTCCGTTGAATCTTGGCTCTTTGGGTCCTTTGGTTGAAAGGTTGTAATGCCGGTTCTATCCTCCTCGGAGATAGCTAGTCGTTTAACGACCACGTGATCGAACACCCGATCATAGTTGCCATCGTACTTCTCAAGCAACTCGCGCAACTGAAATCGACTTGCGGGATCTAGCCCGCCGTTAATCTGTATCTTAGGTGCCCCTACTGGGATGCTCTGATTAAGAGCTGCCAGAAACTCACTTCGTAAATGTTTGGGGATAAGACTGAGTGGTTCTACGTTCATCGGAGACCATGCAACCTGATCTTTGTTAATCTTTCCCAGGTTATCCAAACTCTTCTGCGCGTTCTCTAGTCTGACTGGCTCCTCTGAAAAACCAAAGGTATACACCGCACCCTGGGGCGTTAATGAATAGTGCTCAGCCCCGCGCTTAAGTAACCTAGCGACGGTACTCTTTGAGGAGCCAACCGGTCCAAGCATAAGGAATAGGCGCTTCTGAGGTCCATAGCTCTTAGCTGCTGCTTCAAACAACTCCACAAGCTTCATTAGCTTATCATCTAGGCCGAATACAGCGTCATTCCCAGCACATAGTGGATCATCAAAAAACTTAAAGCGTGTATACTCGCGCCCGCCTAGTGAGTACTTCTCGGCGCCGTACGACATAATCATCGCATGCACCCTCTGGAAGGCGTTGTCCGTAACGGTCGGATTGGCTGTTGCAACTTTCAGGTAATCATCGAAGGTGCCGATCCAGTTCAGATCTTTGTACTGGCGCTGCAACTCGGTGCGCTGAAAGATATTGCGAATCTCTGCTTGCGTTGTCCCGAATTTAGCCTGTACGGGGTCCGAGTTGCGTGCGAATGCTGCTTGTTGCTCTGTATTCATAACTACCTTATTACTTTCCTACACAAATTCTCTTACCGTCCAGTTCCTAACAGATCCTTTATTACCGGGATAATATCGTTACGGTCTCCCATATGGGTGAGTACGGCAGCCTCCTGATCTTGCAGGTGCGGCTGAAGAAACTCAATAAATCCTCCACCGGTACGGCTTGCGCCGATCTCCACATATCCGAATAAGTTAACATAGGGAAGGATGTCCTGCTTGAGCAAATCAAGTGCCTTCTGACTATCTGCTGGCGAGCTATTATCACCATCCGAGAAATGAAAAAGGTAGATATTCCATTCATCGGGAGAGAACCTGGCAAACATCTGCTCTTTGGCGAGTTGATAGGCCGAGGAGATCACGGTTCCACCAGACTCACGCGTTGTAAAGAAGGTATCTCGGTCAACAACCTTAGCCGAAACATCATGAATGATATAGCACTTCTCTGTCCCCTGGTATTGTCGATCAATCCAGGCATCTGTCCAGAAAGCTGTGTTGCGCGCCAACGACTTCTCTTCTTCTCCCATAGAACCAGAGACATCGATCACGTAGAAGATCACAGCATTAGTTTTGGGGCGTGGTTTTAGCCGCGCACTCCGATATCGAAAATCATCCTTGATCGGAACTATATTTGGATCTTGATCGTCATAGCTCTCCTCAGCTACCGCACGTTTGAGAGCCTCTTTAAAGGTTCTCTTATGGTCCCTAAGTGCAGGGGGTCCGCGCCGCGAGATCCCCTCGTAACGTGGAACTGCATCCTCCAGTCCAGAGGTAAGCCTGGGCTTAATGCGTGGGAGCTTAAGCTCTTCTCCAAGTAGGTCTGCCAACTCCTCTATATGGAACTTCTCCTCACGAAGATGTTTTCCCTCACCTGTACCTCCCCGCCTGCCACCAGGGCCAGCACCATCCTCTCCTTCTCCCTCTCCAACTCCTTTATCATTTGCGCCGAAGATGAAACGGGGGATAGTTATCTCTTTAACAGGTACTGAGATTAGATCGTTACCGTGCTGCGCTATGATCTCATCACTTGTGATGTATTCGTTGAGATCCTCTCGAACCTTGCCCTTAACTATATCCCTAAAGCGCTTTACATCGGGCTCAATACCAAGTGAAGCGGTCTCCAGAGAGAAGGACTGTTGCTCAATAGCGGTCTGCCTAGATTTAGAATGACTTGGATCGAGCGTCATAATACCTCCTACCCTATCCTCTCAAAGTACCCTTGATAATCATCCGAAGCTTTTTGTGAGCTAAGTGTTTTACCGTCATAACTTATTCTACGCCTAGTGCCATCCTTATCCTGCGTCAGCACGTGTACCGGACGGGTCCATATCCTCTGCAGATTCTTACAGGTTGGCTCAGCAAGGCCGCGGTTTAACTCCTGTCCGTCGAAGCTATGAAGAATAACGAGCTCTCCTCTATTGGCATGATTTGCATCGACTACCGCGAGCTTTGGCTCTCCAAGATTCATTAATGAGCGCGCCAGCATCGAACGCACATCATCAAACTCCTCTGATGAAACGTAGACATCCCCCTCATTATCATGCTCATAGGTATAAAGCTTATTCTCAGCACAGAATTCAGGGGTTAAATAATGGTAGATAAATGTTAGGTCGTTGTGTGTAATCATGGCACGCAGAATCTCTTCCTGCCCTAAGCCAATTTTCTTGTCCCAGTTGTGCCGAGCCTCCATATCCCGACAATCATCCCACTCATGGCCGAACTTGCCCTTATCCCAACGCTCTTCGATGTCGCGCAATAGTCGCACACCGAGACGATATGGATTTATACTCTTGCCCCACGGCTGCAATACGGAAGAGTTAAAATCGCAGTAGTCAACCGTCTCAGATGGATAGCGTGGTAATAGGTGTTCAGTCATGCATTTAGAGTGCCAATAGCTCGCCCACCCTTCATTCATAATCTTAGTCATGCGTTGTGGAGCGAAGTAGTACGACTCATTACGAACCATAGAGAGCACATCCTGCTGCCACGGATCAAGCGGCGCATGCGTCATTAAAAAGAGTAGGATATCCTGCTCCGGCTCTGGTGGAAGCCTCTTAAGCCTCTGGTCACGTTCCTTTGTCTCCCGTTCAACCTGAGCGCGCAACACCTCGGGTGGATTCACATATCGATCAAGATATTCCGGCACATCAAAGCGCGCCGGCTTAATAGGATCCAGCGCTCTGCGCTCAAGGGTGGATCGCTGCACCACCTCGTTACGAGCTCTACGCAGCGCAACTGAATGCACGTCAATGAGGTTATCTAACGATAGACAGTTATCGAGAAAGCTCTCTACAACTAGCGGCCCATGCTCCTCTTGGTAGCGTTTGATGCGCTCTGCATGATCCCCCATCTTGTCGAGCATGCGTCGATCAGTAGCCTTGAAATATGCGTTATGCTTAAAGAATATATTGTGGAAATAAACGTGCGCCATGACCGTTCTGGTCTCTTGCACCGAATTTGAGTCGAGCAAGTAGGCGATGCAGGGGTCTGTATTGATAACCAGCTCATAGGTCCGGCCCAGTCCATAGCTATCTCGTACAGACTGACTCTCGTAGTTTTGGCCGAAACGCCAGTGCTCATACCGTTTAGGAAAGCCCTCACGAGCAAGGATTACCTGCAACTGCTTCCAATTGACAACAACGAACTCCTGCGGAAAGAAATCAAGGGGGCAGATACTCTTTACGATCTCCTCAATCTCGTTCTTCCACCCCTGAATCAGCCGCTCTTGTGCTCCACGAGAGCCGGCAAACTCATGCACCGTTATCTTGTGACGGCGAAAAGCCTCTGTATCTAAGGATGGAACGTCATTGTTTTTTGCCGCACTGTGCTCTAGATCGCTCATACTGCCTACTTCTTAACCGCCCACTCAAGATGCTTGCGAATAGTTTCCCAACGCTCTTCCCTCGGATATTTAAGGGTATCTTCAAGCGCCTTAATGGCTTTAACCCAGCGCTGTGCTCTACGGCGCTCATCTTCCTTACCATCTAAATCTTTTCTGACCTTTAATGGATCCTCTGCATACTCCCTTGTCATCTGTTCGAACTCATGAAGTGGCTTTTCAAGCATCTCTTTTCGAACAACTCTCATTCCCTCTACAAGCTCTCCGAAGATGTTCTCATAATTAGTAACAACGCTCTCGCTTGGATTCTCAGCTTGCCAGTTACCGATCTGCTCAAACAGATGCTTTCTGTACTCTTGGCGCCTCTCTGGTGTCGAGAGGTTTTCGTTCTTTACGACCTTGTCCTCAAAATCCTGCAGGAGTTCCTCGTTATGTCCGCGCTCGCGATCATTGACTCGGTACTGCTGCTCAACCTCAAGTGGAGCCTGCCCAATCGAGACTCGCGCATGTGCCAGATAGCGCCGGATCGAGAGTTTGCTCTGCTCCTCACTTGCAATACCCATAGCCGCATAAAAATCATCTTGAACCATACGCTTAGCGTAAGAAACGATCTCTTTAACGATCGAATCAGGTGACGGAATAGGAAACTCCTTCTCAACACGGCTCATGATCTCCTTAAGAGCCTCCTGCGTTTCCTTATAATTCATCGTTCTGCCAAGTCGGGATGCCTCCTGTTTTTTATCATCGAGCAGTCGTCGTGCATACTGACGCTTTGACTCCTCGATCTTCTCGTAATATGGGAACTTATCTTGATGCTGCTTAAGCACCTCAATCACCTCAATCACAGTAATTGGCTCACCCTGTCTAAAAACCGCCATCTTGCGCAGCAGATCCTGTGCATTTGCCGTTGAGACTCCGAAACCACCATCATAGAGCGAGAATCTAGTCTCACCGACCCCGTACATATATTCATCTGCTATCTTTGGCAGGAATTTCTTAAGAAGAACTAGATCGTCCTGATGCCATTTGGCGCTCTCCTCTGACTTGAGCATATTTAGCTCGTTTTTAACTCCGTCTCTCGGCTCCTGCAAAAGCAGCGCTTTTTCAACGACGCTCATACGCGCTAGAATTCCAGGCATCCTCTCATGCACATCGCTATAGCTTGCCGGATTCGGCTTAAGAAGTCTCGATGCCGTTACGAACAACGCGACAGCATCAAGCACATGCGGACAGATTACCCGATCCGTTCCGACTATAGTTCTAAAGAAATCCCGTTGCGCTGCGGCCTCAGAGAGGTAGCGCGTAATATGCGGAACCGTTATGAACTGTAGTCGACGCACCAGAGAGTCCCAGCCATTGGCGCCACTCTTCATCATAATCAGATCATCGTTGGCGTCTGCTCTAAGGAGAACATTCACCTTCTCTGTCTTAATTGCGGCAGCCTGCCTAAGCGAAAAGATCTGAGTGTGCCCAGACTCTATCTCGTTTAGGAGATGGTTCATGTGCGAAATATCGTCCCCACCCCTATCACGCTCATTTGGACGAAATAGATCGGAGAAATGCAGGTGCCCACGATTGGCACGAAGCATAAAGCTAGTTGGTATATGGAGATCTCTCTCGGCTGCGCGAACCTCCTCAGGTGGCGGCGCATACGAATCATAAAACTGCTCTATGTCAGCATCTCGATTGGCGCTCCCCCAGATGGAGCAGAGCCCCCTACCCTGTCTACACGAGAGGGTATAACGCTCAACACGCACGTGCCGATTAAGTACCTCATCAAGTATAGTACTCTCCGATCGATCCTGCTGGTTAAGACCTCTGGCTATATAATCCTGCCGATAAAAACTAACTAAGGTCTCAAGTAACGACTCTGAGAATGTATCTAGCTCCCCACGCAATAGATAATCAACGTTGAGATCTGTCGACAGCCTCCCCTGTTCTTCAAGGTTAGCCAGTAGTTGCTCACGCGGCCCCTTGCCGTCACATGAGGCGGAGAGGAGAAAGAGCGGGTCGGTATTGCCTATCGGTCTGTATACGATGCGAGCTACCTGACCGCTCCCCTCCTCAGTAGCGTATGCGCGTCTAGGCTGATTCGTTGAAAACCCGTAGGCCTTTGCGGCCCTTTCCTCGGGAAATACCCAGATTAAGCGATAGAGCGCACCATTAGGATCCCGCTCTGAGTAATGCTCAAGCATCGCATCGAGTGTGTCGTTAAGGCGCGTTTTGCCAGAACCGGGTGGGCCATGAAATATAAACATCCGGTTAGAGAACTCTCTACGCCCAAACAACCTCATCTGCTGATAGAACTCATTGAGGGCAGGCTCCTGTCCCTCAAGCTTTCTCTTGTCACATACCATCCCGGACTCCCACGGCCAGGTGCGTAGCTTGAAATCTAGGAGCTCCTGCCCCAGTACGGTTTTTGTCTCAACTCCGAACGATTCCATGGCGTCGGCCGTGTACTGAAACGTATTGCGGATCAGGTGGCGTGGACTCTTGATAACTTCACGCAGGTAGTCGCCGTAGCTTAGCTCATGAGAGACCTGGGTGTAGCGCTGACCCTCGGAGGCCTTGAAGGCATCCAGCAATTTGCGAGATCCCTCTGCAAGGAGAGCCTCGCTGAGCTGTGGGGTGCGAAGAGCGCTGGAGAGTATCTCCGTATGTTGTTTACCCTCTCCCCCTAGGGGCTCCTGTTGCTCTCTATTCATGAACGGCGCCACTACTAATTTGCTCCGGTATTAACTGGGCATCAAATAGTCCAAGAAACTATCACCAAATTACCGTTCTATGAAACATAATTTTATGTGGGATATGTGTAGCAGATCGGCATTGATAGAAATTCAACTTGCGTTTGATTATAAAGCGATCGCTCTTTCAAGAACGTCCGTACTTATATCCTGCGCCGAAACAACCTGCGCGGTCCCTGAGGACTCCTCGTACTCGACCTGAATAAGGTGCTGCACCCCATCCTTAATATCATCGAGATGGGTAATGATAATTATCTGCTCAAAGCGCCTTCTGAGCTTCTCTAATAACGCTAGCACGTTGCTACGTCGCCCCTCGTCAAGGGAGCCAAAGACCTCATCGAGCATCAAGAGCGAAAAGCTCTGTCCGGCCCGCTCCGCCAACATATGAGAGAGCGAGATGCGCATACAGAGGTTAAGGATATCCTCCTCTCCCCCACTAATAACCCGCTTGGCCTCGCCGTCCTCAACTACCGTAGGGGTAAAATCCTCGGCTAATTCAACTGCCGAGTAGCGCCCATCGGTCAGGTCAGCCAAGTATTCACTGGCAAGTTCAGCCATACGGGGCCGAATCGAGGAGTTCACGAACTTTCTAAAGTCGGTCATAACGCGGTCGCACTCATCAAAGATACGAACCTCCCTGCGTAGCCGCTCAACCTCACCGCTGCGCTCATCGAATCGCACGATTTCGGACCTTGTACGTTGCAGCATCGCCTCGTGCGTGTTCACCTCGCCCTCAAGGCGAACACGTTGCAAACGCTGCACCTCTAATAAGCGTTGCGATACATCGTGCGCGCCTTTTTCCTTTAGATATCCCTCTTCAGAGAAGCGCATAGCCACAAGGTTCTCCTGGGCCCGCGCAAGGCTCTCTTCAACTAAGGTAAGGTCTACCTTGATAGCCGACTGCTCCCTGCTTAAATCTTCACGCCGTGCTTGAAGTTGTTGGCAGAGATTAAGCTCATGCAGCTTGGCATCTAGATGCTGAATTGATAGTTCAAGCTCACTACGCTCACGAACTAACCTCTCAAGCTCCGTGGGTCGCACCACCTTTTCACTAACTATGGTATCTAGCTCTTTAACTCTGCGCGTGAGCTCACGCTCTTCTGCTGCAAAGTGCGCCTGAACCTGCTCAAAGGACTCCCCCAGCGCTTGCCCACAGGTTGGACAATCCCCCCCGGCTTCAAGCGCCTCTGCTTTCTTTACCCGCTTGGCGAGCTGCTCAATCTGCCCTGTAACCGCATCACGTGCCGCCTCAGCTTTAGAGAGGCTACCGCGCCATATTAGCTCTATATCACGGGCGGCTTCTGTTAGCCGTGTAAGCGCCTGGCGCTTTTCAAAGCTTCTCAGCTTTACAGTAGCAAGGGACTCCTCAAGATCTAGCCCCCCTGTAAGGGGCTTAAGCTCGCGTGCTAACTGCTCTTCGGCCAGAGCGCCCGCATCGCTTAAGGCACGCAGGCGCTTCTCGCGCTCCTCGCGCCGCACCGTCAGGGCCTGTAGACCCTCTCTTGATTTTAGAAACTTAGCGCGTAGATCATCATGCTTTACCATGCGCTCACGCAAAGTTGCGAACTCCTGCTCAATCCTTTGAAGCGCTGCGGCAACCTCATCGTGCTTAGCTCTAATAGCCAGTAGGCACTCCTGCTCAGTAGAGCTGCGTTGCTCAAGCTCCTGACGGATGCCAAGGCTCGCCTCGTAGCCTGTTAGTACAGCACGCTTATCTTTTCTATCTGCCCTTAAAAGATCCTGCATTACCTCGAGGCGATCGTAGCCCATCATGCGCAAAATAAACTTCTCTCGCTCTGTAGCGCCCTTCTTCCCACTTAGAAACTCAAGCCCCTTCTGCTCCGTGCAATAAGTTGAGATAAATTCATCATACGACATTCCAACTATCGTTGCGATTTTAAGTGAGACCTCCCTATTGCCTACCGTCACCGGCGTTGACTCGCCCCCCACATATAGCAGCGCATCAGAGAGGGTACGCTCAATTCGAAAGAGAACCCCCTCATGCTCTAGGGTCAGCTCAACGCGCGGCTCCTGTTCCCTCTTTCCCCTGCCACCCTTAGTTGGAGCAAAACGTGTTCGTACATCCTCGATGCGCCCCCTAAGAGCGCGTGAGCCAAAGATTGCAAACCCTATCGCTTCAACTATGGTGCTCTTTCCAGCTCCGTTAGGCCCAATAACGCCGATTAGCCCGTCCGGAAACGAGATAAAACTCTCTGTATGCTGTCGAAAGAGGTGTAACGATAGGCTACGAAGCTTCATATTTCGCCTCAACCTTTGAGAGATAGCTCCCTAACACCTCTGAGATCTCATCCGAAGAGACCCCGGGCACCGCACAACTCTTACTGAACTCAATTAACTGCTCCTTAAGCAGCCCCTTGCCAGGCTTACCTAACCGTTCAAGATCTGGTCGTACGGTTGAAAAGACTATATCAAGGGTTAGGTTAAGAGCCTTGGCGCGCAGTGCCCGGATCTCCCTATGATCGAGATTTCTATAGGTTTCACGTGACACGTTGTGAATAGCAAGGCGCACTATCTTGCCATCAAGCCCACCCGCCATACTGGCAGAGAGATCGGCTATCCTTGTGCTAAGCGCCTGCGGTTCAAGATCCGTAGCATCTATAGGGGGCAATACAATCACCTCGCGTGGTGAGGTTAGGGGATGAAATGTGCGCTTGGCTCCGGGGAGCCGAACCTCAAGAAAACCTTTGAGCTCGCTGGACTCGCCCCAGATATTAGCGGAGGTGTGCTCAATTGAGCCCGAGTAGGCGGCGTTAAGACCAATCGCACGTTGAATATGCACATGCCCTAGTGCGATATAATCCCACTCATGTGGGGAGAGCGCCTTGAGCTCAAGCTCTGCGCCACCAAAATCGCTTATCCATTTTTCATTGACCTGCGCATGCACAACCAGCACGTTATGATTAAAGCGATCATCTGCCCGTAAGTCGAGCTTGTCACGCCCTATAATAGCTGCGTGCGGAAGACAGGTTACAGCGAGGCTCTGCTCCTTAAAGGTAAAGGTCTCAAGTGTAGCATCTGCTACATAAACCCCATCTATCTCGCTAAAGAGTTGTAGCACCGAGCCGGTATCAGCCCGCTTCGGGGTTTCGTGGTTACCCCCAACGATAACAACCGGACTCCCGCTCTCTTTTGCAAGACGACGTAGCTGCCTAAAGCAAAACGTAACAACCGTATTAGATGGACGGACCGCATGAAATAGATCGCCAGCTATAATGGTAACATCTGGCTTCAGGGAGATTATACGGGTAATCGCCTCCTGAAAGGCGACGTTAACGTCAGCCTCACGTTGGTTAATCCCCCCCTTGGAGAGCCTATTATAGCGGCGATACCCGAGGTGCACATCGGCCAGGTGGCAAATACGCAGCGAGGGCTTTGTAGATAGGGGTGGAGGGGAAACCATAGTGCAAAGATCTACCCCAGCGGAGTACTAACTTCAATTGGTAACTAGTCAGCATAACGGGTACCTATCAACCCCCTCTACACACTGGTCTAGAGATTGCATTCGGCAGAGACAATCAACACCTTGAGAACCTGTGTTGCTAAAAATAGCAAGGAGATCAAATACTTTGCAGATATCATCAAAAGGTTTCCAAGGCGCAGATACGCAGCTTTTGCAGAGCGGCGCACATATCTTACCTAAAGGGTGCGTACTGCTTGGGGTTTTAAAGTCAATTGAGAATGAGCTGCGCAAACGTGAGATGCTTGGAATTAGCGGGCAACCTACTACACCGCTTTGGTTTCTGGCGGAAACAGAAAGAAATATATTCCTGTGGAGAAGCGGCAAAAGCCTTGATGATCAGCGTGCTTACTCATTTTGGATTAACGTTCCGGCTTTAATCAAAAAACGGCGCCACCAGCTTAAAAAACCTCAGGGTCTAAACCCATTTACTAATCCGCTCTGGGGTATAGCTGCGTTTGAAGATAAGTTGGTCGATCAGGAGCGGGATTACCTCGACTCATTCGAGGATCTTTCGGACTCTGTGCTCAAGCACGCAGAGGCACTCAGCGTCGCAAGTGAAACTATCCGGAGCGAGGTTGCCCCAGGGAGCCTGCAGAGGCCCCCTGTGGTGCTTCCAAGCGTGTTAATTGCTAGATGACAATCTTCTGCTATTCACCCTGAGATACAAGAGGTATTATCTAGATACTATGACCATTCAAAGCCCCGATCCCCTTATTATTGAAACCATCGAGCGTGTCTGCCGCGCTGAGATCCATAAGTATCAAGATGAGCGCTTCTACAATACCGTACCGCGCCCCCTCTTTCGGGCCTTTGGCGATGCGGGGCTAGCGGGCCTCTCAGTTCCAGAGAGCTACGGCGGCATATCAGCCTCTGCAACGACCTGTGCGGCTGCGTTTGAAACGATCTCTCGCTACGATCTGGGGCCTGCGATCTTCCTCTCAGTTCATACGATGGTGTCTAGGCTTATTACAGGTCACGGTACCCTACAGCAGAAACAGGAGCTGCTGCCCAAGATTGCTGCGGGCGAACTGCTGTGCGCATTTGCCCTGACTGAAACTCACGCCGGTTCAGATTCACAGGCCCTTACGACAACAGCAACTAGGAATGGGGACTCCTACCTCCTAACTGGAAGCAAATGCTACATCTCAAGCGCTGGATTTGCTGACTTATATATCGTTTGTGCAAAGACCGCCGATACTGCAGGCTCCGGCATCTCGGCCTTTATAGTGCCTAGCTCAACACCTGGGCTAACGATCGGCAATCCAGAGAGGAAGATGGGGGGTGAGCTTTCACCAATCGCTTCACTCTTTTTTGATCAAGCGCCCCTGCCGGTCTCCGCTCTGCTGGGCCCCCTGCACCACGGCTTTAAGGTCGCCCTCTCTGGTCTAACAAGTGGGCGAGTCAACATCGCTGCGTGCGCAAACGGACTATCTGCCGCAGCGATCGAAAGCGCGCTCAAGCACCTCAATACGCGTCAACAGTTCGGGCACCCCCTAGCTGACTTTCAGGGACTACAGTTTATGGTGGCCGATATGTATGTAAAACTTGAGGCGGCAAGGCTCCTCACACTTAAAGCAGCCGAGGATCTCGATGCTGCGCATACTGCAGGGGTTAATAATAAGCTTAATACTAAACTCTCTGCCTCTGTCGCTAAATGTTTTGCTACCGACACTGCAATGGCTATCACGACTGATGCGGTGCAGTTGCTTGGGGGTGCGGGCTACCTAAAGGAGTATCTCGTTGAACGCTATATGCGTGAGGCCAAGATGCTGCAGATAGTTGAGGGCACAAACCAGATTCAGCGCATGATTATAGCGCAAGAGATCCTGGCCGACACAAATTAAACGGTGCGCCTACATTAGGACCCGCGCAAGAATTACTTTCCGTTTTGTGCGCTCAGATTTGCCCCAGGTTTGGACGTTCTGAGCGCGGAAAACCGGAAGAATAGCGAGCTATTTTGAGGATTTTCCGCGTGAAGAACGTTCAAAGATGGGGTAAAGATGAGATGCACAAACGGGAAGTAATTCTTGCGCGTGTCCTTAGCATGAGGTGCTATTAACGCACTGATTGGCAGTTATCGGGCCGAAGCAAACTCCACCAAAGTTCATGTAAATAGTGGCGCTACCGGTGTTGCGACGTGCCTTATCTGCCACTGCATCTCCATTAAGCGGGGTGCTAATTCCACAACCGACGCCGGCGTAGTAGCGAGCCTCCCAACCGGCGCCCCTTACATAGAGCCCAAGCGAGGCCAGCACGTTGCCCTCGGTATCGATAGCCTTAACGCATGATGGGAACGGCCCCCGTGCGCCCTCCTTAAGGATCACTCCTATAGTGTTACGCCTAATATCTGAGAAGTGTGATGAGCCGATAGTTTTATAGATATGTCCGCCTGGCCAGGCAACGATCTGGGAGCACTGCGAAATAGACCCTCCTGAATTGTCTCCATTATCTCCGGAGCCATCATCTGGCGGGGTCGGAGTTGGGGTCGTCCCTACCGTATTTAGATTTATCTGATCAACTGCCACACCACCCAAAAATTCATCCTCTCGCACCTCGGCTGAAATTGGATTAAATATCCCGCTCTCCTTTGCACCCTGAAAGGCGAGCTCGTAGCCATTCCCTTCGATAAAATCGCCCACTACGACCTCACCGCTACCCTCAAAATTGGTAGAGGAGATTAAGCTCCCTGCCAGAGAGAATACCTTGAGCGTGGTGTTCTTGCCCTTACTTACCTGGAACCCCAATAGATCGGCGCCGGACTCCTGACGAATAGGAATAGCACGGGGCCTAACTCCGGTTGAAGCGAATTTCGGCATCCTGGTAAACTGTCGCACCTCGCCCGTTACGAGGTTCTTCATCCGAGCGATTGAGCGATTACCGCTACCTTTTCTCATTACACCGATCCAGTCCGTAACCTCTTGATCGATACGCGCAAAAAATACCCTATCACCGGTCCGACCAAAGGTAACAGTTTCGGGTGTGCTAGCAGCGTTACTAAATAGATCATACGATATCTCCCAAACCGCCTTGCCCGCTGTTAGCCGCACAACTACGGCATCGGTTGCACCATCACCGTTAAAATCACCCCCTGCTATGGCCAGATCTCCGCTCTTACCGAGTGTTCGTTCAATCCTCGTTCCTGAACTATCGATTATGGTCCATGTAAGCGTATTGTCGGCGGTATTGCTTAAGACCGTCCCGATCTGAGTTGCGCTCCCCTGCCACTGCCCCATAATAGCGTGATCGCCTGAGCTTCCAAGCGAGCCTAGCTCCTCACTCTCCCCTGTGGAGGAGAGCTTGGCGGTCCATGTCAAACTCTTGTCATCCTCTATCGTTATCTTTGTTAGATCGGATCTTCCATCTCCATCAAAATCGGTTGGAACCTGCGCCTCAAGTGCGGAAGCAAAGGCGAGGCAAGTGAGTGCGATAACGATACATTTATTCATAATCATGAAGATTCCACACGTTAATTGGATCAGGACATTAGCACCGGATTAAGGCTTTACGAAGCTAAAGATCGCCCGGTTTGCGATTACCTCTGAATCCTGCGGTTTTAACCTTCAAGGGTTATGCCAAAGGCCGGGGCCCATATTTTATGTGAGATACTATAAAGTTCTAAGAATCTCTGCCGATATTACCTCTATAAGGAAGAAGGAGCTTTAAATGATTATTACAAGACATGTGACACTCCTAGGGGCGCTGTTTCTACTTCAAATATCAGCTGCCATGGCTCAAGCTGCGTGTACAACCACTAGATGCCGACCAAATCCAATTCCTGGAAATGGTGGCTGGCCGATGATGCATAGCGAGTTTAATGGCTGTCCTGGCACCCATCCCGTTAATGCGGGACTTCTAATTTTTGGACATGGGCAGACCTTTTTTCACGTAACGCTCTCTGCAGACTATAATATTCTAAGAGAAGTGCCCTGCTTTGGTAGAACAGACCTCCCATTCTGTTCCGACCCGAGTAAGAGTGGTTTTATATACGCTACGAATCTAGCTGGTGAACGAATCACCGATGCAGAAGCAGGAACAGCGTCGTTACGCATCTGCTGCAATGGTGTTATCATGACTGGCAGTACCTGCCCGGCCCCACCCCCACCACCTGTAGAACCTACACCTACACCACTTCCACCACCACCACCACCACCACCACCTGCAGCATGTGCAGACGGCTCGGATAACGACGGTGATGGCCTGGCAGACATGTCAGACCCAGGTTGCTCCTCGCCGCAGGACAATAACGAAGGCGATGGCACCTCTCAGTGTCAGGACCGTTCAGATAACGATGGTGATGGCCTGATAGATCTGCTCGACCCGGGCTGCTCCTCGCCGCAAGACAATAACGAAAGCGATGGCACCTCCCAGTGCCAGGATACCTTAGATAACGATAGCGATGGGGTTACGGACTTTCCGAACGACTTTAGTTGCACCAGCAGGCAGGATAACGACGAGACTAATATCAAATCGCAGTGTCAGGATGGCCTTGATAACGATACAGATGGCCTAATAGATCTGCTCGACCCGGGCTGCTCTTCGCCGCA
>Ga0209190_1000946_pt1 | contig 20708 bp, 16 predicted proteins | sample M_140205_XF_Meta_FD_187315 | JGI IMG/M metagenome (GOLD analysis project Ga0209190, IMG submission 187315) | Freshwater microbial communities from Lake Montjoie, Canada to study carbon cycling - M_140205_XF_MetaG (SPAdes) (version 2) | ecosystem: Environmental > Aquatic > Freshwater > Lake... | reverse complement strand
GATTCCCTTCATGTCCGACGAAACTAAGCCCAAAACCGAGGATTCCTGGCTGGAGCTGGCCAAGACCGTGATCTATGCCGGCGCCATTGCGCTGGTGATCCGCACCTTCATCTTCCAGCCCTTCAACATCCCGTCGGCCTCGATGGAAGCGACGCTGCTGGTCGGCGACTATCTCTTCGTGGAGAAATTCTCCTACGGCTATTCGCGCTACACCTTCCCCTTTGGCGCGGGCCCGGTTGGCCCGGCGCTGCAGGGCCGCTTCCCCGACTTCAAGCCGCCGCGCGGTGACGTCATCGTCTTCAAGTTCCCGCGCGACAATTCCACCGACTTCATCAAGCGGCTGATCGGCCTGCCGGGCGACCGCATCCAGATGCGCGACGGCATCCTCTACATCAACGACAAGGCGGTGCCGAAGATCCGCGTCGAGGACTATGTCGAGACCGTGGACGGGATCGAGAACCGCGTGCCGCAGTTCCGCGAGACGCTGCCCAATGGCAAGAGCTATCTCACGCTCGACCATGAGCCCTACAATCCCGGCGACAATACCGGCGTTTACACGGTCCCTGCGGGCCACTACTTCATGATGGGGGACAACCGCGACAATTCCGACGACAGCCGCATGGGCGTCGGCTATGTCCCGGCCGACAATCTGGAAGGCAAGGCGCTGTTCCGCTTCTTCTCGGTGGACGGTTCGGCCCATTGGTGGGAAGTGTGGAGGTGGCCGCTGGCCATCCGCTATTCCCGCCTCTTCACGCTGATTGACTAGCGTATTTTCGCGGTTCGCGAAAATACGCTAGATTCTTGTAAGGTTGCGGTTCCGGACGGAAAAACCGCTGCACACTTTTCCTGGAACCGCTCCTTGGACTCTCTCGAAGAAAAACTCGGCCACGTCTTTTCCGACAAGGCGTTGCTGCGCCGTGCGCTCACCCATGCGTCCGCCGACGCCGCCGTTTCCAACGAGCGGCTGGAATTCCTTGGCGACCGGGTGCTGGGGCTGGTGGTGGCGGAAAAGCTGCACGGCCTTTATCCCGCCGACGCCGAAGGTGTGCTGGCATTGAAGTTCAACGCCCTGGCGCGCGGCGCGTCCTGTGCCCGCGCAGCGGAAGCCGCCGGCCTGGCCGAGCATCTCATTCTGGCCCAGTCGGAACAGATGAGTGGCGGCCGCGCCAAGCCTGCGATCCTGTCGGGCCTGTGCGAAGCGGTGATCGCGGCGCTCTATCTCGATGGCGGGCTGGATGCGGCGCGGCGCTTCATCGAGAAATACTGGGCAGGCCAGTTTGAAAGCCTGACCATGGAAATGCGGGACGCCAAGACGCGGCTGCAGGAATGGAGCCAGGGCAGGGGGCGCGGCGAAAGCGGCGCACCGGTCTATACGCTGGTCTCGCGCAAGGGCCCGGACCACGCGCCGCGCTTTACGGTCGAGGCCAAGGTGACCGGCCACGAACCCTCCACTGGCGAGGGCAGCTCCAAGCGCGAGGCGGAGCAGGACGCCGCCGCCAATCTGCTTGCCCGGGTGCAGCCGCAATGACGGACACGCCCACCCGCTGCGGCTTTGCCGCCATCATCGGTGCGCCCAATGCCGGCAAGTCCACGCTGGTCAACGCGTTGGTCGGCACCAAGGTCGCCATCGTCAGTCCCAAGGTGCAGACCACCCGCATGAATGTGCGCGGCATCGTCATGCGCCAGGAAAGCCAGATCGTCTTCGTCGACACGCCGGGCATCTTCCGCCCGCGCCGCCGCCTGGACCGCGCCATGGTCGGCGCCGCCTGGAGTGGGGCGCAGGAAGCCGACGCCATCATCCTGGTGGTGGACGCCGCCGACCTCACCGCCGATGCGAATTCGCCCGCCGCCCGCGACACCAGGGCGATCCTGGCCGGGCTGAAGGACGGCACGAAGAAAAAGACGGCGCTCGTCCTGAACAAGATCGACGGCATGAAGCGCACCGACCTGCTGCCGCTGGTGGAGCAGTTCCATGCGGAAGCGGTGTTCGAGGATGTCTTCCTCGTCTCTGCCCTGAAGAAGCAGGGGCTGGAAGAAGTGCTGGAATGGACCCGCGCCCGCATGCCGCCGGGCCCCTGGCACTATCCGGAAGACGAGGCCGCCGACATGCCCGCGCGCCTGCTGGCGTCGGAAGTGACGCGCGAGAAAATCTACCTGCGCCTGCATGACGAGCTGCCCTATGCCGCCACGGTCGAAACCGAGAAGTGGGAAGACCGCAAGGATGGCTCGGTCAAGATCGACCAGGTGATCTATATCCAGCGCGAAGGCCAGAAGGCGATCGTGCTGGGCAAGGGCGGCGCGACGATCAAGAAGATCGGCGAGCTGGCGCGCACCGACCTGGAAGAGATGTTCGGACGCCGTGTCCACCTCTTCCTGTTCGTCAAGGTGCGCGAGGACTGGGCCGAGCAGCGCGAGCATTACCGCGAGATGGGTCTCGAATTCCCGCCGGACGAGTAGAATGGAATGGTCCGATAGCGCCATCGTGCTCGCCACCCGCCCGCATGGCGAGAATGGCGTCATCATGGAACTGCTGACACGGGAGCATGGCCGCCACATGGGGCTGGTGCATGGCGGCACTTCGCGCCGCACCCGTCCCACGCTGCAGCCGGGCAATACGCTGGATGTGCAATGGCGCGGCCGCCTGGCCGAACATCTGGGCAGCTATACCGCCGAGCTGGCGACGGCCCGCGCCGGGGCGCTGATGGAAGGGCGCGACAGTCTCAAGGGGCTCAACGCCTTCACCGCGATCTGCGGCGCCGCGCTGCCGGAGCGCCAGTCCTATCCGCCTGTCTTCGTCGTGGGCGAAATCCTGCTCGACGCCATGATGGCCTCGGCCCCGTCGCACTGGCTGCCGCTCTATGCGCGCTGGGAAGCGGGCCTGCTGGAGGCGCTGGGCTTCGGCCTCGATCTTGGCGAATGTGCCGCCACCGGCTCCACCGATGAACTGATCTATGTTTCGCCGCGTTCGGGCCGCGCCGTCTCCAAGGCCGGGGCCGGCATCTATGCCAGCCGGCTGTTCAAGCTGCCGGCTTTTCTCAACGGTGACGCCGCATCCGATCCCACGCCGGCTGAAACCCTGGAGGCTCTGCGCATGACCGGGCATTTCCTGCTGGAACGGGTGCTGGAGCCCAATGGCGCGGCAATGCCGCAGGCCCGCATCCGGCTCGATTCCCTGATTGCCGAATCGCGTTAGAACCCGGGCATGGCGACCGCAGCTTTACCTGTTGACGACATCCGCTCCGAACAGCTCGGCAAGGCCCTGTCGGAGCGCTATCTCGCCTATGCGCTGTCCACCATCACCCAGCGCGCCCTGCCGGATGCGCGCGACGGGCTGAAACCCGTTCATCGCCGCATCCTCTATGGCATGGCGCGGCTGCGGCTCGATCCCGGTGCGGCGTTCAAGAAGTCGGCCAAGGTGGTGGGCGACGTGATGGGCGGCTTCCATCCGCATGGCGACCAGGCGATCTATGACGCGCTGGTGCGGTTGGCGCAGGATTTCTCCGTCCGCTATCCGCTGGTCGAAGGCCAGGGCAATTTCGGCAATGTCGATGGCGATAACGCCGCCGCCATGCGCTACACCGAAAGCCGTCTCACCGAAGTCGCCAAGGCGCTGCTCGAAGGACTCGACGAGGATTCAGTCGATTTCCGTCCCAATTATGACGGTTCGGAAGAAGAGCCGGTGGTGCTGCCCGCCGCCTTCCCGAACCTGCTGGCCAATGGTTCTAACGGCATCGCCGTGGGCATGGCGACCTCGATCCCGCCGCACAATGTCGGCGAGCTTTGTGCCGCGCTGGTCGACCTGATCAACAATCCCGAGATTGCCGACCGCAGCCTGTTCAAGCACATCAAGGGGCCTGATTTTCCCACCGGCGGCATTCTGGTCGAAGAACGCGAATCCATCTTCGACGCCTACAAGACCGGGCGCGGCGGCTTCCGCCTGCGAGCGCGCTGGGAAAAGGAAGAAGGAACACGCGGCGCCTGGCAGATCGTCATCACCGAGATTCCCTACCAGGTCCAGAAGTCCAAGCTGATCGAACGCATCGCCGAACTGCTGGAGCTGAAGAAGCTGCCGCTGCTGGACGATATCCATGACGAGAGTGCCGAGGATATCCGCATCGTCCTGACGCCCAAAACCCGCATGGTCGATGCCGAACTGCTGATGGAATCGCTGTTCCGCCAGTCCGACCTGGAAGTCCGCATTCCGCTGAACCTCAACGTGCTCGACAAGGGCACGGTGCCCAAGGTGATGAGCCTGAAGGAGGCGCTGGCCGCCTTCGTCGATCATCGCCGCGACGTGCTGGAACGCCGCTCCAGTCACCGGCTTGCCAAGATCGCTGCAAGGCTGGAAGTGCTAGAAGGCTATCTCGCCGTCTTCCTCAACCTCGACAAGGTGATCAGGATCATCCGCACCGAGGATGAGCCCAAGCCCGTCCTCATCAAGGCGTTCAAGCTGACCGAGACCCAGGCCGAGGCCATCCTCAACATGCGGCTGCGCTCCCTGCGCAAGCTGGAAGAGATGGAAATTCGCGGCGAGCATGCCGGGCTGACGCAAGACCAGAAGGAACTCACCCGCCTGCTGGGCTCCGAAAAACTCAAATCGGAAAAGCTCATCGCCGAAGTGCGCGAGATGGACGCCAAGTTCGGCGGCAAGACCGTGCTGGGCAAGCGCCGCACCGAAATCGCGGCGGCGCGCGATGTCGCCGAGATGACGGCGCTGGCCGAAGCCGCCGAGGAACAGGCCAACGCCGTCGCACAGGAACCGATCACCGTCGTGCTGTCCGAAAAGGGCTGGCTGCGCGCGCTGAAGGGCCACCAGGACGAAATCGAGGCGGTGAAGTATCGCGAGGGCGACAAGGGCCGTTACTGGTTCGCCGCCCAGAACACCGACAGGATCATGCTGCTGTCCACCGATGGCCGCTTCTTCACCCTGGATGGCACAAAGCTGCCGGGCGGTCGCGGCAATGGCGAGGCCATCCGCACCTTCATCGACCTGCCGCCGGAAGCCGACATCGCCGCCATGTTCGTGCATGTGCCGGGGCGCAGGCTGCTGGTGTCGGCCACCAGTGGCCACGGCTTCATCACCCCTGAAGACGACGCCATCGCCATGACCAAGAAGGGCAAGCAGGTGCTGAACGTGAAGCCCGGCATCGAGGCGGTGGCCTGCCATTCCGTGCCGGTGGACGCCGATACGGTCGCGGTGATCGGCGAGAACCACAAGCTGCTGCTGTTTCCGCTCTCCGAAGTGCCGGAGATGGGGCGTGGGCAGGGCGTCTTCCTGCAGAAATACAATGCCAGCCACCTGTCCGACGCCATCGCCTACAGGAGCCGGGATGGGCTGAAGGATGGCAATGGCCGCGCCTTCACGGCAACGGAACTCAAGGACTGGAAGGGCGCCCGTGCCCAGGCCGGGCGGCTGGCGCCGCGCGGTTTTTCCAAGGCCGACAAGTTCGCCTCGGATTAAACCTCTCCGCCTTTCCTGCGTCTTCGCACGCGAAGGAGTGGGTGATCCCCAACAGAGTTAACGCTACTCTGTCCCAATACGGGACAGGCGGGCCGCCCTTGCCTATAAATGGGCGTCCACCATGTCTTTCCTGCGCAACATCGCCCTGTGTTTCCTCGATTCGGCGTCGGCTTTCAGCCTGGCGGCGGCCGTGCGGTCACATCCCGGCTTTCGCGGCGCGTTGATGACGCGGGTGCAGGTGTTCGATCAGACGATATGGCAGCCCGCGATGACGCGCGCCCGTGCCGCCGCCGACACGCTGCTGGCCGCGCCCACCTCGGATTCGTGGGTGGTGCTGATGCTGGCGCCGCCCACCGCCGCCGATGAGCGGGCCGTGGCGCGGGTGGAAATCCTGCCGCCGGTCGAAAGGCCGGGCATCATCGGGCGCGCGCCCGAAGTGCTCGATACCCCCATCGTGATCGCGCCGACACTGCCCGCCATCCGCCTGCCGCCGGAACGCCAGGCCTCGGCCATCCAGATCGTGCCGGTGCAGCCCGCACCGCCGAAGCGCCGCGCCGTGTCACCCAGACGCTGACGCGCGAACAGGCCCGCGCCCGGGTGCGGCTGATCGCCAACCTGTCGAGCGACATGCGGCGCAACTTCGATCTCTTCCTGTTCGTCAGCAAGGCGAAGGAAGGTCCGCTGGCGCAGCGCATGTTTGTCTTCAAGAAGGAAGCCGGCGATATCAGCCTGCTGTATGACTGGGCCGCCTCGACCGGGCGCGAGCAGCAGGAAGTCAATGCGCGTGGGCAGGCCAGCTTCACCGGCACGCCCGCCGGTTTCTACCAGCTTGATCCAGCGCGCATGTACACGCGCTATCGTTCCTATAGCTGGGACCAGCCCATGCCCTATGCCATGTTCTTCAACTGGCGGCGCGAAGGTATCCAGACGGGCCTCGCCATCCACGCCGCCGAAGGCACAGACAGGCTGGGCATGCGCGCCAGTGCTGGCTGCGTGCAGTTGTCGCCGGAGAATGCGAAGACGCTCAACGAACTGGTGCGGGCGGAATATCACGGCCAGGTGCCGCGCTTCTCTGTGGATCGCAACGACACGATGAGCAACCAGGGCCGCTTCGCCAAGGCCGCCGATGGGGCCTTGCTCATGGCATCAGGCCATCGCGTGCTGATCAATATCGAGAATTATTCAGGACTGGGCGACGACTCGATTGCTGACGTGATGTTCTAGGCTCGAGCCCGGCAGCATAGCCGCCGGGCGACCCGCCGCATCCGTCAGCTTCCTTCCCACTCCGGCGCGAAGCGCCAAGAACGGGGAAGGTGTCGCAACGAGGTGTCTGCCTCTTGGCAGGCCCGAGTTGCGACGGATGGGGGTTCAACAAATCGCCTAAGCGTGGCCGGTCACCAGCCAAAGAATAAGTATGATTGGCAGCGGGATGCCGATGACCCAGAGTAGAGCAGAACGCATAATGACCTCCCGGTAATATCCGGGGAGGTAACAGGCCACGCCGCAGGAAGTTCCCGTTAGCCGCGCCGCAACTCATAGAGTGCAATCGCGGCGGCGTTGGAAACGTTCAGGCTCTCCATCCCGCTGATGGGGATGAAGGCGGCGACCTCGCAATGTTCGCGCACCAGGCGGCGGATGCCGTCGCCTTCCGAGCCCAGCACCAGCGCCACGTCACCATCGGGAATCGCGGCGGACAGCGCCTGTGCCCCGTCGGACGACTTATCATTTGGCCGCTCCCCCTCTCGGGGACGCTCCAGTGCGATGCGCCAGAAGCCGTGGGCGGAGAGCTGGTTCAGCGCGCGGGCGATGTTCACGACTTCGACATAAGGGATCGTATCCAGGGCGCCCGACGCCGCCTTGGCCAGCGCGCCCGACTGGGGCGGGGCATGGCGGTCCTGCACCACCACGGCGGTGACGCCGAACGCGGCGGCGCTGCGTAGGATCGCGCCGACATTGTGGGGGTCGGACAACTGGTCCAGCACCAGCACCACGCGGCGGCGGCCATTGGCGGGTTCTTCCAGCAGGATATTCAGGTCGATGGCGGGGAGGGGGAAGGCTTCCAGTGCCACGCCCTGATGCACTGCGCCGGGGGGCAGCAGCCGGTCGATGTTGCCCGGCTCCATGCTCTCGACCCGGACGCGGCTGAGAAGTTCCGGCCCGATGGTCTCCGCCGCCCGGGGGGTCATGACGGCGCGGCCCAGCCTGCGGTCGGGATTGGCCAGGGCGGCCATCACGGCATGCAGGCCATAAAGCCAGTTTTCGGGTTTGCCGGGCCGGGGCGGCCGGGGGGCGCTGGGACGGTCGCCGCCGCCCGGCTTTTGGCCCGCCGGCTTGGGATAGAAATGGCGGCGATCCTTCTGGCTGCTCTTGGACGGAGCCCCCTTGGAATGACCCTGCGAAGGGCCGCCCTTTGCGGAACCGTGGGACGAGCCCTTGGATAGGCCTTGGGGAGAGCCCTTGAACGGCCCTTTCGCAGGCCGCTTGTCCGTCGTTCTGGACGCCCCTGGGGTGCGGCCCTTGAACGGGCCTCTGGAGGGGCCCTTGGTCGGGCCTTTGCCGGGTGGTTTGGAGCGCATGGCAGGGGCTTATAAAGAAGCGTGGCGTGGGGTAAAGTGCATGCGACCGGCCGGACAGGCCGGAAGGGGATCGCGGGGCTGGAATCCAGCCTTTTTTCGCGACGCAGGGCTTTTGTCCTCCACTCTTGACACCCCGGCCCGACCTCACCATAACCCCCGGTTCGCAGCCCACCTTTGGAGGCATGATTTTCGCTCGCTCGGCCACGCAATGCGGGCGGACGCCAGCCGGTGACAGGGTTCAACCCTTTGGTTCCATTGGATAAGAATTAGGGGGAATGTCCCGAGCGGCAAAGGGGGCGGATTGTAAATCCGCTGGCTATGTCTTCGTAGGTTCGAGTCCTACTTCCCCCACCATCTTTGCCCCGTCAGGGGCGCGGCAGGTCCGAGTAGCAAACGCGACGAAGCACTTGAGCAGGAACAATGAAGTCCACTTACGGCAGGGCAGGACGAGAGAGACTGGAGTGCGTGAAGGACGGGCGGGTGTAGCTCAATGGTAGAGCAACAGCCTTCCAAGCTGATGACGAGGGTTCGATTCCCTTCACCCGCTCCAACAGTTTAGGCAATGGCGGCGCAAGCCGGACACGAAGACAAGAACAAGGATTTCAGTTATGGCCAAGGCAAAGTTTGAACGTAACAAGCCGCATTGCAACATCGGCACAATTGGTCACGTTGACCACGGCAAGACGTCGCTGACGGCAGCGATCACGAAGGTTCTTGCGGAGACGGGCGGCGCGCAGTTCACGGCGTATGACCAGATCGACAAGGCGCCGGAAGAGAAGGCGCGCGGCATCACTATTTCGACGGCGCATGTCGAGTACGAGACCAAGAACCGCCATTACGCGCATGTCGACTGCCCCGGCCATGCCGACTATGTGAAGAACATGATCACGGGCGCCGCGCAGATGGACGGCGGCATTCTCGTTGTCTCGGCGACCGACGGCCCGATGCCGCAGACCCGCGAGCACATCCTGCTGGCGCGCCAGGTCGGCGTTCCGGCGCTGGTGGTGTTCATGAACAAGTGCGACGCGGTTGACGATCCGGAACTGCTGGACCTGGTCGAGATGGAAGTGCGCGAGCTGCTTTCGTCGTACCAGTTCCCGGGCGACGACATTCCGATCATCCGTGGTTCGGCGCTGATGGCGCTGGAAGACAAGAGCCCGGAGCTGGGCCATGACGCGATCCTGAAGCTGATGGAAGCGGTTGACGCCTACATCCCGCAGCCGGACCGCCCGATCGACAAGCCGTTCCTGATGCCGATCGAAGACGTGTTCTCGATCTCGGGCCGTGGCACGGTTGTGACCGGCCGCGTCGAGCGCGGCATCGTCAAGGTTGGCGAGACGGTCGAGATCATCGGCATCAAGCCGACCTCGTCGACGACGGTCACGGGCGTGGAAATGTTCCGCAAGCTGCTGGACCAGGGCCAGGCGGGCGACAATATCGGCGCGCTGCTGCGCGGCATTGAGCGCGAAGGCATCGAGCGCGGCCAGGTTCTGGCCAAGCCGGGTTCGGTTACGCCGCACACGGTGTTCGTGGCCGAAGCCTATATCCTGACGAAGGAAGAGGGCGGCCGTCACACGCCATTCTTCGCGAACTATCGTCCGCAGTTCTACTTCCGCACCACCGACGTGACCGGCATCGTCAAGCTGCCGGAAGGCACGGAGATGGTGATGCCGGGCGACAACATCTCGGTGGAAGTCGAGCTGATCGTGCCGATCGCGATGGAAGAGAAGCTGCGCTTCGCCATTCGTGAAGGCGGCCGTACCGTCGGCGCCGGCGTCGTCGCCAAGATTATTAAGTAAGCGCGTAGCGGTCATCCCCGCGAAGGCGGGGATCCAGTTTGTGTTCCAGATCGACCAGGACCTGGAAATTTTTAGGGGTGTAGCTCAGCTGGTAGAGCATCGGTCTCCAAAACCGAGGGCCGTGGGTTCGAGTCCCCCCGCCCCTGCCAAATGAAGTGATAAAGAGTTGCATGGCTGAGATTGCGAAAAAGACTGCGGGAGATGGAGGTGACGCGCCGGTTGTGCGCCGCCGCGCCAGACCCGTGCAATTTTTCCAGGAAGTCATGCGGGAGATGCGGAAAGTCACCTGGCCGAGCTGGAAGGAAACCTGGCTCACTTCGGTGATGGTCCTGATCATGGTCGTGCTGACCATGTTCTTCTTCTTCTTTGTCGACACCATTCTCAATCGTGGCCAGATGCTGTTAATCGGGGCCTGGAGGCCGTTCGGATGAGCGAAGCGGGAACAAGAACCGTCGCTGACGCCAAGTGGTACATCGTCCACACCTACTCGAACTTCGAGAAAAAGGTGAAGGAAGAGATCATGCGTCAGGCCAAGATCCAGGATCTCGAGGATTTCGTCGCCGACGTCGTGGTGCCGACCGAAGAGGTGATGGAAGTCCGCCGTGGCCAGAAGATCAAGTCGGAGCACAAGTTCCTGCCGGGCTACGTGCTGCTCAACGCCAAGCTGACGGACGAGGTTTATCACCTGGTCAAGAACGTCGCGAAGGTGACGGGCTTCTTGGGCCAGAACAACAAGCCCATGCCGCTGCGCCAGGGCGAGGTCGACCGCATCCTCAACCAGTCGAGCGAGAGCGCCGAGCATCCCAAGTCGATGATCAGCTTCGAGATCGGCGAACAGGTGCGCGTTGCAGATGGCCCGTTCACCTCCTTCACCGGCACGGTGGAAGAAGTCGACGAAGACCGCAGCCGCCTGAAGGTCGCCGTGTCGATCTTCGGCCGCGCGACGCCGGTCGAACTGGAATACACGCAGGTCGAAAAGATCTGAGTGGACTGTGTTTGTTTGCCGGGCATTCGCCCGGCGGGGCCGCCCGAGCCCAGTTTTCCGGGAGTACGCGCGGGAGATGCGATCCGAAATGGTTCGGTGAGCATCGTTTGAACCGCTAAGCCGCAAAGGAGGCGGCGAGTATGGCAAAGAAGATTACGGGTTACATCAAACTGCAGGTGCCCGCGGGCGCGGCGAATCCGTCGCCGCCCATCGGCCCGGCGCTGGGCCAGCGCGGCCTGAACATCATGGAATTCTGCAAGGCGTTCAACGCCAAGACGCAGGACCAGGAAAAGAGCACCCCGATCCCGGTCGTGATCACCGTGTTCTCGGACAAGAGCTTCACCTTCGAGATGAAGACGCCGCCGGCGTCCTACTTCATCAAGAAGGCGGCCAAGCTGTCCTCGGGCTCCAAGGCCCCGGGCATCTCCACGGCCGGTTCGATCACCCGCGCCCAGGTGCGCGAGATCGCCGAAGCCAAGATGAAGAACCTCAACGCCAACGACATCGAGAACGCGATGCTGATGATCGAAGGCAGCGCCCGTTCGATGGGCATCACGGTGAGGGACTAACCGCCATGACCAGCAAGCGATTCAAGAAAGCCATCGAAGGCGTCGACGTCGACAAGGCCTACACCGTCGAAGAAGCGGTGAAGCTGATCAAGTCCCGCGCCACCGCCAAGTTCGACGAGACCATCGAAATCTCACTCAATCTCGGCGTTGACCCCAAGCATGCCGACCAGATGGTGCGCGGCGTCTGCTCGCTGCCGTCCGGCACGGGCCGTTCGCTCCGCGTCGCGGTGTTCGCCAAGGGCGCCAAGGCCGAAGAAGCCAAGAAGGCCGGCGCCGACATCGTCGGTTCGGACGAGCTGGCGGCGGAAGTCGCGGCCGGCAAGATCGACTTCGACCGCTGCATCGCCACTCCGGACATGATGGGTGTCGTCGGCCGTCTCGGTAAGGTGCTCGGCCCGCGCAACCTGATGCCCAACCCGAAGGTCGGCACGGTGACGATGGACGTCGCCAAGGCCGTCGCGGACGCCAAGGGCGGCGCGGTCGAGTTCCGCGTCGAGAAGGCGGGCATCGTGCAGGCCGGCGTCGGCAAGGTGAGCTTCACCGAGGATGCCATCATCGCGAACGTCAAGGCGCTCGTGGACAGCGTCCTGAAGGCGAAGCCGACCGGCGCCAAGGGCAACTACATGAAGAAGATTTCCCTCTCCTCGACTATGGGCCCCGGCGTGAAGATCGCGCTGGCCTCGGTCGGTGCGGGCGGAATGCAGGCCTGATTTGAATTGAGGAATTCCGGCGGACGATCGCCGGGACTGTCCGAGACTGCTGGAGACCGAAAGGTCTTAAACTTCTCCAGCATAGACAGGGAAGAAACCGGATTTGCGAAGGAGACTTCGCCTTTTCGGGTTTGGACCCTGGGGCAGTGTTTTGTGCAACAGGGTTGGCTCGCGGATCGTCCCGTGCGCCAACGTTAGGAGAGCAAAGTGGAAAAAGCCAAAAAGGCGGAAGTCGTTGAAGACCTGAACCAGGTCTTCTCGAAGGCCGGCTCTGTGGTGGTCGCCCACTATTCCGGCATGACGGTGGCTCAGATGAGCGATCTCCGTGCGCGCATGGGCGCGCAGGGGGCTTCGTTTCGTGTGGCCAAGAACCGTCTGGCGGTGCGCGCTCTGAAGGGAACGCCGATCGAAGGTATCGCGCACCTGTTCAAGGGGCCGACCGGCATCGCTGTCAGCGATGATCCGGTTGCCGCTTCGAAGGTTGCCGCTGCCTACGCCAAGGATAACGACAAGCTCGTGATCCTGGGTGGCTCGGTCGGAACGACGGCTCTGGATGCGAACGGCGTGAAGCAGCTCGCAACCTTGCCGTCGCTTGATGAACTGCGTGGCAAGATCGTGGGCCTGCTCGTTGCGCCCGCGACCAAGATCGCCGGGATCCTACAGGCTCCCGCCGGTCAGCTTGCCCGTGTCATCGGGGCCTATTCCTCGAAGGACGCCGCTTAAGCGACACCCAAATAACCTGCGTAAACATCCAAGCCCGAACCAACCAAGGAACTATAGAAATGTCGAAGATCGAAAAGCTCGTTGATGACCTGTCCTCGCTGACCGTTCTGGAAGCCGCCGACCTGGCCAAGCTGCTGGAAGAGAAGTGGGGTGTTTCCGCCGCTGCTCCGGTTGCCGCTGCTGCCGCTCCCGGCGCCGCTGCTGCCGCTCCCGCCGCGGAAAAGACCGAGTTCACCGTCGTCCTGACCGACGCCGGTGACAAGAAGATCAATGTCATCAAGGAAATCCGCGCCATCACCGGCCTGGGCCTCAAGGAAGCCAAGGACCTGGTCGAAGGCGCCCCGAAGGAAGTGAAGGCCGACGTCAACAAGGACGAAGCTGCGAAGATCAAGAAGCAGCTCGAAGATGCTGGCGCCAAGGTCGAGTTGAAGTAACAAGAAGGCAGCGCGGGTTGAATAACCGCCCTGTCGTGCATATTTCGTTCACCCACCCCCGCCGGCGATTTGTTTCGCCGGCGGGCGGTGGTTTTCGCCATTTGCCGAATACTGTCCCACCTGGCCAAGAACGGCGCGCCCACGCCGTAAAGGATCCCGCGGAATGACACTCTCCTTCACCGGTCGCAAACGCCTTCGCAAGACTTTCGGCAAGATCGTCGAAATCGCGCAGATGCCGAACCTGATCGAGGTCCAGAAGACCTCCTATGATCAGTTCCTCCAGCTGGTTAAACCCGGCGAGGGGCGCAAGGACGAAGGCCTGGAATCGGTCTTCAAGCAGGTCTTCCCGATCCGCGACTTCAGTGAATCCTCGCTGCTCGAATATGTGGATTACCACTTCGAGGAGCCCAAGTATGACGTCGAGGAGTGCCAGCAGCGCTCCATGACCTATGCCGCGCCCCTCAAGGTGACGCTGCGGCTGATCGTGTTCGATGTGGACCAGGAAACCGGCGCCAAGTCGGTGAAGGACATCAAGGAACAGGACGTCTATATGGGCGACGTCCCCTTCATGACCGACAACGGCACCTTCGTCGTCAACGGCACCGAGCGCGTCATCGTTTCCCAGATGCACCGTTCGCCGGGCGTCTTCTTCGACCATGACAAGGGCAAGACCCATTCGTCGGGTAAGCTGCTGTTCGCCGCCCGCGTCATTCCCTATCGCGGCTCGTGGCTCGATTTCGAATTCGACGCCAAGGACATCGTGCATGTGCGAATCGATCGCCGCCGCAAGCTGCCGGCGACGACGCTGCTCTATGCGCTGGGCCTGACCCAGGAAGAGATCCTGGGCTATTTCTACGGCAAGATCGGGTTCAAGACGCAGAAGGACGGCAGCTGGGTCACCCCGCTCGACTCCACCTGGATGCGCAACGCCAAGACCACCTCGGACTGGAAGAACGCCAAGTCCGGCGACGTCGTGCTCGAAGCCGGTTCCAAGATCACCGCCCGCGCCCTGCGCAAGCTGGGCGAGGACGGCGTCAAGTCCATCGCCTTCCAGGAAGACGAACTGATCGGCCGCTTCTCGGCGCTCGACATGGTCAACCCGGAAACCGGCGAGATCTATGTCGAGGCCGGCGACGAGCTGACCCCCGACAATCTGGCGACGCTGGAAGAGGCGGGCTTCCGGGAAGTCGAAGTCCTCAACATCGACGGCATCAGCATCGGCGCCTATATCCGCAACACGCTGGCGGTCGACAAGAACCATGGCCGCGAGCAGGCGCTGATCGACATCTATCGCGTCATGCGTCCGGGCGAGCCGCCGACCATCGACACCGCCGAAACCCTGTTCGGCCAGCTCTTCTTCGACAGCGAACGCTACGACCTCTCGGCCGTGGGTCGCGTCAAGATGAACATGCGCATGAACCTGGATGCGCCCGACACCATGCGCGTGCTGCGCAAGGACGACATCCTCGCCATCCTGAAGGCGCTGGTGGAACTGCGTGACGGCCGCGGCGAAATCGACGACATCGACAATCTCGGCAATCGCCGCGTGCGTTCGGTGGGCGAACTGATGGAAAACCAGTTCCGCGTCGGCCTGCTGCGTATGGAGCGCGCCATCAAGGAGCGTATGTCGGCGGTCGATATCGACACCGTCATGCCGCACGATCTGATCAACGCCAAGCCGGTGGCCGCCGCCGTGCGCGAGTTCTTCGGTTCGTCGCAGCTCAGCCAGTTCATGGACCAGCAGAACCCGCTGTCCGAGCTGACCCACAAGCGCCGCATGTCGGCGCTCGGACCTGGCGGTCTGACCCGCGAGCGCGCCGGCTTCGAAGTGCGCGACGTGCACCCGACCCATTATGGCCGTATCTGCCCGATCGAGACGCCGGAAGGCCCGAACATCGGCCTGATCAACAGCCTCGCGACCTTCGCGCGCGTCAACAAGTATGGCTTCATCGAGAGCCCGTACCGCAAGGTGGTGAACAAGACCCTGACGGACGAGGTTGTCTATCTCTCGGCGATGGAAGAGGCGAAGTACATGATCGCCCAGGCCAACGCCACGATCGACAGCCGCAACCGCCTGACCGACGAACTGGTTTCGTCGCGCAAGGGCGGCAACTTCGTCATGACGACGCCGGACCAGGTGAACTTCATCGACGTCTCGCCCAAGCAGCTTGTGTCCGTCGCCGCCGCGCTGGTCCCGTTCCTCGAGAATGACGACGCCAACCGCGCGCTGATGGGTTCGAACATGCAGCGCCAGGCCGTTCCCCTGCTGCGCCCGGAAGCGCCGCTGGTCGGCACCGGCATGGAAGAGATCGTCGCGCGTGACTCCGGCGCCGCCATCACGGCGCGCCGCGCCGGCGTGGTCGACCAGGTGGACGCCACCCGTATCGTCATCCGCGCCACGGAAGAAACCGATCCCACCAAGCCGGGCATCGACATCTACCGCCTGCGCAAGTTCCAGCGCTCCAACGCCTCCACCTGCATCACGCAGAAGCCGCTGGTGCGCGTTGGCGATCTTCTGGCCAAGGGCGACATCATCGCCGACGGCCCGTCGACGCAGCTGGGCGAACTGGCGCTGGGCAAGAATGCGCTCGTCGCCTTCATGCCGTGGAATGGCTACAACTTCGAAGACTCGATCCTGATCTCCGAGCGTATCGTGCGCGACGACGTCTTCACCTCGATCCACATCGAGGAATTCGAGACTATGGCCCGCGACACCAAGCTAGGCCCGGAGGAAATCACCCGCGACATCCCGAATGTGGGCGAAGAAAACCTCAAGAATCTCGACGAGGCCGGCATCGTCTATATCGGCGCCGAAGTGCAGGCGGGCGACATTCTGGTGGGCAAGGTGACGCCGAAGGGCGAAACCCCGATGACCCCGGAAGAGAAGCTGCTGCGCGCCATCTTCGGCGAAAAGGCCGCCGATGTGCGTGACACCTCGCTGCGCGTGCCGCCGGGCGTCACCGGCACCATCGTCGAAGTGCGCGTCTTCAACCGTCATGGCGTCGACAAGGACCAGCGCGCCATGTCGATCGAGCGTGCCGAGGAAGAACGTCTGGCGGAAGACCGCGACGACGAACTCTCGATCCTGGAGCGCAATATCTTCTCGCGCCTGTCGGAAATCCTGCTCGGCAAGACCGCTGCCAGCGGTCCCAAGGGTATGGCTGCCGACACCAAGATCACCCAGCAGGTGCTGGACACCGTCGCCAAGCACCAATGGTGGCAGATCGGCCTGCGCAACGAAAAGGCGATGGCCGAGATCGAAGGCCTGCGCCAGCAGTATGACGAGTCCAAGTCGCGCCTCGACAAGCGTTTCGCCGACAAGGTGGAAAAGCTGCGCCGTGGCGACGAGCTCGCCCCCGGCGTGATGAAGATGGTCCGCGTTTTCGTGGCGGTGAAGCGCAAGCTGCAGCCCGGCGACAAGATGGCCGGCCGTCACGGCAACAAGGGCGTCATCAGCCGCATCGTCCCGATCGAAGACATGCCGCATCTGGAAGACGGCACCGCCGTCGATGTGCTGCTCAATCCGCTGGGCGTGCCGTCGCGCATGAATGTCGGTCAGATCCTGGAAACCCATCTGGGCTGGGCCTGCGCCGGTCTCGGCAAGCAGATCGGCGAGATGCTCGACAAGGTGAAGCGTGACGGCAAGTTCGAGCCGCTGCGCCGCCAGCTCAAGGGCATCTATGGCACCGACGAGCGCCTGGGTCAGGTCGAAGAGGGCGACCTCGCTGAACTGGCTGACAATCTGCGCTTCGGCGTGCCGATTGCCACCCCGGTGTTCGACGGTGCCAAGGAAGCGGACATTGTCGAGATGCTGGACCAGGCGGGCCTGAGCCATTCGGGCCAGATGCGCCTGTTCGATGGCCGTACCGGTGACGTGTTCACCCGTCCGGTCACCGTCGGCTACATCTACATGCTCAAGCTCAACCACCTTGTCGACGACAAGATCCACGCCCGTTCGATTGGTCCGTACAGCCTCGTGACCCAGCAGCCGCTGGGTGGCAAGGCGCAGTTCGGCGGCCAGCGTTTCGGCGAAATGGAAGTCTGGGCGCTCGAAGCCTACGGCGCCGCCTACACGTTGCAGGAAATCCTGACCGTGAAGTCGGACGACGTGGCCGGCCGCACCAAGGTGTACGAGGCAATTGTCCGCGGCGAAGACACGTTCGAGGCCGGTATCCCGGAATCGTTCAACGTGCTGGTCAAGGAAATGCGCTCTCTCGGCCTGAACGTCGAACTGGTGAATGGGCCTACGACGTAAGTCGTGGCCGCAGGAATGAAGTGACCCCTGTCTTGAGCCCGGCGAAGGGCAGGGGATTTGAACGGAACACGAAACGGGACTGGCGCATGCCCTCCGTTTCAGTCGAAAGGACGCTCGTATGAATCAAGAGCTGATGAATGTCTTCGGACAGGTCAAGGAAATCCCCACCTTCGACCGCATCAAGATCTCGCTGGCCAGCCCGGACCAGATCTATCGCTGGAGCCACGGCGAGATCAAGAAGCCGGAAACCATCAATTACCGCACCTTCAAGCCGGAGCGCGACGGCCTGTTCTGCGCCCGCATCTTCGGGCCGGTGAAGGATTACGAGTGCCTGTGCGGCAAGTACAAGCGCATGAAGTACAAGGGCATCGTCTGCGAAAAGTGCGGCGTTGAAGTCACCGTGCAGAAGGTGCGCCGTGACCGCATGGGCCATATCGAACTGGCCTCGCCCGTCGCGCACATCTGGTTCCTCAAGTCGCTGCCGTCGCGCATCGGCCTGATCCTCGACATGACGCTGAAGGATCTCGAGCGCGTCCTGTATTTCGAAAACTACATCGTCATCGAGCCGGGCCTGACCCCGCTCAAGGACCGCCAGCTTCTGACGGAAGACGAGTTCTACAAGTCGCAGGACGAATACGGCAACGACAGCTTCACCGCCGAGATCGGCGCCGAAGCCATCCGCAAGCTGCTGATGGCGATCGACCTGGAAAAGCAGCGCGATGAAATTCGCACCGAAGTCGCCGGTGTTCCCGGCGGCGAGAAGCAGAAGAAGCTGGTCAAGCGCCTCAAGGTGGTCGAGGCGTTCCTCGATTCCGGCAATCGCCCGGAATGGATGATCCTGACCGTCGTGCCGGTGATCCCGCCGGAACTGCGCCCGCTGGTGCCGCTGGATGGCGGCCGCTTCGCGACCTCGGACCTCAACGACCTGTATCGCCGCGTCATCAACCGCAATAACCGCCTCAAGCGCCTGATCGAGCTCAAGGCGCCCGATATCATCGTGCGCAACGAAAAGCGCATGCTGCAGGAATCGGTTGACGCCCTGTTCGACAATGGCCGCCGCGGCCGTGTCATCACCGGCGCCAACAAGCGTCCGCTCAAGTCGCTCGCCGACATGCTGAAGGGCAAGCAGGGCCGCTTCCGCCAGAACCTGCTGGGCAAGCGCGTCGACTATTCCGGCCGTTCGGTCATCGTGGTCGGCCCGGAACTGAAGCTGCACCAGTGCGGCCTGCCCAAGAAGATGGCGCTCGAGCTGTTCAAGCCGTTCATCTATGCCCGTCTCGAAGCCAAGGGCTTCAGCCAGACCGTCAAGCAGTCCAAGAAGCTGGTAGAGAAGGAAAAGCCGGAAGTCTGGGACATCCTGGAAGAAGTCATCCGCGAGCATCCCATCCTGCTCAACCGCGCCCCGACGCTGCATCGCCTGGGCATCCAGGCGTTCGAGCCGGTGCTGATCGAAGGCAAGGCGATCCAGCTGCATCCGCTGGTCTGCACCGCCTTCAACGCCGACTTTGACGGCGACCAGATGGCCGTGCACGTGCCGCTGTCGCTGGAAGCGCAGCTCGAAGCGCGCGTGCTGATGATGTCGACCAACAACATCCTCAGCCCCGCCAACGGCAAGCCGATCATCGTGCCGACCCAGGATATCGTGCTGGGCCTGTACTACCTGAGCCAGGAACGCGCCAAGGAGCCGGGCGAGGGTTCGGTGTTCAACGACATCGGCGAGATCGAGCACGCCCTGTTCTCGAACGCCATCACGCTGCACGCCAAGATCAAGTGCCGCTACAAGACGGTCGATGCCGAAGGCAAGCCGGTGACCCTGCGGGTGGATTCCACCCCGGGCCGCATGCTGATCGCCGAGATCCTGCCGCGCAGCCCGAAGATCCCGTTCTCGCTGGTCAACCGCCTGCTGCGCAAGCAGGAAGTCAGCCAGCTGATCGACGAAGTGTATCGTCACTGCGGTCAGAAGGAGACGGTGCTGTTCGCCGACGCCATCATGGCGCTGGGTTTCCGCGAAGCCTGCAAGGCCGGCATCTCGTTCGGCAAGGACGACATGGTCGTGCCGGACAGCAAGGTGAAGCTGATCGACGAAACCCGCCACAAGGTGCGCGAGTTCGAGCAGCAGTATCAGGACGGTCTGACCACAGACAAGGAGAAGTACAACCTCGTCGTTGACACCTGGTCAAAGTGCACCGACCAGGTCGCCGCCGAAATGATGAAGGAAATCGCCTCCGAGAAGATCGATCCGGAAACGGGCCGCGTCCTGGAAATGAACTCCATCTACATGATGAGCCATTCGGGTGCTCGCGGTTCGCCGCAGCAGATGAAGCAGCTCGCCGGCATGCGCGGCCTGATGGCCCGTCCCGACGGTTCGATCATCGAAACGCCGATCCTGTCGAACTTCAAGGAAGGCCTGACCGTGCTGGAGTACTTCAACTCCACCCACGGCGCCCGCAAGGGCCTGGCCGACACCGCGCTGAAGACCGCCAACTCCGGCTATCTGACGCGCCGCCTTGTCGACGTCGCCAATGACTGCATCATCACCGCCGAGGATTGCGGCACCAAGAAGGGTGTCACCGTCCAGGCCGAGATCGATGGCGGCCAGGTCGTGGCCTCGCTGACCGAGCGTTCGCTCGGCCGCACCACCGCCGAAGACGTCAAGCATCCCGACACCGGCGAAATCATCATCAAGCGCAACAAGGAAGTCACCGAGGACCTGGCGGAGAAGATCGAAGCCGCCCATGTCCAGAAGGTGCGCGTCCGTTCGGTGCTGACCTGCGAACTGCCGGAAGGCGTTTGCGGCAAGTGCTATGGCCGCGACCTGGCGCGCGGTACCTCGGTCAATATCGGCGAAGCGGTGGGCGTCATCGCCGCCCAGTCGATTGGCGAACCGGGCACCCAGCTCACCATGCGCACCTTCCATATCGGCGGCGCGGCGCAGGTTGCGGGCCAGTCCAAGATCGAGGCGTCGTATGACGGCAAGGTCAAGCTGGTGAACCGCAACATCGTCAAGAACAGCGATGGCGAGCTGATCGCTATGTCCCGCAACATGCAGGTCGTCATCACCGACAACAAGGGCCAGGAACGTGCCACCTATCGCATCACCTATGGCGCACGCCTGAAGGTGGACGAAGGCGCGACCGTCAAGCGCGGTGACCGTCTCGCCGAGTGGAACCCGAATGCCCTGCCGGTCCTGACTGAC
>Ga0209190_1000941_pt1 | contig 20738 bp, 16 predicted proteins | sample M_140205_XF_Meta_FD_187315 | JGI IMG/M metagenome (GOLD analysis project Ga0209190, IMG submission 187315) | Freshwater microbial communities from Lake Montjoie, Canada to study carbon cycling - M_140205_XF_MetaG (SPAdes) (version 2) | ecosystem: Environmental > Aquatic > Freshwater > Lake... | reverse complement strand
CTGGATCAACAGGTGAGGCGAAAATAATTTCATTGGAGAAATCTAAAATGATTATTTCGGCAAAGAAAACGCTCTCATTTTTGGGACAAAAAAAAGGTGACACAGCCCTACTCTGCTTGCCTATTAATACTATTGCTGGGAAAATGATGGTTGTGAGAGCAATTGTGGGTGAATTAAATCTTATTATCGGACCGATTGACTCAAATCCTTTACAGCACGTTAGTCAACGTTTAGATTTTGTTGCAATGGTTCCACTTCAATTTCAAAATTCAATTGAACATAACAAAGTTAAGCTCAAAGCAATAAAATCAATTATTGTTGGCGGTGGACCTATTTCATCAATATTGGAAAAACAGACAATAACAAGCAATGTAAAAGCTTTTCAAACGTATGGAATGACAGAAACTATATCCCATGTTGCACTTCGTGAAATAGGAAATAAGGTAGATTCTCTTTATCATGGATTAGAAGGAATTTCTTTCAGTGAGAAAAATGAACAACTCATTATACATTACCCTGAAATTGGTATCGTAGATTTACAAACAACCGATATGGTAAAATTATCTAATTCAACCAGTTTCGAATGGATTGGAAGAGCTGACTTTATAATTAATGTTGGTGGAATTAAATTAAATCCAGAAGAAATTGAAGCTGTTTTATCTGAATACATTGCTGTTCCATTTATTATATCAAGCATCAAGGATGACAAATTGGGTGAAAAAGTGATTCTTCTCATAGAAGGAAATGATTCTGTTGTTTTGGATGAAATTGCTTTACTAGAAAAACTAAACAAGTTTGCTATTCCGAAATCCATTTATTCTCTACCTGTTTTTTCAAGAACAGAAAGCGGTAAAATAAATAGAATAGAAACCTTAAAATTGCTTCAAACGATCTAATTTGAAGAAATATTACGACATACTTGGCTTGCCTGTTGGTGCTTCAACTGTAGAAATTAGAAAAAGCTACAGGAAATTGGCTATGCGTTATCATCCTGATAAAAATCCATCGCCGCAAGCGTCAGTTCAATTTATCGCTATTACAAATGCGTACGAAATATTAATGGGCAAAAAAGATGCTCCTATCACGCAAGTTAGTAATGGTCGACAAGCAGTCAAAGTTCACGTTAAGAAACAAGAAGAACGAATCAAAGAAGCCAAGAAACGCTATTTCGAGCAACAACAAAAGGAGAAGGAAGCAGAAGAACGTTTCTATAAAAGTTTGTTTATTGGTCGTAAATGGAAAATTATTAAACTCAATTCTATCATTGGAACAATTTTAGCGCTGTTAATTATAACTGATTTTTTTCTTCCACATCATTATGAGAAAGATAGAATCACTCATATTTCTGTCAATAATAATTTTGGATCAAAAGGAGAATTTATTTCGTTGGTAAGAACCCAAAAGAATAATGACTATTGGGTAAAAGATACAGATGGCGGGAAATATGAATATTACCCAGAAATATTGATTGAGAAAACGTGGATTTTCCATGGATCTTCAAGGTTAATCTCTCATCAAAAAATCAAATACGGCTATTATTCAATACACTATACTTTTTATTCAATTAGCTCCTTTCTGATTTTTATATTTTTTCTACCGCTTTTCACTCGGATTTACAAACGGCCAACGGTCATATTTACCGTTTGCTATTATATCAGTTTGTATTTATCGGGGATATTAATAGTGCTCTTCGTAATTTCAAATGACCGATGGGCACATCTTTTGACTTTAGGGTTTCTATAATTTAGCGTTTCATTGCTCTATCCATATCACGCTTGTCATCTTTTTCTTTTAAATCTTCTCGTTTATCGTGTAATTTTTTCCCTTGAGCACAAGCAATTTCTAATTTAATCCACCCTTTCTCTGACAAGAACATTCTCAAAGGAACCAATGTATTACCTTTAATTTTCAGGAATTTTTCAATTTTCAGAATTTCCTTTTTATTGAGTAATAATTTTCTATCTCCTCTAGGTTTATGGTTGTAAAAAGAGGCGTTTTCATACTCTGTAACATGCATATTTCTAATCCACACTTCACCTCCGCTCATGATACAATAAGCCTCTAAAATACTAGCTTTTCCGTTACGGATACTCTTTATTTCAGTTCCAGTCAACTGAACGCCAGCAACATAATCGTCAAGCAAGTGGTATTCAAACCTCGCTCTTTTATTACGTATGTTAACCTCGTTCTTTGCCATTGTTATTGAAATCTATTTGCAAAAGTAAGATTTTTAGTGGAATTGTGATTTTACAAAGGTTACACTGTTCAAAACATCTCTTATTTGTTTTGTAATCAAAGTCAATAATAGCTTAATTTTATTGTGTGAAAATTCCTTCGAAACATATTGAAAACGCTGTTGAGCAGTTGTCCTCTTTGCCAGGCATCGGTAAAAGAACTGCACTTCGTTTGGTACTCCAAATTCTAAACCGTTCAGAAGGTGAAATTGAGCAATTTTCGAAGGCTTTCACCGATATGAAGTTGCATGTGAAAAAATGTACTTCTTGTGGAAATGTTTCTGACACAGTTATTTGTTCTATTTGTTCGGATGAAAAAAGAGATCAGTCGATAATTTGTGTTGTAGAGGACATTCGGGATGTTTTAGCAATTGAGTCAACTGAATCTTTTAAAGGAATTTACCATGTTTTAGACGGAATAATTTCTCCAATGGATGGAGTTGGACCTTCGGATTTGAATATTCAAACGCTCGTTGACAAAGCAGATACTGGAACAATAAATGAAATAATATTTGCTTTGAGTCCAACAATGGAAGGAGATACAACTAATTTCTATCTCTATAAAAAATTGGGAGATAAAGAAGTGATGATTACAACACTTTCAAGAGGTGTATCTGCTGGAACAGAATTACAATATGCTGATGAAATAACATTAGGTCGTTCATTATTGCAGCGTCAGCCGTTCAAAATGTAAATAATCATTACCTTTGACAAAACCTTAATTTATTTTTATGTTCAAAGAATTCAAGACATTTATCATGCGTGGTAATGTAGTAGATTTGGCTGTAGCTGTCATTATTGGAGCTGCATTCAGTGCAATTGTAGGCTCTTTTATCAATGACGTTATAACACCCTTATTATTAAAACCTGCAATGGATGCTTTGGGTGTTGCGCAACTTGAAAAACTCACGTGGAATGGAGCTCTATACGGAAAATTTTTATCTGCAATAATTAATTTCATTGTTGTGGCATTAATCGTATTCTTAATGATTAAAGGGCTGAATAAAGCATCAAGAAAAAAAGAAGAGCCGATCATAACTGAACCGCTAGCACCAACAATAGACCAAGAATTATTGACTGAGATTAGAGATTTGTTGAAGAAATAAACAATTAACTTTTATGGAAAGGTCGGAATGAAATAATTTTATTCTGACCTTTTTTGTTTTCACTATTTGCTTTCAGAATACCTTTTGGCATAATCTATAATTTCATTTGAAGGAATTTCAAAAGTACCGTTCGGAAGTTCAATAATACTTTGAATCATGCATTTGGCAACGTTTATGACTTCTACTGGTCGGTATTTATTTATAAGTCCAGTCTTCCCGAGGAAATTACCGATTGAAATTGACAACTTTTCTCCTAAACGTTTCTCAGTTCTGTTTCCATCAAGCATGGATGGTTTGATTATTATTAGTTCCTCAAAACCAATTTTGCGTGCGTTTTCGTCAAGTTGTGCTTTCATTCGTGAATAAAAGAAAGGTGATTTTGCACTCACTCCCAAAGACGAAATTAAAACACACTTCTCAATACCATGTATTTTTGCTAATTCCATTACTTTCGTTGGAATATTGACATCTATTTCAACTTGTTTTGCTTGAGAACCAGCTTTTTTAATTGTCGAACCAAAGGCTATAAACAATACATCAACTTTAGAATTTAATGGTAAAATTTCAAGATTATTAAAATCTACAACATGTGTCAAGACCTTCAGTTCTATTTGATCTAGCGCTCTCCTTGTAAGCAATTCAATCGTTTCAAAGCGCTTATCTTCAATCAATAATTGCGCTAATTGGTTGCCCACTAAACCTGTTCCTCCTAAAATTAACGCTGTCATTTTTATTTTTTTTCTAAAAATACAAATCAAAAGTATTAAGATTGGTAAAAAAGTCCTAATTTCGAGTATTATTAACGAATAAAAACAATTACAGTTTATTCACTTTATGACTAGTATTTTTGTCGCCAAATTAGATTTTGGTATTACAAGCGAGCAACTAAAGCAAGCTTTTGAGGATTATGGGACTGTGCTTAAGGCAACAGTAGCAACTGATAGAGAAACAGGTAAATCTCGAGGATTTGCTTTTGTAGAAATGGCCGATCGCGAAGAAGCATTGAATGCCATTAGTGGATTAGATGAATCTTTAATGAATGGTCGACCAATCGCTGTTAAGGAAGCAGAACAGCGACCTGATACAAGAGCTCCTAGAGACCCAAATGCGCCTAGACCTCCTTTTAAACCAAGAGAAGGATATGATTCACCAAGACCAAGTTTCAGACCTCCGAGTAGTGATGATGCACCAGCATTTATTCCTCCTGGAACTGATGCATTGAAAACGGAGCAAAGAAAGAAAGTTGAGAAAAAAGCAAAAGATTGGGGAGCGGATGACAATTCCAAAAAGCCCAAAATGAATGCGCATAAAAAGAGCAGTAAAAATAACCGCTTTTTTGGAGACGACGATGATGATTTTGATGAAGATGATTATAAAATTGGTTCGTCTTATGATGATGAAGAAGAAGACGACGAAGACGAAGACGAGGATTAATTCTTAATTTGTCTTGAAAACATAATTTTAAGCCTTGAAACTTCCTGTTTTAAGGCTTTTTTTATTTAAATGTTATTAAAAACAAAACAATCAACCACTAGAAATTAGTAGCTTTGTGTCCTATGGAAATAATTGTCATTTTCTTTCTTACACTTTTAAATGGTTTCTTCGCTTTATCAGAAATCGCGCTGGTTTCCGTCAAAAAATCTCGTATTCAACACCTTGCAGACCAAGGAAATTCTCGTGCTAAAACAATATTAGAACTACTAGATAAACCTGAGAATTTTTTATCATCTGTTCAAGTTGGAATTACCTTAATTGGAATTATTGCTGGTGCCTATGGTGGCGCAACATTGACGGACGATTTAGAAGCAACATTTGGCGTAAATTCATTTCTTGGATCTTATGTTCATTCTGTTTCTTTAGTTATTGTGATTGGAAGTATTACGTATTTCACGATTGTAATTGGTGAACTAGTACCAAAGTCCATTGCAATGAATAGCTCTGAAAAAATCGCCTTGATTTGTGCTCCAATTATTAAGTATTTCACTCTGGCAACCTTCCCTTTTGTTAAACTACTTTCTATTTCGACTAAAGTAATTCTAAAGATTTTTGGAGTCAAAGAAAATGACACTGAACACATGAGTGAAGAAGAATTGAAATTCATGTTGTTCAATGCAGGAAAACAAGGTGTTTTGGAAACAGATGAAAGTCAAATTCACCAAAATTTATTCTACTTTACTGATCAAACGGCAAAATCTTTAATGACGCACAATTCTGAAGTTGAATGGATTGATACGTCTAATACAATTGAAGCTATTTTTAGTCAATTACTAAAAAGTGCACATTCAAAATTTATTGTTTGTGAGGATCAAATAAGTAATATTAAAGGTGTTATAAATATTAAAGACTTTTTAGAAAACTATAAACGTCCAGATTTTAAGATCTCTGATATTTTTGAAGCGCCAATTTACATTATCCAAAACACACCTGCTTTTAATATTTTAAGCTTGTTTAAAAGCAAAAAGCAATATATTGGAGCAGTTATAGATGAATATGGCAGCGTTGTGGGAATCATCACTTTGCACGATTTAATAGAAGCAATAGTTGGTGACTTACCAGATGAAGATGAAATGGATGAATTGGATATTGTTCAACGAACAGATGGAAGTTATTTGATTAACGGTAAAACCTTGATTTATGAATTGAATCAATTTTTCCAACGAGAGGTGATTGAAGATAATATCTCAAAATACACAACTATCGCAGGTTTTGTATTAGAAAACCTAAAAGCAATTCCAGTAGCTGGAGGAAATTTCGAATTTGAAAAATACTATTTTGAAATTGTCGATGTGGATGGATTGCGAATTGACAAGATTCTGATGAAAGAAAAGGAAGAGATCGTACTTGACTAATTTACAAATTTCACTTAAGCCTTGCGCAACGTACTTGGACAAACATAGTCCGTTTTCGGTACATTGGTTTTAGATATTGCACTATATCCGCCAGCTACTTCAATGAAATTTTCATAACCTCTTGATTTTAGTATCGAAGCAGCGATCATACTTCTATATCCGCCAGCGCAATGGATAATGAAAGCACTATCCTTTGGGAATTGTGCCATATCTTCATTAATGAAATCTAATGGAATACTATCTGCTCCGTCTACATGTTCAGCAGCAAATTCACCCGGTTTTCTAACGTCAATAATTTTTGGTTTATCATTGAATTTTAATGCAAATTCTTCAGCTGAAATTCGCGTTACAGTATCAATGTCTTTTCCTGTTGATTTCCATGCATCAAAACCACCATTTAAATAACCAATTACATTTTCATAGCCAACGCGTGCAAGTCGTTTAACCGTTTCTTTTTCATGACCAACTTCACAAATTATCAGGATTTCTTGATTAATAGTTGGCAACAAAGCTCCAACCCATGGAGCAAATTGACCATCTAATCCGATGTTAATACTATTTGGAACAAATCCTTCAGAAAAAACCTGTGCATTTCTTGTGTCTAATACAATCGAATCAGTTTCATTTGCTGCCGCTTCAAAAGCATCTGGATCTAATGCTTGCATCCCTCTTTTCATGACAACATCGATATTTTCATACCCAGATTTATTCATCATAACGTTCATGCCAAAATAGCCTGGAGGAGGCAATAATCCATCAGTAACTTCTTTAACAAATTCTGATTCAGTCATATCGGCTCGTAACGCGTAATTCAGATTTTTTTGTTCACCAATCGTACTAACAGTCTCTTTACTCATGTTTTTACCGCAAGAACTTCCTGCTCCATGAGCGGGGTATACAACAACTTCATCGGCTAATGTCATCACTTTATTTCTCAACGAATGGAATAACGTTGCAGCTAATTGTTCTTGTGTCATTGATGCTGCTTTTTGCGCAAGATCTGGTCTTCCCACATCTCCAATAAACAAGGTGTCCCCAGAAAATAACGCTTGATCCAACCCTTTTTCATCTTGCAATAAAAAACAAGAACTTTCCATTGTATGTCCGGGAGTGTGTAAGACTTTCATTGAAATGTCCCCAAATTTTAAAAGCTCACCATCTTTTGCTATATGCGATTCGTAGGTCGTTTGTGCATTAGGACCGAAAACAATTGTTGCTCCAGTTGCTTTAGCCAAATCGACGTGACCACTTACAAAATCAGCATGAAAGTGCGTTTCAAGAATATATTTGATTTGAACATTGTCTTTTTTAGCACGTTCAATGTATGGTTCAATTTCTCTCAATGGATCAATGATTACTGCTTCACCATTTGAAGTAATATAATAGGCTCCTTGCGCCAAACATCCTGTGTATATTTGTTCTATTTTCATGTCTGTTGGTTGTGTGTGTTTCAAATATGTCATTGCAAAGTTCTAATAAAAAATTTAATTATCCTTTTATAAAAATTTCATTTAGAATAATAAAAATTCCCATGAGAAGGATAAAATATCCAAATCCTTTTTTTAATTTTTCTCCAGCAATCTTTTTTGACAACTTAAATCCGATGAAAATACCGATAACTGAAGCTGTTGTGAAAATACTAAGTAAGGTCCAATCAATTATGTAATCTGATTTCAAAACGCTCATAAAACCAATAGCTGAATTGGTAGTGATTATCAATAATGAAGTTCCAATTGCACGTTTCATAGGAATATGTGCAAATAGAATCAAAGCAGGAATAATTAGAAATCCTCCTCCTGCTCCAACTAAACCAGTTATAAATCCAATGAAAATACTTTGAATAAAAATCAATGTATAATTCACAGGTGGTATAAATCCTAAATCTAAATCCTTTTTGAGAGGCTTAATCATGGAATAAGAAGCGCCAATCATTACTATTGCAAAAAGCAACATTAATAATATTGACTTTGTAATTTCCAAACCACCAATTGTCATAACTGAATCTGGAATTTGAGGTAAAATATATCCCCGTGTGAAATAAACAGCAATGATCGAAGGAACACCAAAAATCAGTGTAGTTTTAAATTCAACTCGTTTTTCTAGCGCACTTTTAATTCCACCCACCAAAGCTGTTGTACCAACAATAAAAAGTGAATAAGCTGTTGCCAGCGTTGCATCAATCCCCATAATCATTACAAGAATTGGAACGGTTAAAATGGATCCACCACTTCCAACTAACCCTAAAGAAATCCCTACAAAAACAGCTAAAACGTACGCTAAAATATCCATCTATAAATTCAACTTATTTTTTACAATTGCAAAGTTGGTACTTTTGTTTTAACTAAAAAGTCACCAATGTTACACTGTTTTTTTGTTGAGCTAAGGTAATAAAAAAAGGCCTCCAATCGTCAGACGACGAACGAAAGCCTTTAATAACAGCATCAAAATAGTTACATGCTTATAATCTTAAATTCAGTTCGTCTGTTTAATTGACGTCCCTCATCTGTGTCGTTTGTTGAAATTGGTTGCTCTTCACCATATCCTTTTGAAGTCAATCTATTTGCTGCAATTCCAGCCTTTATCAGATAGTTAACAACTGCTTTGGCTCTATTATCAGACAGTGTAAGGTTGTACTCGTTTGCTCCTTTCGAATCGGTGTGACCAGAAATTTCGATTTTCAATGTTGGAACATCAATTAACAGTTTTGTTAATCGTTGCAATTCATTTGTTGATTCTGGGCGCAGCGTCGCTTTATCAAAGTCGAAGAAGATGTTTTTAAGAATAATTTTACTTCCAACTGCGATGTTTTTCAATTGAACATCTTTCGTCACTTCTTGAAAAGCTGCCGTGTTTGGGATATCAAAGTTTTCTGAATGAAATAAGTATCCTTCTTTTTTCACAGCAATGCCGTAGTTTTTTCCTGCTGGTAATGAAACCAAATACTTACCTGTTGAGCTATTTGACGTAAACGTTGCAATTACTTGATTCATTTGATTGTCAATGATTTCAATTGTTGCCGCTAATGGTTTTCCTGACAATTCATCTGTAATTACACCTTTTAAAATTGTTAATTTTGCTTCTTGAATATCCATCACTGGTGCAACAACAATTTCCTTAACTGGTGCCGCTTGACTTGCAATCAGATTATCTTCATTGTTCTGAACCATTGGTTTTTCAGCTCCTAAAAAGGTAACTAGATACAAATCTTTCTCACCAAAACCATTTGGATTAAATGATGTGTAATAACCATGTCGACCACTTGCTGAAACAACAAAGAACACATCATCATCGGGAGTATTTACGGGATACCCGATATTTTCAGGTGTTGACCATTTTTTTAAACTGTCATTGTAAATAGTTTTGTAAATGTCGTACCCACCCATTCCTTTGTGTCCTTGAGAACTAAAATAAAGTGTCTTCCCATCAGGGTGTATAAAAACACCTTCTTCACCATATTTCGTATTGACAGTCGTTCCAAGATTTTTAGCTTCTCCCCACTTTCCTTTTTCATCTTTGTATGAAATATAAATATCTCTATCACCAATTCCACCAGATTTATCAGAAACAAAATAGACCGCTTTTCCATCAGGGGAATAACAAGCAGAAGATTCATGACTTTTATCACCGTTAATGTTTTTATTCATTGCTTCAGGCTTACTCCATGCAGTACCAACCAATTCAGACTCATATAAATCTCCGTTGTTTTTACCGATGTAAATAAGAAATTTTGTTCCATCAGCAGATAAACCGGAATTAGCATCATGGTCATTTGTATTAACTGGTTGACCCATATTCGCAGCACTTGACCATTTACCACCACCTTGATTATAGGAAATATAAATATCTTCAAAATACTCATTAATTCCAGGATCTATTGCACCTCCAACAGTATTTGGACGACGAGAAGTGAACAATAAAACAGATTCGTCAGCAGAAATAACCGGGCCATAATCAGTATATTGGGAATTAACTTCTTTCCCCAGATTGTCAATAAATACGCGAATAGGTTTTTGGGAAAGTTCCTTTCCAACATAGCATTCTTTGATGAATTTTGTCGTTTCAATAATTGCTTCAGGATTTTCATTTGCATTGACACTTTTTTGAAAAACAGAAAATTCTTTCACTGCTTTATCCCATTGCATATTCAAATGATACGCCTTTCCTAAGTAGTAATTCAAATATGAATCAACCGTTGGATTAAGCTGTTGTGCTTTTTCCAAAAATGGAATTGCTTTTAGTTTAAAACTTGAAGCTAAGTAACACCTTCCCAATTTGTAATTCAAAAGCGCATTATTCGGGTTGAATTTATTCGCAGCTAAATAAGGTTCTATTGCTTGTTTAAAATAGATATCTCCTTCGTTAAAAAATGCATCTCCTTTTTCAATATTGTCTTTTGCTACTTTCAAGCCATCTTTATCTTCCTTAAAAAATTCCTTTGTGAATTCAATGTTTTGAGCTAATAGCACATTTGAAATCACAAGAAACAATGCAACTAAAAATGTATTTTTTGATGTATATATGATGTTTTTCATAATCGTTTTTCTTCAAAAATTCTTAAAATGCTTATTTACAATCTGACGAGTAATTTTTCGCTGTCTCAACGCCTAATTCAATTGCTTTTTTCCAATCAGAACAAGCACCAGAAAAGTCTTTCAACATTTCCTTCGCTATTCCACGGTTCAAATAAGCATAGCCATATTTCGCATCAATTTGAATTGCTTTCGTACAATCGTCGATACTACCTTGGTAATCTTTCAATTTATATCTGGCTGTAGCTCGGTTATTCATAGCAAAAGCATAATCAACTTTTAATTGCAAGGCTTTTGTAAAATCATCAATTGCCCCTTTAAAATCTCCAGCATCAATCTTTGCACTTCCACGATTTGTGTAGGCAACATAATAATCTCCTTTTAATTTAATTGCAGCAGTATAATCTTCAATTGCACCTTTATAATCCGCTTTTTTGCGCTTAGCACTCGCCATGTTATTTAACGTGAATGGCATATTCGGATTAATTGCAAGTGCTTTTTTGTAATCGAATATTGCACCATCTAAATCCTTAATTTGAAGTTTTGCACTACCTCTATCGTTGAAAGCATATGCATATTCGTTATTGAATTTGATTGCTTCCGTAAAATCAGTAATTGCACCTTGATAATCTTCTTGTTCAAATTTGATGACACCTCTATAATAGAATGCCTGAGAATAACCTGTATTCATTTGAATTGCAGAAGAATAATCTTCCAAGGCACCAGGTTTATCTGAAGTAGCAACTTTGACTTGTGCTCTACCAAAGAAATACTCGCTTTGTTGACTTATATTCAATGCCATAGAATAATCTTCCATTGAACCTTTATAATCTGCTAATTCAAACTTCGTATTTCCTCTATTGTAATAAGCTTTATCAAAATCAGCTTTTAAAGTAATGGCTTGATCAAATTCCAATAATGCAGCTTTGTAATTCTTTTCTTGAAAATAATGAATCCCACTGTTGTAGAATTTCTCTGCGTTTTGGGAGCCATCATCTAAAATTTTGGCTTTTACAATTGAGTCTTGGGCTTTTACTGAAGAGAATCCTGCGACCCCCATAATTACAGTAATGATAAAAAATTTCATTGCCATGCGTACTAGTAAATTTAATTAATAATTAAAACTTCTATTGGTTTGGTAATCGCGTTGCGAAGATAAGCTTTTTTTTTAATCTCACTATCGTGATAAGAGAAATTTGAAAAACGTGATTGACAAAAAATTGGAATAAAATTGAACTATGAAATTCTTATTATTTGTATGCAATCCTGTATTTTAGCAAAAGAAATATATTAAAATGAAAAATCTTTTTTTACTTGACAAAGAAATCACCTTTCTCAACTTCGGATCTTTTGGTGCTTGTCCAAAAGAAATATTTGATGATTATATCAACTGGCAATACCTGCTCGAAAAAGAACCTGTTCAGTATATCACCGTTGATGGATATGCTTATTTAAAAAAATCTAGAGAAGCTTTGGGTACATCTATTAATTGTAATGCTGAAGATTTAGTATTTGTTCCAAATCCGACGCATGCTTTCAATATTTTGGCAAAAAATCTATTACTTAATCCGGGCGATGAGATTTTGACCACTAATTTAGAATACGGCGCGATGGATAAAACATGGGAATATTACTGTGAAAAAGCGGGAGCAAAATATGTTCGTCATCCTATTAAATTGCCTATTCAATCGAGAGAAGAATTTATTCAAGAATTTTGGAAAGGATATTCAGATAAAACAAAATATATTTTTATCAGTCAAATAACAAGCAGCACAGCCTTGATTTTGCCTGTAAAGGAGATTTGTGAAGAAGCTAAAAAACGTGGTATAATAACAATTGTCGATGGTGCACATGTTCCAGGTCATATTCATTTAAATCTATCCGAATTACAAGCAGATTATTACTCTGGTGCTTGTCACAAATGGATGATGACTCCAAAAGGTTGTTCATTTTTATATGTTAAAAAAGAACTTCAAGAAAATTTGGATCCTTTAATCATTAGTTGGGGATTCAAGAGTATCAATCCTTCTGATTCGAAATTTTTCGATTACCATCAATTCAATGGTACACGTGATTTTTCAGCATATTTAACGATTCCCAAAGCCATCGAATTCATGAATAAATATGATTGGAAATCGGTTTCAGAGAACTGCAAAAAGCAAGTTTTAGAAAATGCTCCGAAGTTATTTGATTTTCTAAAAACAACTGCTTTAGCTCCTTTAAACAAAGATTTCTTTGGTCAAATTTGCAGTGCTAAAATTCAAACGACTGAACCTGAAAAATTACAGCGCTTGTTATTTGAAAAATATAAAATTGAAATTCCAGTTATGCGCCACGAGAACGATTGTTATATTCGATTTTCCTTTCAAGCGTTTAATGAAACGGCTGAAATAGATTACTTAATTCAATCGCTTTCAGAAATCAAAAAAGACACAAACTTATTTTAACGTTGGCTAAGATTGTGATTTCTACAATTAATATCCAAAATAAAAATCACCCTTGAATTAATAATTAGTTAACGATTTGGTTTTTTTATTTTGTTATTTAGATTCATTTTAATTAATATTACAAACCGAAACCACGAAAATAAATAATTTCAAAATTAAATTTTAAATTATGATTGTTCGTTTACATTTTTTCATTATTTCCACTTTTTTCTGTTCATCTTTTGTGTTTTCACAAGTTGAATTAAATGAAGTTTCTCAAACAAACATTAGTATTATCGCTGATGAAGACAATGAATACAATGATTGGTTTGAGATTCGAAACAACGGTGCTTCAGTAATTGATTTATCAGGTTACGGTGTATCCGAAGACCCAACACTTCCTTTCCAATGGATTTTACCAAGTTATAGTTTAGCACCTGGCGAACATAAATTAATTTATGCAAGTGGGAAAAATAGAATTCCAACCATCAATCATTATGAAACAGTGCTTGCAGCTAGTGATACATGGGAATACCTTGTGCCATCTTCAGAACCAGCTGCGAGTTGGAGATTACCAGGAGTAACCTTAGGTTGGTTGAGTGGTCCTGGAGGAATTGGTTTTGGAGATGCTGATGACGGAACTACAATCCCTACAACAACAAGTGTTTATTCAAGAAAAACATTCAATGTTACCAATCCTTCAGAGATAGAAAAATTAATTCTTTTTATGGATTATGATGATGGATTTGTGGCTTTCATCAATGGTGTTGAAGTTGCACGAGCAAATGTTGGTGTAGTTGGAACTCCCCCCGCCTTTAACGCACTTGCTTCAACTGGTCACGAAGCGAATGGATATCAATCAATGCCAATAAACTCTTACCAAATTGATTTAGCTGCTTTTACAGGGTTGTTGCAAACAGGAGAAAATGTTCTTTCAATTCAAACTCATAATGTTCTTGCAACATCTGCAGATTTAACTGGTAATGCATTCTTAGCTGCCGGAATTACTACTGCAACAACTTATTTCTCACCTACACTTCCTTGGATGAATTTAATTGCAAGCACTGCTTGGCACACAAATTTCAAAATAAATTCAGGTGATATTTTAACACTTACTGATCCTTTAGGAATAATTGGGGATCAAGTTACCTTAGTTCCTATCCCTGTTGACCATTCTTATAATCACAATGGTGCAGCATGGTGCATCAGTCCAAATCCAACTCCAAATACACAAAATTCCACCAATTGCTTCGCTGTGATGTTACAAAAACCAATTGTAACTGTTCCAGCTGGAATATATGCCACAGGTCAAACAGTTGAACTTTTAACAATCCAAGTTGGTGTTGAAATTCGATACACATTGAATGGTAGTATTCCAACTAGCACTTCTCCCCTATATACTGGCCCAATAACTATTCCTACAACGAAAGTTTTAGCTGCTAGATGTTTCGACCCTTCGAACAACTCACTTGCAAGTGCTACGGAAAAAAATACGTTTATAATAAATGAAGCTTATGTTGGGCTGCCTGTAATTTCAGTTTCAACAGATTCACTCAATTTATATGATACAAATACGGGTATTTATGTATTAGGTCCTCCGGATTACAACACTGGCTACCCTTATTTCGGAGCTAATTTTTGGGAAGATTGGGAACGATATTCCTATATTGAATATATTGCAACGGATAGCACACAAAAATTCGAAGGAAGTATTGGCTTAAAAATCCATGGCGGTTGGTCTCGTGCTCAACCTCAAAAAAGTTTCAGAATTAAATGCCGCGATGACTATGGAATGTCAAAAATAAATTATGCGTTAATTCCAGACAAGCCCTATGTAACAAAATTCAAAGATTTCAATTTACGCAATGGTGGAAACGATTACGGAGGAACAAGAATGAGAGATGCATTCATGCAAAGACTTGCGAAAAGTACACATAATGATTACATGGGTTATACTCCTGTCATAGTGTTTTTAAACGGAGAATATTTTGGAGAATATGAAGTTCGAGAAACATTAAACAATGATTATATTGAAAGCAATAAAGGATTTGATGCCGATAGCGTATCTGTATTAACTGAAAATTATATGGCTTTTGAAGCAAATGATGGAACGATGGATAATTTTTGGCCAATGTATAATTCAATTGCTGCTGCAGATCCATTAAGTGCAACTTTTTACAATTTAGCAGATTCATTAATCGACTTAGAGAATTATGCTGATTATATAATCACTGAAACTTATTATGGTAATGGTGACTGGAGTAATGGACAGGCCAATAACATAAAATATTGGAACGTTCCAGGTGAAAAGTGGAGAATGATTTTGATGGATTTAGATTTTGGATATGGATTATATGGCGCAACTGCTAATGATAATTTTCTTACCCAAGCAACGAATGAAGCTTTTATTCATATGGATGTGATTACAGCAAAATTATTAGGAAATCTACAATTCAGAAACTATTTCATTGACCGATATGCAGATTTGATCAACACTATTTGGCAACAAAATCGCGTTCAAAGCATGGGGAACTCAATGATTAATGAAGTAGCTCCTTGGATACCGAGACATCATACACGATGGAGTGGTAATATGACGAATTTCTTGAATACTATGAACAACATGCTTACTTGGAATAGTAATAGAATTGCAGGCGCACGAAATGTAGTTCAATCATTTTTTGGACTTGCTGGTCAAGTAACTTATACACTTGATGTCCAACCTGCAGGAGCTGGTAGAATTCACATTTCGACAATTGAACCAAGTGAAATAGAATACCCATGGAATGGGGTTTATTTTAAAGGAGTTCCTGTGAAAATTACTGCTATTCCAAACCCAGGTTATACCTTTAATCATTGGGACCCGAATGCTCTTTTTGCGACAAACAATTATAATCAAGTTTTGGATATTACACCAACTTTAAATTGTGCTTTTACTGCTTGGTTTACTGGAAGTCCTGTGACAAATCCAATTGAAATTTCAGAATTAATGCCAGATGCAGAAAACTCAATTAATGGTGGCGATTGGATTGAAATTCACAATACGATGAATGTTTCATTAGATGTCAGTGGAATGATAATTAAAGACACAAACTTTTTACATGTTTATACATTCCCACTGCAAACGGTTATCCCAGCAGATGGCCGCCTTGTTATTGTTTCTGATACATCCTTGTTTCAAAATCAGTACCCATCTGTATCAAATTATATTGGTCCTTTAGGTTTTTCATTGAAAAATACAGGACAAACCTTATACATTTATAAAGCAAATAATACCTTGTTAACGGAAGTAACTTATGCGACAACTTATCCATGGCCCATTGGAACCAATGGATATGGAAGATCGATAGAATTTGAAGGAAATAACCAAGGACAAAACGACCCAAATGCGTGGTTTGCAGGTTGTGTTAAAGGATCACCCGGAGAAGTTTATTTTCCATGTGACTCTACTTTAATTATTTCTGAAATAAATTATAAATCCTCACCGACATCTGATGCTGGTGATTGGTTTGAAATTCATTCAACATCTGATACCCCAATTGATGTAAGTGGATGGTCAATAAGTGATGGTGGAATTACTGGAGGATACATTATTCCTTCTGGAACGGTTATTTTACCAAATGACTATTTAGTTTTAGCCAAAGATTTGACTTTATTTAGTGCAATTCATTCAACAGTAACAAACTTTTCTGGACCTACAGGTCTTGCATTGGGTGCGCAAGATGGAATTATTTTGTATGATGAAACTGGTATTGCGCAATTTTCTGCCAATTATCTAAATTCCGCACCTTGGACAACTGAACCTGATGGAAATGGGAAAACACTAGAATTAGTGAGTTCGACAGGATTTATGAATGAATCAACTAACTGGATAGCGGGTTGTCCTGACGGTTCACCAGGAAAAGCATATGATTCAAACTGTGGCTTATCAATTCCAGAGTTATCTTCAAGTAATTTATCACTTTATCCAAACCCAACAAGAGATAAAATATTTATTAGTGTGAGCGAAGAGTCAGTTATAAATGTTTATAGCAGTATTGGTGAGCTTTTACACACTAAAAATTATTCAGCTGGAAATCAGGAAATAGATTTATCAAATTACACTTCTGGATCTTACTATATTGAAATGAACAATAAGCGTTCAATGGTTATGAAATTATGATAACTTCTAAATAAAGAATACATTAAGAGCCTCAGTAAATTCTGGGGCTTTTGCTTTTCACAAATTTCTTTTTTAACCAAATAACAATTCAATGTTAACTGTATGTTAAGGAATTTCTCTATCTTAGCACAATTAACTATTGCTATGAGAAATATCTACTTGCTTCTATTCTCGTCTTTGACGATTTTTTCTACAAACGCACAATATTGCACTGCGGTTGGACCAACAAGTACAGCTGATTCCAACGTTGGGTCAGTTCAGTTGACTGGTGTTTTAGGTTCTATCAATTATGTTGGTTGTCCCGGTGTTATTGGCTTACAAAATTTAACAGCATTGGGAACAACCTTAAATGCTGGAGGTTCATATGTCGCCAATATTCAATTTAGCACATGTGGTGGTAATTATGCAGGAGCTGGTGAAGCATGGATTGATTATGACCAAAATGGATTATTTGATCCGTCAGAATCAATTGGCACTTGGTCTGGAATCCCACCTACTCCCTTATCTGTTTTCAATTTCAATGTTCCAGCTGGGGCTCAAAATGGAGTAACTAGAATGCGCGTTACGCAGCAAGAACAAGGAATATTGCCTTTAAATCCTTGCGCAACATTTTCTTGGGGTTCTGTAATGGATTTTAGTATTACAATTGGAAATGGCATTGATTGCAGTGCATATATTGGAGATGACACAGTTGATCCAATAATTGTGGCAACCTTGCCATATACAAATACAGGTGATAATTCATTTTGCTATTCTAATCAGAATTTAGTTTATAATTCTCCAGATGTTTATTATCAGATTACACCTTCACCTTTGATGCAATCAATCACTGTTTCTTTATGCGGTTCTTCCTTTGATACTTTTTTAAGTATTGTGGATGCATTTGGAAATATTGTTGCTTTTAATGATGATGCAGCAGGATGCGGTACAACTTCTTCTTCTTTAACGTTTGAAACAGCTGGACTAGGACTTGCCTATGTCATTGTTGAAGGATGGGGAAATGCGAGTGGAGCGTATAACATTTCCATTAATGCAGACTTTTTAGGAAATGAAGAATTGATTGAACAAGATTTTATTTTATTTCCTAACCCAGCAACAACAAATTTTTCAATTAAAGGAATCCAAGGAAAGGTTGAAATTATTGATTTAACTGGAAAAATTGTTCAACACATTGATCAATATAATGGTGAGAATATCTCAATCTTGAATTTAAAGAATGGCATGTACACTGTTCAATTCGGGAAAGAAAAGCAATTGTATTCTAAAAAATTAATGATCCAATAATGAGAAAATTATTTGTCGTTTTTTTTGCATCATTCCAATTTTATTCAATGGCCCAACCATGGTTTGAAAAATCGAATTTTGGAGGGGAGGCAAGGCATAGAGCCACCTCTTTCTCTATTGGGAACTTTGGTTATATAGGTTTAGGGCATATTAATTCCGTAATTGGGGTTGAATACGAGGATTTTTGGAAATATGATCCTTCATCAGATACTTGGACACAAATTGCAAACTATCCTGAAGGAGAATGTTTTCATGCTACATCATTCACAATTGGTAACAAAGGTTATGTAGGAACTGGTCGACTTTCAAATGGCAGCTATTCAAACAACTTCTATTCCTATGAACCCGAATTAAATACTTGGACTCAAATTGCTGATTTACCTGGTGTGGAAAGAAGAGGTGCTATAGCATTTTCAATAAATGGTAAGGGTTATGTAGGAACTGGACAAACATTCAGTGGTAACTCAAATGATTTTTACGAATATAATCCGCTTACAGATCAATGGATTGTTAGAGCGAGTTTACCCGGATTGCCAAGAACTTCTTCGGTTGCTTTTTCAATAGGAAATTTTGGGTATTTAGGAACTGGCGATACGAATAGTGGTTCATCAAATGATTTTTACCAATACAACCCTGTCACAAATCAATGGGTTATAAAAGCTCCTGTTGGAACCTTTGAGCGTCAAGAAGCCACTGGTTTTGCTGTTAATGGTCTCGGTTATATTGGATCAGGTGACGATTATTCAAGTGGTAACAATTATCCTGATATGTGGGAATATGATCCTATTTTAAACAGTTGGGTTCAAATTGAAGATTTCGCGGGGACACCAAGAAGGTATTTAACATCGTTTGTCATAGGTTCAAGAGCTTATACAGGAACAGGAACAAGTGGTACCAACTTTAAAGATTTTTGGATGTTTGATCAAATACTTTCTGTTTTGACACGAAAAATGGAACATTTAACGATTAACACCTACCCTAATCCAGCTTCTGAAAACATTTCTATTGTTTTAAAAGAATTACCTGAATTCATTCAAATTGAAAACGTTACATGTTCATTGTTTTCAACTACGGGAAAACTGATTAATACAGCAAATTTTGAATCTTCAACGTTCAACATTGATGTTGCAACCCTTCAAAATGGACAATATATCTATCAATTGAATTACGAAGGAAACAGTTTTAAAAAGGGTAAAATTATTATCACCAACTAATGAAGAATCAACTCATCGTATTAATAATAATAGTGTTTGAATCACTGAACACTCAAGCTAATCCATGGATTCAAAAAGCTGATTTTGGTGGCGTTGGAAGACATAGAGCAACTGGAATTTCAATTGCGAATAAAGGATACATGGGACTAGGACATGTAAATGGTACTGGAATAGACATCGATTATAAAGATTGGTGGCAATATGATCCTGCTTCAGATTCTTGGACACAAAAAGCCAACTTCCCTGTTCTAAATCATGGAGCTGTGGCATTTTCAACAAGTACGCGCGGATATGTTGGTGGTGGTCTGCCCTAAATGGTGAGTTTTATGAATATAATCCTGTTACAAATGTTTGGGCACAGATAGCAAGTTGTCCTTTATCTGTTGGTGATGTGCAAGTTTTTTCTGTCGCAAATAAAGGGTATGTATATTTAGGAAATCAACTTGCAGAATATGCCCCATTGACAAACACATGGGTAATGAAAGCAAATGCCCCAACTACTTTTGGCACTTGGAGCACCTCCTTTTCAACAAATAGCAGCGGGTTTGTAAAATCTGGGACTACATTTTACGAATATAAACCAGCACTTGATCAATGGATCGTTAGAACTTCTTTTCCAGGATTAACAAGCAATGGTGGTGCCGGATTTACGATGAATAACAAAGGGTACATGACCTGTGGATATGTCGGATCGCTTGCATTAGTGACAAATGAAGTTTGGGAATTCAACCCTGGTAATAATCAATGGACATTAATTTGTGAGTTCCCTGGCACGAGTAGACGTTTTCCTGTAGCTTTTGCTATCAATAACAAAGGATATTTTGGAACTGGTACCAATGGAATTAACATGAATGATTTCTGGGCATTTGATTTTGACCCACTTGGTCAAGTAGAAAACGACCTTTCAAAACTGAATATTAATGTTTTTCCTAAT
>Ga0209190_1000939_pt1 | contig 20762 bp, 38 predicted proteins | sample M_140205_XF_Meta_FD_187315 | JGI IMG/M metagenome (GOLD analysis project Ga0209190, IMG submission 187315) | Freshwater microbial communities from Lake Montjoie, Canada to study carbon cycling - M_140205_XF_MetaG (SPAdes) (version 2) | ecosystem: Environmental > Aquatic > Freshwater > Lake... | reverse complement strand
TATTCAGATTTGGCTCAGGCTACATCTACATTGACAGAAACTTCAGATGTTTCAAGCATTGCACTAGGTAACCCTTCACAGGTTACAGTAACACTGAACGAATACGGTTCAGCAGTTACAACAACAAAAAAGTTAAACCTAACTTCATTCAACGATGTTGATTCAGCTCTTGCTGACATCATTGCTTACAACGCAGCAGATTCCATTGATAACGTAGTAGGTCAGGTCCTCTCAGCAGGAACTAACGTAATCTACTCAAACGGTCCATCAGGAACTACTCCAACTGCATCATCAGCAGTTCTAGCAGCAGACACAATGACAGTTGCAGATATCCGCAACGCTGTTGTATCTCTACGCACAAACAAGGCATTGCCTCGTATGGGTGAACTATATGCAGCATACCTACACCCACGTCAGTCAGCCGATCTTCGCGCTGAAACAGGCACCGGTGGATTCCAGGAACTAACAAAGTACGTAGAACGTACACCGTTTGTTGCTGGCGCAGTAGGAGTTATCGAAGGCGCTTTCATCGTTGAGACACCACGTGTTCTTAACGGTCTAAAGTTAGCTGCTGGTATCTCAACTACAACAACTATCACCAACGTTGCGTTGACATCAAACGTTGTAACAGTTACAACAGCAGTTGCTCACGGTCTTGGTGTAAACCAGATTGTAACAGTTGCTGCTACAACTAACACAGCTATCAATGGTACATACACCATTGCATCTGTTCCTACAACAACAACATTTACCTATTCACTAACATCAAGTAATATTACTTCTGTTGCTGATACAGGTACTGTTACATTTACTAACAACTACCGCGCAATCGTCGCTGGTCGTGAAGCATTGGCTGAAGCACAGGCTGCAGACATCTCAACCGTTATCGGTCCAGAGATTGACGCACTCCGTCGTTTCCGCACAATCGGTTGGTACTACTTCGGAGGCTTTGCACGCCTTCGTGAAGCTGCGCTCTATCGCATTGAGTCAGCCGCAACAAACGGATAATTCCGCTAGTGCAACGGCAGGGGTGGGGTCAAACCCACCTCTGTCACTTATGAAAGGTTGGATATGGCATATACGTTAATGACTCCTTACGAGTGGCAAACTTGGGGAGCTGGTCGTAGTGAACACACCAAGTACTCACGCCTTGCTGGGCGTCGCTTTAATGGTGGAACCATTGATGGTCCTATTCCAATTAGCCTTACAGATGTAGCAAGAGGTCAGACTTTAATTGTTAATGGGACTAGCGTTACTTTAACTTTAACTCCAAATCAAGATGATCTAGCAGCAGCTAGTTACTACTTCCTTGGTGGTCACGAATATACTATTAGCGATACACAAGCTACTGTTCTTATCAATGCAGGATATGGCGACTGGGTTACTCCAGTATGAGTTTACATAGACGTACCACGCATCTTGAGTATGTTGAAGACTGCTTTGGTTGCAAAGTAGGAGAACTAGAGTTGAGCGTAGGCGTGGCAAATCACAGAGAACTACCTACTGCTAAGCAACACGATAGGGAACTACAGTCCTATTATGATGCTACAAGACAAGGCATAGAACCACGTTCAACAAAAAGTAAAGATATAGATGCAGCAGTTAAACTATCTAACGAAGCTGGTAAGGCTTTCGATGGAATCTCAATGACCTTTAAGGAGTAATAATAATGGCAAAGATGTCACCTAAGATGATGAAGGCTTATGCAGCCTACGAAAAAACAGAACCAAAAGCAATGAAAAAGAAAGAACTTAAAAAGGGCGAAACCAAAGCACAAAAAGCCAAAGAAGTAAAACAAGGTATGCACAAGATGCCTAATGGTAAAATGATGAAAAACTCCGCTATGAAGAAAGGCAAGTAATAATGAATAACAACACAGAATTAGCAACAGACAAAAATAATCTTGTCTACCCACCAGCAGATAAGCAATACCCAAGCAACCTTAAATACGAAACTTACGAAGAACTACAGACAGGTGCAATGGGCAAGGCTGCTAAATAATGAACAATGCAGCCAAGAAAGCCAAGATTGCTAAAGTAATGAAAGAGTTTAAGGCTGGGACTTTGAACTCAGGATCTAGTAAAGGTCCCGTAGTAACAGGTAAGAAGCAAGCAATTGCTATTGCATTATCTCAAGCAAAAATGTCTAATAAGAAAATGGGTAAGAAGAAGTAAATGGCAAAGACTCCAGCGTGGCAACGCAAAGAAGGACAAAACCCTAAAGGTGGACTTAATGCAAAAGGCCGCGCCTCATTAAAGGCTGCAGGTCAAGATATTAAAGCACCTGTTAAATCTGGCGATAACCCACGTAGAGCAAGTTACCTTGCTCGCGCTGCTGGTAACCCAGGACCTGAACGCAAGCCTAATGGAGAGCCAACCAGATTACTATTATCTTTACAAGCCTGGGGTGCATCATCTAAAGCTGATGCCAAGTCTAAGGCTGCAGCCATTTCTAAAAGGAATAAAGGTAAAAAATAATGTGTGCTAAATGTAAATGCAAATGCAAAGCAGGCAATCCTCAAAAGGGTTGTAAATGCACCTGTGCTACTTGCAAGAACGCAAGGGGAAAAAAGTGAAAAAGAAAGTAGCATTTTGGGATACAAAGAATCCTAACAAGAAATCAACACCTTTAACGCCAGCGCAAAAATCTGCAGCTAAGGCAAGAGCAAAAGCAGCAGGACGACCATATCCAAATCTAGTAGATAACGCTGCAGCAAAGAAAACCAAGAAGAAGTAAAGGAGATCTAGGTGGCACTAGGAGTAGCAGGAACAACGCTAAGAGATGAACTCAATCGTCTAGCTAATGGTGGCACCTATAGAGCACCAGGGGCGATGGTAGGACAAGCCTTGGCTGCTCGCCAATGGGCAGTCTTAAAATCAGTAACAACAAATTTAACAGACACAGTGGGAGTACTCAATGCGATTCAAGGCACGACTAGCACTAATCGCCTTGATTTTAATGGCGTATGCAACGCTCTCGCTGGCACTACTCAACTACCTGCAACGCAGGCTCTCAGAGCGATCTCATCTTGAGTGCTAAATATAATCTGGTTTGTGACCAAGCCACTACATTTAACTTTCAATTTCAGATTCTCAATGACCAGACTCCTTTGAACCTAACTGGTTATACAGGAACTATGACAGTGCGCCCATTTGTGGGTGCATCTACTACAACTGTAGTGGCATCTACTGCTAATGGTCTGATGGTTTTTGATTCAGCTAATGGAAGAGTTACTGTAACAATAAGTGCTACCACCACTGGTGCAATTGCTGCAGGACGTTATTCATACGACCTAGTACTTACATCTGGTGCAACAGTTACTCGATACCTTGAAGGCAAGTTTATTGTGACAGGAGCGGTAACCCAGTGACCACAATAATTGTTATTGAAAACATTACACCGCAAGTTGCGGTAGAATTTTCACAAGATCAAGGACCACAAGGTGGCGTTGGTGCAACTGGTTCAACAGGCCCAACAGGACCTACTGGTTCTATTGGAGCAACAGGTGCTACGGGACCTATAGGATTAACTGGCCCAACTGGGCCAACAGGCACGACAGGAGTAACAGGTGCTACAGGAAGTACTGGACCGACTGGCCCGACGGGTGCCACGGGTCCTACTGGAACTACAGGGGCCACAGGACCTGCAGGTGCAACGGGCGTTACGGGAGTCACAGGTGCAACAGGACCTGCTGGCGCTACAGGCGTCACGGGAGTTACTGGATCTACGGGACCAGTTGGCGCAACTGGAACAACAGGAGCAGTTGGTGCGACAGGCCCTGCAGGAGCGACTGGCCCACAAGGTGCCACAGGCCCTGTAGGGGCCACTGGAGCCACAGGTGCAACTGGCGTTGCTGGTTACACCGTTCTTAACGGCATAGTAGACCCAACGACTCAAGGAGTTAACGGTGACTTCTATATCAATACCGCAACTAATAAGATTTTTGGTCCAAAGGCAGCAGGCACTTGGCCTACTGGAGTTAACCTAGTTGGACCTACAGGAGCCACAGGCCCAGTAGGTGCAACAGGACCGCAGGGAGTTACAGGTACTACTGGCGCTACTGGTGTCACTGGTGCCACTGGCGTTACTGGTGCTACTGGCCCTGCTGGAGCAACTGGACCAATAGGTGCTACTGGTCCTATCGGAGCAACTGGTCCACAAGGAGTTACAGGAACCACTGGTGCTACAGGACCTACGGGTGCAACTGGTGCATCTGGTACAAACGCTACAGCGTTGCCTGATATTCTAATGCTAGGCGGGATGTAGGATTCTCCTATGAGATTCCACGTTATCAGCTTGCCCCATACGCAAACAACTAAAGAGTACGTCAATTGTGCTTATACCGAAAAGGTTAGGCGTTTTTGTATGATGATGAAAGGGCTAGGCCACACGGTCTATCTCTATGCTAGTGAAGACAATGAAGCTCCAGTAGATGAGTTAATTACTTGCATTACTAAAGAGCAACAAGTAGATGCTCTGGCTGGTAAGCACTTTACAGAGGCTGAGTTTAATAACGAACTACCACACTGGCAGATCTTTAATGGCAAGGCTGTTGCAGAGTTAGGCAAGCGCCTAAAGAAAAAAGACTTTATCTGTCTTATCGGTGGAGCATCACAAGAACCTATTGCTAAGGCTTATCCGTCTCATATGAGCGTAGAGTTTGGTGTTGGTTATGGTGGAGTATTTAGCCAGTACAGAGTCTTTGAGTCATACGCTTGGATGCACAGCATCTATGCAATGTTTAAGAACCCCACGCTAGTAGATGGTAATTTCTATGATGCGGTAATCCCAGGATATTTAGAACCAGAGATGTTTCCATTGCAAAAAAAGAAAGAAGATTACTACCTGTACGTTGGACGTATGGTAGATCGTAAAGGTATTGGAATTGCTCAGCACGTCTGTAAAGAGATGGGCTTGAAGCTGATTATGGCAGGACCTGGTAAAGACCCAAAGATTGAGTATGGCGAATGGGTAGGACCAGTTGGCCCAGAAGAGCGGGCAAAGTTAATGGGAGGTGCTATTGCCCTATTTGCTCCAACGCTTTACATAGAACCTTTCGGTAACGTTGTTATCGAAGCACAAGCCTGTGGAACTCCAACGATTACCACAGACTGGGGAGCATTCACAGAGACTAATCCACAAGGTGTTACTGGATATCGTTGCAGAAATGCAATGGAGTTTGCAGTAGCTACAGAGTGGGTAAAGAATTTAGACCCAGTAGCAATACATAAAAGAGCAGTGTCCTTGTATTCCTTGGATGTTATAGCACCACAGTATGAACAATATTTTGCAAGACTCCTTACGTTGTGGGGAGATGGCTGGTATGAGAGGAAATAATGCCAACACTTAATGACCTAGTAGATGAGGTAAAGGCTAACCTGCAAGGCTACGCCCTGCGCCAAGACCGCATCACTTACGTTGCCAACGCTGCTGGTCTAACCACTACTAGCACATCTATTACTGTTGGTTCTGGAGGTAACCTTGCCAAAGGCATTATTGAAATTGATGATGAACTTATTTGGATTGATAGTTTTGCTACAGCAAGTAGCACGCTCAATGTCATTCCAGGCTTTGGTCGTGGCTACCAAGGCACCACTGCAACACCTCACGCACAGTATGCTCAAGTAACTCTATCTCCTACTTTTCCACGCAACACCATTAAAAAAGCAATCAACGATACAATCAACAGCTTTTATCCTAAGTTATGGATTGCACAACCTTACACATTTACCTTTAACGCATCTCAGACTACTTACGCTCTGCCAGATGATGTTCAAGATGTTTTGTTTATTTCTTGGCAAACTACAGGTTCTAGTAAAGAATGGCTACCAGTAAATCGCTGGCGCTTAGATACTATGGCAAATACCGCTACGTTTAATACACAGAAAACAATTAACATTTATGAAGGAATACAGCCTGGTCGTACAGTTCAAGTTTGGTATACATCCACGCCAAACACTCTTGATGCCAACACAGATGATTTTGCTGACGTATCTGGCTTACCTGATTCTTGTAAAGATGTTGTTGTCCTTGGAGCATCATACAAGTTACTCTCTTACCTTGACGCTGGACGAATCAATCTCTCTAGTGCTGAGGCCGATCTAAACGACACCAAGTTACCATCATCTGCCGGTGTTGCCGCATCTCGTTACATATTTGCCCTTTATCAACAGCGACTTAATGAAGAAGCGTTGAAGTTGGCAGACAAGTATCCAATCCGTATTCACTACACACAATAAGGAAAACCAATGACCAGTAAGTATTCATCTACTAGCGTTGAGACAACACTGCAAAATGCTATAACAAGTTCTGGTGCAACATCTATGGTTGTAGCTACTGGCACTGGCTCAGCCTTAATGGGTGGAGTAACACTTGGTTCTAGCAACGTGGATGTCTTTACCGTTGCTATTGATGTTGACACAATCAACGAAGAAATTGTCTTTATTACCAACCAGTCAACAGATACAATGACTATTGTTCGTGGTCGCGCTGGCACATCTGCAGTAACACATAGCGCAGGAGCAAGCGTCAAACACGTACTTTCATCCTATGATTTAACAAACTTTCAAGGTGCAGTAACACCAATTGCTAGCTTAGGCTTTGGTGGCTCTACCTCTGGTACTACCACAGTGCAGGCAACTGCAGTTGCTGGAACTAATACACTTACCTTACCAGCTACAACGAGTGATACTTTAGTAGGCAAGGCAACAACAGATACTTTAACAAATAAAACCTTGACTAGTCCTACGATTAACAGCGCAAAAATAAACCTTGACTTTAATGCACAGACAGGAACTACTTACACCTTAGTTGCCTCTGACTCAAGTAAATTGGTTACAGCATCAAATGCTGCTGCAATTACAATTACAGTTCCACCAGCAATTTTTACGGCAGGTGAACAAATAAACCTGCAACAAATTGGCGCTGGACAGGTAACTTTTGCAGCAGGAGTTGGCGTAACAATTACCTCTACACCAGGATTAAAGATACGCGCTCAATACTCAGCAGCAACTTTGATCTGCACTGGAACTAACACCTTTACCTTGATAGGAGACTTGAGCGCATAATGGCTACCGTATATAAAGTCCTAGGACAATCTAATCCAGCAGCTACTACAGCAACTACTCTTTACACAGTACCTGCTTCTACATCAACTGTAATCTCTACTATTTCAGTAGCAAATCTAACTGGAACGGGTGCAACATTTCGTATTGCTATTCGACCAGCCGCAGCAGTTCTTGCCAATCAGCATTATCTTGCTTATGACGTAACGGTTGCTGCAAGTGATACAACAGTTATGACACTGGGTGTGACGCTTGCTACTACGGATGTGATTACAGTTTACGCATCCACAGCAAATCTAGCGTTTAGTGCCTTTGGAAGTGAGATTTCTTAATGTCAGTTAAAAGAATCAAAACTGATACAAACCTACTTAACAATTCATTTAAGTTAAGCAGAGGTAATACTTCGGTTGCTATTCCTGCAGCACCAACAATCGGTACGGCAACGGCTACGGGTTCAACAACCGCAACTGTTACCTATACTGCTGCAACCCTAGGAGCAACTGCTACTTCATTTACTGCTACCTCTAGCCCTAGTGGTCTTACAGGTACAGGTTCATCTCCCATTACAGTTTCAGGTTTAACAGGTTCAACTTCATATACATTTACAGTAACAGCTACAAATGCCAATGGAACATCTCCAGCATCTGCAGCATCTAATTCAATTACAACCTCTTCAGCAAGTGTAACTGCTGACGTTTTGGTAATTGCTGGTGGTGCTGGTGGCGGTTCTAACTCTGCAGGTGGTGGTGGCGCTGGTGGTATTTTCTATGCAACCAGCCAAACTTTGGCAGGTACTTACACAGTAACTGTTGGCAGTGGTGGAGCAAATAATCAAAACGGCGTTAACTCTACTTTTGGTGCTTTAACTGCTGCTGTTGGTGGTGGTAAAGGTGGTAATTCAGGAGTTGGTAGCGCTGGTGGTTCAGGTGGTGGCGGTTCTGGTTATACTGGTGGCAACGCAGGTACTCGCGCAGGCGGCTCTACAACTCAAACTGGTACAGGCGGAACTGGATATGGCAACACTGGTGGTACTGGTTCAGACTCAGATGGTCGCGGTGGCGGTGGCGGTGGTTCTGGAGCCGTAGGCGGTGATGCTAGTGGCAACACTGCAGGTAGCGGTGGAATTGGAAATAATACTTGGTCAACTTGGGCAAGTGCAACTTCATCAGGAGTTAGCAGTCGTTATGCGGCAGGTGGCGGTGGTGGTGCCGTAACTACAAATGGTAGTGGTGGCACAGGTGGTGGTGGCGCTGGTGGTAATAGAAGTACAGACCCTGGTAACGGTACGGTAAATACAGGATCGGGCGGTGGTGGTGCATCTGACTCAGGCAATGTTGGCTCAGGTGGTCAAGGCGCATCAGGAATTATTATTATTCGTTACGCTGATACTTTTGCAAACGCAACATCTACTACAGGCTCACCAACTTTATACAATACTGGCGGTTTTAAGTACTACAAGTTTACAGGATCAGGTTCAATCACATTTTAATTGAAAGGTAACTAATGCCAATTTTAGGTATTGTAAATTCATCAGGTGGTACGCCTGGTGCTCCAACATCTATATCAGCAACTGCTGGTAATGCTCAGGCAATAGTATCTTTTACTGCACCTACATATACAGGTAAAGGTGGAGCTGTAACTTATACAGCAACATCATCTCCTAGTAGTTTTACAAGTACTGGTTCTTCTTCACCTTTGACAGTTACTGGATTAACTAATGGAACTCCATATACATTTACAGTTAAAACTAATACTTCTTATGGCAAGTCATCCGTTGCATCTAGTGCATCTAATTCTATAACTCCTGTAGTTCCACTTACTATCTCAGGTGGAACAGAAGTTACATCTGGTGGCTACAAGTATTGTACTTTTACAAGCACTGGAACTCTTACCGTAACTGGTTCTGGAACTATTGAGTATCTTGTTGTTGCTGGTGGTGGTGGAGGCGGTGGCGGAAGTACCAATGCTGGCGGCGGTGGCGGTGCTGGCGGTGTACTTAGTTCATCTTATTCAATCACTACAGGGTCTTATGCTGTAACAATTGGTGCTGGAGGATCGGGAGGTACTGGAAGCGGTGGACCAAGCTCAGCACCTGGAGTAAATAGTTCTTTAGGAAGTATTGCTATAGCAACCGGTGGCGGTGGTGGTTTAACTTCAACAAATTCTAATGGTGGCTCTGGTGGTGGCGGTTCTAATGGTACTGGTGGAACTGGAACAGTAGGCCAAGGCAGCGATGGTGGTACAGGAGTTACTTCTGGCGGTGGAGGTGGTGGTGGTAAAGACAGTGGTGGAGGTACTGCAAGTTTAAGCGGTGGAGGTAGTGGTGGTGGAGGTACTAGTTCATTTTCAACTTGGGGTTCTGCAACCTCAACAGGTGAAAATGTAAGCGGTACTTATTACTATGCTGGCGGTGGCGGTGGTGGTTCTAACCGCACAGCAGCATCTACTGCACTAGGTGGTTATGGTGGTGGTGGTCAAGGCGCAGCTAATAATAATGGTAGCCCTCAACAATCTGCTACATCTGGTACTGCTAATACTGGCGGTGGCGGTGGCGGTTATTCTTCAGCATTGGCAAGTCAAGTATCTGGTTCAGGCGGTTCAGGAATAATAATTGTAAGAATTACAGTATAACAAGAAATGGAGATATAATTTTCTAATGGCACACTTTGCAGAACTAGACGACAACAACATTGTTAAGCAGGTAATAGTTGTATCTAATAACGAGTTACTTGATGAGTCAGGAATCGAATCCGAGCAAAAAGGTATTGATTTTTGCAATAACCTTCTTGGTGGACGATGGGTACAGACTTCGTACAACGGTAATATACGCAAGAATTACGCAGGTCAAGGATACATTTACGATCCAGTACGGAATGCGTTTATAGCACCAAAGCCATTTGAGTCTTGGTTGCTTAATGAAGATACCTGCCAATGGGATAGCCCAATACCAATGCCAACAGATGGAATATATGACTGGAATGAAGTAACGGGAACTTGGATAGAATTAACAGCTTAATAATACCAACAATCAAGGAGTAGTTAATGCCATACGGCGATGATATTACCGAGGGAATACCCTACGTACTTTCCAATCCTGCAAACTCAACTACTTATGCAGCAACCCGTGAGGCATACGACATAGCTATTGCTGGTTTACCGTTCTTCTTGATGAACAGTGACGATTCACCTTATCGTCGTGTCACTGCCCAGTATCGTAAGCAACAGATTGACCAGACACGTGAGGCTGGAGAACAGACTCTGACTGGTTGGTGGCTACGTAGCCAATCATCATTTCACCTTGGCGCTGGCATTAAGTTCTTTGAGCCACAGCAAGAAGAGTCGCTACGTTTTCAGTACACAGAGTCTAAAGGCTTAGATGTCTGGACTAGAGGACAGGCTAGCCTGCTCTATGACACAGCCAGCTTCTATGCTGGATCTGCTGCTGCACAACTCATAGGTGTCAACGATGGTACCAATGACTGTATCTTTGTAACAGATGGAACTGCATTAAAGAAGATTACTTCTGGTGGTACACCAACAACTATTACCCAAGCTGGTACTGCCTCAACTATCTTTAGCCTTACAACCGATGGTTCTAACTATTACTTTATCAATGGCACCAAGGTCCACAAAGGTTCAGTTGGTGCAGTTCCAGCAGATGCTGAGATATATGCAGCAGCATCAACTACTAGAGCAATCATTCGTTTCGTCAAGCAGCGCCTTATCTTGGCTAAGGGAAATGTTTTGTATGAACTCAACGCTAATGCTACTGCTTCTGCTGCCTTGCCTACCGCTCTCTATACCCACCCTAATACTAACTGGGTCTGGTCATCTATTGCAGAAGGACCACAGGCTATCTATGTATCTGGCTATGATCCAAACGGTACATCATCATCTGTCTTTAAGATTACTTTAGATGCAGCAGTGCCTAACTCTCTAGGTTTTCCAACTCTTAATACACCTACGGTTGTTATTGATATGCCACAAGGTGAGCAGATCAATGACTTTGATGTGTACCTTGGTACCTATGCAGTCCTTGCTACCAGTCTAGGATTTAGAGTAGGTATCTCTGATGCAAATGGAGATATCCAATATGGACCACTGCTCTTTAGAGATGCAGCTTGCTACTCTATTGCTTTTAGAGATAGCTATGCCTACATTGCATCTCTTATAGATGGAGCAGCAGGGTTAGTTCGTGTAGATCTATCTACTAATGTCCTAGCCAACTCACTATATTTTCCTTGGGCTTGGGACCTAATAGCAACTGGTACTACTACCACTGCATCTCAGGTTGCTTTTTTTGGTAACTCAGATAGAGCTGCCTTTACAAATGGCAATAACACTTGGGCTGAATCAACTACCAGCCTAGTAGCAACTGGCTACCTACGTACTGGTTACATCCGCTACAACACACTAGAGACAAAGATTTTTAAGTTACTACAAGCCCGTGTAGATACCACCAATGGTGGTGTCTTGATTCAATCTGTTGATTCACTTGATAACTTCTACACTATTGGTAACTTCTCACAAGAATCTGCAGTTCCTCAGATTAACATTAACTATCCACAAACAGCCCAAGAATATCTTGGATTTCAATTTACCTTATCTCGCTCAACAACTGATGTGAGCAAGGGACCACTCTTTACTGGCTACCAGATTCGTTCATTGCCTGCAACACCACGTCAAAGACTGATCCAGTATCCAATGTCTTGCTTTGACCACGAGACAGACCACTTCGGAGTAGAGGTTGGTTTTGAAGGTGCAGCCTATGATCGTATGTCACAACTAGAGTTAATAGAAAACAATGGAGACACTATCCAAATTCAAGACTTTAGAACTGGTGAGTCATACCTTGGCATCATTGAAGAAATGGATTTCAGAAATAACACACCATCAGATAAGCGATTCTCCGGCTACGGCGGATTGCTCTTAGTAACTATTAGGACTGTCTAATGCAGGCACAAGACTACGCAACAATTGCTGTTGCAGTAATGACAATAGTAGGTGGCTTTGCTGGCGCTGTGCGCTGGATGGTCAAGCACTACCTATCAGAGCTTCATAAAAATGGTGGCACATCCTTACGTGATGCTATTGACAGACTAGAACAGCGTGTTGATGACTTGTACAAGTTAGTAGCGGAGAAGTAAATGGGACAGCGCAATCAATTTCTAATGGCAGCTCGTGCTGAGATTGGCACAGTAGAAGGTCCAAAGGATAATGAAACAAAGTATGGAGCATTTACCAAGGCTAACTTTTTACCTTGGTGTGGTTCATTTGTTATGTGGTGCGCCAACGAAGTTGGCTTAAAGATTCCTAACGTAGTCTCTACTACTGACGGAGCACAGAAGTTTCAAGGTACTGGGCGTTGGGCTAACACAGAAACTGCTAAGCCTGCACCTGGTGATCTGGCCTTCTTTGATTTCGCAGAGGGTGGAAACCCTATTGACCACGTTGGAATTGTTGTCAGAGATAATGGCGATGGAACCATTGTCACTATCGAAGGCAATACATCAGGTGATAAAAAGAAATCTACCAGTGAACGTAACGGTGGAGAAGTAGTCCAGAAGGTTAGGGCTTATCGCACTGATAACAAAAAGGGACTGAAGCTATTTATTGTTGGCTTTGGTAGTCCAAAGTTCAAAGACTAGGAGAACAAATGAACAAAGAGAAGTTAATCGCTATCGCAGGAACTTACCTACGTGCAGGAATTGCGTCAGTAATTGCGCTATGGCTTGCAGGTGTGACAGATCCAAAGGCTCTGGCAACCGCAGGTATCGCAGCTATTGCAGGTCCAGTGCTCAAGGCACTAGATCCAAAATCAGCAGAGTTTGGTCGTGGGTCTAAGTAACCCATCAGCGCGAGGCAAACGAAGAGGCTCACCCCGAAAGGGGTGGGCTTCTTTTTTTATGCCTAAAATATGCCTGAGTTTGAATCACCTGATAGGTGGGTCTTGAGCCGGTGGCAGTTAGCACACAAAGTCTGTAGATTGTGTGGCTCATTATTCCAACGGTCACCGTCTATGTGGTCTACGTCTAGTTGAGAGATATGCACTGGCGTGAACCCACATCCTTGACATATTGTGCCTTTATGTCTAGCGTATGGATAGACGCTGTTGTTATAGCTTCGCTTCCAAACTGTGCGACATCTATATCTACTAGAGAGTGGATTGTTTTTATCTCGTAGCTTCATCTTGGTTGGACCACAAATAGAGCACGTGGCAGTGCGATCTTCTTCGTTATGGTTACTGAGCTTGTGCTGCATCTTTATCTACTGGACAGGGTACAATTACTAGATTGCCACAACTGACACAAGTTGCATCTAAGAAGTACCAGACTAACTCATAATCTTCAAAGCTGGCTAAGACGTTAAAGACCTGACACCCACAGGAACATACGTGCAGTGGCCCTAACTGTCTTAAATCGGCCCCGTAGGGCTTAGGAAGGGCATTCCTGAGCCATCTAAACGATGGCAGGGTTGGTAGACGGAGCCGTAGGGTTACTGTACGGTTACTGTCGGTGCGCCCCTTAAGGGCGCTCACCTGTTTAATTCGCCTCACGGCTCATATTGTAGCGCCCAGTAGGGTGTCGCCTAGTAGCGACACGCCGTTGACTGGTAGGCTCTCTAGTATGACAACTATCGCGGCGCTTGAAGGTATTGATTACGCGGTCCTAGTAGCTGACTCACAGATTACAGAGGACAACCTAGTAACTCTTGCCACTAGTACGCCAAAGATAGTTGAGATTGGTAAGTATCTCATTGGTTTATCAGGTGATACTAGGCCAGGTGATATTCTTTCCTACAACTGGAAGCCACCTTTGTATAAAGGTGAAGAGCCAGCCCAGTTTATGGGAAAGAAAATTATACCCAGTATTATCCAAGCATTTACCGACAACAACTACGACTACAACAAGGTGGACAAAGATGGTGGCTTCGATTATCTCATTGCTTTTAACGGTAATATCTTTCGTATTGCTTGTGATCTCTCTTTTTTCCAAGCAAATCACGGAGCGTATGGCATTGGTTCTGGGGGCCAGCTTGCTCTTGGCTACCTGTATTCAATTGTCAAACCTGATATGGACCTAGCCTATTCAAAGAGACACGCCCGTAGAGCCGTTGAGATTGCTTCGGTCCTTGACGCTAACACTGGTAAGCCTTTACAGTTGGTTGTACAAGAACGGTTCTAGGAGGAGCTATGGAAAAGAAGATTGGAAAGTATTGGTTCTACTCTGGTAGAAATAGCGGAGTTGGATGTGGTTTTCATATTGATAAGTACCACGTAACTATTGATTTCTTATTTTGGTATGTAGGGTGGGAGTTCTAATGGAAGATGAAGTTAAATATATCCATATGACAGAAGAGTACGCTGCACAGTATTGGCATCAACAAGGTTGGTTAGCGTGCAGACTTGCTTACAAACTATACAACGATGCACAAGAATCTGGAGCGGTGAACGTATGATTACTGATCCTAAAGAACTACTACTTACTGCACTCAAAGCAGGCGATGCGAAGCGTTCACGTTCTACACAGGTACAGATTGGCCCATCAGAGGTAGGTGGTTGCCGACGTAAGGTGTGGTACAGACTTAACGACCAACCTGAAACTAATGACAATGAATTAAAGCTCGCTGCAATTATGGGTACTGCTATCCACACAGAGATTGAGAAAGCGTTAGCAGATAACCCAGATGTTCTCATTGAAACAGAAGTTGAATACAATGGAATGAAAGCACACATTGACTGTTTCGTACCTAGTACTGGTGATGTTATTGACTGGAAGACAAGCAAGGTCCGGAACCTTACTTACTTTCCATCAAAACAACAACGGTGGCAGGTACATCTTTACGGCTACCTCCTAGCTAAAAACGGCTATGCGGTCAACCGAGTGTCACTGGTAGTAATTGCCAGGGACGGGGACGAAAGAGATGTCAAGGTTCACACCGAAGACTACAATGAGTCCATTGCACTAGAGGCACTCGGTTGGCTAGCGGCTGTTAAAGAAGCAGCAGAGGCACCAGCACCAGAAAAAGATGCAAGCTACTGTCAGTTCTATTGCAAGTTCTATGACGCAAGTGGGCAGATGGGATGCGTTGGTCTAAAAAAAGAACGTACACCAGTGACTGATGTAGTCATTGCAGATCCTGATATTGACAGGAATGCACTGATGTATTTACAGTTAGCATTACAGATTAAAGAGCTAGAGAAAGAACAAGATTCTTTGAAGGCAACCTTTGAAGGATTACTAGGAGTTACTAACTCTGGTATAGAAGTAAGTTGGAGCACTGTCAGAGGGCGCGAGACTGTTGATAGTGAAGAAGTAGAAAAACTTTTAGGGTATGTCCCTAAGAAGATAGGCGCTGAGAGTCATCGCTTATCTATAAAGCAAGGTGGAGGTAAGTAAATGTCAGTAGAAGGAACAAAGTTCCAGGTCAACTATAAGTTGCCTGATGGAACACTCATCAATCTTTACGCAAAGGATGTCAGAGATTTAGAGACAGGCCTTACAGATCTATCAATGGTATCTACTCTTATCAAGTCAACAGGTAGAGAACTTCTCAGTGGTGCATCAGCACCAGCACCAACTGCTGAATCAGTTGAAAGACAATTCAATCAAGCACCAGTAGCGACTGTCTCACAACCACTACCAGTAGCTGTTCAATCTAATGGACAGGCACACACTTGCCGACACGGAGAGATGGCCTTCCGTTCAGGTACATCAGCTAAGGGACCTTGGAAGGGCTATATGTGTGCTGCACCAAAGGGTGCAGTAGACAAGTGCGACACTATCTGGGTTAGATAAACGATGCGGGAGCCTCGTGAATACGAGAACCCGCTATGTGCAGAAGTTGGTGGAGATTTATTCTTTGCCGAAAAAGAAAACGAAGGCAAGCTGATACGTCTTAACATCGCAGCAGCTAAGTCAATTTGTCGCAGGTGCCAACACACTAGTGAGTGTGCTGAGTGGGCTATCCGCAAGGAACGCTACGGTATCTGGGGTGGGCTTACTGATAGCGACAGAGCCGCAATACGTAGAAAACGAAACATCACACTGGGAAAGGAGAGTAGTGCTTAATCTTTCCCGCGCTTGGAGTGGTGTGCTTACTAAAGCAACACCATTGCCGGACGTGTGGGATGGATTAAAAGCAGAAGGCATTAAGTTTCGCAGAGGCCAGGTATGTATGGTCGCTGCTGCACCTAATGCTGGTAAGTCTATGTTCGCTCTGATCTATGCAATCAAAGCCAAAGTGCCTACGCTTTTCTTTTCTGCAGACACTGACACAACCACAGTAATGATGAGGTCTGTATCGCATCTATCTGGTCACTCACAAATGACAGTTGAGGCAAACCTTTCAGACAATAGCCAGTACTACAATGCACATTTAGACAAACTTTCACACATCAAGTGGGTCTTTGATTCATCTCCAAACATTGACGATTTGGAGTTGGAGATAAGGGCCTACGTTGAACTCTTCGGACAGCCACCTGAGTTGATTGTCATTGATAACTTGATGAACATAACTGCTGAGACAGACAACGAGTGGGCTGGCCTAAGAGCTATTATGATGGAGCTACACGATATGGCACGCAAGACTGAGGCCTGTGTCCTAGTACTCCATCACGTATCAGAACAGTCAGAGTATGGGTCCCCTACTAACCCACCTCATCGCAGAGCAATACACGGAAAGGTCAGTCAGCTACCTGCACTGATACTTACACTGGGCTATGACCCAGGACAAGGAATACTCAAGGTTGCACCAGTAAAGAATCGCTTTGGCAAACATACTGCAGACGGCACTGTATATGCACAGCTACTGGTAAACTATGCAGCAGTACAGATATCAGATCAGAACGAGTTTGGTTGGATGTTAAGAAAAGATACGATTGCAGGATACCAAGGAGGATACAATGTGTGAAGAAGAATATAAGCAACCCCAAGGGATAACTGGGCCACACGAGAAACCAAAGAAGAAGAAAGAATCAATCGAAGAGAAGCCACCGCTTACTAATCATTACCGAGATGGTCTTAGGGTTGATGCACTCAGTCAAGGTATACGCACACTGCAAACAGATGTTGACTCTATCAAGGTTGACCTCACCAACTTCGTTGGTGCGCTGCTGCAATCTGGTGTTGTTGAACTAGTCAAAGATGAAGAAGGCAATGTTATCTACAAGATCAACAAGGTTGTATTGGTAGATGAGTCAGTACAACAAGACTAAAGGTTCTCAGTTTGAGACAGATGTAATGAAGTGGCTCCGAAAGGCGGGTGTCATTGCAGAACGTTTGACTAAAGCTGGGGCAAAGGATGAGGGCGACATCGTTACTGTTATCGCGGGAGAAACCTATATCCTTGAACTCAAGAACAGGGCAACCCTTTCGTTGCCTGAGTTCTGGAGAGAAGCACAAGTTGAGGCGCTTAACTATGCAAAGGCTAGGGGTCTTGGGGAAGTTCCTCTGTCATATGTCATAGTTAAGCGTCGCAACGCTTCAATAGATCAAGCCTGGGTCATTCAGGACCTAGCACAATGGTTAAAGGAGAAACAGTAATGCCAGTACCAGGTGGAGAAATAACAACAACAGAGATACTAGTACCAGAAGTTGCACCAGTCGAAGATGCGCCTGCATTTGATGTAGATATAGATGACCCATACGAAAGAGTTAAAGATGATGTGTGAGAACTGCCTTAAAGCAGGAGAAGAGAACACTCTTGCTCACTACAAGCGTTCAGCTCATTGGCACGATAAGTGTGATGATAAGGGGTGTGTATGTCAGCACAAGACTGGTCCAGGGTACGTAAAGCGGGACGGTACAAAGGTGCCGTTGATGCAAACTCAATCCCCATAGGAGTAATTGTTTCCCACTATGGAGGTGAAGTACGTGAAGGCAAGAGCGCTTCGGTTCGTTGCTGTTTACATAGTGACAGTAGACGCTCAGCAGTTATCAATACTTATGACAATTTATATTTCTGCCATACCTGCGGTAAGGGTGGCAATGCAGCTAACCTAGTGTGCATCCTAGAGAACTTGGAGTTTAACGATGGCCTTAAACGTGCAGTCGAAATTGCTACTGGAAGCGGCGCAACAATACGCTCAGGCAATAAGTCAAGAAGCACTGGCCGCGCTAGACGCACGTGGGATCTCTGAAACTACTGCAGCACGCTTTCAGTTAGGCACTATTACTAATCCAATCAATGGTCACGAGATGTATCAGGGTTGGTTATCTATCCCATACATCACCGCATCTGGTGGTTGTGTTGGCTTTAAGTTTAGACGATTAGATGATGCCAAGCCTAAGTATGGTTCACCTACTGGGCAGAAGGCACACCTGTTTAACGTATGTGATATCACTATTGATTCACCCTACATCGTAGTATGTGAAGGTGAGTTAGATGCCATCGTTACTAGTGGTGAACTAGGCATCCCAGCAGTAGGTGTACCAGGTGTTGCAGCCTGGAAGAACCACTTTCCCAAGCTATTTGCGGGGTACGAAACTATCTATGTTGTTGGCGATAATGATGTCAAAGAGGATGGCTCTAACCCTGGAGCTGAGTTTGCTAAGCGTGTGGCGAATGAGGTAATGAACTCACAGATTGTTACACTACCTCCAGGTATGGACATCAATGATTATTACTTGGCTAATGGTATTGATGCGACACGAAAGTTACTGATAGGGGAGTCGAATGTATGACAATGACAGAGAACGAGTGGGTCATAATGCTACAGACTTTGCAGCATATGGGCTTTCACATCTTGCAGCAGGACAGAGCAACACAACTCATACTCATACGCCCACAACCAACCCGTTAGTAGACCACCTTGCAGTAGTTGGATACCGTGCTGCTGGTGTATCAACTGATGACCTTACATCTTTCATTGAATCCTTTGCATCCCTGCGTGCTTCACGTGTACGTGGTGTGGGTGCAGACCAGTATGCGATAGCACAAGGGCAGAAGTTCGAGTCCTTTACTACTGGCGATACCATTAAAGAACTGATTGAAGAGCTAGCAGATGCTAGCAACTACATAGACTTCCTTGCTATCAAACTATTAAACATCCAGCACACTATAGATTTGGTGCTACCTGACTGTGACTGAACTACATCCAGTAATATATGACCTCGTGCCTAGCGTAGCTAACACTATCTATCGCAGATACAAGACCCACGTTGAAAAGGATGACATCAAGCAGGAGCTAATGGCTTGGGCTATGACAAGGGCTGCAGATCATACTGAAGATTTAATGGAGCCAATCGAAGAGCGACGCAGGCACAACGAGCAACGCATAGCGTGGCAGATGAAGCGTGCAGGAGAGCGCTATGCACGCAAGGAGAAGGCTGCTAAGTCTGGCTATCAGACTAATGATGAGGCCTACTATGAGACACCTAAACTTGGTATGTTGCTACCCTTTGTCATTGCATCCATCATAGATGGCACAGTATTAGAGCAAGCACAAGAGATGATTAACGACGGACAACCTAAAGGTTCATCATCACCATCAGAAGGTGGCAACCTACTAGCTAACCTTATAGACATCAAGCGTGGCTTTCTTAAACTAGATGTAGATGACCAGACTATTCTCAGGCTACGCCACCACGAGAGCTTTACCCTGCAACAGATAGCACAAGTACTAGAGTGTGCTACATCTACTGCAGATCGCAGGTGTGCTCAGTCCCTGCGTAGGTTGCAGGATAATCTAGGTGGGGTTAGTCCCTGGCAATGAATGAAGAGTTGTTATTTACTTTCTTGCGCGAGGGTTTATACCCTGACCTAGTAAAGAGTGAGGGTATCTATGATTCCTATGACTGCATCTCTAGGCAAGCAGGTCACTACATAGAGTTAAAGTGCAGGGCTAGGCACTATGACACCTTGCTCATTGAAGAGATGAAGTATCGCAAGCTCATCACCCAAGCTGCAGAGCGTGACCTTGTTCCTTACTACATCAACTCTACTCCGCTTGGTATCTACTCCTTTGACTTAATGGATTTAGCAGAGCCGGTCTGGTATGTGCATTACCTGCCAGCTACTACAGAGTTTGAGAAGGTAGGTAAGGTTGATAAGTTAGTAGGTTACTTACCTATCGAGGAGGCAGTGCAGTTATGATCTATGACTACAAGTGCGGCAAGTGCAATGCAACCATATCGGTTGAGCGTTCTATCCACGAAGAGGCATCTACTCCTATGTGCTTTGAGTGCCACGAAACTATGAGCCGTATGTGGGACTCTCCCGCTATCACCTTTAAGGGTAAAGGTTTCTATACTACTGGTGGGTAAAGCAAGAACCCTACCGCCGAAAGGTTAGCGATAGGGTTCTTATTATGCTGGGAAAGGGTGAGAAACCCAGCAAAGTTATTTAGTGAGTACGTTTAGTAACTCTTCTCCTAATTCGTATGGTACTTGGGATCTATTCTTTGCACCTTTAATACCTTGCGTACCGGGGATGCCCATATAAAATCCGGCTGCCCATACCTTGATATTAAATCCTTAGCATTGAGCAAGAATACATCTATGTTTTCAGTTGCTAAGAACTCCGGGTCTAACTCAAAAGTAATGACAGTATGCCCGGCATCTCTAAACGCTTGGGTAGAGCTACCAGTACCTGAGAATAAATCAAATACGAGCATCAGTAGTAGCCGTGTCGAGCGTGGAAGGCAACGGCTCGGCAAGCATTTCCTTCGTAGCGGTGGTTAAGGTATCTAATACCGTG
>Ga0209190_1000938_pt1 | contig 20780 bp, 17 predicted proteins | sample M_140205_XF_Meta_FD_187315 | JGI IMG/M metagenome (GOLD analysis project Ga0209190, IMG submission 187315) | Freshwater microbial communities from Lake Montjoie, Canada to study carbon cycling - M_140205_XF_MetaG (SPAdes) (version 2) | ecosystem: Environmental > Aquatic > Freshwater > Lake... | reverse complement strand
CGAACGACCTGTCTTCAAGATTCATCACCGGTGTGACCCGGACGCGCCCGGCAATGCGTCGCGAAGCCTCAGCGATATCGGCCGGTGTAACCACGGCAATTCTCCTCAACCGAGCAACCGGCAACCATCTCACCCGACACTTGGCGTCTCGATTGTACGGACGCCTCACAGGACCACGTTGAAGGGGAGCGCGCGGGTCGCGGGTCGGTCAACCCCGGCCCCCGGGCACGAGGTCAAGGAGGCTCCATCCCCGGCCCCGGGGACGGCGGCCATACGCGGCTGCAAAGTGGCCGACCGCCTGTTCCCAACTGACTTCCTGGCCAAGGCGAGCTTCGCTCTCACGAAACTGCGCCAACCGCACGAGAATGTCTGCCGAGCGCTCGCCGGGGAAGGCACCGTGGAGACCTTGGGCGCGCATCGACCGCTGCATCCCCTGAAAAAACCCGAAGTACCACCGGCTCCACGCTTCCCTGGCAGCCTGACCCAACGTCGCACCACCTGGCAGGCGGGTCTCCCGCTCCGGCGATACCGAGATCAAGGCCAAGAGACCCGGATACGTTCCGACGCGTGACGCGCCCACCTTCGTCAAACCGGTCTGGCGCTCGAAGGCCCTCCGTTCCACGAAGACCTGCTGCTGCTCCGCATCGGACGATGAAAAGTATTCGCTGACCTCGGCCTCAAGTTCGCGGATGCCGAGTTGCCGGGCTGCCGCCACCCGATGATGGCCGTCAAGAACGTAGTAGTCATAGCCAAACTTGTAAAGCTCAAGGGGTGGCATGGGCATGCCATGCTCAAGCCGATCCTTCACTCCCTTGAACCGTGCGGTGTCATCCTTGCGAGCCCGTCGGGGAAGGAATGACGCGTTCAGCTCGTGACCACGGCCAACACTCCCGGTGATCCGGTCCACCGGAACTTCACGCATACCCAATCTCACCGAAGTAAGTGCCCCGGACCGGGCGACATCGCGTGCGAAGTTGCGAAGGCCGTCCGTAGGAACGGAAATCGGCGCGGGCGCCGTCCGGACATACATGACCGGACACGGCGCCGTCCGCAGAAGCTCATCGGCAACGCTTCCCGCAACCAGGCGTGCCAGACCACTGTGAGGTTCACTGGCAAGGATCAGCAGGTCGATGCGCAGGGCCGTGGCCAACGTGGCGATCACCTGACCAGGAGGCCCGACGCGCACTGCGGGCAGGACCGTCATTCCGTGCGCCCGTAAGCGGTCGGCTATCTCTTCAAGATAGACGGTTGCCCCGATTGCGACGGGATCAGCCGCCGAGACGCCACCGCTCAGCCCGACCTGGCTCAAATACGCTTCGCCCAAGCCCGTTCCGAGTTGACCGCCTGACGAGAGTTCCGTCGCCATCGAAGGCAAGACCGTGAGCGGTGACGACGCAACAACCCGGATGAGGTGCAAGGCCGCACCTGTGGCCTTGACCAAGGCCACCGCATGAGGGATCGCCGCTTCGGCAACCGCCGTTCCGTCCAGTGGCACCAGGATGTTCCGGATTGCCTGGCGATCAGACGTGACCGCCCCGGCTATGGTCGCATCGCGGTACCTCCCGGCGATTGCCACTGGGGCACCGGTCGGAACGGTCCCAAATCCCGGCCCATCGTCCGGAATGGGAAAGGGAATCACCGGCTGGTCGGTGCGCTTGTCCACCATGAGCGTCAATCCTCGTCCACGGTCCCGAGTACTGCCGAGTCCCCAATCCGGATACGGAACACCTGCCTAGACATCCCCATCCATCACCGTACACTGCCGGACAGTGGTGCAATGGGAACCAGGGCGCGTTCAGGGTCTCATGAAATGGTGCTGGAAGGTGGTGGGATTCCACGCGCCACGGTCACGAGATAGAACACGATTGCAACTCTGACCGAACACCGAAGTCTGGCGCGACAGGTCGGCCGGGTGCGCCGCCAACTGACAAATGTGCCGGAACATGGGGGGGTGACCATTTCCGTCGTCACCACTTACGGACGCAGCGCACCCGCCCCGAGGAATCGGGCAGTCAACCGGCCCGCGGTTGGCCCGGGTTCAAGCGGCCAGAGTGGCCAGATTGACCGGCTTCGATCCGCGGATGTGGAAGTGCCATATCACCCCACCTTCATTGGCGGACCTGCCAGACATCCGCGGGGTGTCACCGCCGATCACGGTGCCAACGTGGACCCGTCATGCATCGAGCGCGGGATGCCAGTATTGGGAGCAGGAGAGAGACCGTGCGAACACACATTGTCCCTCTCCCGTTCTGACGCTGATCAGGCGCCGCTGGCCAGAACCTGCGCCTTGGCCCGCTCGAATTCGTCGTCATCCAGGGCGCCTGCCGAACGCAGCACGACCAATCGTTCCAGTCCAGACAAGACTGGGGCGGGATCATCTGACGGTGCGTCGAGGTAGATGACCTGGGGCTCGGGCTCCTTCTCCTCACCGAAGAGCGACGCCATCAGTGCACGGCCAATGACGCTGGTGAGAATCCCGAAGAGTGCCAGACCACACAACATGGTCACGCCGGCAATTGCACGCCCAGCAATGGTCACCGGGAACATGTCACCGTAGCCAACAGTGCACAGGGTCACAATGCCCCACCACATCGACGCCGGGATATTGATGAACTGGGTCGTCGATGGCGGGTCCGCTTGCGGGTCGTACTCAACGTTCCACATCAGTGTCGACGAGATGATGAGGACGGTAAAGAGCGCAATCAGGTAGATCTGCAGATCGCTCCAGAAAGACGATCCGCCACCTTCCATCGTCTTTTCCATATTTGAGGCAGCAGCCTTTGCAAGCTTGAGGGTCCGGAGCATCCGAAGAACCCGCAGCATCCGCAGGACCTTGAAGAGTAGACCTCCACCAAGGTGCATCTCTACACCGACGAAGTGCAGGATGTTGATGAAGATATCGATGTAGGTCGGAAGGACCGCGAGGAGGTCGATCATGCCCCACATGCTGAATACGTATGCCAGCTTTTTCGGGGCCAAACGGTAGCTTGCGAGGAACTCGAAGGTGAAGCAGAAGACGATGATCCGCTCAGTCCACTCGAACCAGGTGTGATATTCCTCGTGAACCTCGTGGATCGAGTCGGCGACGACGAGGACAACCGATGCGAAGATCAGTCCGGTGAGGAACTGTTGCATCGGCATGAACAGTTTCGAGGAATGGTCGGCGAACGCGTCATAGATGAACTTGTCAAGGGCGTTGGGGTTCTCGCGTCTGATTGCCTCATCGTGCTTGACGCCGCCTTCGGACGCAGCAAGGACCATGCTTTCGGCAACATGACTGACGGACGATGCAATTTCCGACAGTTTCACGTCGGTGTCGAAGAAGGCGGTTTCCAAGGAGCTGCGTTCACGCGGGGGACTGGCGTCAGGGACGGAAGTGACCCCGAGGTCCGCAGGACCTGAACCCGCAGTGGCGACGAGCGCGACAACGTCCACCCCTTGGGGGAGTCGGCCACCGCCAATCACAACGATCTTGTGGCCGACACCTTCTTCGTCATCCCCCTTGCCAAACAGTGATGTCATGAGTGCCCGCCCGACAACACTTGTCAAGAGCGAGAACAGCGCCAAACCGGCGAGCATGGTGACACCGGCGACAATCCGTCCGGCCAGTGTGACGGGAAACATGTCGCCATACCCGGTGGTCGTGAGCGTGACGATCGACCACCAGTAGGCCTTGGGCACGCTGGTATAGGTATAGACCGGGTTGCTCCACCCTTTTTTGGCCCGCTCCGCATAGAGCTGGACCATGTGGTCATCGGCCCACTCGGGTAGCACCCCGTCCTCTTCACCCTTGGCCAGTTCGACTAGGGCATCCGAAGTCACTTCCGGCACTCCTGGTCGGACACCTTCGAACAAGTGGAGGAGCGATGAGCTGATGGTCAGCACCGTGAAGAGACAGATCATGTAGATCTGAATGTCCATGAGGAAAGTGGACTTCTTCTCGGTCGCCTGCGCGGCCGATTCGGCCGCCTTCTCAGCCGCGAGTTTGAGTAGCTTCAGCATCCGCATGACCCGCAGGATGCGCAGCTGACGCAGGAAGATCAGGCTCTCCATCCCGCCAAACGCCAACTCGATGTAAGCCGGCGCGATGGCAAGGAAGTCCACGACACCCCAGAGAGAGAAGATGTACGCCTTGCGGTTGGGGGCGACCCAGACGTTCAGCAGGTACTCAGCGGTGAAGATCACAAGGAGGGTCAGGTCAACGGCGTGGAACGTCTCCCTGTAATCATCCACCAATGGATGCATCGTCTCAAGGGCGAGGATGCAGATGCTCGAGAGGATCGCGACCAGCACGACTTTCAAGGTGGCGTCGTATGCGGAAGTGTGCGGATGGAGGATTGCATCCTCCGCAAGACCCCTGAGCCCACGCGGACGCTCATGCGACGCATGGTCAGAATTCGCTGACCCATTAGCATGGGAAGTGCCGTTGGAACCGTGTTCATCGCCGTTCACCGGGACGTGCCCGTTCTGGTACGGGCCTTGGTCGAGTGTCGGCGGCGCTTGCTTCACCATTCTCCGTGCTCCCAGATGTGACGTTCGTCAGTACTGCTTGGTTCGCGGTGGCGACGTTCGCAAAGGACAATATGCCTGACACAAAAAGGGAGGCATGCGCGCAAGCATACCAACCCCTCGGGAAACGGATCGCAACGCTACACTCTGGGCCACCCCACGGCGACCCGGAACCCGGCGGACACGGCCGGATCTGTGGTCGGACGCGCGTGGACGGAGAGGAAACCCACGATGTCGAAGCAGTACGACGCGCCACCGGAACTCAGCATCGACCCAGAAAAGGACCATACCGCGACCATCAAGACTGCGAAGGGCGACATCGTCATCCAGTTGTACGCAAAGTCGGCGCCGCTCACGGTGAACAACTTCGTGTTCCTGGCCCAGGACGGCTTCTACGACGGCGTTACATTCCACCGGGTAATCCCAGGGTTCATGGCACAGACAGGTGACCCGACCGGCACGGGGACCGGTGGCCCGGGCTACCGGTTCAAGGACGAGGCATCCGCGCTGAAGAACCGTCACAGCGATGCGGGAATCCTATCGATGGCGAATGCAGGTCCGAACACCAACGGAAGCCAGTTCTTCATCACGTACGGACCAACGCCTCACCTGGACGGCAAGCACGCGGTCTTCGGCACAGTAGTCAAGGGAATTGACGTCCTGAAGTCCATCTCGGAGCGCGACCCGGGGCGATCCTCGACCCCTGGTGACGTGATCGAGACCATCGAGATCACCGTCGCGTAACGCCAAGCGCGAACGCCGGGAAACCGGATAGACAACTGTCAAGAAATGCCTGTACGGCCCGTCCTGGAGTACATCCGGGACGGGCCAGTCTGTCACTCCCCGCTGGTTCCGCCGACAACCGCCGGACTAGTCTGGGCAGTCAGGTAGTCAACTGTCCGGATGGCATCGTCAATGGGTTCATCGCTGTCAAGGTCGCCGTCACCATCGGTGTCCTCCCCACTCGACCCGAACAGGGAACTCATGAGGGCACGGCCGACCACGCTGGTGAGGATGCCGAAAAGGGCGAGGCCCGCGATCATGGTGAACATCGCCACGATGCGCCCGGCGAGGGTGACTGGAAACATGTCGCCGTAGCCGGTGGTGGTGATGGTCACGACGGCCCACCACATGGCGACCGGGATGTTGATGAACTGCGTGCCGGCCTGGTCAACCTCAAGCGTGTAGATGAGGGTGGATGACATGGTAAGGACCGTCAGCAGGGCGATGAAATAGATCTGGAGATCCATCCAGAATGTGGACTTCTTGCCCGACATCGTCGCCTGGGCGGACGACACGGCCGACTTCATCAGCTTCAGGACCCGCAACATGCGGAGAACCCGGAGGATGCGGATGATCTTGAAGGCAATGCCGTGGGAAAGGTCGACCTCAATGCCGAATGATGACGAGATGGCGAAGACAAGCGTGATGTAGGTGGGCAGGATGGCAAACAGGTCAACTAGCCCCCAGAAACCGAGGACGTAGGCACGTTTGTTCGTCGCGAGGTACAGGTAGGAAAGGTATTCAAACGAGAAGAGGACCACCATCGCGACTTCGAACATCTCGAAAGTGGGGCCAAAGGTCTCGTGAATCTCGGAAACCGAATTGAGGATGACGATCCCGATTGACGCGAAGATGAGGACGGTAAGCACACGGCGCACCCAAGCGAACAGTTGGGTCCGCTCGTCAACGAACGCGTGGCGAAGGACCTGGGTGAGGACCGAGTCGGTTGCGACGGCCTTGGCAGTGTCGATCTGACGCCCACCAGTGGCCTCCACCGTCTCCCGGACAATGACCCGGGCAGCTTCCCCAAAGCCGGCAAGAGACTGGGCAGAAAACGATGCGGTCAGGTCAGTCGGTTGATCGTCGTCGAGGACGCGACCAGCGCCCGCACGTCCAATCATCACCCGTGGTCCCAGCGACCGAAGGGAATCGAGAAGGGCCCGCAATTTCGCGCGCCTCTCGGCAGCCTGGGGGTCCCCGTCCCCCTGGCGCCCGAATAGCGATCTCATCAATGTGCGCCCGACAACACTTGTCAGTAGCGAGAACAGTGCCAGGCCGGCAAACATGGTCAGCGCACCGGCAAAGCGGCCGAACCCGGTGACCGGGTACATGTCTCCGTACCCCGTGGTCGTCAAGGTCACGAAAGCCCACCAGATTGTCATCGGGACGTTGTCGAACGTGTAGGTCGGAAGCGGCCAACCTTGATCGGCACGGGCCTTGTAGAACTCGATCATCGGGTTCGACGCCCAGGCTTCGGTGACTGGTTCGGCGTCATCCGCAAGCAGTTTCAGGGCCTCGGACAGAGAGGGAGCATCCACCGGATATGGCTCGATGTGATAGACCACGGTCGCACTGATCACGAGGACCGTGAACAGGCATATCAGGTAGATCTGGATGTCAAGCCAGAACGTGTTCTTGTCCTTGGCATTCGCGCTCGACTCGGCCGCACGTTCGCTGGCGAGTTTCATCAACTTCAGCATCCGCAAGACCCGCAGGATGCGGAGTTCGCGGAGGAACCCGATGTTCACGCCCGGGATCAGGGTCCCGCCGGTGCCAGACACATCGAGCAGCGCAAGGAACGAGGGTGCGATCGACAGGAAGTCGATCACCCCCCAGATGCTGAAGAGGTATGCACGCCGGTTCGAGGCAACCCAGATGTTCGACGCGTATTCAACCGTGAACAGCACGAGCAATGCGTAGTCGATGGTCACAAACGCCGACAGGTAATCCTCGTGCAGCGGATGGACTGTCTCCAGGACGAGCGCGATGACCGACGTCAGGATGGCAACGAGAATGACGACAAGCGTGCGCCGGTAGGCAAGGGACCGCGGATCGTGGAGCGCGCGCCGAACAAGTCCCCGGACGCCACCGCTCGATGGGGCCGAGACGTGGTCGGCCGTCACCGTGTGCGTTGACGACTCAGCCATTCCGTTCCTCCAACCGCGCGCCTCTCAATCTCTTCCCCGGCCGCTCGCCGGCCATTCTGGTCGACGTGCGCGGCCCGGTGCAGTCATGGAGGAACCCCATTGTCACCTGTGAGATAATGCGCCGCCATGCGCGGGAACTCACGACGTCTGCCGGTCCTGCGGGCAGGACGGCTAGTCCGGATCCGGCGCGCAATCGAGAGTGACCAGGCCGAACTCGCGCGCCTGCGCGCCGATCCGGAAATCGATCACTTCATGGGAATAGACGCGTCGCCCTCGGCGTGGTTGTGGCGGCACGTGCCATTGGGTGACCAAAGTGCTGCGCTAACAGATTTGATGATTACGACTCTTGTTGGCGAACCACTTGGGTTAGTGAGCCTTTGGGACCGTGCAATCCCCCACAATGCGGCCGAGCTGTCAATCTGGATCGGTGCCGGACACCGGGACAGGGGCTATGGAAGCGAGGCGCTCCGGCTGACCCTCCGATACGCGTTCGACGACCTGCACCTCCACAAGGTCTACCTCCGCGTCCTCGAGTTCAATCACCGGGCACGCCGCACCTACGAGAAGTGCGGCTTTGTGGTGGAGGGAGTCCTGCGGGAGGAGATGTGCATTGAAAGCGTCTGGCATTCCCTCCTTTACATGGGAGTGCTTGCATCGGACTTCCAAGCCGCCGACCTTGCCTTCGAACCGATCGACGAGTTCGACTCCCGGATGCCACCGGCCGTAGTGTGAACCCGCCATTACCCACATTCCGACGTGGGTTGGAGAGCTCCATCCGGCGGCCACTCGCGGTCGAAACGCGCAGCCGCACGCGCCGCGGTGAGGCGGGGACGTTCAAGCCACGTCAGAGCGCGGGGCCGGCAGGCGTTGAAGCGCTCCACCTGGAGGTCAATCTCCTCGGCTTGATGGAGGTACGCATTACGGGCCCGCGTACGCGCTTTGTGGCTACGGCGGGACGAGCCAAGGACAACCGAACGGGAGGGGCTGCTTCCAAACAATCGCGACAACACCCGTTTCCACCAGGGAAGTGAGCCTTGGCGGGCCACGGAACCCGTGGCAGGCGAGACTTCATGAGACCCTAGCATCGCCTCAGACCGGGCGGCAACTACAAACTCCGTCAGCGCTTCTAGACCGTCGTCTATTTCCCGGCCCAGTTCGATCCAGAGGGGCGCACCGCCGGCCTGGCGGAGAATCCGGTACGCCACCTCCATGTCGCCGGCGAAGGGGTTCTCCTCGCCAAGGTCAAGCGGCCGACCCGAACCGGGAACATTCGCAAAATCGCCTCGCTCGATGGCCTCGCGTATTCGGCTCTCGGCAAAAGAATCCCGCGGCGCGGCGCAGAATAGCGATTCACCCTCCCTGCTGACCGGCACAATTTCTCCCTAACAGGCTCGTGCAATGTCATCGGCCACACGTTTGACCGGGAAGACGCCGCAAGCGAAGCGTATCCAAATCTGGCGCCTTGGGAGAGGACGTTGCACCCGACGTTCACGGCACGATGGCTCCCGGTTAGCAGTCGAGGGCTAGAATCCCTGAAGATGGTGGTCGGCGGCATCGGATTGGCCCGGTCCTCACGACTTGAATACCCGCTTCTGATTTCGACGGGCGCATCCCACTGGCCGGAGAACGAGAACCTCGCATGGCGACCCGGATCATTGCGGTTGCGAACCAGAAGGGTGGCGTCGGAAAGACGACCACCGTGGCAAGCCTCGGCGCGGCCCTCACGGCACTGGGACGCCGGGTCCTGCTGGTGGATATTGATCCCCAGGCAAACCTGACCAGTGCTGTCGGATCCAGCAAGGACCTTCCGGGCTCCTACGAACTGCTGCTTGGCGAGGCGACTGCCACATCGGTCATCGTCGCCGTACTCGACGCCGCTGGGAAGCAGGTTCCCGATGGTGCCCGCCTCGACCTGATACCGTCGTCGCCAGACCTGGCCGGCGTGGAAACCGAACTCGTCGGACAGGCAAACCGGGTGGAACGGTTGCGGAATGGGCTCCTCGGCTCGATCGAGACATACGATTACGTGCTGATCGACTGTCCCCCGGCCCTCGGTTTGCTTACCCTCAATGCACTGGTTGCGGCCGCTTCAGTGCTCGCGCCAATCCAGTGCGAATACCTAGCCTTGGAAGGTCTGACCCAGTTGCTCGATACCTTGCGCCGGGTCCGCGACCGTCTCAACCCGGAACTGCGCGGTCTCTTCCTGTTGATGACCATGTTCGATTCACGTACCGGTCTCGGCCAGCATGTCGTCGAGGAGGTGCGCACGCACTTCCCCGACCTGTTCCTGCAAACGATGATCCCGCGGACAATCCGCCTGGGCGAGGCACCCAGCTACGGCCAGTCGATCATGCGGTACGACCCATCCGGACGAGGCGCCGAGGCGTACCGTGCCCTCGCCGCCGAACTTGATGCCCGGTTCGATGCCGCCCGGCCCGCAACGTTGGTGGGGGTGTAGCAATGCCGCCACGACGGGGCCTCGGGCGGGGTCTCGACGCATTGATCGCGTCGACCCCTGAGCCCACCACCACAATTCGCACACCGGAACCGCACGATGACCAGGTGCCTGACGGTACGCCTTTTGAGGTGGATATCGACCGCATCGAGGCGAACCCGCGCCAACCGCGCCAGATCTTCGACGAAGTTGCAATGGCCGACCTTGCAGACTCGATCCGGGTGCACGGCGTCCTGCAACCACTCTTGGTGAGCCCGGTGCCAAATGCAGGTGGGGGGCTGCCCCGCTACCAGTTGATCGCCGGGGAACGACGGTGGCAGGCCAGCCGGATGATCGGCCTGCTGCGCGTTCCCGTGTCGGTCCGGGTCACCACACCTCAGGAGTGGCTTGAACTCGCGCTGGTCGAGAACGTCCAGCGGTCCGACCTGAACGCCCTTGAAGCCGCCGGCGCCTACCGCCAACTGGCCACCGACTTCGGCATGACCCACGAGGCCATCGGCAAGCGTGTTGGCCGTAGCCGGCACACCATCACGAATACCCTGCGTTTGCTGCAGTTGCCCCCAAGCGTGCAGCAGGACCTCCGGGACGGCGACCTGACCGAAGGGCACGCCCGGGCGCTGCTCGCCTTGCCAGACAGCATCCGCCAACGGGAAGTGGCTTCCCGGGTCATCCGGGAAGGCCTCAACGTGCGCCAGACCGAGGCGCTCGTGAAGCGGCTCCTCGGGTCGGTCGCGCCACCGCCTCCCAACCCGGTGGAAACCCATCCGGTCGCACAGCGCATCAGGTCCGTGCTGGGAGACACCACCACGCGGGTCGACCTGGTCCAGGGACGCCGGGGAGGCAAGGTCGTCATCCACTATGAGGACGACAGCCAGCTCGAACGCCTGTACGGACGCCTGGCGTCGGGCACCGATGCACCATCCGGTGCACCCGTATCCGTGCCTGAAACCAGCCTAATCGAACGACGCGTCAACGATCCGACGTAGCGCGTCGATGTCGTTGAGGATCACCCGGTTCCTGGCGATGGCTATCGTGCCCCGTGACCGGTAGTTCGACAGTGCCTTGTTGACGCTCTCACGGGTCGCTCCGATCATCGAAGCGAGGTCCTGCTGGGTAACCCGCAGCTCGACCGGCGGGACCAGGCGGGCACGGGTTCCGGCGTCATCGCCATCAGGAAACGCCATTGCCAGGAGTTTCTTCGCGAGGCGTTCCCCAACGTCAAGGAAGGCTGCGTCCTGGACCAACATGCCAGACTCCCGCAGGCGCCTCGCCAGTGCGCGGAGGAGACGCAGGGAAACATCCGGCGCGTCACGCAACAACCGATGGAACTCGGTCTTCCGCAGTGAGAGTGTGGTGGTGGGCGCCGTGGCCTGGATAGTGGCGGAACGAGGCAAATCGTCAAGGAGGGACATCTCCCCAAAACTCTCGCCCTCTCCCAGGAAGGCCAGGATTGCCTCGTGGCCGGCACGCGAAGTCACGACAACCTTGACCTCACCGTTCAGGATCACGTGAACGGAATCGCCCGGGTCGCCTTGAAGGAAGACGATCTCCTCACGGTCAAACCGATGCGTACGCGCCAGACGACCCATGTCAACGAGTTGGGTCTCGGTCAGTCCCCGAAGCAGAGGAACGGTGCGGAGGATTTCGTGGATCGTCGGACCATTCCGTGGCGCCACCTGAACCTCCTGCATGATCCGGAACATCCCGGATAGCGAAACACACACCACCCCACTTCACCCCGCCCTGGCTTGGATGCGCCCCCCTTGCCGGTTGCTGCGTGTTCACCACATGATGCACTGAACCGAAGCGCGATTCCAGTCACGCACGGATCGGTGCCACCTTTTCCGTCAACTGGAACGTTTGTACTATGATTCGACGTCGGATCCCGAGGCACTGCCCGACCATCGTGAACGGGCCAATCGACCGACACCGAACCGAGGAACTGCTGGCATGGACACCGGACAAGACCGCATGACCGCTCCGGGAATCCGGAAGAACGAGGCATTGGCATACCTTGGAGATCCTCCTGAAGGGGTAGCCATCGGGTACGTCACGGGAGAGTCGACACCGGCCGGGTTCAGTTTCGTCAGCAGCCAGGAACTCGTACCTCCGCGACTCGAGTACGTCGTGGTCGCCGGGATGCGTGAGCGCCGTGGCGACACAACGGTCACCGTAGATCTTCTTGCCCAAGTGACCAACATCACCGCAGATGTCATCACCCTTGATGACCGGATCGACTTCCTTGGTGCAGAGACCGTCCTGAACCACCGAGTCACCTTTCCGCCCCGCTTGCGCGTCGAAGCCGCGGTGGTCGGCTATCTCGACAGCGACCAGCAGACCGTCCGGGCTGCCAGGAACGCGGTATTGCCGGGTACACGGGTGCACCTGGCTCCCGATGAGCTCCTGCGCAAGTTCTTCTCTCGGACGGCGGGGACCTCCATCACCCTCGGCACACTCATGAACCGGCGGAACGTGGAAGTCGCACTCGACCCGAACGGCCTGTCAAGGCATCTTGCCATCATCGCGCAGACCGGCGCGGGCAAGTCGTACCTCGCCGGGAAGGTGCTTGAGGAACTCCTGAACCTGGGAGCCACCATCGTGGTGCTCGATCCCAACTCTGATTATGTCCAGTTGCGCAAGGTGCGCGAGGACGAGGCCGTTCCGTACGAGCACGCGCGCAAGGCACCGAACCACGACCGCATCCAGCTGTACCGGGTCCCGATCGCGGGTCGGCAGCGCTATCCCGATGACCTGTGCGGACCGTCGTCGAAGTACACCATCCGGTTCTCCGGGCTCGATGGCGAGGAAATTTGCGACGTTGCCGGCGTCCCGTCGAATGCCGAGCGGATCCGTGAGGCAGTGGTCAATGCCTGCATCCGCCTCCGTCGCGACCGGGTCGACTTCAATCCGAGGTTCCTCGCCCAACATCTGGCCGACTTCGCAGGTGTCCCGCTCGAAGATGTTGATGACCACGCGGCTGACAATGGCGCGGCCACCGTCGCAACCCAGCTTCCCGACTTCGACGACGGCGCCGCCCAACTTGACCTGATCCGGGCGACAGACCAGGTCACGAACGGGACGGTCACTAGGCGAGGGCGCGGCGATACCCAAGCTGGCCCTCCCCCTCCCCACGCCGCCGGATCCAAAGCTGCGTCGGTTGACGACCGCGAGATGGTCGCGGCCAGAAGTGCACTCCGGTACATCCGCAAACTGGAGAAGTACCCGATCTGGAGCCAGTCGACGATCGACCTGAACGCAATCCTGAAGCCGATGGCACTCACGGTTCTCGACCTCGCAGGGACTGAAAAAGGGGTAATGGCCTACACGGCCGAATGGCTTCTCTCCAACCTGTGGCAGCGCGCCCTCGGAGGTGAATTGACTAACCCAGTCTTCGTGGTCCTGGAAGAGGCACACAACCTCGTCCCTGGAGGGAGGGAAACCACCCGGGCCTCGAGGATCATCAACACCGTGGCATCCGAAGGCCGGAAGTTTGGGGTCTTCCTGATCGTCGTGACCCAAAGACCGTCGAAGATTTCCGACGACACCCTCTCCCAATGTGCGTCACAGCTGATCATGAGGCTGACCAACCCGGACGACCAGAAGGCGATCCAACGGGCATCGGAAGTGGTGTCGCAAGCGCTGCTCGACGACCTGCCGGGCCTGAACCAGGGCGAAGTCGTTGTCCTGGGCCGGTTGACGCGGGTCCCGGCGATGGTGCGGGTCGGGGGACGGGTCGGCGCCGAAGGTGGTGCGGACATCAACCTTGTCGAACGCTTCGAACGGGCGCGCAAAGAGGTGGAAGATGAGCGGTTCGCCTCAAGACGAACCACGCCAAGGATCGTTGCACCGATCAAGCGTCAGCCGCTCAGCTGAGTGCCGGTGCCGGTGGAATGAAAAGACCCTTCGCCAGTCCGGGCTCCATTGGCCGGTCTGGCAAAGGGTCTGTCAATCAAGTCTGGGCGGTGGCCGTTCGCGAGTCCCGGTCCTAGACGGCAGCGAGTTCCTGGACCAGGGTGCCGGGAGTGTTCGCCGTGCGCCCCATGGCGCGTGGAAGCACGCGTGGGCCACGCGCCTCGGCAGCGAGGTTCGGGTGCATCTTGGCGTAGTGCAACCGGAAACTCTCACGAGCGCGAAGCAGGAGTGTCTTGACTGCGGTTCGGGATGTGCCAAGGATCTCGGCAATTTCCTCGTAGCCAAGACCGTGGTATTCACGCATGATGAGCGCCGCCCGGTACCGGGGCGAAAGGCGGTCAAGGACCGAGGCAACTTCGCCCTTGGTCTCGGTCTGCATCGCGTCCCGCTCAGGATTGTCGCGTGCGACCTGGCTTGGGTGGAAAAGCGAAATGAAAGAGTCCCACGGCTGCCACTTGAGAAGCCGGCGGTGCCGGAGTTCGTCAAGGCAAACATTCGTGGCGATGCGATAGAGCCACGCCTGGGCTTGGAAGTTTCCCTTGGCGAGGGTTTCGGGAAGCTTGCGGTATGCCTTCACGAAGGCATCCTGGGTGAAGTCGCGGGCGTCTTCAGGATCACCAAGCAGGCGGTAGGCGTACTGGAAGATGGGTTGCTCGTACTGTTCGAACAGTTGGGCGAAAAGTGCATCTGTCTCTGCCGGTGTAAGGACCGGTGCGACGACAGCTGCAGCCTGTTCGGCCACGTCGTCACCATAATCGCAGGTGTCATCATCCCGCGTCTCTGTCGCAAACGACGCGACAGGAAGCATCGCGTCAATGTTCGATGGTTCGGTAAGCATGCGTGCCCCCTTTCATGGGGACAGTATGGCACCGCGCGAGGCGCCAAACCTGACATCTACCTGACATTTGGTGTCGCCGCCTGACGCGGCGGTGCGTTCAAGCACCCCAGAAATGCGCCGGACTCACGCGGTTCCTATCTGAAGACACGACGAGTCGGCGCGATGTCAGTCGTGAAATCCGTCAACCTTGGCGATTTCCACCGAGAGTTCGCGGAAAGCAACCACGTGCCGACGCAATTCGGCCTCGAGTTCATCAATCCGGAGGCCTACCTGAACGCGTTGCGCCCGGAGGTGACGCAAGTGCACCGTGCGACTCGTGGGGGTTGCATCCGCGTCAGCCGGGAGGAGGGTGTTCGGCGACGTGGCATGAGCGTCGGGTTCAGGCTGGGTTCCGGAAAGGTCGACCGTTTCGATGTTGTTGGGAGTCGCTCGAAGGATGGTGATGCGCCGGTCGACATCGGCGCGGACCTGCTCGACAGTCAGGCCGTGCCGGACGGCTTCGGCAAGATAGGTTGCCCGCATTTCCGGTGGCAAACGCATGATGTGGAACCCCGCAGTGGGCGGGATGCGTTCACTCAGGACCGCCTCGGCAACTGCCAGGTCGCGAACGAGGTTCAGACGGTTCTGGATGGTGCTCTTCTTCTTGTGCACGAAGTCGGCTATCGCGCGCACCGACCATCTTGACGGATCCCGGCGCTGCAGATGGGTGTACCGGTATCCCTCTTCCAGGGGCGTCAGGTTCTCGCGTTGAAGGTTCTCGATCAGGGAGAGTCGTTCGGCCTCTTCATCCGTGAGGTCGCGAATCTCCGTGCGAAGGGTCGGAAACGGGCGAATTGTCGCATCGCAAATCCGGGCGGCCGCGAGGCGTCGCGCACCGGCAACGAGTTCGAGGGTCTCCAGGCCATCACTGAACACCCGGCGCGCGATCACCGGTTCGATCTGGCCCTCGTCAGCCAGACTACGGGCGAGTTCTTCCAACGGCCGCCGTGCGAAGTGCATCCGCGGTTGGAAGGTGTTCGGTCTGAGTTCGGCAAGCGGGACATCGGTGAGGACGCCGGTGCCGGTACGCATGATCGCAGCGAGGGACGCACGAACGCCGGCATTGCGGGCACTGTCCCGGTCAATCTCCTGCACCTCGGCACCGCCCTGCGCCGAGGTTCGAGTCTCGACACGATCAGTCATGCCATCCACGGCTGATGTGGGACGGGCAAAGAGGGCCTCGGTCGCGGAGCGGCGTCGCAGGACATCGGACAGTCCGGAGAGGGAATCGCGCCTCCGGTTTGGGGAGGGACGGGCCGGCATCGCATCGCCGGAAACCTGATCCGAATTCCCTCGGTCATCGGTCATGCACAGTACCCCTTAGCCGAGTGGTCGTGGACGGCCGGGCCATGCCCGTCCGGGCACGTCGACAGGTCATTCGAGAGGCAGTCCTGGTTGGGCAACGCCCGCCTCATCCCGTCGGGACCGCCGGGGCATCTTTACCGGGACTGGTCCACTCGCCGGGCTCTCGCCCAGGATTTCCAGTGCCAATGCGCGGTAGGCGTCGTCGGCCTCGCTCCCGGGGGCAGCAATGTGGATCGGTGCACCGCGCAACTGTGCCTCGGGGTAGGCAACGTATTTCCGGATGATGGTGCGGGTGAGGTAGGACGGATACCGTTCTTCCAAACCCTTGAGGACAACCTGGCAGACACGGACCCGTGGCTCGTGCTTGGTCGGGACGATGCCGGCTATGGTCAGCGCCGGATTGAGTGTCTCTCGGACGGTCTGCACGACCGACATCAGGGTATGCACGCTTTCGAGGGCAAAGTACTGGGTTTCTACGGGCACGAGCAGGCGGTCGGACGCAACCATCGCGTTGATTGTGAGGACACCGACGGATGGGCGGCAGTCGAGCAGGATGTGGTCGTACCGCTCCGAGACCGACGGGGCCGTCAACTTGCGGCGCAAGACATGCTCGCGGGACAGGACGGAGATGAGCTCGATCTCGGCAGCTTCTAGCGACGTGTCGGCCGCCACGACGTCAAGCCGGTCGTATCCGGTCGACTGGACCGCCTCGAGGATGTCGTAAGAGGGGTCACGGAAGACACGGTACATGGCGCCGGGCGTCCCGGAGACACCGAGTCCCCGCGCAAGGTTGCCCTGGGGGTCGAGGTCTACAAGGAGGACCCGGTGGCCCAGGTTTGCGAACCAGGCGCCGAGGTTGATCGTGGTGGTGGTCTTGCCGACACCACCCTTTTCCTGCACGATGCCAAGGATCACGCTTGCCCCCACGGCGGGTCGGTTGGTCCGGGTCTGGCCCGGGGTTCGCCGCATCGGACGGACCGTCTCCAACCTGCCTGCAAGTGAGACGTGCGGCACGGGCACTAGGTCTCCCGCATCGTCACGGGGAAGGAATGATGGTCGGTTCACGGACCCGGATTGTCCAATGATTGGACAACCGGACAAATTCCGCAGAGGCTCGAACCGGCGTGCCGGCAATGGGCCCCCACGGCCCGTCCAATCATTGGACACCGAAGCCGTCGCTATACTCGGGCACATGTTTCTTGTTGGAACCCAACGCATCAACGACGCTGGTCACCTCGAGATTGGCGGGTGCGACACCGTCACCCTGGTACGGCACTTCGAGACGCCGCTCTACGTCTTCGACGAAGCCGACATCCGGGATCGTTGCCGCACCTACCGGGCGGCCTTTGAGTCGCGCTATCCGCACGTGACCATTGCCTACGCGGGGAAGGCATTCCTCACCCCGGCGATGGCCAGACTGATTGACGAGGAGGGTTTCGACCTCGACGTCGCGTCGGGCGGGGAACTTCACGTCGCACGGGTGGCCAATTTTCCAGGGCGGCGCCTCGTTTTCCACGGCAACAACAAGTCCCCGCGTGAACTGAATGAGGCCCTTGACGCCGGGGTCGGGCGGATTGTCCTGGACAATGACCTGGAGATCGTGACCCTGGATGCCGCCGCCCAGGCACGCCGGCATTGCCAGGAGGTCTGGATCCGCGTGGCACCGGGAGTGGACCCCCATACCCACCGACGCATCCGTACCGGACAGAACGACACCAAGTTCGGCTTCAACATCACCTCAGGTGCCGCCCTGGAGGCCGTGGTCAAAGTCCTCGGGCGCCAAGGGCTCCTGTTTACGGGATTGCACGCGCATGTTGGAAGCAACCTGAAGGACATGGAGGCGCACCTTGCCGCCCTCGATGCCGTTCTGGATCTGGCGCTAGCCATCCGTGATGAAACCGGCCTTTCCGTCGAGGAATTGAACCTCGGAGGCGGGCTAGGGATCAGGTACCTTCCCTCTGACGAGGTGCCTCCCGTTGACGAGTTCGCCGAACGCCTGACCTCGGCCCTTCTCGATGGATTGGCGTCACGGCACCTGCCGGTTCCGCACCTCCACCTGGAACCGGGAAGATCAATTGTCGGTGAGGCTGGCACGACGCTCTACACCGTCGGTGCGACGAAGTCGGTCCCGATCCCGGAGGCACCGGGGCACCGGGCATTCGTTGCGATTGACGGTGGCATGTCGGACAACCCGAGACCGCAACTCTACGATGCCGTCTACTCCGCGATGATTGCGAACCGACCGGCGGCACCAACGACTGGCACCTACCGCGTATCGGGCAAGCACTGTGAGACCGACACCCTCATCGACGACGTCGCGCTTGCAAACCCCCAAGCGGGTGACATCATTGCGGTCCAGTCGACCGGTGCCTACAACCATTCGATGGCGAGCAACTACAACCGTCTCCCACGACCGGCTGTCGTGTTCGTCCGTGAGGGGACCGCGCGCCTTGTCAGCCGTCGGGAGACCTATGAGGACCTCGTCCATCTCGACATCGGCCCCGATGACGATGCCGGTGCGCCAGTCAACCTTCCCTCGTAGGGCATGGCGAGGGGTTGCGTGAGGGCGGAACGCTTCCACTCCTGATTTGTGCCTTCCAATGTCACGAGTGACAGGCATGACGAACACCGGGCGCCTGTCGGTGAACCGAGACGACTACCATGACATTGACCGTGACGCGGATTTCGGACGGATTCTGGTACTGGCGGACGACGCATCCCGATTGCGGGCCTGATGGCTGGCCGAACGGGACCGACGCCGCCGTCGGGTCGGCATTCGTGGAAGATGAACGCGGGATAACGCTCATCGATCCCCAGGTGCCAATTGACGACGTCAACCGCGACCGTTTCTGGAAGGCACTGGACCGGGACTTGGCACGTCATCCGGACGGAGGTCTTGCGATTCTCCTGACCTGCCCGTGGCACGAGCGGAGTGCGTCTGACCTGCTTGAGCGCTACCGGGATCGTACCCGCGTCACGGTCTGGGCTCCGATCGGGAGTGCCCTGTACGCGGACGTACACGTCACCGATCCTTTCCTGGATGACAAGACCCTGCCAGGCGGGGTCATTCCTTACACCCTTGAATATCCCGGCGGGAAGGACAATGACGAAACCATCTACGTCATCCCTTCGCATGGTGCGGTCGTCTTTGGTGATTCGGTCATCGGGCGCAACGCCGGAGTGGAAGCGCACGGCCTTGCAGCGCCGTCGGTGGAATCGATTGTCGGGGACTCGGGAATTCCGCACGAAGTCATCCACGAGTGGCAGCGGACGACGCTCCGGCCCACCTTGGAAAGGATCCTTGCGGCCCATGCACCAACCATCGCAATCCCGACCCATGGAGAGCCGGTGCTCGCGGACGCCTCGGCATCACTTGCAACGCTGATCGCATCACTCCCGACCGGCTAATCTGATGCGGCGAGGCGAGCGTTTCCCCCCAAGCCCCGTTGCGGCGGGAGCGGGGAGTCGCAACCCCGCTTACCCGCCACCGCGACGCACGTGGTAACCACGCCTCCCAAGAGGCCATACACTTCCGCACCAGAATAGGGGAGAGATTGACATGAAGACCCACAAGTGGCTGGTGATCGGCGCGGGTGGCATGGCCGGAAACTGGTTGCGACGGTTCCTGCCCGCGCACGGGGAACGTGTCCAGATCGCCGGGATCGTCGATGTGAACGCCGACGTCCTTGAGGTTGCACGTCGCGACCTCGGACTGCGTGCGGACCAATGCTTCACGAAGATGACCGAGGCGTTCGACACGGTTGATGCCGATGCCGTGGCGATTGTCGTACCCCCCCAATTCCATCGCGAAGCAGTGGAGAACGCCTGCCGTCGCGGCTTGCCGATCCTTTCGGAGAAACCGATAGCGGGCACGTGGGAGGACGTCAGTGCAATCGCGCGGGCCGTCGACCACGCCGGGGTGCGCATGGTGGTGATGCAGAATTACCGCTACACCCCGCGGATCCAAACTCTCAAGAAGGTGCTTGATTCCGGCCGGGTCGGTGCAGTGCGGTATGCCGTGGCCCGGTTTGCCGCCGACTACCGCGAACCGCTTTCGTGGGGGGCGCCCTTCCGTCACGAGATGGCGCACGCGCTGCTGGTTGAGGGCAGCATCCATCACTTCGACCAGTTGCGCCACCTGACCGGCCAGGATTGCGTCTCGATTGCCGGTCGCGAGTGGAACCCCGGTGCACCGAGTTTCAAGGGCGAGTGCCTGGCCCTCTACACCATGCAGTTCACGGGCGGCATCAACGCGCAATATGAAGGCAGCGGCCTTGCTGCCGGTTGGCAGAACACGTGGCACGGCGAGGCCTACCGCCTGGAGTGCGAGGGTGGGGCGATCGTCCTCGACCGCGATCACGTGGTGCGCATCCAGGAACATACGCGAAGCCAGGGTATGCGCGTCGAGGAAGTGCCTACGGTCTCGCTGCCGTTCGAAGGGCACGCCGCCGTGATCGGTCAGTTCATGGATTGGATGGATGGCGGGACGGCACCGGTCACGACCCTGGACGACAACCTGCACAGCGCAGCGATGCTGTTCGGTGCCATTGAAGCGTCGGCACACGGAACGGTCGTCGATGTTCCGGCGTTGGTGGCAACGGCGCTGGCGTGAAGACTGCCGGGACCGGTGATCAGTCGGGTGGGATTGGGGTGCCCAACACCACCAGAATGCCTGAACGCCCCATCGCCCCTGATTTAGATACGCTTCGCTCGGGCATCGGCACCACCATGCACGCCCTCGTGGTCGCCGGAGGTTCCATCTCCACGACCACACTGTCTGATGTGCATCCGC
>Ga0209190_1000937_pt1 | contig 20781 bp, 19 predicted proteins | sample M_140205_XF_Meta_FD_187315 | JGI IMG/M metagenome (GOLD analysis project Ga0209190, IMG submission 187315) | Freshwater microbial communities from Lake Montjoie, Canada to study carbon cycling - M_140205_XF_MetaG (SPAdes) (version 2) | ecosystem: Environmental > Aquatic > Freshwater > Lake... | reverse complement strand
TGGGGTGTTAGATCGCAAGGCTCGCTTCCGTTGCACTATGGTATTGGCCAAAGACGGCGTCGAGCAGGCGCACTTCAGCGGCTCTGTCGAGGGTCGCCTTGTGGATGCGGTGCACGGTGCTGGCGGCTTCGGCTACGATCCACTTTTCGTTCCCAGTGGCTACGACAAGACGTTTGCAGAATTGGGTAACGAAGTTAAAAACACCTTGAGTCACCGTTCCCGCGCCTTGGCTCAGGTGATATCGTTTCTGGCCGGAGACGGCTAAAATCATTTGATTATCTTAAGCAAATAGTCGACAACTCGGACGGTGATACGAATGGATCGATTGTGGATGATTGTCCGTCATGTGGCGATGGGGCTCCTCATCTTGTTAGGAATGGTCGCGTGCTCGAGCCAGGTGAAAGCAAGGCGCACCGTGTCATACCGTTTCGAGAGCGGCCGCACGGCATTAATGAAAAATGGCATCGCCTACGCGCCGCGCCATGCACCCGCCGCAGTGAAGCGGGCGCTCGCCGCAGGCAACCGCTTGCAGGGGATGCCCTACAAGTGGGGCGGTGGTCATGGCCAGCACCGCGATACCGGGTACGATTGCTCAGGCTCGGTTTCGTATGTGCTGCGAGAGGCCGGGCTCTTGAAAGGGTCACTCACTTCGAAAAATTATTTAAAGTACTGCAAAAAAGGCGAAGGGAACTGGATCACGCTCTACATCCGCGACGGTCACGTTTTCATGACGGTCGCCGGCCTGCGCCTCGATACGGGCGGACCCGGTGGCGAAACGGGCCCCCGCTGGAAGACCGCCACTCGCGGAGCGAGTGGATTCGTGGTCCGGCATCCCCCAGGGCTCTGAGGTGCACCAACTAGCGGTGCCGGTTAACACGAAAATTTACCACTCCGACCGTGCTGGAAGCGCCTGCGGAAATCTTTCCCGCATCCCGCCCTTTACATCGCGTGAGATCCCTGCCACATACCTCAAAATTTAGCCGCCCAGCAAAGTTTCTCGAATCATTTTCACCACCATGCCCAAAGACACCTCAATCCGGAAAATTCTCGTCATCGGCTCAGGGCCCATCGTCATCGGCCAAGGTTGCGAATTCGACTACTCCGGCGTTCAAGCATGTAAGGCACTCAAGGAAGAGGGCTACGAGGTTGTCCTAGTGAATTCTAACCCCGCGACGATCATGACGGACCCAGAGTTCGCTCATCGCACTTACATCGAACCGATCACTCCGGAGGTCGTTGAAAAAATTATCGCTCGCGAGAAACCGGATGCATTGCTTCCAACACTCGGTGGACAAACGGCACTTAACACCTCGATGTCGCTCTACAAATCTGGCGCCCTCGAACGGCACGGTGTAAAAATGATAGGTGCCAAGGCCGAGGCCATCGACATGGGGGAAGATCGCCAACTTTTCAAAGAGGCGATGATCCGCATTGGCCTAGACATGCCGCGCTCTGGCATCGCTCACACCATGGATGAAGCCCGCAGGGTGGCCGAGGAGATCGGCACATTCCCACTCATCATCCGTCCCGCGTTCACTCTCGGCGGTCAAGGCGGCGGCATCGCCTACAATCGCGAGGAGTACGAGGAAATCATCACTCGCGGCCTCGACCTTTCTCCGGTTTCAGAAGTCCTCATCGACGAATCACTGCTCGGTTGGAAAGAGTTTGAAATGGAAGTCATGCGCGACTGCGCCGATAATTGCGTGGTAATCTGCTCGATCGAAAACCTCGATCCCATGGGCGTACACACCGGCGACTCGATCACTGTTGCTCCGATCCAAACACTAACAGATCGAGAATATCAAATTATGCGCGACGCATCCTTCGCGGTGATCCGCGAGATCGGCGTGGAAACCGGCGGATCTAACATCCAATTCGCGACCTGCCCGAAAACCGGTCGCATGATCGTCATCGAGATGAACCCACGCGTGTCACGCTCGTCGGCACTGGCATCGAAAGCCACTGGCTTTCCCATCGCCAAGATCGCCGCCAAGCTCGCCGTCGGATACACGCTTGATGAGTTGCCTAACGACATCACCCGCGTCACGCCCGCTTCATTCGAACCGACAATCGACTACGTGGTCACCAAGATTCCACGCTTCACTTTTGAAAAATTTCCCACCGCGAATCCGGTTCTAACCACCTCGATGAAATCCGTCGGCGAAGCGATGTCGATCGGTCGCACATTCAAGGAGAGTATGCAGAAATGCCTACGTTCGCTGGAAACGGGTCGTTGGGGATTCGGCTTCGACAAAAAAGACCCGCAAAACCCATCGCGTGACGAGATCGCCCGCAAGCTGCAGATTCCCAATGCAGAACGCATATTCTGGCTGCAAACCGCGTTCGTTAACCACTGGTCGCTAGAGGAAATTTTCGAGGCCACCGCCATCGACCCCTGGTTCCTAAGGCATTTACAACAGATCGCGGAAGAAGGCCAGCACCTCGCGGAAATCGATTTGAAACGAGCAAAAAAACTCGGTTTCTCCGATCGCCAGATCGCTCTCGCCAAAGGTACCACAGAAGACGAAGTCCGTGCCGAACGGAAGGCGAAGGGCATCATTCCCGGTTACCGTCTCGTAGACACTTGCGCCGCTGAGTTCGAGGCTTACACCCCATATTTTTATTCTTCTTACGGCGACGAAAATGAAGCCCGTCAGTCGGATAAAAAGAAAATCATCATCCTCGGTGGTGGACCTAACAGAATCGGTCAAGGTATTGAATTCGACTACTGCTGTGTGCATGCGGCCTTCGCTCTGAAGGAACTCGGCTACGAGACGATCATGGTCAACTCGAACCCCGAGACGGTCTCAACCGACTACGACACCTCTGACAAACTTTTCTTCGAACCTCTCACGTTAGAAGATGTACTCAACATCTGCGACGAGGAAAAACCCTACGGAGTTATCGTTCAATTCGGTGGACAAACTCCACTTAATCTCGCCGCAGACCTTGAGCGCCACGGCGTGCCGATCATTGGCACTTCGCCGAAATCAATCGAACAAGCTGAAGATCGTAAGTTTTTCTCTGAGTTGTTAGACAAGCTCAATCTCAAGCAAGCCGAGGCCGGCACAGCGACCAATGAAGCTGACGCCATCTTGATCGCCAACCGCATCACCTACCCCGTCCTCGTTCGCCCATCCTTTGTCCTCGGTGGCCGCGGCATGATGATTGTTTACAACGACAGCGAGCTTTCCCGCTACATGCGCGAAGCAGTTATCGCCTCACCCGAGCGACCAGTCCTCGTCGACCGCTTCCTCAACAATGCTACGGAGGTGGACGTGGACTGTATCAGTGACGGCGAAACTTCGGTGGTCGGCGCGATCATGGAGCACATCGAGCAAGCCGGCATCCACTCCGGCGACTCTGCTTGCGTGATCCCGGCATTTACACTATCAGATTTTATCAAAGCAGAAATCACCCGAGCTGCCACCGACCTCGCTCGCGAACTGAAAGTGATAGGGCTGATGAATATTCAGTTCGCCGTGAAGGACGAGCAGCTCTACGTGATCGAGGTGAACCCGCGCGCGTCACGTACCGTGCCATTTGTTAGTAAAGCGACCGGAGTTTCCCTCGCCAAGCTTGCGGCTAAAGTCATGGTCGGCGCGAAGCTCAAGGACCTCGGCTACACGCAAACGATTATTCCAGCTCATTTCTCGGTGAAGGAGGCCGTCTTCCCGTGGAACCGCTTCCCGGGTATCGATATTGTGTTAGGCCCTGAAATGAAATCCACCGGCGAGGTCATGGGCATCGATGCAGACTGGGGAATGGCCTACGCCAAGTCGCAAATCAGCGCTTTCAATCCCTTACCCACCGAGGGCAACGTCTTTTTGTCTGTGGCGGATCTAGACAAACCTCGCGCCGTGACTGTCGCGCGCGACCTCGCCGATTTGGGGTTCACCATCTTTTCCACGGGAGGTACCCACGCGCTTCTCACCGAAAATGGCATCGAAAGTCGCCGCGTTTACAAGGTGCTCGAACAGGCCCGCCCGAACGTCATCGACATGATGAAAAACGGAGAAATCCATTTCATCATCAACACCCCGTCGACCCACGAGTCACGTGCAGACGAGGTGCTAATCCGCTCCACCGCGATCGCGCAGAAAATCTCTCATGCCACCAATCTCTCCGCCGCCGAGGCTTCGGTGAAGGCGATTAAATCATTGAAGACTAAGGAGTTCCAAGTGAAGAGCATTCAGGAATTTCACGCCTGAGGTGTCCTTCGATCTGAGGGTCGCTTTCATGGAACTTGGTCCGGAGTGCGGCACGCTCTGCTACCGCCTGCGGTGGATGGACGCTTTGCGCCGCATCCGGCAGAGCACGGATGCTACTCACTGGCGCGACCTCATCCTTAAGGATGGGCAGCCGATCCTCTCCAATGCTCAGACTGGTTCGACCAAACTCAGGCGCAGAAAGCACCCGCGAACTCTAGTGGCTAGTGCAATCGATTGGCTAGTAATGAAAATCCAGCCGACGGAGGCGTTAAACAATTCGACACCTGCATTGTTTGAGTACCACTTGGAACAAGCTCCGGGAATTCTCGAAACTCGTAGCTCAGATGCTCGAATCGCTTTCGTGAAATCTTGGAATGAATGGGCGGAAGGAAACTACTTGGAACGGCATCAACGATTCGGTCTTCAATACTTGGATGCAGTTAGTCACGTTGTTACGTGATGAGGTCAAGTGGAGCGCGAATATTGTGGCTAACCTTCAGACAATGAACTGTCCGTAGCATAGGTTCCTAATTAGATTACAGTTTTATTTAAAAAATGCGCTAGTGTCGAAATTTAATTGCAAAATAATGCAATTAAAGCATCATTATTAGCGAACCATCGACCAAAATGTATGAATACTAATTATAAAAACCCCGCGTTTGGTTATTTTATCGAGATTTTCTTCGTCGTTGTCCTCATCGTTGCTGTGTATCTCGCCACGACTCAAGCGGACGCCGCTGTGGGGACCGATGCGCAAACGAAGCCCATCTTGGGCCGGCATCCCGGTGGCCGGCTCTGTGGACTCACCCAAGCGGTTTGCTATTCCGGCTTTCGAAGCGGACAACATCCTGACCGCGGCAACGGTGCTTCTAACCCGAGCGATAAGGAAATCCTCGAGGATTTGAACATTCTCAGTCGCCAGTGTGATTTCAGACTGATCCGCTTGTACGATTCTCAAACAAATTCTGCAACGGTGTTGCGGTTGATTCAGTCTGAAAATCTAAAAATAAAAGTTTTGTTAGGAGCGTGGCTCAGTGCCGAGATCAATAATTCTAACTGCCCTTGGCAAAAACAACCATACACTGATGAAACTCTAGCAGCAAACAAACTGCAAAATGCTAAGGAGGTCAGAAGCGCGGTGGATTTGGCTAATCAATATCCTAACATCGTAGTCGCAGTAGCGGTGGGTAATGAAGCGCTCGTGAAATGGAACGACCACATGGTGCCTGTGGACTCGGTGATCAGTTACGTGCGGAAGGTCAAGGAGCAGGTTTCTCAGCCAGTGACCGTTGCAGATAATTACGATTGGTGGGTACATCACGGCGAGCAGTTGGCGAAGGAATTAGACTTTGTCTCGATTCATATCTACCCCGTTTGGGAGGGCAAAGACATTGACAATGCCATGTCGTATACCATCGCAAACTATCAGGCGGTTAGAAATGCGTTGCCGCAAAGCCAACTCGTCATCACCGAGGCCGGGTGGGCGACGGTGGCCAGCGAATTTGGAGCGCGTGCCGATGAAAAAATGCAGAAGCGCTATTACCGCGAGTTATTTACGTGGGCCGAGCAAATGCAGATCACCACATTTTTTTTCGAAGCCTTCGATGAGGATTGGAAAGGTAACCCAAGCGATCCGCTCGGCGCCGAAAAGCACTGGGGCTTGTTCACGACGGACCGCAAACCGAAAGACGTAGTTGGGGAAATCCAACTTGAGGCCAAGCCGCAAAGAGAGTCCAAGTAGACAAATTCAGAATCAAAAGGTTGCTTGGAAGCTTATGTGAAAACTCAATCAAATTTTTATCGACAAATTAGTGCAATAGAATGCAACTTTGGGAACTTATTACCCGTTTGCATCTGCAGTGTTCGGTCAATTTAGTAAAACCAATCCCATGAAGAATCTCTCAAATAAAACAAAGTCCTTTATCCGTTCGATTTGCATCACGGTGGCGGGCGTGGGAATCGGCATGGTTTTATTTACCTTCAATACCACCTTCAACGCCACAGGTGCAAGCGTGGCGGCGGGTGCGGGTAGCTACTCGACGAGTTTGCCAGATGGCTGCAAGGCGTTGCCTGAGAAAATTTACAAAACCGCGGATTTGAAAGGACCCACCGTGACGGGTCAGTGGTGGAGTTCGCTGCTCTGGCAGGAATTTTCCGCGAATATGTTTCCACACCCATTGGGGATGGTTTGTACGCCAGAGGGTCTTGCGATTTCCTATCCCGGTTCGGGACTCGTCGGCTCAGCTTCCGCCATCATGGGCGGCGGAGTCACCAAGAATGGCGACATCAAGATCGGGCTTTCAGCGGGATCGCTTTTTAAGTCGGCGGAGTGCGCGGCCTATTCGGACTGGTTCGTGACAGCGGAGTTCGCTGCGGGCGATGCCATGCTGAAGACGAGTTTTGGTCACGGCAGTCCCTACGTTTTTTGCACCTACACTGGCGGTGATCCCGTTCTCCGCTTTGATCAAGTCCCAGAACGCTGGGCGGGTGGCGAAAAGGACTCGGTGTTAGGCGTGACGGTTAAGGGGAATCATTACGGTTTGTTCGGGCCGTCGGGATCAACTTGGACAGGCCTTGGTGGCTCGGTTATGACCAATCTAGCAGCAGGAAAAAATTACCTATCAATTGCACTATTACCCGACAACAGGCCTGAAACACTCGCATTGTTCAAGCGGTATGCATACAGTCATGTGGTTGATACACGGGTGGACTATCAAGTGACCCCGGGCAAAGTCAAAGCCATCTATAGTATTAAAACAAAAGCGTGGGAAGGTACAGAAAACGGCACGATTTTCGCACTTTATCCTCACCAATGGAAATACACTTCTGCTAAATTGACTGACATGTCCTACAAGTCGGTTCGAGGCGAAATGAAGGTAGGGCAGGGCAACCAATTCGTCACCGAAGTTCCTATCCAAGGAGTGTTGCCGATGCTGCCTGCGCAAGGCATCAAGGACCGAGCGAGGATGTTAGATTATTTAAAAATCGAAGCCGAAAAACCGCCTGGCGATTTCGCCGATACGTACTGGGAAGGAAAATATCTCGGAAGGTTAGCCACACTCAGTGGTGTGGCGGAAATGGTAGGGGCGCCCGAATTGCAGAAACAATTTGTGGACGAAATCAAGCGTCGCTTGGAGAACTGGTTCACCGCTTCACCGAGCGAGATGGAACCACTATTTTATTACAATGCAACTTGGGGCACTCTCATCGGCAGCAAACCTTCTTATGGCAGTGACATGCCACTTAACGATCACCATTTCCACTACGGTTATTTCATCCGCGCTGCAGCAGAGGTGGCGCGTCTCGATCCCGCTTGGGCGAAAACATGGGAGCCTATGGTGATGCTAATCATCCGTGACATCGCTTCGCCGAGTCGCACGGACGAGATGTTTCCCTACATCCGATGCTTCGACAAATACGCCGGACATTCGTGGGCTTCGGGTGACGCAAATTTCGCGGATGGTAATAACCAGGAGTCGTCTTCTGAGTCGTTAAACGCGTGGTATGGCATGATGCTTTGGGGTCAGGCTACAGGGAATAAACTCGTGCGAGATAACGGTTTGGCCTTGTTCAACACCGAGCGCACGGCGGTTGAGGAATATTGGTTCGATGTGTCGGGTACCAACTACCCAAAAGATTTTCCTAACGTCGCACTCGGGATGATCTGGGGTGGCAAGGGAGCTTTCGCCACCTGGTTCTCCGGCGACGTGGATTGCATTCACGGGATCAATTGGCTACCCTTTACGCCCGCCTCGATCTACATGGGGCGCCATCCGGACTACGTGAAGAAAAACTACGAACGCATCATCTCGCAACGCAAGGGCGGCAAGGATTTTAGCACGGGATGGGGTGATCTTGTAGTGATGTTCGGAGCCCTCAATGACCCAACTGCGGCTTCTAACTACATATCAGCTTCACCGAACTGCAGTCTCGAGGGTGGTAATACCCACGCATTCATGTATCACTGGATTGAGACTCTAAATACGCTCGGTATCAATGACGCCAGTGTGACTGCAGATTACCCCTTCACGAACGTTTTTAAAAAGGATGGGAAAAAATCCTACGCCGTCTATAATTTCGATAATAGTCCGCTGACCGTATCATTTTCCGACGGTACCAAGCTTGTAGCAAAACCCAAAGCACTCACCGTGCAACAACAACCTTGAAGCCATGCGTTGCCGACATGCTCAAAAATGGGTCAGTGATTTTGAAATTCACACTCTAACTAATAATCATGTCTCGCTGTCGATCGCGCCAGCCATTGGCGGCAGAATTGTATCTTTACGCGATCGCGTTTCCCGTCGCGAATGGCTGGACGGTTGGTCTCCAGTGAGTAAGCGCCGGATTTGGTACCCGACGGATCCAGCCAATTTTGAAACGGGTCCCGGTGCAGGTATCGATGAATGTCTTCCTACGGTTTTGCCCTGCAAATGGAATGGAGTATCGCTGCCAGATCACGGAGAACTCTGGAACCAGTCCCCAGATTTCAGCGTTGATCCATTGGCTGGATTTTTTTGCCGATGGAATATTAAATCATTGCCGCTCGCCTTCGAGCGTCGAATAGCTCTGAGAGAAAATGAGATCCACTTCGACTATCAGATTGAAAATCGCGCGGACACTCCCACTCCTTTTCTATGGGCATGGCATCCATTATTTACTTGGAAACCTGGTGATCAAATTAAATCTAACGTAAATTTTTGTATTACCCCTGGTGGAATAAAAACTCTCGCATGGCCCGTGATTCAGCCTGGCACTGATTTGTCGCGGGCTCTATTTCCCAGAAACGCTACACAATCTGCCAAGGTTTTTCTCGGACCTCTCACTCATGGCGTCGCTGAAATTCAGGCGAAGAACGGAGCACATCTAACGCTCAACTGGCCAACGGTGCTGTTTCCCTACGCTGGCATCTGGATCACCCGCGGCTTCTGGAAAGGACTTCACCACTGGGCAATCGAGCCAACGAATGCACCTGTTGATCGCTTGTCAGATATTCAAGAGCCATCATCGGTGTCACTTCTCGCACCTCTCGAGATTCGCAAATGGACGTTGACTGTAAAAGTTTCACCTAAGCAAAATTAGATCGTTTCCAATTTTTCCTAACAATTATGAGGAAAAGACCCAAAAACTCTCGGCCTTGTTCAGCCAAAAGCATCACAATCCATGCTAGCTTGCCAGACGAGAGTCAGCCATGTACCCGGCGACGCTGGCTCATGCGACTCACTGCTGCGACGTTAGTCCCGTTGTTTTTGTTAGTGGTTTTAGAGCTTGGCTTGCGGGTAGTGGGCTATGGCTATTCAACGCGCTTGTTCCTGCCGCTTCAAATTGCAGGAGAAAACTTTCTCGTGCCTAACGAAAAGTTTACCTATCGATTTTTCCCGCCGGCTTTGGCTCGTGCACCGCTGTCCAGCCCGATGGCTGCGATCAAGCCCAAGGGAACCTATCGAATTTTCCTGCTTGGTGAGTCAGCCGCTTATGGTGATCCGGATCCGTCATTCGGAGTCGGTCGCTACCTTGAGGCTCTGCTAGAAGTACGATACCCTACTAGCGATTTCGAGGTGGTCTGTGTGGCAATCACAGCCATCAACTCGCATGTGATCCTGCCCATCGCCAAGGAATGTGCCAAGCATGACGGTGACATGTGGGTGATTTATATGGGCAACAACGAAATGGTTGGTCCTTACGGCGCAGGGACGGTTTTTAGCGAGAAAGCACCGAGCCTTGAGTTTGTTAGGAGTGTTCTTGCCCTTAAAACCAGTCGGTTGGGGCAACTCATGGATCAAATGATTTCGGGTCTTCACGGTAGCTCTGCGACTCCAGAATCGTGGGGTGGGATCGCCATGTTTAGCAAAAACCAGCTGAGCTATGACGACCCAAACCGACTGCGAGCTTATAAAAACTTCAAAGGCAATCTGGACGATATTCTGCGTGTGGGCAAGGAGGCTGGCGTGCCAGTGATCCTCAGCACCGTAGCTTGCAATCTGAGGGACTCGTCACCCTTTGCATCCTTGCATCCGACTAATCTAACATCTAAGCGATTGGTGGAGTGGCAACGCCTGTTTCAGGCAGGTAATGATTTGGAAGTGAGTGGTTCGTTTCAGGCAGCTCTGGATATTTATGCTGAAGCCGCCGCAATAGATGCGGATTTTAGTGAGCTCCAGTTCCGCATCGGCAGTTGTCAACTTGCGTTGAATGACAACGCCCGAGCGCTTGAATCCTTGGAACGGGCAAGAGACAACGACGCTTTATCAGTTAGAGCAGACACTCGAATCAATAAGATTATCTTAGACGCTATCAATAAGAATGCAGGTAGTTCGGTGACAGGGGTGGATGCAGCTCAACTGATTTCTAAACAGTCTCCTAATGAAATTCCCGGTAAAGAATTGTTCTATGAGCATGTGCATTTCACCATGGCGGGTAACTACCTGTTAGCACGTATCCTCGCCGAAAAGGTTGCGGAGCGTCTTCCGGCTTTGATCACTGCTGGTGGTGGAGAACGGCCTGCCGAAGAGGAGTTAACCGCCTGTAATCGTCGCCTGGCCGTCACCCTTTGGGATCAGAAGCGCGTGTGGGATGTCGCGCTTGGGCGGATTTCAGGTGCCCCTTTCTCCGCACAATCCAGCCATGCGCGGAACCTGCAATATTGCAAGGCACGGATGCAAGAGGTGGATTCGCAAACCACGCCCAGTTCACCGGCCCACGATGATCAGATGTATAAGTCGGCGCTTGCGGCAGAGCCTAACGATTCGCTTTTGAGATGGAACTACGCGCAATTTTTCGAGAGGACTGGGCGGCTTTCGGAAGCGGTGAAACAGGGTGAGCTGATTTGTGAACTCCTCCCACACGCGTCTTGGCCGCATTACTTCGTGGGCTCGGTGATGGCACGGATGGGAAAGACGACGGAAGCGACGGACTATCTACTGCGAGCGCTCCGGATCACCCCGGATTTTCCACAGGTGACCAAAGAACTCGAGCGTATCCGGCAGGGTAAATTTTCTTCAGCACAAGTGACGAAATAAGTTCTTCCGCGCCGTTTTCCTAACAAGAGATATCGACAAACTTACGGAGTCATAAGCGGGCTTAGTTGGCGAGCTCATGCCCGGACGCATGCAGGTGACTCGAACCTCTTTATTCGACGAAATCGCACTGACTCAAGCTTGCGGTTTGACGTAGTTGAGGAATTTGGATTGTCGCGGAGCGAATGAATGTGAAGATTCGGCGGAGAACTCCAATCTGCATGTCTGTCATTCGTATTTTATTTCTTGGCGACGTCGTCGGTGAACCTGGTCGTAAGGCGGTCATCGAACAGTTGCCACTGCTCAAACAATCCGAGGGACTGGATTTTTGCATCGTGAATGGTGAAAACTCAGCCGGCGGAAAGGGAATCACGCCGCGCATCGCGATTGATTTGCTTCGAGCGGGTGCGGCGGTGATCACCACGGGTGACCACGTCTGGGATCAACAGGAGATTGTGGACTATTTCCCTACCGAGCCAAGATTGCTGCGACCGCTAAATTATCCAGAAGGAACGCCGGGGGCCGGCAGTGTCGTTTTGGAGACTGCGAAGGGTAAAATCGGCGTGATCCAAGCGCAGGGACGGTCATTCATCCAACCCCCGCTCGATAATCCCTACCTAGCGGTAGAAAAGGAAGTCAAGCGACTGAGAGCTGCCGGGGTCTCTACACTTGTCCTAGATTTCCACGCGGAAACAACCAGCGAAAAAATCGCGATGGGTCGGATGCTGGATGGCAAGGTCTCGCTGGTGGTGGGGACTCACACGCACGTTCAGACTGCGGACGAGCGGATTTTCCCGGGTGGCACTGGTTATCTTACCGATGCCGGCATGTGCGGCCCGGATGAGTCGGTGCTTGGAAGGAGCGTCGAATCTGTGGTGTGGCGGTTTAAATCTGGTTTGCCCACCCGTTTTCCCATTGCAAAGGGACCGGTCAGGCTCTGCGGTGTGGTGGTGGATGTGGATTCTGAAACGGGTAACTGCCTTGAAATCAAACGCCTATCGATCTTGCTGCCAGATCCCGCGGCGTCCGCTCCCTCGCCGTCTTCGTAAGTTTCACGGAGACATCGGGTGCCGAAAGATTCAGCCAAATCCTTCAATTGGCGAATAATTTGATGAAAAAGTCATTTGGAAGAAAGCCAAGTCGCCGCAATTTAACGCCCAAGATGACCGCCGCCTCACGCGATGAACCAAGCTAGCTTTACAAATGGTTGATGCGGCCGCATCAACCATTTGTAGGCGTAATACGTCGTTCGGATTGAAGGTGGGGCGGGTGAACGGCGGAACCAAACAATAGTAATAATTGGAATAGTTCTTGATATTAAGCGTGCCAATCGTAGATTGTGGTTCCAATGGACAGCAATACATCCGAAGTTTCGGCCGAAATCGAGATCCCTGAAGAAATTTCGGGATTACGAATGACGCGCCAGCGTCAGGAAGTTTATAGAATCCTGCAATCGGAGCGGAATCACCCTACCGCGAATGATGTTTTCATGCGAGTGAAAGACCGCTTGCCAAATATTTCTTTAGCGACGGTTTACAACTGTCTCGAGGCGCTCGTTCAGCACGGAATCATCCGCCAAGTGAATTTCGAACGGGAGTCGTCTCGCTATTGCCCGAACCTCAGTGAGCACGGCCACTTCCACGATGAAGTGACCGGCATCATTCACGACGTGGACTTCAAGTCAGGTGTCAATCTAGCAGATATGCTCAGCCTTCCTCCCGGTGCGGTCATCGACGACATCGAAATCACGCTCCGGGGCAAAATCGCAATTTCTTAATTTAATTCCAGAACACAACATTTTCTAACATGAGCCTGCATATCCAAGACCTCCACGCCACTCTCGAAGATGGCACCGAAATCCTCAAGGGAGTCAATCTCGTCATCCCGAAGGGAGAAATTCATGCTATCATGGGTCCTAACGGTTCCGGTAAGTCCACACTTTCTAAGGTGATTGCTGGCCACGAAGGCTACGTGGTGACTTCAGGATCGGTGAAACAAGACGGCCAAGAAATTCTCGAGAAATCCGTCGATGAACGGTCGCGAGACGGCATCTTTCTCGCCTTTCAATATCCATCAGAAGTTCCCGGAGTTTCGAATGCCAACTTCATCCGTGCAGCTTTACAAGCACGTTTGCCGAAGGGGCAGGACATTGATGCCGTCGCGTACTACAAAGATCTTTATTCAAAAATGGATCTGCTAGAAATGGATCGTAAATTCACCGCTCGCGCTGTGAACGAAGGTTTTTCGGGTGGTGAAAAGAAGCGCAACGAAATCCTTCAAATGATGATGTTGCAGCCAGAATACTGTATTCTCGACGAGACCGACTCTGGGCTTGATATTGACGCGTTAAAAATCGTCGCCAAGGGCGTTAACGCCATGCGTTCGCCGGAACGAGGAATGCTTCTCATCACTCACTACCAGCGCCTGCTAGATTACATCAAGCCGGATTACGTTCACGTGATGGCGGAAGGTCGCATCGTTCGCTCGGGTGGTGCGGAACTTGCGCACGAACTTGAGAGAGACGGTTACGAATTCCTTAAAGAGCCAGCGCTTGCTTAACCCCTAACATTTTTATCATGATGTCCTACGATACCACAGATGTTCTCGACCATGAAACACGCGAAGCGATCGATATTGATCGCACAAAAGGCGATTTCACTTTTCCGGAGCGCAATAAGTTCGATGCTGGTCGGGGGCTTACCTCTGCTACGGTTGATTATATTTCTGATGTGAAAAGTGATCCAGATTGGGTCCGAGAGTTTCGTCATAAAGCACTAAAAGTGTTTCAAGACAAGCCGATGCCGACCAACTGGGCGACGAAAGATCTTGAAGCTATCGACTTCGATGTGATTCGTTATTATCTATCAGATGGAGAAAAGCCAAAGCGTTCTTGGGATGATGTGCCAGCAGATGTGCTCGAAACTTTCGAGCGCTTGGGGATTCCGCAGCAAGAGCGAGCATTTCTCGCTGGAGTTGAGGCTCAGTTTGACTCGGAGGCTGCTTATTCGAACGTGAAAGAGGAGCTCACCAAACAAGGCGTCATATTCTGTAACTCTGCCGAAGGTTTGAAAGAGCACGAGGCGATTTTTCGTCCATGGTTTGGCAAAGTAATCCCAACTGGAGATAATAAATTCTCCGCGCTCAACTCCGCGGTTTTTTCAGGAGGCTCGTTCATTTACATTCCTAAGGGACTTAAGCTCAAGCAGCCGCTTCAAGCGTATTTCCGAATCAATTCGGAGAATTTTGGTCAGTTTGAACGCACGTTAATCATCGCGGATGAAGGGGCGGAGTTGATGTACATGGAAGGCTGCACCGCGCCGAAATTTGAGACGGCAACGTTGCACTCCGCTGTCGTGGAACTCGTTGCACTCAAGGGCGCGAAGATCCAATATGTAACCGTTCAAAATTGGTCGTCTAACGTGTTCAACCTTGTCACTAAGCGGGGTATCGCGATGGAAGATGCCGAAGTCCGCTGGATCGATTGTAACATCGGCTCTCGTCTAACCATGAAATACCCTGGAGTCATCATGAAGGGCAAGCGGGCACGAGGTGAAGTGATCTCCATTGCTCTTGCGAACACTGGCCAGCACCAAGACACAGGTGCGAAAATGATTCACGCTGCCGATGATACGACGTCTAACGTTGTTTCTAAATCGATCTCCGTAGGTGAAGGTCGGTCGACGTATCGTGGTCAGGTCTTCATTCCGAAACATCTAAAGGGTTGTAAAAACAACACCGAGTGCGACGCGCTGCTGATCAACAGCCACAGTCGGACAGACACCTACCCGGCCATCACGGTCAAGGGCAACCGCCACGCGACGCAGCACGAAGCATCGGTTAGCCAAGTTTCTGAAGACATGCTTTTCTACATGCAACAACGGGGACTCAATCAGGGGCAAGCCATGTCGCTTGCAGTGAATGGCTTTATTAACGACCTCGTGCGTGAGTTCCCGATGGAATATTCCGTCGAGCTCAAGCGCCTGATCGACCTAGAGATGGAAGGCAGCGTAGGCTAACTTGTCATTTAAAAATTTCTGTTCAATGAGCCTTACTCTCGATTCACCACCATCCATGCTTACCACCACACCGGTGACCCCGACCTATTTGCCGGAATGGTTCGCCGCCCGCCAACAGGCCGCATGGCAGCGATTTCTAACTCTATCTACTCCGAAGCGTGGAGACGAAACGTGGCGGTTCTCCAGCATCAAGCAACTGGATTTTGCTGCTTTTCGGAGAAATCCAGTAAACGACGCAAATGAATTGATTGCGCGTTCGCACGGTCTTGAGGCGCCGGCAGCAAAGTTAGTCTTCGTCAATGACGAGCTCGTTTATGTGGAGTCCCATCTTCCTACAGCAGTGATTTGTTTACCACTTTCCGAGGCGCTGGTTTCTCACAGTGACTTGGTGCAGGCGCATTTTATGAAACAGGAAACTCGCCTTGGGTCGGCCAAGTTTGCTGCGCTGCATGAAGCATCGTTATCTAACGGAGTTTTTGTTTACGTGCCAGACAAGCTCGAAGTCGCCGGTACTATCGAGGTGCACCACTGGATATCAGGAGAAAACTCTGTGATTTTTCCGCACACGCTTATCGTGACTGGAACGAGTGCGAAGGTGCGCGTGGTAGATATTTTTCGCTCTGCAGACGATGTGCTTCCGGGTCTCGCCATCGCGTTCAACGATCTCAGTGCGGGTCAGAATTCGAAACTCGATTACGTCGCGATTCAAGATTTCAATGAAATGACGCGTGTGATTCAGATCAACGAGACATCGGTTTTCCGAGATGCTTCGGCTATCGGTTTTATTTTAAATACTGGCGGTTCGTGGGTGCGCAACGAATCGCTTTCGCGTCTAGATGGCCCGGGATCGCGGTCGGATATGCTATCTGTGGCCATACCGGCACATGATCAAGAGTACGATCAACGCACCTTCCAGCATCATGTTTCGGAAGGTGCCTATTCGGACTTACTCTATAAAAATTCTCTATACGATGATGCCCGCACGATTTTTTCAGGTCTGATTTTTGTCGATGAAAACGCTCATCACACAGATGCCTATCAGACGTGTCGGAATCTTTTGATGAGTGACACCTGCGAAGCCAACTCCATGCCTGGCCTCGAGATCAATGCAGACCAAGTGAAATGCTCTCACGGCAGCACTTCATCTCAAATCAGTGACGAAGAAATTTTTTATCTTCGTGCCCGCGGTATCGATCCTATCAATTCACGCCAACTCATTGCTCGTGGTTTTTCCGTGGACGTGGTCGAGCGACTCAAGTGCGATGAGGTAGAAGCACTTGTTCTTGAATTCATCGATAATAAATTCGCACGAATTGCCAATTAACTTCGTTTCGTGGCTAGTGAGTTTCTGATGGCTACCTTAATCATCATGAGCGACAAACGAATCCCCGTTTCAAAATGCTTGCACAAATCCAACTCTCACACTAACTCCTGCGGTCATGGCATCCGAAACAACTCTCATCCTTTTTAAACCCGACGCTGTTTCTAAAAATATTACTGGGCAGGTCCTGTCCAGATTTCAGGCGGAAGGATTTTTGATACGTGGCATCAAGATGATGTCACTCAGTGACGAAATTCTCGCCGAACATTACTCGCACATCGCCGACAAACCGTTCTTCCCATCGGTTCGCGGGTTTATGCAGGAGTCACCGGTCATTGCGCTAGCGCTTCAGGGTGAGAATGTGATCGCACGCGTCCGCGACTTACTGGGTCCTACTGATTCGATGGTCGCTGCGGCGGGAACTATCCGTGGTGATTTTGGCTTTAAGGATGCCGATGCGAAAATGCGCAATGTTTGTCACGCATCAGACTCGGCGGAGGCCGCACAAGACGAGTTGAAGCGCTTCTTCAAGGATGGCGAAATTTTCTCCTACTGAGATGTTTGTTCAGCGCGTTAAATATGTCATATGGGCAGCTGACTTGGAACGTGCTACGGCGTTCTATCAGAATGTTTTTGGGGCTGAGTTGACGAAGATGTCTGAGGTGATGAGCGAGTTGTCGCTCGCGGGGGCGATTCTTGGTATTCATGGGGGTGGTGAGGGCAAGCGGACGTGGACAGGAATAAGCATCCAAGTTGCCGACGTTGTCGCTGGTGCTGCAGAAGTTGTCGCGTCTGGTGGTGGTCTCAGCCGTGAACCGCAAGATGAGGATGGCGAAGCGCCGCACTTGGCAATGTGTTTTGACACGGATGGGAACGAATTCATGCTTATTCGCAAGCGTTAAATCCTAAGAAGTCTTAGACGCTTGCCACCAAACGTCATTTGCCATTTGCCAATTTAAAATAAGGTGTAAGTTTGACCAACATGAAACCAATCACTCAGATTCTAACTGCCGTTTCCGCAAGTATTTTTACCAGTTGTGCTTCGGCTGAGCCTCTTGTTATTGGCGCGGTGATCCCCACGGTTTCGCAGGTCAATCAGAATGGCCAAGAGGTTAGAATTGCCGAAGTGGGAGCTTCTGGGTATTTGCTCGTGTATTTTTATCCTAAGGCAGACACGCCAGGATGTACCAAGCAAGCGTGCAGCCTGCGTGATTCGTATGTGTCCTTGACGGATAAAGGCGTGAAAATTTTCGGGGTAAGTGGTGACAAGGTTGCGGCACAGAAAGCGTTTAAGGATAAATACAGCCTGCCTTTCGATTTGCTCGCTGATTCAGATGCCAAGGTGATTAATGCCTTTGGCGTACCAAACATGTTAGGAATTTCCAAGCGCCAAGCTTTTCTCTTTAAGGATGGCAAACTCGTCTGGAGTGATCTCAGTGCCTCCACTGAAAAACAAGCTGAAGACGTACTGAAATTTCTCGCTGCTCACTGATTCAGTCTGCAAAGAGAACTCGCTGCAGAAATAATCCATCAGGTGGTGCGCAGAGTGGCGATTTGCCATTCGGTAGCCCGGGCGATTGGTCTAGCAGGTCAGCAAAGTCGTCGAGCCGGATTCTCCCTTGCGCGGCATGGACTGCGCCTCCGGTGAGAAGGCGGATCATTTTGTAGAGAAACCCGTCTCCTGTGTACGTGATGCGGTAGCCATCTTCTAACGTAATCATTTCCACAGAATGAATGGTACGACACCAGTCGATGTCTGGTGTTTCGTTGCCACGGTAAGCGGCAAATGCATGAAAGTCATGGCGTCCCGTGTAGAGAGAAAGTGCTTGCTGCAATACATCTGCATCAAGTTGACGAGGTAGATGCCAAACGATTCCCGCCTTGAGAGGTGGGAGAATGGGAGATGTACAAAGATCGAAATGATAGATTTTACCAACGGCTGAGAAACGGCTATGGAAATCTGCTGGAACTTCTTCGCATGCGATGACTCGGATAGTGGCAGGAAGTTTGCAGTTGATTGCGGGAACCCAGTTGAATGGGTTCATTGAAATCTCCACTGGGGGATCAAAGTGTGCGATTTGCGCCAAAGCATGGACGCCCGTATCTGTCCGACCTGCGCCATGAATACGAAGAGGTTGCTTGGCAACTTCTTCCAGTGCGGCTTGAATGATATCTTGCACGGTGTTGCCGCAAGCTTGGGACTGCCATCCGTTGTAGGGACGTCCGTCGTAGGCGATGGTTAGCTTGAGCCGCATTTCGTTCGTCACGGTGTGTTGTCGATCACGTCCTTGACGGGATCTTTGACCACATAGTCTTCCTTCATGACTTCACCGTTGACGGTGACAGTTTCTTGAACCAAGCAACTACTTGAGAGCAGTGATGCGAGTACAGTAATTAAAATCGTTAGAAAATTCTTTGGTTTCATAAGATACGAGTGGTTGATGGACAAAAAATTAAATACTGAGTCGTTAGCGGTTTGGTCAGACATTTTCCTGCATCCACAAGTTGAGGATTTCCACGGCGGCGGCTTGGTCAATGATGGTTTTTTGTTTGCGCGCCTTGTGTCCAGCTTCACGGAGCTTTTCGGAGGCCGTGGCGGTCGTCAGAGTCTCATCGATAAATACTAACGGAATGGATGGAATCCGATACCCGAGTTGTACGGCGAATGCACGTACTTTGGCTGCAGAACTTCCCTCGCTACCATCCATGCGGAGGGGTAAGCCTACCACCAAAATGCGAATTTTACGCTGCGCAGCGAGTTGAGAGATGCGTTCGATGGAATCGCATTGACGTCGATCGATCGTCTCCAATGGGTGGGCGAGAATGCCGTAGTCGTCGGTCACAGCAACGCCGATCCGAGCGTCGCCATGATCAATGCCGAGTGCGGGGTGGAGAAAGTTGTGGGGATTCGTGTTCAGAGCAGTTCTGCTGGAAGAAGGTCGGAAAGTTTTTTGATAGAATCTGCTTGATGACGGTTGGCGATGAGTAAGGCGTCGGGTGTTTGGACGATGATGAGATCGTCCACGCCCAGCAAGGCGATGTGGGTTCCTGGTCGCGCGTTGAAGACGATGTTGTTTTCGGAGTCGATTTCAGTGATCGGCTCGTTAGCTCGGTTTTCGTTACCGTGTTTTTGGAGATAGGTGGCAATAGATACCCATGAGCCGACGTCATCCCAGTCGAAGGTTGCCTCGATGTTGAGGACGCGGTCGGCGCCTTCCATCAGCGCGTAGTCGATGGATGTTGGAGTTAGATTAGGAAACTGAGCGTTGACGGTGGCTTGAATGTCTTTTGACTGGCGCAGTTCTGAAATGAAGCCGGAAAGCTCGGGCGCATGGGTGGCGAGTTGATTGATCACTGTAGGTAGAGACCATACGAACATGCCTGCATTCCAGCTGAAGCGGCCTTGGGCGAGGAATTGTTCAGCCAGTTCAGCGTTTGGCTTCTCACGAAATCTTTTCACTTCTACCGGTGGATTTATGCAAGTCAGACCCGGAATGGATGCGCGTTCGCCGCGCTCAATGTAGCCATAGGAGGGGCAAGCCCAAGTTGGCTTGATACCGATTGTAATAAGTCCGTTAGATTTTTCTGCCGTTGTGAGAGCGTCACGCATGATGCCGTGGTAAGCCTCGGTATTTTGAATCAGTTGGTCGGAAGGCAGTACCATCATCACCGCGTTAGGATTTCGCGCCGCAATTAGGCCGATTCCGAGTGCGACGGCTGGAGCGGTGTCACGCTTGCACGGTTCGGCGAATATATTTTCTGGAGGAAGCATAGTTGCAAGAGATCTAACAGCATCTTCTTGCAGTGAATTGGTGAGGATCAGAATATTTTCAAAAGGAACTAGACCGTCGAGGCGCATGATCGTTTGTTCGAGCAGTGAGCCGGTCCCGAACAGGTCGAGAAGTTGCTTAGGACGGTTATTCCTGCTGAGTGGCCAGAACCGCGTGCCGGAGCCTCCGGCGAGAATGAGTGCGTAGGTATTTTCGAGTGTCGGCATTACACCTGAATCTTTGCCTAATTCCATCCCAAGGAAAAGCGGGAATACGATGAGCTGGAAAAACGGTTCTGGATAGATCTGCTGAGGTCACATATCCACCCAAAGCCTAGGTTCAAACTAGCGGTTCTCAATAGCAAGGTGCGTAGCACTCGCGGTAGTAGCCACCTCGGTAATAGTAGTTTCCACCCGAGTAACAGTCGTTGGAGTTATTCGCCGCGACAGC
>Ga0209190_1000936_pt1 | contig 20822 bp, 18 predicted proteins | sample M_140205_XF_Meta_FD_187315 | JGI IMG/M metagenome (GOLD analysis project Ga0209190, IMG submission 187315) | Freshwater microbial communities from Lake Montjoie, Canada to study carbon cycling - M_140205_XF_MetaG (SPAdes) (version 2) | ecosystem: Environmental > Aquatic > Freshwater > Lake... | reverse complement strand
CACCGGCACAAGGAACCATGTGGCGGGAATAGCCATGCCGGCCGCTAACATAAATATTATCAACATCGGTAGCGCCAACACGAAGTGAATCATCGCTGAGGTCACGCTGACAAAGGGTAATATATGAGCAGGAAACATCGACTTCGTGATCAGGTGCCCACTACTAACGAGTGCTGAGGTGCCCTCGCTTAAGGCGCTACTTGTCCAGATCCAGGGGAGCAGTCCAGCAAAGACCAGTAGGTGATAGTGCTTACCGCCGTCAAAACGCATGTAGTAACTAAACACCAGGGTATAGACCCCCATCAGGCAGAGCGGATTTAGAAACGACCACAAAAACCCCAGTAACGATCCACGATAACGGGTAGCGATATGCCTCTGTACCAAGGCCTGAATTAACGCTCTAAAGCGCCATAACTCCGCCCCTACTAAGAACATGGGCATACCTCGCTGTTAATCCGCCACTCTCTCACGGGTGAGATCACACCGACCTCGCGTCTATCCGAGCGCACTGAGAAATGAATAGCGCCCTTATGATAATCAAATGGGTAGCCGTCGCTACGGTGAACTGCAAGATCGAGCGAAAAAGCCCCATCAAGCAAGCTAGTTCTCTGCAAAGTACACTCTATCTCACCAGTACTCTTAAGGGGCGGAATTTTAATACGGTCTATATCTGTATTGGTGCCGAAGATAGGCAGTCCATCACCACGGTTAATTCCGATACCAAACACAACGTCACTCTGGCTTAAGTTCATGCGGTATGAGGCCCGTATAGAGATAGAATCATCGGGATGAAAGACCCGTTTCTCCTCTCCCTGAGCATCAAGGAGCTGTATCTGCGTAATCTCAACCTCGCGACTCCCCCAACGCGCACTCTCTAGAGCTGCCCCTGGAGCATCGCCAGAGCTTGCCTTAGGCTTACGCTCAACCTCAAGTAGCCCCTGCTCCTCGCCCTTCTCGATAAAGTGACGGTAAGAATCTATCACGCGCCTTGGGTACCCGCGCTCCTTAACCTCTCCGGCATCTAACCAGATCGCCTCATCACACCAACGCTCTACAGCATCAAGGTCGTGCGTTACAAGGATAAGGGTCTTTCCCTCTTTGCGTAGTTCTGCGATCCGATCCTTACACTTGGCGATAAATCCGGCATCGCCTACCGCCAGAACCTCATCCACCAGCAACACATCGGGGTCGGTGTGAATGGCGATACTAAATCCCAGTCGCATAAACATTCCGGATGAATAGGTGCGAACCGGATCGTCAATAACATGCTCAAGCTCTGCAAACTTTACGATATCGTCAAACCTGCTCTCAATATCTTGGCGGGAGAGTCCGTGCATCACCCCAGCAAGTAGCAAATTCTCTCGCCCGGTAAAGTCGGGGTGAAATCCGGCCCCAAGCTCAATCAAGGCCGCAATCCGGCCTAGCACCGAAACTGAGCCGGTATCAGGCTTATAGATCCCAGTTACTAACTTAAGGAAGGTTGATTTACCTGAGCCGTTTCGACCGATCAGACCAACCGAAGCACCCTTTGGAATGCGTAGCGTCAGATCCTTAATCGCATGTGTAATAGTTCCAGACTCTACGCTACGTTTATTACGACGCCGAAAGATCGAGAGCAGCACGCTCTTGAGGGTTGTATAACCCGCCCCGGAACGGGTTCTGCGCTGAAAACTCTTTGAAAGATTTACGATATCAACAACGTAATCAACGCTGCTCGCAGCGCTTGCTTGAGTATCTTCCTGGTTATGAGGTACAGCGTTCCCCATGCTCTAGCAGCCCCGCTTAATGATATGAACCGCTGGAAGATTTCTCCACCGTTGCCCATCGTCCATACCGTAGCCTACGAACCACTCCGGCCCCTTGTATTCAAATCCGATCCAGCAGGGCACAAAGGAGGGGCGGTCTAGTAGCCGTCGGATTAACACAACGGTTCGCACCTCTCGCGCGCCCCGCTCCATTAAATCTCTCTCCAGCGCCTCAAGGGTCCTTCCGGAGTCGCACACATCGTCAACGACAAGCACTACCCGTCCCTTGACAGCCAACCCATCGGCGTACACCGCTACCGAAGCCTTTTGAACACCGGAGGTTTCCGCCTCATACCCCTCGGTTCGAACGGGGGCGATCTCGATTGATGTAGGAAACTCCCGCACTAGATCGGCGAAAAAGAACACTCCACCCCTAAGAACCGGGATAACAAGAACATCCGTGTGGGATTCTCCCCACACCCGTTGACACCAACTGCCGATCTCGGCTCCAAGTGCCTTTATTCTTGTGGCTATCTCATTGGTCGAATATTGAATTGCAAAGTTAGCTGGAATCTGACGAGCAGACCCGCTATCGTTAAAGCTGGTCACCGAATAATCCTATAGTATAAGTAACTAGTCACCATGTTTTACTCTTGTACGCGTTAATGCTTATAGGAGGCGGTCTTTGTACGCTCTCACCCTTTCTTGTTGTCCCCTGATCGGGGACGATATATTTTGTGACTAGTTAATATTATCACCCCCGATTTGCTCTGCAAATCGACCCCTGAGGGGTTGGTACAGAGCTCCTACGTATGCAATCGTCCTTAGTTTATGCTGACTAGTTACTAGTATAATAACAGAGAGAGTTCCTATGAACATGCGGCACTATACTGGATTTCGCCTAAAAGATGCAATAACGACAACGGCTTGCGCCATTGCCTTGGCACTTGTTGCAACACTTCCCCTAAGTGCTTGCAAGGATTCCGATACTCCTCCATTAGACCCAACACAGGTGGCAGACCTAACACAGATGGTAGACCCAACACCGCTGGATTCCGAACAGGACACGAACCTTTCAGATGGCGACGTACCCGACCTTTCAGATGGCGACGTTCCCGATGAGAACTCGTTCGGATCGGTCATTAAAACTATACATGAGAACCTGGAGCGGGCCACAGAACAGGTACGGGAGGCTGTAGGGCCGCACTCCGAGGATCTACAAAACCTGACAAAAGATGAGGTAGAGAAGCTCTTTAGGTGGGAGTATCGGGTTAAGGAGCTTTCAATAGCGCTAAGCGCCGAGCAGTTCCAGGAGGAGCTAGCTAAGTTAGGACTTGAGGGCTGGGAGTGCGTTAGCTTTCTACCGCAGGGCGATAAGACCAGGGTCACCTGCAAGCGGCGCCCCCGTGGGGCGCTCGCCTACCTTAAATATATTCCGGGGCTATAAACTATACCGGTCGTTATGCGCGTATGGTTCTCCGTTTGGTTCCTTTTCATCCTGCTTTTAAGTGCTTGCGGTCCCGGCCGCTCCGCAATTAAACCCGGCGAGATCCCTTACGGCGAGTACGTAACAGCCGAGGATGAGGCGTATGGACTGCAGGTGCTCTCCGTTCTTAATAAGAGCTATCCGATCGATCGTGATGACCGCAACGTTTGGCGCGTGCGTGACCTAGTGGAGCGACTAGCTAGCGCGGCTCACGCTGGACAGAGCCCCTGGAACGTATACGTCCTCAAGGGCGATAATGTTGTAAATGCCGCTGCTACTAGGGGAAATTTCGTCTTCGTTTGGACCGGCATGCTCAATACCGCCTATACCGATGGCGAGCTTGCAGCGGTATTAGCGCACGAGCTCGGCCACGTACTGGCCGGACATACCCGCCCAACCCCCTATGAAGAGGCGAGCTCTATCGTTTCAACTGTGAGTGGTGATGTCGTTGGTAGCGCAGTTGCAAGTCAGCCCGGGTACGCTGGATTGGGCAGAATAGCTGGGGGGCTAGTAACTGAGATGCTCAAGGCCTTCGTGGTTAATCCGGAATCGCACCGTCAGGAACTAGAGGCTGATCAGATCGGGCTTTTTCTTATGGCAGACGCCGGATTTGATCCGTACGAGGCGTTAGCACTCTGGTCACGCCTTGAGCAGGAGCACAGCTCTAGCGGAGGCTCCCTACAGTTTTTCTCCTCACATCCAGCAACGGAGGCTCGGCTTGAGGAGCTCGAAAAGCTCCTACCCGCAGCTATGTTGCGCTATCAAACCTCTCAGACTTACGGTCACCGTTCATATGCTCCAGCACAGGTTCAGATCCCTGATTCTTTTGCAATCGAGGAGGGGCGCTAGAGCCTTGCTTTAAGAGCTTTAATAAACCAAAATTGGCAGTATATGTTTGATTTCCTACACAACAAGATCGAAAGCGCTCTGAAAAAAATTCGGGGCCGCAGCTCACTCTCCGCTAGCGACGTCGAAGCCACCATGAAGGAGATTCGTAGCGCCCTACTTGAGGGCGACGTTAACTTCAAAGTAGCCAAGGATCTCTGCGCCCGTATCACTGAAAAGGCCATAGGCTCCGACATCCTCAGAAGCCTTTCACCCGACCAACAGATTATAAAGTTAGTACACGAGGAGTTGACCGCTACGATGGGCGGCGCCGCAGCGGAGCTTGATCTGCGCTCCAGTCCCCCTGTCGTTATCATGCTGGTTGGACTACAGGGATCAGGTAAAACTACAACGGCGGCAAAGCTAGCACGCCTCCTAAAGGAGTCCTATAAGCGCTCTCCACTCTTAGTTCCTGCGGATGTATACCGCCCTGCGGCGATTGAACAACTTAAGACCCTTGGTGCTGCGCTCTCTATCCCTGTTTTCAATTCAACGGTGAACGATAAGCCGGTTGATATCGCTATCCGTGCCCGTGATTACGCCACAAAGAACCTCTGTGACGTTATTATCATAGACACTGCTGGAAGGCTGCAGATTGATACAGCACTTATGGATGAGTTACGGCAGATCTCAGCCGTAATGAATCCGAGCGAGACCCTGCTCGTTGCAGATGCTATGACCGGACAGGAATCGGTCAACGTGGCACAGGGCTTCGACCAAACCCTTTCGCTCTCGGGTTTAATCCTAACGAAGCTTGATGGTGATGCGCGTGGTGGTGCTGCCTTATCTATGCACGCTGTAACGGGAAAGCCTATCAAATTTATCGGTACCGGTGAAAAGTCCGACGCGCTAGAGCCCTTTCATCCCGAGCGCATGGCATCACGCATCCTCGGAATGGGGGATGTTCTCACCCTGATTGAAAAGGCGACTCAGCAGGTCACCCTTGAAGACTCGCTCGATTTAGAGAAGAAGTTCAAAAAGGATCAGTTCACCTTTGAAGATTTTCTTAATCAGATGCGGATGATTAAGAAGATGGGAAGCATCTCCTCAATTGCCTCTATGATTCCTGGACTTAACAAGATAGCCAAGCAGATCGACCCAGAGAAGCAGGAGCGCGAATTTACACGCCTTGAGGCTATTATCCTCTCGATGACCCATCAGGAGCGGCGCCAGCACGATATTATCGACGGCAGCCGTAGGCGTCGTATCGCCAAGGGCTCCGGTACAACCGTTGAGGATGTAAATAAGCTTCTTAAGCAGTTCGTAGAGATGCGAAAGATGATGAAGCAGCTTATGAAGATGGGACCAGGCGCTATGGCTGGGCTGATGGGCGGACAGGGCCTGGGCGGGCTGGGGGCTATGTTTGGTCGCCGCCGCTAGCTAATAGATTGATTTTACTCACTACTACTAAGTCTTACCGACCTTGTAGTAACCCTACGTACTACGAAATGGGTGAGAGTTTGTAGGGAGATAACGTTGCTAACTATCGCTGACCCTCAAACCCTTTACCAAAGCAGCCCTTCTGGTATACAGTACGCTTCTATTTTTTGTTCGGCTCCATTTTTCTGGTAGCCTTTTAAAGGAGTTACTGTGGCAGTTGTACTTCGTCTAGCGCGACTCGGTAAGCATAAATCACCCGCATATCGCGTTGTAGCAACCGAGAGACAGAATAAAAGAGACGGTAAGTTTCTTGAAGTTGTGGGTACCTATAATCCTCTTGGCGATCCAGCTCGGGTCTCTCTTAAAGAGGACCTCATTAAGAAGTGGCTCGCTCTTGGTGCCAAGCCAACCGAGGTGGTTCGTTCTCTTATTAGAAAAACGATTCCTGGTGTAGTTGAGGCCATTGAGGCTCACAAGACTAAGAAGACTCTGGCAGCTCGCAAGAATAGAAAGCTACGAGCTGCTGCTCGCGCTAAGTAAGCAGGCGATCTGAATTTAGAGATCTATTAGCGGTCGGTTTCTTCAATGAAACGGCCGCTTTTTTTTGGGTATATGCTTTGTGTGGAACGTTGAACTCCTAACAATATTTCCCGATATCTTCCAGAGCTTTCTTAAAACTAGCCTGGTAGGAAAAGCCGTTACGCGTGGGCTTTTAACGGCTACCGTTACAGATATTAGGGATTTCGCTGCGGCACCGCACTACAAGGTGGATGACTCTCCTTACGGTGGTGGTGCTGGAATGGTGATGCTGCCCGAGCCCTTGGTAAAGGCGGTCGAGGCTGCTAAGTCACGCCTACCAAACGCGCCTGTTATTCTACTCTCGCCGGCTGGTCGTCGCCTGACCCAAGCCAAGGCTGCTGAACTGTCACAGACCGACTCGATTATCTTTGTATGCGGCCGCTATGAGGGAGTTGATCAACGGGTGATTGATCTCGTTGTCGATCAGGAGATCTCTATTGGCGATTTCGTTGTTATGGGCGGCGAGGTTCCTGCAATGCTCGTGATTGAAGCCTGTCTTAGGTTACGCCCCGATGTTATTCACAACAGCGAGTCTACGCACCAGGAGTCCTTCTCGCCAGCGCTTGGAGATGGAAGCGGCGATGGAACCTTAGTAGAGGCGCCGCAATATACCCGCCCCGAGGAGTTTCGTGGACTACGGGTGCCAGATACCCTACTCTCTGGTAATCACGCCTCAATCGCAAAGTGGCGTTTTTCTGAGGCCAAACTAAAAACAGCGACACTTAAAGCCAGCAAAGAGAAACCGCGTGAGTAACAAAAATTTCAGCCTGAACGTTGCTTTACTGCACGACGGGATGGTCGATAAGACAGGTCGTTTAGTTACGACCTCAGTTACCCTAATCGATGTACACGATATCTCGCGTAGCTCTCGCACCTATGGCGCCGAGGCGCTCTTCGTTGCTCATCCTTCACAGACAATTAGAGCGCTCGTCCGTACCATTAAGAAACATTGGGACGGTGATTTCGGTTCTACTTACAATCCAAACCGTCAGGATGCGCTCGGTATTCTAGATATCGTTACCGACCTCGATGAAGCGATCATGAAGATTGAGCAACGTAGCGGTAAACTCCCTAAAATCATCGCAACCTCAGCACGGGACGGAGATGACCGCATCTCATACCCGGCGATGCAAGAGATATTCTCTACTGAGGGAGGCTCCTATCTTCTGATCTTCGGCACGGGTTGGGGTATGGGCACGGAGCTGATGGAACGGGCTGATTATGTCCTAAAACCTATCAACGGCCCCAGTAACTACAACCACCTCTCCGTTCGAGCAGCATGCGCCATTATCCTTGACCGCTTACAGGGCGTGTAGGTAGTGCCGGTTCAAGCGATTTACACGAATTAAAAACAATATTTGAATTACTCCGCACGCTCAGGCAGGATAGGCCACGCTAATCTTTCAGTAATATGTAGCTGCGAAAATCTATGCAAAAAATAGAGCGAATCCCACCAGTGCAGGGAACCTTTGAGGAGCGGGTTGCTAATATAATTGAGACACCCGACGCCATAAAGGCTCAAGATAACCTACGCTCCCTTCTGGATGCAAATGTGCCCACAGAGCAGTTAGCATCGGCGCTCCATAGGATTCTGGCCGCAAAGAGTACCGTTAGAAGTATCGCTCTCATCACACTTTGCTACCTAAGGGTGTGTGGAGACGATGCCGTTAGAAATGCGGCTAACCTCATGCTTTCAGAGCCCTACTCTGCTGATAAAGATTCTATCCGGTCGTCCTCAGTTATAGCTCTGATCAATCTACCAACCCACTCAGCAGAGGAGTTAAAGTTGATCGTCAATCATGTTTGGCATAGATGTCCCTCTATCAGAATGGAGGTTCAGAGGGAGCTGCGAGGCTTATGTAGAGAAAAGATACTGGCCTTAATTGCTAGCAATCGCCCAAATGTCGCAGCTGGGGACAGGAACGCAAAGGACTTCGAGAACCTCCTTAAGATCTCTATTGGTGCAGTGTTAGGTACCTGACCCAGTGAATAGTTGCAAATTATGGGATCTTACCGGATCCCTTTCAGAGTGCTACACTATTAAACATGGGCTCATATCTTCTCTCAGTTTTTGACACCGGTTTTAATGCACAGCTTTTAATCGCCGCACTCCTGGGTGGGCTAATAGGGATTGAACGCGAGATCGCGGGCAAAGATCCGAGCATCCGCACCTTTGCTCTAATCTGCATGGGAAGCTGCATCTTTACTATCCTATCCGTGGATAGCGTTCAGGCCTTTCACTCAGGAGATCCGGGACGTATCGCCGCTCAGATCGTACCAGGTATCGGTTTTATCGGTGCGGGCACGATCTTTAGATCCAAGCAGGGAGTTTCAGGCTTTACCACCGCAGCTCTTATGTGGGTAACAGCCAGCGTCGGAATGGCGGTCGGGTTTCACCGCGAAGACCTCGGAGCATCAGCAACGATGATTGCGATCGTACTAACCCTATCTCTACGAATTATTCACAAATATCTACGCAAACACCGCAGCAGTAACGGTAACTATAGCGGTAACGATAACGAGAACTCTTCTCCTGCGCCGAAGGATGCCTAATCAGTACTCAGGCTACCTCTACGTCCTACCCCTTCTTGTTAGAAAAAACTCGCGAGATCTCTCTATGTACCTCACTAAGTAGCCCGCCGATCTCTGCACTGCTCTTAGCATTGAGCAGTCGCTCAAGTGCTTCAGGTCTAAAGACTACGTTAAGTTCGCGCTGAAAAGAGGCAGTGCCCCTAGCCCCACTATCAAAACTACCCAACTTAACAACGACGTTACGTTGATTAGTTACCAGCCCCTCATTATCGCGAAGATAAGAGACCCTAAGGGTCGTCGGGACATCGGATATACTCCTGTATTCACCCTGCATTATTGAGATATCTACACCACTATTAAACTCCGTTACAGGCGAGATAGCGTTCGAACGCTCTAGTAGGCCTGCAATTCTATCTCCCTCCGTGATTTGCTCATAGCCGTTTATATTATGGAATTCATATAGGTAGTTTAAGATAGGCCCTACTGTTTCAGGCTCTGGGTAGCGACCGCTTTCGGCATCATAGCCTAGTCTTGCGTTAAATCTCTCTAGCTCTACAGCACCAAAGGCCAAACGAAAATCCTCACTCGTCGCTACAAATTTTCTCTCAAAATCATCACGATCCTCCTGAGATATATCCCTATATCCAGCGGTACTTAGCATCGCGTTTAGATATGTTTGCATGCATACCTTCGAGCTATAAGGGCTAAGCCCATCTTCGCAATAGTTTGGGATAGCACAACAAAGTTTATCTATATATCGCCGCATCTCTGCAGGTAGCAGCATTCCACCATGATCCCGATGCATCTTCCAACTATCGTTTTTAGCCTCATATACCGGCAGTTTCGCGACCAGTGCCACCGCAATCTCAGAACGGAGTTGATAAATTGGCTGTGCTATGTTTAAGCCCGCGCCGTTTTTATAAAGAACTCTAAATTGCTCCGCAACTTCAGGATTATATGAGACGAGTGCGTTTTTTATATTTTTACCAGAAATATCTGGCAAAATCTCAATCCTGTATCCACGACTAAGTGGCAGCTCAGGATCTATCCTGCCGTGCACCCGCACCTGCGCTCCTTTCTGGAGCCCCTGGCTGTTAATCGAAGCTTCTATATATTTAAATACAGCTACCGGAAACTCACTCGCGGTACGTGGCGCAAAGCTCAGTTGATCCAGCCAGCTCCCCCTTACCTCGCCCTGCTGGCCTTTCTGCTCGGCAGAGTTGCCAAACGAAATAAATTTTTGCAAATTTTGCCAGAGGCTCATATATTTTATACGGTCAAACTACTATAGCAGCTAATTATATCAGATATTTCTAGTGTGTGTCCTAGCTATTATGGCCCCTTCCTCTGCTCCCGTTACCTAACAGATCTTAACTGTCTATAATCACCATATATTATATGGGCCGCAACGACGCTTCCTGCCACTCGGCTCCAATCACCCCATTCTGAATTGCCGCGGCGTTGCAGGTAAATACCACCACCTCCATAACTCCATCACGATTAAGTGCATGCATGGTCTCCTGCAAGCTCGCCAGCTCCCTTATCGCACCCGGTAAGTGCGGCACAAACTCACTGAACCACTCACGCCTAGCAACGTACACTACGCTTGGATCACATGCAGCTAGACCGGTAGCGGCCGAAAGGATAGTCACCGGCTTGTGCAGATAGAACAGAATCGGATCAAAGTACTCATCATATTGGTCCTTTATAAAGGAGATCGTTTGCTGCTCATTAGCAAGAAGGCGAATTTTCTCCCCCATAGATTCAAAGCCCTTAAGCTTTGATTTTACAACGGAGCCAAAGGAGATAGTTGTGGTGAGAATCACCGTCATCAAGATCCAAACGCTAGCGTAGCGCATCTGTGGAGCTTTATTTCTAAGCACAACTGCGCTCGTGGCTGCCAGTGTCATAACTACAGCAAGGCGCGTAACGCTGCTCTTAACTTCGAATTTTAGTAGATCCTCTAGTGGATGCGAGCTCCAGTCGCAGTACCAAGCTCCGCAGGTTGCAATAAGTAGTAAGAACACTGTTACTATCAGCCCCCTCTCAGCCTGGCGCGCACCGCTCCAAATCAGTTGCGGCAGGCGTGCACCACTCCGCTCCATAGACTGCGAAAAAATAAGTGCAACCTGAATAGCTACTAGGGGTAGCAATGGCAGCATGTACGAATGGCGTTTACCTGAGGAGAGCGAGAAAAATATCACCCCTGCTAAAAGCGCTACGAAAGGAGCCGTAGCAAATCTGGCAGCCTCATAGGGATACGATACGGTCTTAAGTCGCCGCTTAACAGCAAACAACCCCAACACCATCAGAGCTCCCCATGGAAAGGTAGTTCTTAATAGGGATGGAATATAGAAAAACCAGCCCTTTGTATTTACCCGAGTTCCTCCGATAAAGCGCTGCACATTTTCAAAGAGAAGCTGCCGCTCAATAAAACCCTCTCCACCGCGCATGCAGGCGGCGCTGTACCAGGCGATCGGTGCGAGAAATGCTAGCCAGCCAAGGCTTGGACGCAAGAGCTCCCTAATAACAACTCGCCACCCTGTTAACCTTAAACCAACTGCACCGACCAATAGGATCGGAAGCGCTATACCGAGCGGCCCCCTAGCCAGAACACCCCCCGCACAAAAGACCCAAAAGAGGGCCCGATTTTGCCAGGTAATGCCGTAGCCAGCGGCCCAATCCCTAGAATTACTCCATAGTAACGACGCTATGGCTCCCCAGACACAGAACGAAAAACTCATATCAACCATGGCCTGGTTAGCCAGTTGATGAAATCCATAGGTCAGGGAGAGTATCGCCGCTGCTAGCAGGGCGACCCGCTTACAGTGCACTTCACTCTCTGCCGTACGACTTAAGCATGCAAGACGATAGGCGCTCAGCGCGCAACAGACGAGCACACCCACAGCAAAAAGATGTGAGGGCAGCCGCACGCTAAACTCGCTTACTCCGCCAAGTAAGATACTGAGCAGCGCTGCAACCCAGTGAAAGAGCGGAGGCTTTGATGGAATGATTCCGTTTCTAAGGGGCAGTATCCACTCCCCCTCTCGTAGGATCGTCTCAACGACCTGCGCCTCGCGCGCCTCTGTGCTGCCACCTATCGCCGCCAAGCCAAGAAACGTAATCTGCAGGATCGAATAGAGCAGCACTGCGCCGCATAATGTTCCCCGTGGGAATGGGTAACTACCTAGTTGCATAAAAAACGGATCTCTTAAATCGCGACATTAGACTACGGTGACCAGTTACGAGGTTATTATAGTTATCAAGGTTCGGCTATCTTGTAACTATTCACACCAGTATAAACGGTTCCTCACCGATAATTGTGGGTACATTAGATGGAAAACCCCTGCGCGGGAACGTGAACCGCTTCCCGTTACCTGCTCCCACTCCGATACCGGTTAACCCTTAAAAACTGTTCCTCACCGATAAGTGTGGGTACATTTGCTGGTGGCACCCATCCTATTCACGCGTGATCCAAATAGATGCCTCCGAGACCCGCACTCCCCTCCCGTTTACAACAACCCAACTAGGGTAGATATGCCCAAACTGCGCGTTATAGATCACCGGATAATCGTACCCAGCGGTCACCTCGCTCAAAATTCTCTCGATAGTGTCCGACTCACTCTGCTCGGCAGCCACACTAGGCTGAAGCGCTCCGAACACCAATCCAGCCAGCTCTTGCAGGATACCTGCCTGCCGCAGCTGCCACATAAAGCGCTCAAGAGAGGGCAAAGCTCGCTGTTCCTCTCGGTCGTACTCAAGGAATAACACCCGCCCCGAAAACGGTGGCAAATATGACGTTCCGAGCATCAGGTTAAGCGTGCTTAAATTCGCTGCGAGCGCTTGCCCCTGCGCTAGCGCGCCCTTGTCAGGCAACCGCTGCATCGGATTAAGAGCGAATCGCCCCTTCTCAAACGACTCCCACACCTCGCTACGATTAATGAACTCAAGCTCTGGACTCTCAAGAGCTACGAATAGATCCTCAAAACACTCCGGATAGTCTACAAAATTGACCAACATCGGCCCACAAACCGTCGTACAGATATCATAGGCTTGGAGCGCCATTGAAATTGCAGTGCAGTCGCTATATCCAACAAAGATCTTATTTGACCGCGGCATCTGTGGAAGATCTAGGAACTCTAACATATCGTTACTGTTGTATCCCCCGGTAGTAGCGATAATCAGATCGATACTAGGGTCCCTCAGGAACGCTACGAGCTCCGCCGCACGTTGCTCTGCCGATCCACTCTTATAACCCAGCACATTATAGACCCCCTCTCCGACACTCACACGGTGACCGGCAGCCTCTAGATACGTTATCGCTTTAGCAACCTTGTCACGCCGAGCACCCTCACTCGGCATGGAGGGAGCTACCACACCGATTGAATACCTCTTTCTTCTCATAATTAATCCATTATTAAGCAGGCTACATATCCAGCGCCATCGTAGTTCGACAGTTCAATCGGCCAGGAGGGTTTGGGCACCGCTTCGCACCAGAGTTGAATACCATCTAATCGTCGAACGTAGTTCGCCTCCACCCGATACTGAGCTGCCATTCGTTGAACATCACCTACGATAAAGGCTTTGACCTGATCATCAGAGATACCGAGCCTACGAGCAAGTGCTGCGTAACCCCATTGATTCTTATACATCTCGATACTATCAACAACGATCTTCGGAGGGGCAGCAGTACCTGCCACTCCGAGAATAGTCGCAGCGCGTAGTAGCTCGGCCTCTATCTCTTTAGCCTCGTAAAGCTCTGACCATTTGACAACTTGAACATTAACACCTTTGCCGAAGAAGGCGTTTGCTAGGCACTGAGTCTCTTTAACTATGCGATCGGTATCGCGATTGAGGGTCGCCGTCCAATCCCCAAGACACCACTCACGACACCCATCAACAACGGCGTAATCGAGATCGCCTATAACAAACCTGACATTTATCGGATATTTAACTATCTCAAGGAGCCTCTTAACCGTCTCCCATCCCTTGCGACATGCATCCTCGGCGAGGACGCTCGGAGTTGGCGCACGTTGCCCAGAGAGGTACCAGTCAAGTTTCCCCTCCCGTAGACCTGGCCCCTTTTCTAAGCACAGCGAGGCGACCATCTCAATTGGCTTGCCATCTCGAACGGCTCGGGTAACCGCCTCTAGCAGTTCAAGCCTAGTTGGATTAGTCGCATTTGGCTTATCAAGCTTACAGAGCTGCAAGACGATCTCCTGCACCTGTGAGGTCACCCCCTTTTCAGACGAAAGCATCTGCATGTGGTCGAGAACTTCTAGTTTTGCTAGCTTGCCAATGAAACCCCCAACCAGCTTCCTAAGTTGCTGTGGTGGGGTGAGATTATCCCAATTACTGCCGTCAGTGCTGCCACTTGGAATAACCTTGAGCGGATCCTGAATAGATCCGCGCTGGAGCGTTTCATTAACGTCGTAACGAATTTTGTTGGCGAGCAGAGCTCTGAACATAGATACCTTCCTGTCAGGCAATTTAAGAGAGAATTATGTGGGAGAACAAAAAAGGGCCGGGGAAAAGGCCGCGCTCGCGTTAGGAGCGGCGTTAGGAACGCTGATGGGGATGTCGATGATGGAATAATATCGTGTTCATTACTTAACGAAGGTACCTGTGGGAGCTCTCTTAGTCAATAGCCGTATTCGGCGCAATATGCAGGGGCGGCGGTAGGCTCCGCCCCAATACTACCTGCGCCGGATGCCCAATATCTGCAGGCTTGCGGTAGAAGAGAAATCCAACCGATCCAAATGAACCTGCTGCAGTAAATTTTTCAACACATCGAAGAAAGCTCCCCGGTCGATCATCAAGAATAATCAGCTGATCGTGGTACTCGTTAGCCACAGGAGCGCCGACCCTATGCAACCTCACCCCAGCCTCTCCCGTCTGCTTAGAGCCGGGGAAGCTCCTCGATATCGCACCAGTTAGATCAGCAATTGCGCTACGCGACAGCTCGAACTCTACCATTAGCCTTCCAGTGCTCTCTCCGGGACGTTGCTTGTATGAGAGGCTTGCAATGTTAAATCTCTGAACAGTTTGCAAAAAATGCAGGAGCTCCCCCTCTCGCTCAGGGATCTTCACATCGAACGCCTGGCGAACGTTTAAGTTAGTATCTAGGCGCGCATCTCCTGTGACCTCCTTATGGAATGTCTCTGGATCTACGTTACGCCCCGAGATCAGCGCGATACTGAGCGTCTTACCATCGTCATTAAAGAGCTTGAGATCTCGAGCAACAGATTCCCCTGCGAGCGCAAGCGCCCCTGCGCCCTCAATCTGAGTGAGGGTCTCCAATTCGTGGTGACGCATTGCAGAGACGATCTCATCGTGACGGACTAATATCATATAATCGACTAGCTGCGAGACAGAAAGAAACGACCCTCCGATCATGGCAACCTTGGTGCCATCAGCTATCGTATCTGGCATCGCACATACTGGACGACCGAAGAAGGTTCCAAGCAGCGCTGCCGGCGAGCTTTCATCAATGACACCTACGATCTCAGGTCGCGGCAGGCCCGCTTTCCAGAGCGTTCTAACGGTGCTCGCAATTCCGGCAAGAAGCCCCCCACCCCCAACCGGCACAAAGAGCCGCACGCGTTCAAATGGGCGCTGTCGAGCCACTCGCTCTACATATTCCAAGATCTCAAGCCCGATAGTCCCCTGCCCTGCGACTACAGTGAGATCATCGAAGGGGTGCACAAAGGAGGCCCTCCCATCTCTGAGTCGTACGTCGTGCTTAGAATGCGCTAGCGACTCATCAAATGAACATCCGACCTTTATTACCGTGCCACCGAAACTCTCAATCTTGCGAACTTTCACCTGCGGCGCATTTTCAGGAACATATATAATTGCTCGCATTCCAAGCAACTCCGCAGCCCGCGCCACGCCAGCTCCATGGTTGCCAGCCGATGCCGTAATGACCGTATCTTGTCCAGAGCGGTGTACCTCAATAACCTTGGCTAACGCCCCGCGAATCTTAAACGCGCTGGTTGGGTTATGCGTTGCATCCGCGACGCAAAGCCCGCTCTCAGAGGGCTCAGAAAAGGTCAGAGCTAATCCATACTCCTGCATCAATGGTAGTAGCTCCTGAGAGCATGTGGCGATACGGTGAGCGGCCCCAGCACGTGGAGAAACAAGCGCCGTTGATTCATTGACCTGAGTTGAATGTGCTAACATAAAATGTAGACGAAACTACTAATCTTCTCGATGCCAAGTCGGCCCTGGAGTTCCCTATCAGGGGTAAATATTGGGGATTTTTAAGGGGTCAGGGGCGCTGGGAAATAACCACCGGCAGGGTAGGTATCTCCAATCAAATCGCAATAATCGAGAGCGCCGCTACAAAGAAGCGTTGAGGTAGATAAACATGCGCTGAAAACAAAGGGCCCATACCTTATAGATATAGCGTATTCCAAAAGGGAGTCAAGGGCGCGCTTGGCATGTGTTGCGATTATTCGGTTCCTCACCAATAAGTGTGGGTGGGAAGCTACTGGATGATGGCATAACTATGCGCGGCAGATGGAAGAAAAGCCGGTCGAAGAATGTAAGATAATAGATGCTGAATCCCTGCGCTGGAACGTGTGCCGCGATCTTTGACCTGTTAAAAGCCTGGAACCTTGTTGATCAGAGCGTACTTAAAACTCCTACGAGTCTTTTGAGTAGCTTGGCAGCCATGCTGTCAAAGTTGGTTTTTAAGGGTTAGCCGGTATCGGAGCGGGAGCAGGTAACGGGAAGCGGTTCACGTTCCCGCGCAGGGGTTTTTCATCTAATGTACCCTCACTTATCGGTGAGGAACCCTTTTTTGTAACTATTTACCAATAAGATGAGCGTCCCCAATTAGGAGACGTTAAGTTAACCAGCGACAAGATTATGCTCGGGAAATAATGTGATATTTAGAGAGATCCATCCCCATGCACCGTACGGCGATACCAAGAGAGCTCATACTCACTCCCCGCGATAAAGGCACAGCGATCATGAATACCCCCCGGAGTGATGCTTAAAATCTCCTGTGGCCCATCGATCGCCACACCCCCCGCTTGCTCCATAATAAAGGCGAGCGGCATACACTCGTAGAGTAATCTTAGCCGCCCCTTCGGGCGCTTCTCGTCGACCGGATAAAGAAAGATGCCACCCTTGCGTAGGGTGCGATCGAAGTCCGCCACAAGGGAGCCTACATAGCGACCGGAGTATGGCATCTTAGATCCCTGATTTGATCTTTTAATCTCCTCTACGAACTGCCTGACCTCATGACTCCACAGATAGGTGTTGCCCTCATTAACACTATAAATCGCGCCCCGTTTCGGAATCTTAATATCTTCCTCAGTTAGAACGAACTCTCCGATCGCTGGGTCTAAGGTAAATCCATGCACCCCAGAACCGGTTGAATATACAAAGGAGGTCTTTGCTCCATATACAGAATAACCAGCCGCAACGATCTGGCTTCCCGCTTGACAGAAATCATCGTGGCAGGCGGGCCTAGAAAGATCCTTCTTTTTAAAGATACAGAAGATCGTTCCTGTCGGAATGTTCGACCCGATATTCGAAGAGCCATCGATCGGATCAAACGCAATAACGTACTTCCCCTCATCGTGCGAGGCCTGTGTCGTGATAACGGTGTCGCGCTCCTCTGAAACAAGAAGCCCAAAGTGGCGCGAGGATCCGAGCAGTTCAACCAACACCTCATCTGCCTCTTGATCAAGCAGCCGGGTCTCCTCGCCGTGCGAATTAATCTTACCTGTATACCCGTGCAACCCTTTGAAGCCAGCCGTAGCCACCATCTGGCTAATTAGCTTTACACCAAGCGAGATCGAGACAAGCAGGTCTGAGAGCTCCCCGGTACTATCTGGATAGAGACCTCTCTTTGAGTGGATAAAACGGCTTAACGTTTGGGTAGGAATCATTTTGCGTCACCAAGCAGGATATGACCAACCGTAACGATCAATTACTCAATCGAGAGGTCAGATCTAGTTCTTGTCACGCCAAGATATAAAGAGCGTGTAATTACCTGCTGCTTAACGAGATCCGCATAGAAAGCTTACTGCGCGAGCGCAAAGCAGGTACGAGTTTCAGGAACTACTCAAGTTACGGATAGAACAACAGGTAACGGTCCATTAGGCGGCCGAAACGGTGAATGTGGCATTCAATCCCTATCCACCAAGTATAGCTTAGCACTGCTATCAGCTCCAAATAGAAAAAAAAGATTCTGAAAAAGCGCTGGACTCTTAAGTGCTTGCGTGCCTAGACCTCGTGTGAAATCCCCGTTATCTTGCGGATAGTCGTGTGTTGCGGATACTGCGGCAGGGTTATAACGATGCGCGTACCGTGCGGCTGTTTATCAAACACACGCACCTCTCCCTGATGATCTGAGATAACGGTGCTTACAATTGCAAGTCCAAGGCCTGTACCCCCCTTCTTAGTAGTAAAATAGGGCTCAAAGATCCTGTTCTTATCCGAGGCCGGCACACCGGGGCCGTTATCTGCAAACTCAATCACGGCACGCATAGTCTTGCGGTCGAAATTAAGCTTTGCAAGCACCTCTCCACTTTTACTAACATTATAGGAACGGATCGCAGCGACCGCATTATTAAGGATATTTCTAAATACCCCACGAATCTGCTCCGGATCTAGTAGCATCTCGGGAATCTTCTCCTCAACGGTCAAACCAAAGGTCAGATCCTGATGCTCTGCTGTAAAGCTTTGGACAGTATTAGTTAGCAATGTTGTCAGATCAGTTGGAATGAATTGCGCCGTTGGCATTCGTCCATACTCTGAAAATTCATTGGCCAGGCGCTTAATAATCTCTACATGCTCAACAATTGAGCGCGTGGACTCCTCAACAGAGCTTGCGTGCTCACTGCCCTTCATCAGCTTCTCAAGTCGCTGTGCAGAAAGTTGGAGCGGGGTGAGTGGATTCTTAATCTCATGCGCGATACGGCGCGCCACGTCACGCCATGCCGCAAGATGCTGCGACCTTGACAGCTCAGTTACATCATCAAGCAACAGAACATAACCCAAGTGAGCGCCCTCTCCCGATATGATTCGACCCGCTGTAGCCACGACTATAAGCTCTCTACCCCCACTTTCAATGCGGGTTTCAACCTCTGCAATCGAGGTTGAGCTCTTGCCATTATCAGGCGCCAACGCTTTAAGTAAAGGTGCTATATTTGCCAGATCCTGTGGTCGCAGTAGCTCCGATAAGGGTGCTCCAGGTATGAAATTTATATGATCGACCTGCAAAAGGGCTCCTGCTGCGCTATTAACCGTCGTTACCCGTTTCTGATTATCTAGCGCGACTACTCCTACCGCTAGATTTGCAAGGATCGTTTCAATTAGCACGCCGCGGTGCTCGGCCTCGTCACGCGAAGATCTTAGATCTCGCAACATCTGATTAAATGAATTAACCAGAAATCCAATCTCATCATCACGCGTTGGCTTAAGCTCAAAATCGTAGTTTCCTCGCGCTACGCTCCTCGTTCCCTCCGCCAATCGTTGAATCGGTCCAGTGATCTGCTTTGATACAAAGAACGCAACCCAAATCGCACCGAAAAGGGTCGTCAGATTGAACAATCCAAGGGTCAGAAAGAAGTTTGATTTTAGGGGGTGCTTGAAGGACTTGAGTTGCTCGTACTCATTAAAGGAATCGTTCACAACCCCCTGCGCATGCACGATATCAGGATCCATACGGAACGAGACCATCATGATATGGCTTCGTAGCTGTGTATAGTAACGGACAAACTGACTCGCTCCAAGCTCTTCAATACGCAGAGAATCCTCACCCCTAGCCGCATTACGCAAGGCCTCTTGATCAAGCGGGGGTTCGGCAAATGATTCAACTGCGGCAGCTGGATGCACAGATTCGAGTAACAACTCGCCGCTCTTTGATAAGATCTTGATGGCGTACAGGTCATTGAGGTTGCGCAGGTTTTCAAGATGACCCCGCAACCCAGACAGAGAGTCTGCATTGGTAGCACGATTAACAAGATCGATCTTTACTCGGTCGGCCGCCGCCTTAACCGAAACCTTTACGCCACTTACATATTGACGAGCTATGGTCATAGAGCTCGTCACAGCAGATTCGATCTGAGTGCTGAACCAGCCCTCCATAGCTTCATTAATCAGCCCGCTCGCAACGATAAAGGATAGCACCATCGGAATACACGCTATCAATACAAAGGCACCCATCAGCCGCGAGCGCAACTTGGCTCCAAGGATACCCCGGCGTCGCTCAAAAATAAGCTTTACGACGTTACGCCCAACCATAACTATCAGGACAAGCAGCGCCATGATGTTGAGGTTTACTAAGAAGAAAACGAGGATGTTACTTGCAAAGGAATCCTCTTCAGATCTCCAATCGATAATCTTTGAAACCGCTAGCAAGGCCAGCAAGACCGCACTCACCAGAAGCGCCCAGCGCAACTTATACACGAGCGTAGTCAAAGACCTCATGGCGTTGATTCCTGCGCTTTAATCTGTACGCCCTCTTTACCAGGATGAAGAGAGAACTCAAACCACTCAGATGTTGATTCAACCACGTTCACTAGGCCAAGGGTTAAAAACTGGGAAAGATGCGCAAGGGTTCGGTTTGAGCCGCCCTTACAACGAAATATTGTTCTAGCTGAGATGTAGGCAGCAGGGTGCTTAATCAGCTCCTCCTGCTCTCGCCCAAGGAAGCGCAGCGAGAGGTTCTCAAAAGAAAGCTCCGCCCTGATCGCCTCAGCGCGCGCCGGAATACCAACAGCCATAGCATCAAGGCTATCGCCAAAGCGATCAGAGACAACCCTATAGCTCTCCGTAATTCCATCGTACTTTATGGTATGCAACTCAGAGCGCGCTGCCTCGCATCGATCAATCCATCCCACACGACGACGGCACAACTGGGCTTCAAATCTTACATGCGCCTGCATAGCTGAATTGAGACACTCAACGACCGCCCCCTCAAGACCGGACGCACGGATCGTAACGCTCTCCTTCTCCCATGAGCTCCAGCTCACTGAAAGAAATGACGTAGAGAGGCTAAATACCCCGATTACAATACCGAGAAACAACCTCACAGACTAATCCTTGCTAAAATCACCACTAGCATTACCACCAAACAGAGATCCTTGATTAACGCGCTGCGGCAGCTCCTTACCGAGATGCCTATAGGCTCGGTCGGTCGCTTCTCGTCCACGCTTTGTTCGAGCAATGAAGCCCTCTTGCAACAGATACGGCTC